>ENA-OPEG01000707-OPEG01000707.1-human-gut-metagenome-genome-assembly--contig:-NODE-707-length-8847-cov-2.040946_pt1 | contig 8847 bp, 10 predicted proteins | sample MGYA00241632_ERZ501527 | MGnify/ENA primary metagenome ERZ501527 (study PRJEB25962, sample SAMEA2042301) | human gut metagenome | biome: human gut; feature: human-associated habitat; material: faeces... | reverse complement strand
GGAGCGGTTCAACCTCTCGCGCGACGCGGTGTACGGCGTGCTGCAGTTCCACCAGATCCCCCGCGAGAAGAACGGGCGCTTCGTCCGCTTCCTGAAAGTGGAGTTCGACCGCGTGATGGGGGTCAAAAAGTAGCCCCGATTCCAGTCCGCGGGAAATGATGCAAAATGATTTGCCGCTGACGCTGGTCTGCATGTTCTCATTCCCAACATTTGCCGTAAAATCAGTATTAACCATAAAATTTTCATGTTATGCACGAATGTAAAACCGTAACACTGAGAACCCGCCCGCTCAAGGGACGGATGTTGTCTTTCTACCTGGATTATTATCCCGGCTACCGGGACAAGGAGACCATGAAGGTGATCCGTCACGAAACGCTGGGCATCTACCTCTATGCCGACCCGAAGAACAAGCGGGAGCAGAACTTCAACGAGGTGATGACCGAGAAGGCCGAGGCGATCCGCTGCCGCCGCTTCGAGTCGGTAGTGAATGAACGGTATGATTTCTTCGACAAGTACAAACTCAAGGCTGATTTCCTGGAGTATTTCCGTAATCAGCTCCGTAAACATGACCCAAAGTGGGAATTTGTCTATCTCCATTTCAGCAACTTCGTACATGGGAAATGTACTTTTGAGGAGCTCGACATTGATCTCTGCAACAAGTTCCGTGAGTACCTGTTGACGGCAAAGAAACTCAAGCGTAACGGACACATCACACGAAACTCCGCATCGGGATATTGGTCTACATTCAGGGGACTTCTGAAAATCCTCTACCGTAACGGGCTGATCCGCAACAACGTCAACGACTTCCTTGAAAAGATCGAGACCGAGGATATAGTCAAGGATTATCTTTCAGTGGAAGAACTCTACAAGTTGGCCGAGACACCCTGCAAGAAGCCAGTGCTGAAGACGGCGTCGCTCTTCTCGTGCATGACCAGCCTGCGCATCAGCGACATCCTCGCCCTCTGCTGGGAGGACATCGTGGACTATTCGGCCGGTGGCAAGTGCGTACACATCATCACCAAGAAGAACCGCTCCGAGGACATCATCCCCATCAGCGAGGAAGCACTGGACCTGATCGGCTACAGCCCCGACAAGCGGGGAATGGTATTCAAGGGATTACAGCGCTGCTGGACCCAGACCTACATGAAGGAGTGGATTCGCTCGGCGGGGATCACCAAGAACATCTTCTTCCACTCCTATCGCAGGACTTTTGCGACGCTGCAAGCGGCGGCCGGGACAGACATCCGCACCATACAAAGCATCATGGCGCACAAGAGTATTACCACCACCCAGCGGTATATCAAGGTAGTGGATGCCAACAAACGGGAAGCCAGCAAAAAAATCACCCTGATGCGGAAGAAGTAACGGGCGGTTTTCGGCCGGGTTAGACGGATAAAGTACGATTTTTGTTTGAAAATCGCACAAAAAGAGTGATAGTTAGCGTGACAGCTGCAACTATCACTCTTTTTTTTGTGACTATTCGGAATTACGATTATAACTTCACCTCCGTAACCATTACAAACAGTTGCGGATATGGCTAATACACTCCAAAAACGGGCTAAAAGAATAAGTCTGGTTCTAACCCTCGCGGCGGTCCTCTTTACCGTTGTCGATAACTACCTTTACCTATGCCACGGCATCAACATCACGCCCGTGGCAACGCCCGTCATCATCATACTTGTGGTATCAATCGTTTTGTGCGGTGTGTTGCAACGGTACATCTACCGTTGGCTTATAAAATACTCGCTCTCCCCTTCCGCCAATCGGCAAAAGTTGGAGGCTGACAAAACAGAACGCACCCGGGCTGCTGTCACCGAGCAGGCCGAGAACCACGCTGAGACAATAGGAATCGAGCCCGTCAAGGAGGCTACCGATGTAGAAGCGGGAATCACCGCCGGGCCGCACCGAGATCCCTACATGGAAAGATACAACCAGTTGCTGGAGGAGATGAAACAGCAGGAGGCCCGACGCCACGCCGAACTTATGGAGGCCATCCGTGAATATGTGACCGTTGCAACCGCGCCCTTCCTGTCGCAGAAAGCTCTCGACACCCTCCTTACCAACATCGAGCAGATAGCCTGCGGCCGGACGGACTCCTGCCTGCCGCTGCGCTCCAACCCGGACCGCCCGTTGCGGTCGCCGGAGCTGCGCCACCTGGCATGGAACATCGGCGAACGGCTCCACATCTCGCTCGAAGAGCGGGCCCGGTTCATCAAGCTATCGTTCCCCCACGAGCTCAACAACGCCACCGTCGAATACCTGCAGCGCAACCTGCGTGTCGCAGTCCCGAGCCATATTCCAATCGACATCCCCGACGAGGACGATTTCCGTTTCCATCTGGAGCTGATTGGCGGCTATCGGAAAAAAATGAACCCTTGCTGATGAAAAAATGATTCCCGTCAGCGTTGGTCTGCGTGAATTCATTCCGTTGGTTTGCACCATGTTGAACCCCATAAAAACAATAACGACATGGCAAAGGACCAACTTACATTCAACGACCTGCCGACGGTGGTCGGCGAGCTGTGCGACCGGATCGCAAGCATGGAGAACCTGCTCTCGGAGAACATCTCGCGTCAGAACGCGCCACAGGAGAACACGCATGTCCCGATGACGGTGCAGGAGGCGTGCAAATACCTCCGGATGCCCCTTTCGACCTTCTACTACAAGGTCAAGAAGGACAACATCCCCGTCATCAAACAGGGCAAGCACCTCTACATCTATCGGGACGAGCTGGACAAGTGGCTGGAATCGTCCCGCAAAACCCCGCCCGCGCAAAGTTTCGAGGAGGAGAACGAGGCCTTGGTCGCCTCGCACCGCCGCAAACCCAACCCCAAAAACTGGTAGGCGATGGAAACGACAGACAACCATACGCCAACACCGGAGGAATTGGCCCTCTGCATCGAGGAGTCGGCCGTGCGGGCAGCGGACGCCTGCGAGCAGTCGCCCGCCGTGCTGTGGGTGGACGGCTCTGTGATCGGGACACTGGGCAACTTCAGCGCCTCGATCGGGAAGGCCAAGAGCAAGAAGACCTTCAACGTCGCAGCCCTCACCGCGGCGGCCGTGACGAACGGCACGGTGCTCCACTACCGCGCCTCCTTCCCCGAGGAGAAGCGGGGCATTCTCTACATCGACACCGAGCAGGGCCGTCCCCACTGCCAGCAGGTACTGCGGCGCATCCTGCGGCTGGCAGGACTGCCCGAGGAGCGGGATCCCGACAACCTGGTGATGCTGACGCTGCGCAAATTCCCGCCCGATATGCGGCTGGCCATTGTCGACCATGCCATCGGCACTATTCCCCACCTCGGCCTGGTGATTATAGATGGCATCCGCGACCTGCTCTACGACATCAACTCGCCCAAGGAGGCGACCGACATCATCTCCCGTTTCATGCAGTGGACAGACGACCGGCAGATCCACATTCACACCATCCTACACCAAAACAAGAATGATGAAAACGCACGCGGCCACATCGGCACGGAACTCAACAACAAGGCAGAGACCGTCATGCAGGTTGAAGTGGACAAAGAGGAGCGGTCGATCAGCGTGGTGGAGGCAATCCATATCCGCGACCGCGAGTTCGAGCCCTTCGCCTTCCGCATCAACAGCGAAACGCTGCCCGAGCTGGTGGAGCCCTACCAGCCGCGGAAGCGGGGCGCGGGGCGTCCAGCCAAGGGACCGTTCGACCCGGCACGCGACATTCCCGAGGATGTACACCGCGCGGCGTTGGATGCCGTTTTTGCGGAGGGCAGCATTGGCAGCTACCGCGAATACCAAGAACGGCTAAAAGAGGGCTATGAGCTGCAGGGCGTAAAGTTCGGGAGCAACCATGCAACCAAGGTTGCAACTTTCCTACGGGAGCAGCAGATGGTCATACGGGAGGGCAACGCCTACCTGCTCAACCCCGCCCTCGGGATTTGATTTCGACTTTACTTTATTGCCGGGGTGTATATATTGAATAAAGCAGAACTGCCGGCGCGCAGGGACTGTTTACCTGCTCCCTCTGTTTCAGGGAATCGGAAAGGCGCCATCTTCCGCTGCCGTTACAGTTGCCAATCACCCTTGTATATCCGGTGCGGGGCACTGTCCAAAGCCCGACACGAAGTGTTGCAAGATATGCCAAGGTATAACCTCACTGCGTTACGGTTGTACATTGGCGCTCTTGCCGGCTCCCGTTTGTTGCCGGTACGCTGCTCGCAGGCTCGCACCATTTCATCCATTATAACAAATGACTTTCATGGAACACGAAACGATAGAACAAAACACTGCTTCCGACGCGAAGAGAACAGTATTCATCGGGGCCAAGGTAACGCCCCAACAGAAGGAAGAGATCCGGGCGCGGGCCCAACAGTGCGGCATGACCGTGAGCAACTATCTGCTGGCACGGGCATACGGCTACACGCCACGTGCAAGGCTCACCCGCAAGGAGGCCGCCCTGCTGCAGGAGCTGGACGGTTGTCGCTCCGACCTGGTCAGGTACACCTCGGCGCTTCAAGGAATGTCCACAAGTCAGCGGCTCACTCTGTTCAACCAGGTTCCCTTCATGGCCAGATGGTTCCATAAGCTCCGTCCCATCGCCGAGGAGGTCAGCGACTTCCTGACGGCCGTCCGTGAGCAGAACCGAGTCCCGTCAACCACCAAACCCGAAGAAGAAAAATGATTGCAAAAGCCAAAGCCATATCTTACGGTATCAATGACCTTCGTTATATTACCGGCGAATCAAAACACAAGAAGCATCCGGAAAAAATATATCGGGTATTGGACAATCTGTTGCCCCCTGATCTGGACGCTATGGGGATATGGGACTCCATGCAGTTGACCCTTTCCCAACATCGGCCGATAAAGAATTCCATAATCAGAATAGAGTTGAGTCCATCGCCTGAGCATACCAGTTTCTATGACATTGAGGACTGGCAAAAGCTATGGCACGAATTTGCCGAAGAGTTCGACAAACAAACGATTACCGGCAAGGACGGGAAAGTCCGTTCCAGCCCGACCAATCTGGCAAATAGCAAATACACGGTTTACCTGCACATGGAATCCAAAGGGAAAGTTCCCCATCTACACGCCGCAATTTGCCGCTTTGATGAAAACGGGAACATCAACAATGACCATAACATTCATCTTCGGGCACAACGTGCAGCCGAACGAGTTGCAGTGAAACGTGGCTGGAAGACTGCGGAAGAAATCAGAAGTCGCAACATTCCGGAAGTAAGCAGAGAGTGCATGGAGGTATTGAGAACCATGCCATCGTGGTCATGGGAAGAATACAAGAAGGCACTTGCCCGGAGAGGCTATTCCGTATATGAACGGAAAGATAAGAAAGATGTTCTCCGTGGATATGCGATCCTCAAAGGAAATACCAAATACAAGGCTTCCGAACTGGGTGTGGCCCGTAACCTGATGATTTCCAAACTTCCCCGAACCTGGCAAAAACTCCACTACCGGGAGAGACTTGCCGCTCAGGTCAATACTTCTCAAATCCATAGGCCGGAACCTGTTCAAAGACCGGTTGCCGATATGGATTATACCCACTATCGTTCCGGCTCGGTGTCCTACACGCTTTCTTCCCATAGCGGAACGGAACAGCGTTTCTATATCCCGGAGCGGGTACTTGACTATTTCAATGAAGAGTTCGACTACCGGGAGGTTGCCAACAGCGGCGAGCTGACCGACATAGCCGTAGCTCTCTTTGTCGGGATGCTTGAGACGCCCGCCGTATCTACCGGAGGTGGTGGCGGAGGTTCGCAGAGCGATCTTCCCTGGCGTGACAAGGACGATGACGACCTGCAATGGGCCCGCCGCTGTGCACGTGCTGCTACTCTCCTATTGGGCAAGAAACCAAGAACAGGATTAAGACGATAAAGTCATGAAACAAGCATCCAAAAAGCGGCCGCATCGTGCGACCGCTACCCGAGTATACCGAGATGTACAGATAAGAATCTTTGATATTATTTCCTATTCATTATTCTTTCTGCTAACAGATACACTCGTGTCCCGAATGTCTGCGGCCAACGGTCAGTTGAATTATTATCTAGCGCTTTTGCTCGGGCAATTGCAACCTCTACGTGTGTTATCAGCATTTTAGCATCATAGTCCGATTCATGATAAGAACCCATTTCTTGGCGTAACCGTACTTTCAAGTATGGGTCCGCATTCTTTGACTTTCGTCTGTTCTCCATCCACAACAGCAGTTCTTCTGGAGGCAACAGAGTTACATCTACTAAATGCAATAACAGCCAAAGTTCTATGCATGGATTACTCAGTGCCATATGCATATAATTATCCTGTGCACATTCTGTAGCAACTTGGGACAGCATCGCCTCTGTCCAGCGATCTCTATCAACTACTAACCATAATTCATCATCAAATTCCAATTCATACTGATCTTTGTAGTCGTTAAGTTGCTTCAAAACATGCTCAGGACTCGAGTTGTTTATTTCGTTATCATTTCTTTCTAATATATGTACATGCACACGAGGATTCATATATTCCGCTGCTAATGCATTGAAATATATCCTTTCTGTATCTTTACCTTCCGATGCAATAACTATCAAACGAGCATCGCGAAATGCCTCGCGACGTTCACGTATTAAACTATTCCTGTTTCGCATCGCCCCAATGAATATTGCTTAATTCTCCAAAGAAAGGAATTGCACCATAACGACCGTTTAGATATCCCTTCTGTACATTCTCTCTTGGCTTGTACTCGCATAGCGAAGTCAAATGGCTTTCGCCTTTCTTATCTTTCTCTACAAACCAAACTTCATCTTGACGGACAGGAGCTGCTGAAAGTAAACATGATTCGTGAGTTGTACATATCAACTGCATTTGCGAGTTTTCTTTAAGAAGACTGTTGTACATTTCCACTAACTTTAATGTTAACATGGGATGTAAACTTCTATCAACCTCGTCAATTACATAGACGGCATCATTGGCACGCATATCAATAAGCATAGGTATAAAGTCGAAAAGACGTGATGTCCCATCTGATTCTTCAAACATCTCAAATACATAATTCGTATCAGAGTCTTCCTTTTTATGTGTAGTTTTTAGTTCATGCCCCTTCAAATTTTTGGCATCATCTTTTTCAGCAAAAATAAAACGATTTTCATTATGAATTGCCACGCCAGTACTAGCTCCTTTACCGTCAAGAATTTCTTCAATATTTTGTCTAACTTCATCTGGAATGTTTAGCTCTTCAGGCTTTGACTCTACACGACACAGATCAGAGATGCCAGTTCCAAAATATCCAAGTAATTCACGCATCACAGTTCTGAACTGAGTGTCACTCACAACTCTGAATGGGAAATCAGTTCTGTGTGTTTTCGGAAAAATGATATTTAGATTCTCAAACCACCGTCGTGCCAATTTGATTGCATCTATTCCCTTGCCATTGCGCTCAATATACTCGCTTAAAAAAGTTCCTTTTGTAGGTGTGCCATCAATCAAATATTGCAGGAATTGCCCACCTTCTTCTTTCATAAACTGAGGAGCAATAACATTCTCCCAATCATCACCTGAACGCTTGCGCTCAAATATCATAGTGTCATTACGACTTCCTGTTTTGTACAACCATTCTTCCAATAAACCACCTTTCGAGAATGCCACGCCATATGCTAAGAATTGATCATTTATCTTAAACTCCAATTCAATGCTTGAACGCTCTTGAGGATTATCCGTCATTTTGAAATAGTTGTACTTATGGTTACTCCATCCATTTAAGGCTAAAGCCTTGATGATAGCCAAGCATTTAATAATGTTTGACTTTCCTGATGCATTGGCTCCATATATCAATCCCATGCGAAGCACTGAGATATCATCGCGTTTCTCTGCTCGAGATACATGCAATGGTAATTGATCGCTCTTGCTTGCTGTAAACAAGATACGAGTTTCCTCGTTAAACGAGTAGATGTTTTCAAATTTTGCAGATAATAGCATAAGACCAGATCAAATTTATTCTTTTACAAAGATAAGCAAAATATTTCGATATTGTCATATTTACTAAATATATTTACACATAATTGACAAATAAACACCAAAAAACCACATAATACGTCAAATTATTCTGACATTTTGACATAATTTGACTTTGGCAAGAGCTTTGCGAGAATCGCTATATAACATTTATGTCATAAACTTAGCGCAGAAAGGAGGTGTAAAATATGGGAAAAAACCAACATGTAGTTCCGGTAGGGAAAAAGTGGGGAATCAGAGGTGAAGGCAATACAAAATTAACCTCCACTTTCGACAGGCAGTCTGATGCAATTGCTGCTGCTCGCCAAATTTCCAAGAATCAACATTCCGAACTGTTCATTCACGGCCGCAATGGTCAGATTCGGGAAAGAGATTCCCATGGAAACGATCCCTTCCCTCCAAAAGGTTAATTAGCATTCTCTCCGCTTAGTGAAGAGCCCTAATACTACAGGGGCAGGTTGTAGTAGAATAAATAATCCTAAAGCATTAATATTATGAGTTTTTACAAAGTTCATAATCTAAGAGAAGGTGGCAAATCGGGTAATTGGCTTGAATACTGGGAAAAAGCAACCGGGACAAAAGCCGGTAAGTGTCACAAAATTGGTTGTACTCAACAAGCGACAGATGGTGCGCATGTACAACTAGACGACCCTAGCGACAACCGCTGGTATATCGTGCCACTTTGTCATGCATGCAACTGCCAATTTGGCAAGCATTTTACAGTTAGAGGACCGTTGGTAGCTGTAACAGACCCAAACGTAATTCTTTGGTAAAAAAGATGACCCATAGCGAGATTACTCGCTATGGCTTTTTCATTTCTTCCAATATTTCAATACAAGGATTTGCTTTTTATAAAAGTTCCTCTTATTATTT
>ENA-OPEG01000691-OPEG01000691.1-human-gut-metagenome-genome-assembly--contig:-NODE-691-length-8975-cov-1.770740_pt1 | contig 8975 bp, 6 predicted proteins | sample MGYA00241632_ERZ501527 | MGnify/ENA primary metagenome ERZ501527 (study PRJEB25962, sample SAMEA2042301) | human gut metagenome | biome: human gut; feature: human-associated habitat; material: faeces... | reverse complement strand
CCGTTTCATTGGCTCCCTCTTCTACCTGGAACTGTACCCCTGCTCCCTGCAAAGAAGAGGAAGTCTGGTTACTGAAACGACCGCCATATATGCACTTCAGCACATCCTTGCCAAAGTCTCCCTTTTGCAGGTTTGCTCCCCATGCGGAGCCGCTCACCAGCAAACGTCCGCCCTGTCGGCAGTAACGAGTAAGAGCTTCCTGCATGGCCGAAGAAAAGGATTTGGCATCGGCTCCACAAATCAAATCTACCATGTCATACTGACTCAGGTCTGTACTTCCACTCTCCAAGGTTTCGTCACTACAGGAAACGAACGAATAGCGTCCGGCCCGTTGAATGGCCTTGCCATGCACAAACACATAATCATAGGTATTTCCGGCAACCAGCTTTCCTTCCAATGCATTGTCACTGACGCCCAGCCCGTCACCAGTCTCCAGTCCCGCTTTGTCGCGATTGAATCCTTGCTGGTAACCGCAATAAGCAGGAGTCTGTCCATAAGGTATGCCCGGATCTGACTTCAGATCAAAGCCTTGCAGCAAAGCCGAGTTGACTTCTGCCGGACCAGAGGTTGCATCGAATCCGTTCACAATCAGCAAGGTGCCTTTACTCCGTTTGGCCTTATAGGCCGACAAAATTTCCGAAGGGAAACTTTCTCCTCCCTTGTTGACGGCCGTCACCTTGAAACTATACACCAGTCCCGGCTCTACTTTCACCGTGTATTCCGGTTTGCGTACATATACTCCGTTGTCAAATCCGCCATAACCGATACGAGTATAGACGATGTATCCCTGCGGTTTGGCCGTAGGCTCCATCACATCCTCTACCGGATTCCAATTCAGGGTAAAGGTATTTTTCTTTTTTCCTTCCCGGATGGCAAAATGATTCACCGGAAGCGGCTGCACCACATAGTCGGTGCCATGCATAGTAGAAAGGTATTTCAAAATGGATTTATAGACCGAACGTCCCACCGTAAACTTGAAATCGGGGTTATGTCCCCATTGCATATCGGCAAAGTTCTGATGGGAAAGTAGCTCCAAAATCATGGAAGGCACTGCCGGCAGGCGGGTCTCGCTGTAGTTCCGGTTCCACATGCTCCGCCGGGCCCACTGCACCCCAAAACGGGAAGCAATGTCACGCTGCAGTCCCGTCAGCACCATGTCTGTCAAGTCGCGCGACGCATAACGAGAGATACCGCAACTCAGTTTCCCGTCGTTGAAGTCAGTCGTATAGATGCCCAATGAACCCACCAGTTCATCATCCGTTTTGAAGCCTGCATCGCTGTGCAGTCCCAGTGTCATTTCAAAAGGCACTTTCAGTCCCTCTTCCGAAGGGTTGTACACCGACCCGCCACTCAGGTAGTTCACCATCAGCGAACGAGCATTGATGTCGTCATTGTAATCATTTTCTCCCTGGCTTTTGCTGTACACCGCATAAGGCATGCCGGCCCATTGTGCCCAGTAGCGCGCCCCTTCCAAGTAACGGGGCACTCCACTCACCTGTCCGCCACGGACAATGTTTCCCATGCCGCCGCCAAAACGGACTGCATCGGCACAGACCACTCCCTTTTGGGAGCTCTCATTGCTCAGCACCACCATGCCGTAATCGTTCCGGCCTTTGTCGAACTCAAAGGTACCCAAATACACCCAGGTACCTCCCCCCATCTGCTGGTTCACCTTGAACTCAGTAACTCCTCCGTTGTGGAAGACCAAGTATTTAGCATCCGACACGCTTTCCGGCAGTGTCTGATAACTGACATACACCGCATATTTTCCTTTTTCCGGGATGTTGGGAATCCATTCGGCAAAAGCCTTTTCCGGCTGGTTTTGGGTCGCAATGTACCTCGCCGTACCATCCTTGAAAGGATTGTAGTTATCCGGATACTGCTGATACTTTTGAGCAAATCCCGGCTGACCCGTATCCTTCCACGTATACTTCTTATATTCCACTTCCAAATAATGACTGCCTGGCGTACAAGTGTTATTATCCACAATCACCTCGTGGCGCTGCCAGTCGCGTTCACGCGGAGTGAAAACCACAGCTCCGGCATTTTCCAGCATCGGAATCAGATACGGCACCACAAACGATTGGGTAAACAAATCTTCCGTAGTGCAGTACAAGCGCGGACGCTGCCAACGCCATTCATTCCGGTCGTTCCGATACACTTTTCCATGACTTTGCCACACGGCCACATGCCGTCCTTCCAGTCCCCGGCTGATATCAAACGGACGCGACACATTGGTTACCCACGGGTTTCCCTTTGCATCCAGTTTGCCGTACAGGCGAGTCTTGTCCTGTTTCTTCCGGAACGCATTAGGCACCAAGTCCTCAATCAGCTTTCCGTCTGCATACACTTGCAGGGTATAATAATTTACCGGCCCCGGAAGCGACTGCTTCAACAAACGATAAATAGCCGATACATTTTCTTCCGTAAACGGCTGGTAACCAAAAGTCGGATTGGCATACACGCGCAATACCTTCTTTTCATGTTCCAGCTCCATGCGTTCCAGCTTACACTTGCCGATATTCGCATATGAAGTCTCATAATTGGCAAAAAAATCCTTCAGACGCTGCTCCGTGGTCTGTTCCAGACTTTGTCCAAACACTGTCCCTGCCATACAAAGACAGCCCAGCAGAAAAATAGCAATTTTTTTCATATTCATTCTATAGAACCGGCACAAAGGTAACAAAATCTCACAGATTCTTTTCATCCTTACCTTACGAAAAAAGCCGTCCGGCATCTTCCGACACCGAACGGCTTTCCTATAATTTTCACCTACCGTGATTAGTTGTTTTCCGGACGAAGTTTACGTACAGTCACAGCAGTCTGCCACATTTCGCTTTCACGCAATGCTTTCAATTCTGCATTCAGTTTTTCACGATAATCCGGCTGAGAGTTGCTGTCGATAGAAATCTGAGCTTCATGACCGCATTTTACACTCTGATACAGTTTCTGCATTACCGGTTTGATGGCATCGTGGAACGGGCCCATCCAGTCGAGGGCACCACGCTGTGCAGTAGTAGAGCAGTTTGCATACATCCAGTCCATACCGTTCTTTGCAAACAACGGCATCAGTGACTGAGTCAACTCTTCTACAGTTTCGTTGAATGCTTCAGACGGAGTATGTCCGTTTTCACGGAGCACTTCATACTGTGCCAGCAGCAATCCCTGGATAGCTCCCATCAAAGAACCACGTTCACCAGTCAAGTCAGAAGTAGCTTCACGCTGGAAAGTAGTTTCGAACAGGTAACCTGAACCGATACCGATACCCAATGCAATGGTACGGTCGTATGCCTTACCAGTAGCATCCTGGTAGATCGCATAAGAAGAGTTCAAGCCACGTCCTTCCAGGAACATAGTACGCAAAGAAGTACCTGAACCTTTCGGAGCCACCATGATGACATCGATGTCTTTAGGAGGAACTACGCCGGTACGGTCATTCCAAGTGATGGCGAAACCATGAGAGAAATACAAAGCCTTTCCTGCAGTCAGGCACGGTTTGATAGTCGGCCATACAGAGATCACTGCGGCATCTGACAACAGACACATGATGATAGTGGCTCTCTTGCAAGCTTCTTCAATGCTGAACAAAGTTTCTCCCGGAACCCATCCATCAGCGATTGCTTTTTCAAAAGTCTTGCCCTGACGCTGTCCGACAATGACGTTAAAACCGTTATCGCGCAAGTTCAATGACTGTCCCGGTCCCTGTACACCGTAACCGATTACAGCAATGGTTTCATCTTTCAATACTTCACGTGCTTTTTCCAATGGAAATTCTTCGCGAGTGATTACATTTTCAATCACACCGCCAAAATTCATTTTTGCCATAGTTTTTACAATCTTTTTACGCAGCCTTTCGGCTGCAAGTTGATATTACTAATTTAATCTCTAAAAATCACTTTACTTCGAACGACCACTTCCGTGCCGTTCTTTTTCACTTCCACATCATATTCATTTTCTCCGGTCTGTTCCTGGAAGAAGCTCAACGTATCGCCGTAATAACTTTCGGCCACATAAGCCATCTCAAACCGGTGGACCTGTTTCTTTCGGAACATTTCCATAGGGAACAAATCCAGAATATGTTCAATGTATTTGATGCTGTTCACATGTCCGTTCAGGTCGATGTCACTGTACTTCACCCGATACTCTCCCATCGCCTGCGGATGTGTCACCTTGATACGTCCGGGCTTGTCAATCGGACAGTCTTTCTGACACACATAGTCCACAATCGAACCTCCGTGCAATGTCAGCAAATCGGCCGGCTTACGCGTTTCCATACTGATCATCGCCCAGATGGAACGGGCGTATCCAATAGGCTTCCCATCCTTGTTCAGAATGGCAAAGTTTCGGTCTGTAAACAGGCGGTACACATTCTCCACCCAAGTCTGTATGGTAAAGTGTTCGTAGGCATGCGGCATTTCTTCCATCTCAATTGCCAGACGTGAAAGCACCCACGTGTAATGATTTTCATTCAACGTAGCGATACCAAATCCTCTGTCTGCCGCATGAAAACCGGCGCAGTTCAGCAAATGATTGCCCAACACCCCCATTGTCAGCCGTTCCATGAAATCCACATGAAACGGTTCGGACACAAACGGATAACTACCTACTTTACTTTCTTCTGCCATACATTCACTTTTTTTGGTTGCGATATCTTTCTTCACGATGTGCCAGGTATTCGTTCACCCGTTCAAAACAGCTGGTAGAAACGGCAATACGACCAGAGCGTACAAACTGCAACACACAATTCAACTGTTTCAGTTCCTGATAGAGTGAGGTGATATCTGCACTCATTCCCACCATTTCCACGATCGAGAAAGTCGGATTGACTTCCACGATATGGGCACTGTAACGGCGAATCACCTTGGATGCTTCCGGATTCGACTGAAATTCAGGAGTCGACACCTTATACATCGCCACTTCACGCTGGAAGATTTCCTTGTCCGTGAAATAATGTGCCTGAATCACATCCATTTTCTTTTCAATCTGCGTTACCACCTTGCCAATCACATCCGGAGTAGTCCAGCAGGTAATGGTGTATTTATGTACTCCCTTGATGGAAGAAGCCGACACATTCAGACTCTCGATGTTGATTTGGCGACGGGTAAACACTGCGGTAATCTGGTTCAAAATACCGGCAATATTCTCTGAATGAACAATGATTGTATATAATGTTTTATTATCCATATTCTTCCTCCTTCTCCTCTCAACATTCCATTAACATATAGTTGACCGAACTTCCCGGAGGTGTCATCGGCAACACATTTCCTTCTTCTATCACGCATACCTCCAGCAAGAAAGCGCCGTCGGTCGACAACATTTCCTGAATACCGTCGTTCAATTCCTCACGATTCATCACACGGCGTGAGGCGATTCCGTAAGCCGATGCAATCTGCATGTAGTCAGGATTCATCATCGGGGTGAAAGAATAGCGACGGTTGAAGAACATGGCCTGCCACTGACGCACATTGCCCAAGTAATTATTGTTCAGCAGGATAATCTTGACCGGCGATTTCTGTTCCATAATCGTACCCAGTTCCTGCATGGTCATCTGCAAACCGCCATCTCCCATAAAGGCACATACTGTACGGTCGGGACGTCCAAATGTGGCTCCAATAGCGGCCGGCAAACAGAATCCCATCGTTCCCATACCACCGGAAGTGACAATGCTACGAGGCTTGCTAAATTTAAAGTAACGGCAAGCCATCATCTGATTCTGACCGACATCGGTTACCAGGATAGCTTCGTTATGAGTGGCCTCACTCACCGCATTCACGACTTCACCCATATTGATAGGTCCCTCTTTCGGGAACACTTCCTTTTCGATGACCTGCGTGTATTCTTTTTCTTCATACGGTTTGAAGCTGGCAATCCACTCTTCGTGCTTATGCGGCTGAATCAGTTCGGTGAGCAGTGCAAGTGTCCGTTTGCAGTTACCCAAAATCGGCACATCTACCGGTACATTCTTCCCGATTTCCGACGGGTCTACATCCAGATGAATCACCTTGGCTTGTTTGGCATAGGTTTCCAACTTACCGGTTACACGGTCATCAAAACGCATACCCACTGCAATCAACACATCGCATTCGTTGGTCTTTACATTCGGGCCCAGATTTCCGTGCATACCCAGCATTCCTTTGTTCAAAGGATGATTGCTTGGCAATGCCGACAACCCCAGTAATGTACATCCGCAAGGGATATCTGCCTTTTCCACGAACTCTTTCAGTTCCTGCTGCGCATTGCCCAGTTCTACACCCTGGCCTACCAATACCAGCGGACGCTTAGCTTCATTGATTAAAGCCACAGCCTCAGCCACAGCTTTTGAATCGGTTTCTGGGTCTGGATCATAACTACGGATGAAATCCAAATCCACTGGTTCATAGTCTGTCATTTCCGTCTGCGCATTCTTGGCAAAATCCAATACGACAGGTCCCGGTCGTCCACTCCGTGCGATGTAAAATGCCCGGGCAACCGCCCAAGCCACATCCTCCGCACGACGTATCTGATAACTCCATTTGGAAATAGGCTGTGTAATGCCCACCAAGTCAACTTCCTGAAACGCATCCGTACCCAACAGGGAAGCCCCTACCTGACCGGCAATCACCACAATCGGCGTACTGTCAATCATGGCATCAGCGATACCGGTAATCGTATTGGTAGCGCCCGGTCCACTTGTTACCAGACAAACTCCTACTTCTCCCGATACACGGGCAAAACCTTGGGCCGCATGTGCAGCTCCTTGTTCATGACGAACCAAAATGTGGTTCAATTTGTCGCGATGGTCATACAACGCATCGAACACCGGCATGATGGCGCCTCCTGGATAGCCGAAGAGGGTCTTTACCCCTTCATGCTCCAAAGAGCGCATCAACGCTTCTGAACCTGATATTTTTTCTTTACTCATAAGCTTCTCCTTATTCTACAATTCTCACTCCACCTTTATCTGCCGAGCTCACCATGCTGGCGTATGCCTTCAATGCCTTTGAAACCTTGCGGTCGCGGGTCACCGGCGTCATCGGACGCTGGGCCAGTTCTTCGTCAGAAAGTCTCACATTGATAGAACGGTTAGGAATGTCTATTTCAATGATGTCACCATCTACTATCTTACCGATGTTGCCTCCGGCTGCGGCTTCCGGAGATATATGCCCGATGCTCAAGCCGGAAGTTCCTCCACTGAAACGTCCGTCGGTAATCAAGGCACATTCCTTACCCAAATGCTTGGATTTAATATAAGAGGTAGGATACAGCATTTCCTGCATACCCGGACCTCCTTTCGGACCTTCGTGAGTAATGACTACCACGTCACCGCTGACTACTTTTCCGCCCAGGATACCTTCACAAGCAGCTTCCTGCGAATCGAACACCTTGGCCGGGCCTGAGAACTTCCAGATACTTTCATCCACTCCGGCAGTTTTCACTACGCAACCGTCTTGAGCGATATTTCCTTTCAATACGGCCAGTCCGCCATCCTTGCTGTACGCGTGCTGCAAGTCACGGATACATCCGTTGGCACGGTCGGTATCCAACTCCTTGTAGGTAGCGTTCTGTGCCCCCAACTGGATACAGAATTTACCGCCCGGCGCACTTGAATAAATGCGCTGTGCCTCTGCATCTACATCCGGACGACAGATATTGTATTTGGCAATGGCTTCTGCCAATGTGGAACCGTCCACCCGATGTACGGTAGTATCCAACAGTCCCCCTTTGGCCAGTTCACCCAAAATATTCAGAATACCTCCGGCACGGTTCACATCCTGAATGTGATATTTCTGTGTATTGGGAGCCACCTTGCAAAGACAAGGTACACGACGTGACAGCATATCAATGTCGTCCATTTTGAAATCCACTTCCGCTTCGTGAGCCACCGCCAACAAGTGAAGCACCGTATTGGTAGAACCACCCATGGCAATATCGAGAGTCATGGCATTCAAGAACGCTTCACGAGTCGCAATGCTGCGCGGCAACACGCTGTCGTCTCCTTCCTCATAATATTTATATGCGTTCTTCACAATCAGGGCCGCTGCATCCTTGAACAACTGCTTGCGATTGGCATGAGTAGCCAGAATCGTACCGTTGCCTGGCAAAGCCAGTCCGATAGCTTCATTCAAACAGTTCATCGAATTGGCGGTAAACATACCTGAGCAACTTCCGCAACCCGGACACGCATGGCGTTCAATTTCGGCTACATCCTCATCACTCACGGTCGTATCGGCCGACTTAATCATGGCATCAATCAAATCCAGATGCTGTCCGCCCCACTCTCCGGCTTCCATCGGTCCGCCTGACACGAACACCGTCGGGATATTCAATCGCATGGAAGCCATCAGCATTCCCGGTGTAATCTTGTCACAGTTGGAAATACACACCATGGCATCTGCCTTATGTGCATTCACCATATATTCTATGCTGTCGGCGATGATATCACGCGAAGGCAAAGAATACAGCATCCCGTCATGCCCCATCGCGATTCCGTCGTCGATGGCAATGGTATTGAACTCAGCCGCAAAGCATCCCAGCTTCTCAATCTCTGCCTTCACCTGCTGACCAATCTCATGCAAGTGCGTATGACCGGGTACAAACTGCGTAAAAGAGTTCACTATTGCGATGATTGGTTTTCCCATCATCTCCTTTTTCATTCCATTGGCCACCCACAGAGCTCTGGCACCTGCCATACGGCGGCCTTCGGTACTCATCGAACTACGTAACTGATGTTTCATTTTCATCTCTCTTTTCAATTAAAAAGCCTCTCTCAACACTCGGTGAGAAAGGCTTTCTACAATATCATTTTCATATCATTACATACACGAACCTTTCTCACCTCTTGGTGCCACGACCAGGACGCGAATAATATGCAGGACTGCCAGGTTATTTAGAGTAGTAATATTCATATATCTGTTTTCTTTGTTTCTTTAACGACTGCAAAGGTAAAGCGTTTTTTGTAACAAACAAATAAAATGAAGATTTTTTTTTTTTTTTTT
>ENA-OPEG01000686-OPEG01000686.1-human-gut-metagenome-genome-assembly--contig:-NODE-686-length-9007-cov-4.551497_pt1 | contig 9007 bp, 9 predicted proteins | sample MGYA00241632_ERZ501527 | MGnify/ENA primary metagenome ERZ501527 (study PRJEB25962, sample SAMEA2042301) | human gut metagenome | biome: human gut; feature: human-associated habitat; material: faeces... | reverse complement strand
TCCATAAATCGCTCACAGCAATTCCTCCTGTAAATGATAATTTAGCGGCTTAGGGACAGTTGAATATATTCGCGGGCATCGTTGAGTTTACGGATTTCCTCAAGATTGGTTGCAATAATCTCAATCAAGCCATCCGCCATTTTGCAGAATTGCGTCACAATGTCCTTCTGCGGGAAAACAATCCTAATACTATTTAGAATGCTTGTGTTTATTGATGGCATGGTTGCACCTACTGCGGAAGCAGTGACAAGCTGACGGATTACAGGTTGGTTGAACCACCACAAAAAGTAACTGCCGGTATTAGGATCGTATGGTCTAACACGAAGACACCGCCCTGAAAATAACCAACCATCTTCGTGTTGTGAAACCATAACTGCTCGATCCACGGAACCAACGCGACTAAAAACAATATCTCCGGTGTGAAGATCATATTTCCGTAGACGATCAACATCATTTTGCGAGACAAGCGGAAGGTTCCTGTGGGCGATGTATTTCCCATCCATGTGTTCGACCGTAATAATTGGTGTACCTGATTCTACATAGTCTTCGTTGTGAAGCTGGCTACCAAATGGTCCCGTTTGAACAGATGCAAAGTCACCAACCGTCGCGTCTGTCCAACCTTGAGGGACTTTGTTTAGCTTAATAATTGTCTCCGGGAGATTAACTCCGGCATCATGAAATGCCTTATCAAAAGCCGCTTGGATAGTCGCTTCTAAATTATCATTTTCCGCTCTCTTCAAAGCAATGCGATTGGTAATTGCACGGTAGGACTCGACGATCTCACATTGTCTCGCATAGGAGGGGACAGGGAGCTTTATGCGGCAAAGATCATCCCATGTAATTCCGCCTCGAACACTGCCATCCGTCATGAACCAGCATTCACGGTCAAACTCCGGTCTACGAAACCACATCATCAAATACTCTTCATTTAAGACATCGCGGTCAATAATCTCAAACATGAAATACGCCGGAGAAACTATTGCGGCGTTGTCTTTCTCATAGAGCGCAATCGGAAGACGTTCATCGCGTCCAACGTGCATTGGGTTACAGGCAAATAGCCCCTTGCTGATCAGTTTATACCGACTCAAATCTGTGCCAATTACATTTGCGACGGAAGGCATAAACTCTTTGTCGATGCTTATGCCAAGAACAGTGCTGGTGACTTCCTCGGAGTTTCGATAATCAACAAGCCGAATGTGTTTACCAAGAGGTTCATAATTCGATTTCATAGCCCAACTCCTTAAACACAGTCAACAGGTCAGCCTTCGACTTCTCTTCTGCAACAAGCAGCTCACGAAGCTCACTTTGCAGCGTCTTCATTTTCGTATCAAAGTCGATGTTCTCATCGCGGTTTACAAACTCAATGTAACGGCTCGGAACAAGGGTAAAGCCCTTTTCAGCAACCTCATCGAAGGATGCGCTGTAACAAAATTCAGGCACATTCTGATAAGTTTCTTCATAGCCTTCCTGCTGCCATGCGTGATAGACGCCCGTGACTTTTGCACGGTCTTCTTCTGTCAGTTCAATATACTTCTTTTCATAAGGGCTTCCCATTTGCCGCAAGTCCATGAAAAGGATCTCGCGCTCACGGTTACGGAAGCGTTTTACTTCACCGTTTTCTTCAACCACACGAGCCTTTTTATTCTTGTTCAGAATCCAAAGCGTAACGCTGATGTCCGTGGTGTAGAAGAGGTTTCGGGGAAGAATGATGATTGCTTCGACGAGATTGTTCTCGATGAGCTGACGGCGGATTTTTAACTCTGTACCATCGTCAGATAGTGCGCCGTTTGCAAGCAGGAAACCGGCAACACCGTTCTGAGAGAGCTTTGAAACAATGTTCAGAATCCAGCCATAGTTTGCGTTACTCGTGGGCGGAACTTCATAGCCGTCCCAGCGCGGATCATCAATCAGCTCATTATCACCACGCCATTCTTTCTGATTAAATGGCGGGTTTGCCATAATGTAATCTGCCTTGAGGTCCTTGTGCTGGTCATTGGTGAATGTGTTCGCTGCCATTTCTCCGAGGTTTGCAGAGATGCCGCGAATAGCCAGATTCATTTTGCACAGCTTGTACGTCGTGTTTGTATATTCCTGACCATAGATAGAGACCTTCTTCTTGTTGCCGTGATGTGCCTCCACGAACTTCATTGACTGCACGAACATACCGCCAGAACCGCAGCAAGGGTCGTACAGAATGCCATCATACGGTTCAATCATTTCTGCAATCAAATTGACAATACACTTCGGCGTATAGAACTCGCCCTTGCCCTTGCCTTCCGCAAGAGCAAACTTGCTCAGGAAGTATTCGTAGACCCGCCCGATAATGTCATTCTCTTTATCGCCGGTGTTGATCTTATCAATCTCGTCCAGCAGTGATGCCAGCTTTGCTGTGTCGATGTGAAGACGTGAGTAGTAGTTGTCCGGCAGTGCGCCTTTCAGTGCGGGATTCGCTTTCTCAATCGTATAGAGGGCGGTGTCGATTTTCAGCGCAATGTCATCCTGTTTCGCATTCTCCATGATGAAAGACCAACGGCTGATCTCAGGCAGGAAGAACACGTTGTCCTTCGTATAGAAGGCAACATTGTCAACAAACTTCTCACCGTATTTTTCAGAAATAGCTTTCCTTTGTGCCTCAAACTTATCGCTGGCAAACTTCAAAAAGAAGAGACTGAGAACGACGTGTTTATATTCTGCTGGCTCGACAGAACCACGGAGTTTATCTGCGGACTTCCACAGAGCTTCCTCCATAGAAATCTCCTTCTTCGGTGCCGATGCGGCTCGTGCCATATCAAAATCCTCCCTGTGTATTTATCTAACCTATTCTACAAAAAGAGCTGTACGAAAAACCGGACTCAGTTCTTGTCCGTTCGCACAGCCTCACATATATCTCCGATGTCACAGTTCAAGTAATCACAAATGCGCAGCAAAATAGAGAGGGACACTTCTTCCCCCTTATTCAGTTTTGTCCATGTTCCGGCAGACAGCCCTACTTCATGTCGTAGAGAAGCCTTCTTTATGTCGCGTTCCAGAAGAAGCATCCATAGTTTCTTATAGCTTATGCGCACGGCAACCATCCTTTCGCTTGCTTGCATTCAACATCGCTTATAATATTATACTGGATTTCATTCTCAAAAGCAATCCGTTGATGCAGAAATTAAAGAAAAAGTTTCAACTTCTCGAACCTTCTCTCAAGGATGCAGGGCATCTCCGGTCAACAGGAGATGCCCTGCTTTTGAAAGGACTATTCGCGCTGTGTGCTGCGCAGATGATCACGGTCATGGTCAGCAGAAGGAGCGAGAAACGTATCAACATTAGACTTGATCGTCTCTATTTTCTTTTCTTCTTTTTTGAGCTTCGCACGTTCATCATAGAGCCGCTGTTGCTCTTCAAGAAGTCGCTGCTGTTCCGCTTGCAGTGTCTTCAAGCTCGGCAGTTTTTCATCGCCCTGCATGGCAAGCAGCGTACTCCGCGTCGCCTCAAAGATCACAAGTTCGGCTTCGTGCTTTGTCTTGAAGCTCGGCTTGTCTTTCGCCTTCTGGAAGGCGTCATATACAGGCTTGAGCCGCTGGTAGTTGGAGATGTTTTTGATAAGCGGCTGGACTTCCCGCAGACGTGCTTCAACGGCTTTCAGTTCCTTGCCGGTACGGTCATAGGAGATGTGAACATCCTCGACCTTCTTCTCAAGATCGGCGTATTGGAGCAAGTTGTTTTCCGTGAGATAGTTGAGTGTCCGTGCCGCTTCCTTGAGGATAGTGAGCTTTGCTTTATGCTCGTAACCCTTGCTGTCGATGAGCCTGATCCGCTCCTGAATATCTCCGATGAGAGAGATGCCCTTCGGCGTGGTCTGTCTCTGACTTTTTCGGGGCGTCCGTCCGGCAATCCGCTCCTTGATGCGTTCCTCGGTGTAGTTCTCTCCGATGGTCTTAGAACGGGTAAACCGCTCCTGACCTTCAGCGCGGAAGGAGATGTATTTGCCGCGTTTGATTTCATAACCGGCTTCCTGCATGAGCCGCAGAAAATCATCGTAGTCCTTCGCTGTGATGACAAGCCGGTCGATGGTCTGCTTGAGTTTTTGCTTCCAGCTCGTGCCGCGTTTGGCTTCGGTGTACTCCTTGTAGCTCATGCCTTTGTTCTGAGAGGGAGGGATAACAGAGAGACCGTTTTCCTTACAGAGCCGGTCGCTGACCTCACGCATATCATAGTAAATCCGCTTGTAGCTCTTGTAGGCGTGGTAGTCCACAAAGTCAACCGCATTGAAAATCAGATGGTTATGAACATGGTCCTTGTCAATGTGCGTGGTCAGCACATACTCGTATTTTCCACCGAGGATTTCATCCGCGAACTGCTTGCCGATCTCGTGGGCAAGCTCCGGCGTGACCTCTCCGATTTCAAAGGACTGGATCACATGACGGGCTATGATCCTGACCGGATTCATCCCTTTTTGCTCGGCTATTTTCCGCGTCCATTCAAATTCCCGCGCTGCGGTCTCGCTGGCACAGCCGTAGGACGAGACCAGCAGCTTCTCGTCGGTCTTTTCGGGATTCAGAATGTACGCGATTGCCTTGCTCAAAGTTCCTCGGATTGCTTTGATTTTAGTAACTGCCATACTGCATCCATCTTTTCTTTCAGCTCGTCAATATCATCCTGATAGAATCGCCCCGTCGAGTTGATTCTGCGGCAGACGGTATTGATGTTCACGCCGATCTTGTTGATTTCGGCGGCGAGCTTTTTCTGCTCCGTGTAGTCTACAACGATGATGTAACCGTCGATCAGCATCTTTCTTGCATACGCACCGAAGTTCTCCGTGCCGATCATTTCCATCTTCTTTGCAATCGTCCGTTCTTCCTGTGGTGTCAGCCAAATCTTCTTCTGAATGTCTCGTGTTCTTCGTACCATGCTGCGCCCTCCGTCGTAAAGATTAGAAGGGTTTGGGACTATCCCAACAAGCAAAAATCTGATGTTAAGGGCAGGGTCTCCTTAACTGATTTTTCTCCGGTGGGTACTCACCGGATTTGCTTGCTAATCTCCCAAAATCGTATTCTACGAAGATTACTCCGTGAAATGTCCCTTCACTTTACAACGGACACAATAAGAGCGTTTGTTGAGTACCGGATTTCAAAAAAGTCAAAAAATCATTGGATTTCCCATGTGAAAGCCACTGTGTCTGTCACATCAATATCATCTGGCTCAATCTCAGGTGCGGCGCACTTGCTCATCGCCATGAGAGGCTGAATGCAGTCTTCGACCTCATAGCTCGTTCTGGAATACACATTGAGTTCGCCCCAGTTGTAGTCGATGTTGAGCAACTGCACAAGCGTACTGCCTGATGCTTTGCAAAGAATCTCCGCCTTTGCTCTGGCGTTCTCCGTCGCATTGATCAGCAGCTCTTCGCTGACTCTTGCCGGGTTTTTCACGGTGAACGCAATGCTGAGTTCTGGTTGCGCCCCACAATCCGCAATCGCAGAAATGACCTTTGCAAGCTGCTTGCTGTCAAAGTCAAAGGCAAGTTTCAAGCGATAGCTGCAAGCATATCCGGCAAACTCTCGCTTGTAATTACCTTGCCGATCCTTGACATTCTCGTACCTTGTCTGGACATCAAAGCTCGTGGTTTTCAGGTCTTCCTTACGATACCCAACGCGGACAGCGACACCTTGCAGTTTTTCGATTCTCTCGGCAGCTTCCGACATTGCAAGGTCATAGTTTTTTGAATTTGCTTCAATGTTCAGAGATAGGATGATGTAATCCGGTCTTGCGGAGACATTTCCTGTCCCTTTTACGGTGATTGTTCTCATTACTTTCTCCCGTCCTTTCTGGAATTGAAGTCCTCATCAATACGCTTTTTCCAATTCGTACCCAGTGGTACGCTGCATCGGACAGCAGAAACCGCTTCGCTCAGAACTTCATAGTTGAGCTGCGTTCCCTCATGGTCAGAGTGGTAGTTGACCGCTCGGTCTGCACCAATTCCGAAATGCCTTGCCGTCTCAACTGCGTCGATGTTTGCACCGAGGAACAAAAACTCCCAGCCATACTTTTCCTTCTGACGCTCAATCATTTTCTTGACCTTCTCGCTGTCATAACGGCGGCTTGCATTCTCCATGCCGTCCGTTGTGATGACGAACAGAGTATGTTCAGGGACATCTTCATTTCTTGCGTACTTGTGGACATTTCCAATGTGATGAATCGCTCCGCCGATAGCATCCAGAAGCGCGGTGCAGCCGCGAACGGAATAGTCATTGTCGGTCATCGGCTCGACCTTTTGAACCGGTACACGGTCATGAATAACCTCGCTCACGTTGTCAAAGAGGACGGTAGAGATCAATGCCTCGCCATTCTCCTTTTTTTGCTTTTCAATCATGGAGTTGAAGCCTCCGATGGTGTCTGCTTCCAGCCCGCTCATAGAGCCGCTGCGATCAAGGATGAATACGATCTCCGTCAAGTTCTTTCTCATGTTCAGTACCTCCGTATATAAAAAATATGACTGCTTGGCGTCTCACCTTACAGTCATATTGTACTTCGGTATTCACTTCGTTTGGTCGCATGGCAAGCGACATTATTCTAAGGACGAGAATATCTCTCCGTCAATGATTAGAACGTCATCCATCGGAATCTTCGAGCCGTCCTGCATAGTGATCCGCCGCTCAAAATCATCGACTTTTTTGACCGTACCGACTGCTGATACATATTTGCCGCCAGCCTTCCGCTCATCAGGCTGGAAGTAAGTAATGGTGACTTCCGGTTTGTCATCGAGGGCATCCATGAGAAGCTGATACTTCATGTCCAATGCAGTCAGTGCTTCCTCGTCAAGCTCAATCCTTTCATCGGTCAGACGCCCGGTTTCTTTGATTGCAGCATCGTAGCCGGTGAGGGCAGCAAAGGGGGCGAACTGCGCCGCCCGATCTGACATTGGCATCTGTGGTCGCGTCTTGGAGACGTGGTGAGGGAGGTCGATTATTTCTCTGTATTTTTCCATTTCACATCCAGACCTTTCCCTTAATCGCGGAATAAGTATCTCAGCATTCGTTCAGGGTCATCCAAAAACTGTTTTGTGATTTTATAATGTTCTGTCTCTGAATATTTGACTTTGTGTATCCCAGTGTCGGTCATTTCGAGAATCTCAGCCTTGGGATATGTCATGAGTATAGGAGAATGTGTGGCAATGACAAACTGAGAGTTTTCTTCGACAAGCTCATCAATCGCAATCATCAACGACATCAATCTTTGCGGAGAAAGAGCTGCTTCGGGTTCGTCCAAAATATAAAGTCCGTTTCCTTCAAAACGGTTTGTTACAAGGGACAAAAAAGACTCTCCGTGGGACTGAGCGTGAAAAGAAACTCCACCGTAACGAAGGAGAGTGCTATGCTCATCTAAATATGTTGCCGTGTTATAAAAGCTTTCTGCTCTTAAAAAGAATCCGTCTTTGGGATAACCGGATTTGATGGTGGTTAGATACTGATGGAGAACAGAATGTGATGACTTTGTTGAGAAGGAGAAATCTCTGGACCCTCCCTCTGGATTAAAGCCCAATGCAACCGCAATCGCCTCAAGTAATGTCGATTTACCCGTCCCATTTTCACCAACGAAAAAAGTTACCGGTTTTTCAAAAGCCAATTCTTCAAGTGATTGTAGGTATTTGACTACTGGCAAGTTAGCAAGATATGATGATTGTTCTGGAAACCCATTGAGTCTTATTCCGGTCAAGTAATTCATCGCTCTAATCCTTTCGCGTTACGCTTTATGCCCGCCGATCTGTGCATTCCGATCCTTTGCCGTTGCGCCTTCTTCAAGATTCATCGCCTTGAGGATGGCGTTCTTTCCGTACTTCTTCTTGATGGCGAGAGCCGCCTTCTGAATTTTTCGTTCACGTTCCAAGGCGGCATCTTCGGCTTTCCGCTTTTCCTCTTCGGCGGCATAGTCGGTGAAGAGGTCAAGCTGGACAGCACCGTCATTTTTCTTCGGCGCGTCCGCTTCCGGCAGGACATGATTTGCCACAACATACATACGGCGGACAAGCAGATTCTTGTCCACGATCCGGTCGAAGAGTTCTGCCACAGCACACATTATTTTGCGCGTAGAGGATGTGTGACTGTCGAGGTTGATGGACCCGTGCGCCTGTTTGGGAATCTCCCGTCCGTAGGGGTCTTTCTCAATCGCGCCGTGATACTTTGCCCGTCGTGCCGGATCGGTCAGGTTCTCAATGTCGTAGCCAACTGTGAGAACCATCTGATCGGTGACAAGCCCCTTGTCCACCAAGTCCAGCACAAGCAAGTCCGTCATTTCCCGCACAACCAGCTTCGCCTTTTGCGACTCATAGGGGCAGTGCAAAACCTGACCGGAGCTGAGGCTGTTGGAGCTGGGACGGTATGCCTTGATTGCCTCAATGGTCGTAGGCTCCCAGCCCCACGCATGATCAATGAGTAGTTCCGTATTCTTTCCGAACAGCTTATAAAGCAAGTCCTCGTTCCGCTCTGAACAGAGGGCAACATCACCCATGGTGAACATCCCATTCTGCTCAAGTTTCTTGGCAATACCTCGACCCACGCGCCAGAAATCCGTGAGAGGCTGGTGCGCCCAAAGCTCACGCCGGAACTTCATTTCATCCAGTTCGGATATTCGGACGCCGTTTTTGTCGGCGGGGATGTGTTTCGCCACAATGTCCATTGCCACCTTGCAGAGAAAGAGGTTCGTGCCGATTCCTGCGGTTGCCGTAATGCCGGTTGTCTCAAGCACATCGAGGATGATCTTCATGGCAAGATCATGGGCGGAGAGCTTGTAGGTATTCAGGTAGTCCGTCACATCCATGAACACCTCGTCGATGGAGTAGACAACGATGTCCTCCGGCGCAATGTACTTGAGGTAGACCTGATAGATGCGGGTGCTGTACTCCATGTAATACGCCATCCGGGGCGGTGCGATGATGAAGTCAATCGCCAAAGACGGATCTGCTTGTAGCTCAGAGAAGAAGTGTGATGTGCCGTCCAGCCTGTGTCCCGGCGCGTCGTGCTGCCGT
>ENA-OPEG01000659-OPEG01000659.1-human-gut-metagenome-genome-assembly--contig:-NODE-659-length-9286-cov-1.397573_pt1 | contig 9286 bp, 8 predicted proteins | sample MGYA00241632_ERZ501527 | MGnify/ENA primary metagenome ERZ501527 (study PRJEB25962, sample SAMEA2042301) | human gut metagenome | biome: human gut; feature: human-associated habitat; material: faeces... | reverse complement strand
CCCCCCGCTGTACGTCAGCACCTACAAGGAGGCTGTGGCAGCGGTGGGCTGGTCCAGCGATTTTGCAAAGTACACCCTTTGCGAGGCAATCTCCGCCAACTTCCAGGTGGTTGGCACTGCACCTATCGTCGTAATCAATGTTCTTGATCCGAAAAATAAGAAGCACATCACCGCCCTGGACGAAACCTCTGTGCAGGTCAATGATGGCGTTGCTGAGATCGACAAAGTGGGCATTCTGCTGGAAAAGCTGGTGGTGAAGAAAGACACCACCACGCTGACGGCGGATGTGGACTACATCGCCAGCTTCAACGATGACGGCACTGTGAGCCTTGCGCTTATCATCGGCGGTGCAGGCGATGGAGCAACCACGCTGACCGTTTCCGGCTCCATCCTGGATGCGTCCAAAGTTACCGCTGATGATATTGTTGGTGGCGTGAATGCTGCCACTGGCGCAGAGACCGGCCTTGAGGTGGTCCGTCAGGTCTACCCCAAACTGAGCAAGGCACCCGGTATCCTGCTGGCCCCGCGTTTCTCGAAAAATGCGCAGGTGTGCGCTGCGCTGCAGGCCAAGTGCCGCAAGAACAACGGTCTGTTCAACGCTGTGTGCTTTGTTGACCTGGACTGCAGTGCAGACGGCGCACAGAAGTACACTGATGTCGCAAAGCAGAAAGCAAAACAGACGGCAACCTCCCGTGAGGCATACGCCCTGTGGCTGTACGTCAAGGTTGGCGAAACAGTGTACAGCGGCAGCTCCATGGCGGCAGCGGCAACCGTGTACAACGACAGCCAGAACGGTGACCGCCCCGTTGCAAGCCCTTCCAACGTCACCGTTCCCATCTCTGCCGCCTGTTTGGAAGACGGCACGGAAGTCCTGATGGATCAGGAGCAGGGCACCTTCCTGAACGATCAGGGCATCGCAACCTTCATCCGCTCCGGCACCGACTTTGTGATTTGGGGCAATGAAACTGCTGCCTACCCGAAAAACACCGACCCGAAGGATGCGTTCCTGTGCATCCGCCGCTTCTTCAACTACGCATGGACCAGCTTTGTTCTGGATAACATGAGCAAGCTGGACAAGCCCATGAATCCCAAGCGGCTGCAGTCCATCATTGACAGCGAGAACATGAAGGGCAGCAAGTATGTCTCGGAGGAAGCCTGCGCCAGCTACCGCATAGTGGCCGACACCGAGAAGAACACCGCCGCTGAACTGGTGGCGGGTCACTACCACTTCTACCTCTACTGCACCCCGTTCCCGCCCTTGAAGCAGATGAACGTCACGATGGAGTATGAGGCATCCTCGCTGGTTACTGCCCTGAATCTGTGATAGGAGGATATGAGCAATGAGCCTGACTATTTCGAGCAATCTTGTTCCCCAGGTTGTCAATAATTACAATGCCTATACCGGGGATGACAAGATGATCGGTCTGGCAGATGAAGTTACGCTGCCCAAGATCAAAAACAAAACCACCACCGTGAACGGTATGGGTATCGGCGGCGATGTTGACAGCCCTGTGCCGGGTCAGTTTGAGAGCATGGAAGCCACCCTGACCTGGAACACGCTGTACAGCTATGCCACCAAGATGCTGCATCCCGGCCGCTCTGTGCAGATTACCCTTCGTGCTGCTATGCAGAACGAAGACAAAGACGGCGGCTATACTTACAAGGGCCTGCGCATTGTGCTGGGCGGCAAGCCGAAAGAGCTTGACCCCGGCAAGCTGAAGCGGGCATCCACCATGGACAGTTCCACTACGCTGGAAGTGACCCGCTATCTTGTCGAGATCGACGGCGTGACCGTCATCGACATCGACAAGTACGCTGGCCGCTACTATGTTGATGGTGAGGACATCCTCGCCGAAGTAAACGCGCTGATCTGATAAGTTGGAAATTCAGCCGCTCCACTGTGGGGCGGCTGATTCTTTTTAGAGAAAGGAACATCAAGATGGGCAATATCGTTAAGTTCGCAAAACCGTACAGCTTCGAGGGCACCGAGTACACCGAGGTTGACCTCTCCGGCATGGATAAGCTGACGATCCAGGATATGATCGACATCCAGAAGAGCCTCGCCAACGAGCTTGCTTCTCTGGCTGCACTGGAAGCAACCACGTCCTTTGCACAGGAGATGGCGACCAAGGCCAGCGGCAAGCCCGTTGAGTTCTTCAAGCTCATGCCACGCGCCAAGATCAAGCAGGTGCAGACGGCAATCCTGCTGAGCCTGAACGCCAAGACCAAGAGCGACCCCGCCAAGCATATCGTCAAGTTCGACGCACCCTACACCTACAACGGTGAGGAAAAAGCCGACATCAAAGGCAAAACCTTTGAGAGCGTCGATCTGTCCGGCGTAGGTGAACTGAACACCATGAGTGAATCCATGGCGGAGAATCGCCTGGCGGGTTATGGCTTTACCCCGGTGAACACCGGGCACAACTATGCCTATGTGTGCATCATCGCCAGCATGGGCACCGGCTACCCGGTGGACTATTTCACGGGTCTGCCCCTGTGCGAGGCGGCAAAACTGCGTGATGCCGTGGATGCGGATTTTTTCGAGTAAAGGGTGGAGCCAAGGCTCTGCGCCGGGCGGCAATTCAGCTGTCTATTGCCACGCACTCTAACATGACCGACTATCTTTCCATGCCGCGGAAAGAATTGATCCAGCTGTGTGAGGAGGTGTCCGAGGTATGGCAGGAAATGGCGCGTTAGACCTCAGCATCCGTATTATGGGCAAGGTCGATCCTTCTCTGGCGAAAAGCATAAGCCAGGTGAAGGGGCTGACAAACTCCCTGACGGGCGGGCTACGGACAACCAACTCTCTTGCGAGTACGGTAGCCAACACGATAGGTGTCATCGGCAAGGCAGGGCTTGGGCTGGCCGCTACGCTGACAGGCAGTGTGTTGGTAGGCATGAAGCGGGTGACGAACGAGGCATCCAAGCTGGAAGCGCAGATGGCCCCGGTCGTGCGCTATGTGAATGGTCTGGCAGATGCAAGCGGCAAGGTGTCCGATGCGATAGCTGACAACGGAAAGACGTTCAAGCAGAACTACTCCGATATGGAGAACTACATCCAGCGGCTTAGTATGGACATCCCCCGCACCACAGAGCAGCTTACGACTATGAGTGCTGCGCTGGGTCAGTCTGGCAAGGACGTGACTGAGCAAACCAAGACTGGCATCCTCCGCGATACCGCTGTGGCAGCCACGGCAATGGATTTGGACGACCAGACCGCCGGTGACTACATGGCGAAGTGGGAAGCGTCTTTCACAAAGAGAGATGCTGACGGCAATAAGGTCAACTACTCCCACGACGACGTTATGCGGCTGATGAATCAGATTAACTATTTGGGTGCCAATAACGCAACCACGGCGGCGGAAATTGCATCCAGTGTGAACAAATCAGCTTCCATCGGTCAGCTTGCCGGTGTTGATCCATCGACCACTGCGGCCATTGCAACGGCGATGCAGGCTACCGGCGTTGATACGGAACGTACCGGCACTACGATTTCCAGAATCTATACCAACATTTCCAAGGGCAGCAGTGCAACGAAAGCTCAAAAGGAGATGTGGGAAGAACTGGGATTTACGGCAGAGGGCGTTGCAAAGTCAATGCAGACGGACGGCACGGGAACTTTGATGAAGGTTTTCGGTGCTGTCAACCAGCTGCCGGATGAACGGAAAATCGCCGCGCTGAACACATTGTTCAACCAATGGGCAGTTGAAGGATCGGCAAAGGTAACGAACAACCTTGATCTGCTGATGAAGACCCTATCGGAAGTCAGCGATGAGGCTGCTTATGCGAACAGCATGGAGCGGGAGTTTGCCATCAACACGGGAACGGAAGAAAGCCTGCGCACCATGCGGGATAACGCCAAGACTGTGCTGATGCAAGACCTTGGGGAGCAGCTCTTACCAGCACAAAAGGAACTGACCCGCTTACAGCTGGACATCTACAAGGGAATCGACGAGAGTTTGCCCGACCTGTCCAACCTGGCAAACTCCATCCTGCCCCTGCTGCGCACAGCAGTTGAGGGCATCGGCGATGCGGCGAAGGTTGCTCTGCCGTGGATTCAGAAGGGCGTGGACTACCTTGCGAACAACGGCCCGCAGGCGGCGGGTGCCATTGCTGCAATTATTGCAGCGTTTGGGGCTATGAGTATGGCTCCTGCTGCATATAGCGCAGGAAGCACCGCACTGAGCGTGGTGAAGAACCTGACGATCGGCGGCAAGGCCAGCGGCGCACCCGGCGGACGATTCGGCGGGATCACCGTCGGCAACCTGATGGGGTTGCTCAGTCCGACCAGCCTTTTCCAGAACACAGTTTCCGGCGGCAGCGGGCTATGGAGCAATCGTAGCAATATCCTGAAATCGGCAAAGATGGGCGCATGGATGGCGAACAGTTCCGGGCAAGGCGGTATCGCCGGGCGGCTGAGTTCTTTGGCAGGCGGCGTGATCGGTGCTTTGAACTCGGATGCGTTGACGAGCGGGAAGAAAAAGCCGATGCAGGCCGTTGCTGGGAAAATCTTCGGAGCGGCTGGCTACATCAACAATGTGGCGAACATTCCAACCAATGCAATGAATGCCATGATCGCAGCAGCGAACCCGGCGGGCACAGCGACGGCGACCATTGGAAACGTCCTTGGTGCTGGCGCAAAGGCTGTCTTTGGCAAAGGCGGCCTGAACCTGACGGGCGGCATTGGAGCTGTGGCTGGAAAGCTGGGCGGCGGATTTATGTCGCTGCTTGGAACCTTCGGCCCGGCAATTACGAGCCTTGGAACCATGGTGGCGGTGGTATCTCTGCTGGGCGACCATTTTGAAGACGTGCGGAACATCGTCGGTCAGATATTCGGCGAGGGTGGGCTTGCTGTCTTCGATCAGTTCACCGGGAAAATCTCTGGCGTCGGCGACACGATCAAGCAGGTCTTCGGCCAGCTCACCACCCCGGAAGGGCTGCAGAGCATCCAGCAGAAATTGTCTGGCTTCAACATCGGCGGTCTGAATCTCGGTGATGTGTTCGGTGCGGCGATGCCCGCCATCCAGACGGTTATGCCGCTGATCCAGTCCTTTGCTGGTGTGTTCGGCCAAATTGTAGACCTTGGAGCGAACCACATCAAGCCATTGCTGGTAGAGGTGTTCGGCTTTGTTGTGAACCAGGGCATCCCGGCGGTCATGCCGCTGCTTTCTACCGTCGTAAGTCTGGTGGGCACAGTTCTTGTGAATGCCATCAAGACGGTAATTGACGTGATCGGTAAGCTGCTGCCGGTGGCGGAGCCTGTGGTACTGGGCATCATCGGGCTGGTGAAGGGCATTGTCGGCGTTGTGGTGAACGTGGTGAACGCAATCATCCGCACACTGAACAAGATCAACTTCACGGTTCCCGATTGGGTGCCCGCTCTGGGCGGAAAGCGGTTCGGCTTCAACCTGACCGAAGTGACCCTGCCGAAGTTTGCGGACGGCGGCTTTACCAATGGGCCGTCTCTGGCTGGCGAAGCAGGAACCGAAGCAATCATCAGTTTCCGCCGCTCTCAGCGTGAGCAGAACATCGACACATGGATGCAGGCTGGAAAGATGCTGGGCGTTCCCATTGCATCGGCTATGATCCAAGGCTCTGACTTCGGTGTGGCGTTCCGGCGCACGACGGAACTTGCCAACTATGCGGCGGATGCACTGGAAGGTGCAGCGGCATCGGGCAACGCAACGGCGCAGAAGGTGCTGGATAATTCCAGAGTGCAGCAGGCATTGAGCTTTGCTCGAAGGGCAGATGTGGCGCAGGCGCAGCTTGAGCGGCTGTCTGATTTGGGCGGTTACGATTTGAGCAACCTCACCTTCTTCCCGACGGCGGGCGATGCGGCCTTGACGCGGCAGAACCTTGCCATGCTGGAAAACCTGCGGGATCACCAGCAGGAGGTGGAAGTGCCGTCCATCACGGGCGACAATGGCACAAACTCCGGCTCCGGGCAGCCCGGCGGAACGGGAGGCTATCAGCGAAGCTATACCAGTTCCGGCGGCAACACCTACGTTTACGCTCCGAACTTCATCATCTACGGAAGCATGGACCCGGAAGACCTGCGTTCTCTCATGGATGACGGGTACGAGCGGTTCTGTGAGTATGTGGAGAAGTACGAACGGGAAAGGAAGCGTATGGATTATGGCACTTGAGTACACAACGAAGTCCGGCGACACCTGGGATCAGATCGCCTACACCGTGTACGGCAGCGAGTTGAAAGCTGACTGGCTGATGCAGGCCAATCCTGAGTATATCGAATTTACCCGGTTCGATTCCGGGCTGGTGCTGTCAACACCGGCTCTCCCGGCTGAAAAGAGCGGCACCCTGCCGCCGTGGAAAGCGGGGGCATGAGCATGATGTTGGCAATAGCGAGACCCAAAGGCCGTCAGGCAACGATCCTGCTGAAATATGAAAACAAAGATGTTTCGGCAGAGATCGCACCTGACATTGAAAGTTTTCGGTATACAGATGCCGCAGCATCGCAGAGCGACAGCGTGAGTATTACGGTGAATGCCAAAGCCGACAAGTGGAAGAATGACTGGATGCCGGAAAAGGGCGTGAAACTCTACCCGACCATCGTAGTCAAGGACTGGAACATTGGAGGGGTGAGCAGCGGCTACCGGGATTACAGTGCCGAATGCGGCGCATTTGTGCTGGACGACATGAGCTTTTCCAGCACCCCGGACACCCTGACAATGGGCGGCGTGGCAAAGCCGAACGATACCAGTTTCAGTGAACGGAACCGCACCTTCACCTGGAAAAAGACCAGCGTGAAGAAAATTGCGGAAACCATTGCCGGGCGGTACGGGCTGGATTTTGAGTTCGACGGCGACGACCACGACATTGACGCCAAGGAACAGGATGCCACCGACAGTTCATTCCTGCAGGACCTCTGCGACACCTACGCCCTGGTTATCAAGGTCTACGCTGAAAAGCTGTGGGTCTATGACCGGGAGAAGTACAAAGCGAAGGATGCGGTCTGGACGGTATACGAGGCGGCTCCGCCCGGGAATCCGACCGCGCTGTGCGTGGAGCGGGGCAGCTTCAAGTGGAGTACCAAGTTGACGGGCACCTACACCGGCGGCGTGTACACCTATACCAACAAGACCAAGAAAATCAATATCAACGTCAAGGTGGGCACCGAGGAACGGCAGCTGAAACTTTCCGGCAAGGTGAGCAGTGAGGCAGACGCAAAAGCCCGGCTGATCGCCAAGCTCAAAAACGCCAACAACGGCGCAACGACCATCAGCTTCACGATTCCGGGCTACCCGGTGGGAGCATCGGCGCAGTGCATCAACGTGGTGGGCTTCGGGAAAATGGCCGGGAAATACTTCATTGACGAGATGGAACATAGCTATTCGCCATCCGGCGGATATAAAACCCAGGTCAAGGCCAGCAAGGTGGAACAGGAGGAATTTGCATGAGCGAAGTTAGAGTGGGCTATGTGAGTTCCATCGACTACGAGAACGGCCTTTGCGAGATTCACTACCCGGATCGTGACGATACCGTGACCGAGATGGTGCCGTTTCTCTCCAACCGGGAGTATCGAACGCCGGAAGTGGAAGATATGGTGCTTGTGCTGCACCCCGGGGATAGCCCGGAAGATGCGGTGGTGGTGGGCACGATCTGGAACGAGAAAATCAAACCGGCGGAGGGCAAGAAGGGCATCTACCGCAAGGAGTTCTCCAACAAGGATGGACAAGCATACCGAAAGTTTGATGCAAACGCAAAAGAACTGACGGACCATGTGGACGGGAAGCACATTCTCGAAGCAAAGAGCCTGGAAATCAAGGTGGGCGGCGCAACCGTTACGATCGGCGAAAGCGGAGCCGTGTCGGTAAACTCCCCGGCGGGAATCACCATCAAGGCTGCCGGAACGCTGGAACTGTCCGCCAGCACGATCACGGCCAGTGCCGGAACGGTGAACATCACCGGCGGCGGTGGCGACGTGGTAGTGTCTGGCAAGTCTTTGGTGAACCACACGCACACGGGCAACCTGGGCAATCAGACCAGCCCACCGACGTAAGGAGGTGCGGAAATGTATGTTGGCATTTTCGGAGATGTGATTTTCTCCGTGGGGCACCTGCGGACGCTGACCCTCTCCAACTTCAAGGGTAGCACCGGCGCAGAGTGGGTTGAGCATAAGGTCATCAACGGCAAGGCGAAGCCGGAGTACGTCGGCCCGAAGCTCAAGGAGTACACCTGCGATATTCTGCTAGATGCCGCCCATGGCGTGAATCCGCGCAAGATGCTGAAACGCTTGACGCAGATGGCGGAAGACGGTGAGGTTCACTACTTCATCATCGGCTTTGCCCCGCTGTCAGAAAACCGATTCAGAATCACCGATGTAAGTGAAAGCTGGGATGCCGTGATAAAACACGGCCTGCTGGTACAGTGCAAGGTGAGCCTGACAATAAAGGAGTATGTATGATCGACATCAGCAACACGATGCTTGCCCTGTCCGAAGACAGCGCAACGCAGGAGGAAATACAGGATGTTGCGCGGTGCCTGCGCACACTGTACTCCACCCCTCTTGGAAGCCAGGAGGGTGACCGCAGCCTTGGTATTGACCAGGGCGTTTTTCTTGATAAGCCCATCGAAGTGGCAAAGGCTCTGTATGTCCGGGAAGTGACCGAGAAGACAGCAGAGTTTGAGCCGCGGGCACGGGTGGTGCGGGTTGACTGGCTGGAAAGCGACGTCGTCCGCGGCGAAGTGATCCCGAAGGTGGTGTACGAACTTGTCTAAGATCAAGGCTTTTGAAAATCTCCCCGACATTGAAGTTGAAGGTGCTGAAACGCTGGAAGAAGCCATTGAAGACTGCAAGGCTCTGTATGCGAAGTTCGATAAGGAGCTTGACGGAACAGAAAGCACCCCGTTGGCACGGTGCAATGAGGCGCGGCTTGTCCTGCTTACACTGGCGCACCGATCCCATCACACAATCGAGTATGCCACGAACGCTCTGAAAGCGGAACTTCTGCCCACAAGCACCGGGGCAAACCTGGACAACCTCGTTCCTTTCGTGGGAACGGAACGCCTGCAGGCTGGATATGCCACCACGGTGTTGCGGTTCACGCTGGCCGCTGCCCGGACGAGTGCAACGATCATCCCGGAAGGAACGCAAACCCGGACAGCTGGACACCGGTGACTTTCTGCTCGCCGAGGATCGCGTCGATTTTTTCAGGCCGGACAGTCACCTCCGGCGGAAACTCTGCCGCCAGCGGCGCACCATTCAGCAGGAGGGTGACGCTGGCCGCCACCGGCAGGAGCGCCTGCACCTCATGCAGGGCGTATT
>ENA-OPEG01000646-OPEG01000646.1-human-gut-metagenome-genome-assembly--contig:-NODE-646-length-9377-cov-3.107380_pt1 | contig 9377 bp, 8 predicted proteins | sample MGYA00241632_ERZ501527 | MGnify/ENA primary metagenome ERZ501527 (study PRJEB25962, sample SAMEA2042301) | human gut metagenome | biome: human gut; feature: human-associated habitat; material: faeces... | reverse complement strand
ATTGTTCAGCGGTTTTCTTCTTTTTTATGCCATCACTCGAAATGTCGGATGAACCGAAAAAATTCCGCCTCTTGTCATTGCAGACAAGCCGCATTATTTTGCGTATCAGGCTTAGCCATCCCCAAGTCTTGCACCTATTGTCCAAGCGTTTACTTGCATGGCCTTGCCCTTCTCCTCTCCTATAATAATATGTGCTCCGCCCCCACGGAACTTTCTCATAGGGAAGCTGTCATCTGAGGACCGGTCTTCCGGAAGACGGGCCGGCTTCATCCCGCTGCATCTTGAACGACAGGATGAAGCCGGCCCTCTTCCCACTCTATGCCGTTTTCTTCCAGAACGCCAGCGTGATGACAAGGCTGACGGCCACCATGGCCGCACCTCCGATGACGGTTCCCGTCCATCCCATCAGACTATACAGCGTTCCGATCAGGAATGTGCCGAACGAACCACCCACGAAATACGTGACCATGAAGATCGTATTCATGCGTCCGGATGCCTCAGGACAGAGCTGCATCGTCGCCGTCTGGTTAGAGAGCTGGATGCACTGCATGCCGATGTCGATAAGGATCACGCCCGCTATGATGCCCCACAGCTGACTGTCGAACATAAAGAAGAGGGCCCACGACAACAGCATCAACCCACACCCCAAGAGGGTGAACAAGCGGATGCCGTAGCGGTGGATATATTTGCCCACGCCGGCGGCCGTGGCCGCTCCTACGATACCGCACAGGCCCAGCATGCCGACGACATCGCTACCGGCATGATAGGGCGCCTCTTTCATGCGGAACGCCAGACAGCCCCACATGCCCAACATCGACCCGAAGGCGAGACCCGAACGGAGGGAAAAGACCATCGACCGTGGATAGCGCCTCAACAGGCGACCGATGCTGACCATCAGCGATCCGAACGATCCCTTATAGGACGAGGGCACGTCGGGGAAGATGCGGTAGATGACCATCGCGGACACCGCCATGGCCACCAGTGAGACGAGATAAATGGCACGCCAGCCGAAGACGTGACCCACATAGCCGCTGACCACCCGCGAGCCGAGGATGCCGATGAGCAGACCACTCAGGATGATACCTGTCTTACGCTCCTTCTCCGTAGGACGGGCATAGACCGACACGAAGGGCATGAACACCTGCGGGCACACCGAACAGAAGCCGATGACCAGCGACGCGCCCAGCAGCAAGGCCGTATGGTGGGCGAGATAGAGCGTCACCAGGGCAAGCATCAGGGTAAAGAAGCAGACCAGCACCGTGTTGCGACGGTTGTACTTATCACCCATCGGCACAATGGTGAACAGGCCGAGGGCATAGCCTACCTGCGAGAACACCGGGATCAGGTTCACCTCAAAGGTGGTGAGCGAGCAGTCCTGAGCGATCAGGTTGAGCAGTGGCTGACAATAGTAGATATTGGCTACGGAGATACCGGCCATCACGGCCAGCGCATAGGTAAGCGACATGGGGATGCCCCCGTCGGGACGAAGTATTATCTTATTGTGATTCATACGTTTTATTTAAATAAGAGGGCTTCCTGCCGTCACCTTGCCTCGACGCTGCCCGACCGACCTTCAACACAGACGGTGGACGGACTGACCGGCAATGGTGCGGAATCCTTCGGACCTCCAATGACCCTTCGGGACTAAGGGCAGGACAAAGGTACTACTTTTTTCATACTTCCTCAAAGTTTTTTCTTTCCCATAAAAGGGATATCGTCAAACTCTTCGTACTTTTGCAGCCAACAGCGTGGCCCCGAGGCCGCCGGCAGAAGCCGGCAGGCACATATCCCTCCGGCTGCCTCTCATCCGTTTACACATACCGCCATGACAGATCAAGATCTTTACCCCTCCTACGATTCCGCCACCCTCCTCCATCCCCTATCCTGGCAAGGTGCTCTTCCGGACCATCTCAACTGCCCGTTCTACTACGAGCCTGACGCCTTGTGCTCATTGGCCATGAAGGAGGTCATGACACTGCTGCGGGGTGGCCATGCCGACGGTTGGGAGCCGCTTGACGAGACGTTCCGCCAAGAGGCCGGGCAAGGAAAGATGTTCGGAGTGCTTGTCGTTGATGACGGCCGGCACCACCCCTGCTATCTTGCCGGCTTCAGCGGGCAGATCGGCGGACAGAGTGACGGCCCCGGATGGGTGCCGGCAGTGATGGACTATCTGCAGCCCGACGGCTACTTCAAGACCCACGAGGCAGAGATCGTTGCCGTCAGCCGGAGGATCAAGGCGCTCGCCGGGAGTGAGGAGCGGCAACGGCTGGCTGCCGAGATCGACCGTCTCAGACAGGAACGCGACCGCCACGTGGCTGCCCACCGCGCTACGATGAGTGCCTCGAAACAGCGACGCGACGCCATGCGCCAGAGCCTCGAGGACAGCCGGCACGAATGTGGGGGCGACTGGCTGCGGGCCCGGCTCATACGGGAGAGCCAATTCCAGAAAGCCGAGCTCAGGAGGATCAAGGCGCGCTGGAACACACGCATCACGGAAACGGAAGAACGGCTGAGAGCCATCGACCGGGAAATAGTCCAGCTGAAAGCGAAAAGGAAACAGATGAGCGATGAGCTGCAGCTATGGCTGCACGAAAAGACAATACTTCTCAATGGCAACAGCCTCAACGACGGTACGGCACAGGCCAAGAACGTCCTGGAGATATTCAGGGAATACGGTGAGGAGCACGGCCATCCCGACCTCCTTCCTCCCTCCGGCACGGGAGAGTGCTGTGAGCCCCGGCTGCTGCAGGCTGCCTACCGGCTGGGCCTCCGTCCTCTCAGCATGGCCATGTTCTGGTGGGGCGCGAGCCCGAAAGAGGAGATACGGCACGAAGGACAGTGCTATCCCGCCTGCAACGCCAAGTGCAAGCCCCTCCTCTCGTGGATGCTCCAAGGCATCCCCGTGATGCCCAACCCGCTGGAGAGCGACGACCGCCACCCGCTGGAGATCGTCTTTGAGGATGCGGACATCAGCGTGGTGAACAAGCCCTCCGGCATGCTCTCCGTGCCCGGAAAGAACGGACGGGAAAGCGTGGAAAGCGTCATGCGGCAGCGGCTCGGCATCCCCGACGACTGCCCCATCATCGTCCACCGTCTCGACATGGACACGAGCGGACTGATGATCGTGGCCCATCATGAGCGTGCCTACCATCACCTGCAAGACCAGTTCCTGCGCCATGAGGTTCACAAAAGATACGAGGCACTGCTCGAGCGTCCTCTCCACACGGAGAAAGGGACCGTCAGCCTGCCCCTCCGTCCCGATCCGGACGACCGGCCACGGCAGGTGGTCGACTACACCCATGGCAAAGAAGCCGTCACCCGCTACGAGAGGATCGGCACCGACCGCGTGTCGCTGTGGCCGGAGACCGGACGCACGCATCAGCTGCGCGTGCACTGCGCCCACCGCGAAGGCCTCGACAATCCGATCAAGGGCGACCGGCTCTATGGCACGCAGCACGAGGGACGCCTCTGCCTGCATGCCGCCGAGATCACCTTCCGGCATCCTACCACCGGAGAGAAGCTGACCTTCACGACCGCCGTACCTTTCTGACGACAGGAGGGTGGCATAAGGGCGACCACCCCACAAAAGGCCGGCCTTGCCTGCCCTGCCCACCTAACAGGCGAAGGGGATCATCTCTTTGCCCGGAAGAAGCTGAGCATGAGCTGGCGGCACTCCTCCTCAAGGATGCCTGCCGTCACCGTAGCCTTAGGATGGAAGGCCCGCGGCGCATACGCATGGTATCCCCGCTTCTCATCGCCCGCACCATAAACGATACGGGCCACCTGCGCCCAACCGATGGCACCCGCACACATCGTACACGGCTCCACCGTGACATAGAGGGTACACTTCTGCAAATACTTGCCGCCAAGCGTATTGGCAGCCGCCGTGATGGCAAGCATCTCCGCATGGGCCGTGACATCGTTGAGGGCCTCTGTCTGATTGTGTGCCCGGCTGATGATACGGTCGCCGGCCACCACGACAGCACCGATGGGCACCTCTCCCTCGTCCAGTGCCCGCTCCGCCTCGCGCAAGGCCATGCGCATGAAGCGCTCGTCGCGCTGCTGCTGTGTCTCTTCTTCCTGCATGATCGTAAAAAAATGATTGTTGTTCCTTTTATGCTAATACACTACAAAAATACGACAAACCGTTTGAAATAAGAAATAAAATCCTTATTTTTGCCGATTGATAATCCATCAGCCATACAATATGCGAAAATCAATCAGTGATACCATACGGATCATTCCTTCCCTCTTCAAGAAGAACAAGACTCCCGACATTCAATATATCCACCTCGACGAGACGGTAAGCACGAATGACTACCTCCGCACCCTCCCCGGCAACGACGGGGAAACGGTCGACGGACTGGGAGACCGCAAGCAGGGCGCACAGGCGCAACCGCGTATGACCGTTGCCTGGACCGACTTCCAGACGGCCGGACGCGGGCAAGGAACGAACAAATGGGAAAGCGAGCGGGGCAAGAACCTGCTCTTCTCCATCCTCTGCCACCCCGTGATGCTGCCCCTGCCGATGCAGTTCATCATCTCCGAGGCACACGCCCTCGCCCTCTACGACACGCTCTCCCAGAAGGCGGAAGGCTTCAGCATCAAATGGCCGAACGACATCTACTGGCACGACCGGAAGGTCTGTGGCACGCTCATCGAGAACAGGATCCATAGAGGACACATCTACGACTGCATCATCGGCACGGGCGTCAATGTCAACCAGCAGACCTTCTGCAGCGACGCGCCCAATCCCATATCACTCTATCAGATCCTCGGACAGGAGACCGACCGCGAGGCGCTGCTCCACGAGATCGTCACACGCTTCGACGAATATCTCCAGTGCATCGTCAACGGTGACTACGGCACCATCGCCGGCCGCTACATGAGCTTCCTCTATCGCCGCCACGGCTTCTTCACCTTCCGTGACAGCGAGGGCGAATTTGAGGCGGCCATCGTGGAGGTGGAAGACAACGGGCACCTCGTTCTCCGCGACCATGAGGGATGTACGCGCATCTATGCCTTCAAGGAGGTGGAGTTCGTCATACCCACAGACGACCGGGCGTAAGCGAAAGCACCCGGAAGCCTTCCACGACCCATGACCATCAACAGACAACAACTCATAAAACATAAAAGAACATGAAAAGACTATTGACTACCCTGGCTCTGGCTGCCACCACCTTTGGCGCCTTTGCACAGAACACGCTGCACATCGAAGGCAGCAACGAGATGATCGGCGACTCGGTCTATGTCATCACCCGGGCCACCTTCCGCAATCCTCTCGGCGTGGCCGCCAAGGATGGCAAGTTCAGCGTTGACATGCCATTGTCGGAAGTGCAGACCGTATATGTAATGGGCAAGCCCAAGACACCGAACGACCGCGGCGTGCGCTTCACCCTCCTCGGCGTACCCGGTGAGAAAGCCGTCTACAGCGCAGAGGGCACCCACTTCTACATCACCGGCTCACAATTCTACAAGGAGTTCGACACCATCGACCGTGCCACGGAGAAGATGGAGAAGCTGGAGGATGCACGCGACTATGTGGTGAACTACGCCAAGAAGCATCCCACGAGCGAGGCTCCCGTAGCCATGCTGGCTTCCCTGGGCTATGAGGCCGCACAGGACATCGAGAAGGCACTGACGCCCGAGGTGCGCAACGGACGCATGAAGGCATACATCGACAACGTGATGGCCGGCCTGCAGAAGCAGCACGAGGAAGACCTCGCCGCCGCAAAGAAGCAGGGCGCCGGTGTCGTCGCTCCCGCCTTCACGCTGAAGGACATCAACGGCAAGGACCTCTCACTCGCCTCCCTGAAAGGCAAATACGTAGTGCTCGACTTCTGGGGCTCGTGGTGCATCTGGTGCATCCGCGGCATTCCCAAGATGAAGGAGTACTACAACAAGTATAAGGGCAAGTTCGAGATCCTCGGCATCGACTGCAACGACACGCCCGAGAAATGGAAGGCTGCCGTAGAGAAGCATCAGCTGCCCTGGCTCCACGTGTACAACCCACGCGACTCCAAGGTGCTCAACGACTACGGCATCCAGGGATTCCCCACGAAGATCCTCCTCGATCCGGAAGGCAAGATCGTCAAGACCGTTGTCGGTGAAGATCCCTCTTTCTATACCTTGCTCGACGAGACATTCGGTAAATAAGCCGAACGGCAAGACGACACATTGCAGGGGGCGTAGCAGAAAGCCCTCATCATAACGGAAGATCGCTATATAGCCAAACTGGCTATGTAGCGATCTTCATTTGTTTATGGCTCAAGAAGGCAATAAGATTGGGTATATGAGCCGTAAGACCCGTCCTAAGAATTGCCTTATGAGAGCATATAAGTCGTCATTGGTCTCCATTCAGAAGCATTCTGCCTAATTCTTCGATGTCGAATGCGATTGCCGGAAAGGAAGGCATTGTCAATGTGTCTGCGGGATGGGGATGAAAGGCGAAGCCCGTGATGAACCGGCTCTCCGTGGAACCCTGCCGATCATATCCGGGTCGGGTCTGCCCGTCTCTCACCGCATCTTCCTTCATGCAGGCTGACCGCTTGCAGGGGTGCGGCGACGACGATGATGCGGTTGTCGTACTTACGGGCGGGATAGCCTTGCACGATGATCGGGGTGTAGCGGTTGGCCGGCACCACCATCGTGCGGGGGGTATCGGTATCCTGGATGGGAATCGGTGATCCGTAATAGTTGTTCTGGATAGCCTGTGTGGCGGCGGGATTCACCTGTGAGTGGCCGCCACGGATGTCGATATTCGTTTCTCTCATAACTATGTTTTTATATGGTATCATCATCTGATAACAGTCGCCCAACCTTGCTTCGAAAAGCCACCATTGCTTACTCGAAATATTACCAGTACTGACTTCGAATATTTCCAGTACTGACTTGTCATATTTCCACTACTGACTTCAAATATTTCCAGTACTGACTTTGAATATTTCCAGTACTGACTTCGGTAAGGGCGACTTCTCCTGATTTAACCGGGCATTTTTTCCTTTATACACTGAGACGGCAGACTCCTTGCGAAAAGTCCTCCCAAGAAAGGAGACTGTCTGGCAAAGGTCGTACTGCCTCTCTTTTACAGACTACGGTCCTCTGACAGGCAACCGTCCGGGTGTGTTGCCGGTCAGGACCGGATAGGCTCTTCAGGGCATAGAGCGTGAAGCGGTCAGCCGTTCGGCCCGGGCCCTCACCCCGGCCTTGCAACGATATCCTCTTTTTCCCGGCATATCCTGCTTTCCTTACGGTTGCTACAGGCTCCTTTTCTGCCTGTTTCTCTTGTAGGCCGCCCACGCCTCGTTGATGTTCAGCCGCAGGTTGTCGATGCCCTTTCCCTTGTCCACAGCGGTGAGGAACGGCAGGAGCACGCGGATAAACTTCTCCTTCACGATCAGCTCCGGCGTGACGGCGGGCTCGTCCGCGCACATCCGCGCCACCGCCTCGCCGACCTGCCCTGCCGTCCTGCAGGCAGCCAGTGTGGCGACATATCCTTTCAGCCTCTCCCTGTCGCCGACATAAACCGACAGGCGCCGCTCATCCTCCTCTGTCCAGGGATGGCCGGCCACCTCCGGCTCCGGACAGCCGGGTGCCTCTCCGGAGAAATAAAAGTTCTGTTCCGCCTTCGTCGCGGCAGGCAGTATCTGGTTATTGCCTCCGTGGATGTTGATATTAATAATAGGTTGTCTCTCTTCCATCATCTTATTGTTTATCCGTATTTTTCCATCGTTCTTCAACCGTTCTTCAATGGATTTTCAACGGTCTTCAACCGATTTGTTTTCGCCTGTTCCGTGTCGTATCTTTGCATTGTCATCAGGAGAGACGACGAGGGACGAACTGAAGGACAGGGCTGAAGCCCGTCCGATCCCGGGAGGCCCGACCCAAGACGGAGGTCCTGACGGCAAAAAGGAATGTTTAACTTTTAAATCTTTAAGTGTATGATCAATTATTCTGTTTACATGATGCAATCGCCTTTCAGCAAGGACGACACGCCCAAGGCGTATGCCAGAAACCAGGTGTCCGAAGTGTGGACGCTGGAGAAGTTCTCCAAGCACATTGCCGACCACAACGGCGTGTTCTCGCGCGGTACGGTGAAGGGCGTGCTCTCGGACATGTGCGAGTGTCTCGTGGAGCAGCTGCTCAACGGCAACAAGATACAGCTCGGCGAGCTGGGCACCTTCGGCATCTCGATCAACAGCGAGGGGGCGGAGAGCATCGACAAGTTCACGTCCAAGAACATCAAGGAGGTGAGAATCATCTTCACGCCGGGCGCCGACTTCGAGAACATGATCGGACGGGCCGAGTTCAACATGGTGGCCAGCCGGGCTGCCCAGGTGGCTACCCTCAAGGCGGAGAAGGCCGGGGAGGACACCGTCGACCTGGCGGCGGCCAAGGCTTCGACGGCAGGCACCGCCTCGACGACTGAGCCTGACGGAGAGGAGACGGACGGACAGGACGACAACGAGCCCATGGTCTGACCGGCAGGCTAAGCACTCAGGCAGGGGATCAACGCAGTCCCCTGCCGACTAACACCTGAGCTTATGCGACTGATATTATTCATTTATTTAAAAACAACACGTATGAAAATCAACTGGAAACAAGTACTGCTCTATGTAGTGAAGTTCGTCGAACTTTTCTTAGATCCATTGGTAACTTCTCGTAGATCCAATGGTAACTGACCTTTCCTGATTTTACCAGGCACTTTTTCTCTTTATAAACTGAAACTGTAGACGCCATACGGAAAGCCATCTTAAAGAAGTAGACTGTCAGGCAAGGGTCGTACTGCTTTTCCTTACAGACTACGGTCCCCTGTCAGGCAACAGTCCGGACGTATTGTCTGTCAGGACCGGATATATGGGGCATTGGGTATGAAAAAGGTCAGCCGTTCGGGCCCATACCCTCACCCTAGCCCGTCACCCGGCATTGCAATGATGTCCTGCTTTCCTCGTATGACGAAAGATCCCGGTATGTTTTTTTGCTTCCACATCCTTTCCTGGCCACCCTCCTCCTGATGTACCAGGGACGGGGGCTTATACTAGATGCTCATATGCGGACGATGCTCGTTGTAAAAGCAAGTATCTGGCTGTGTGGTAATCTTTATCGTTAATTGATGCATATATGTCTTTCCCTTTTGTCAACACACAATTTTTTATATATTTGCAGTCGGAAAAATCTGCAATTATTCCGACTTAAAATATCCTAATTTTAATATGCAAAATACTGTAGAACATAATGTTAGAACAAAAATTTCACACAGTAAGTATGGATGTGTGTTTTTTGTATCTTCTTTTCCTCAATTCGATGTGAAGTATGTTACCCCCATTTCCGCAACTCTTTTATCCTCTCATGACACGACAGTTTTTTTGCGATTTTCA
>ENA-OPEG01000644-OPEG01000644.1-human-gut-metagenome-genome-assembly--contig:-NODE-644-length-9382-cov-3.249598_pt1 | contig 9382 bp, 7 predicted proteins | sample MGYA00241632_ERZ501527 | MGnify/ENA primary metagenome ERZ501527 (study PRJEB25962, sample SAMEA2042301) | human gut metagenome | biome: human gut; feature: human-associated habitat; material: faeces... | reverse complement strand
GCCTGTTCTCTCCATGCAACCGGTGACCGTGAGCGTCTCCGCCCTTGTCATCCTATCTGTTCTGAGGGACGGAGGGCAAGATGACCGTTACAGGAAGTCCGGTAAGAACGGTCACAGGCAGCCGACAGGAGTCATGCCGCCATGATCCGGGTTTCATTCCCCGCATTCATTCCATACTCACCCCTTGAGCCATTCCTCTGCCTTTCATCCCTGTACTTCATTTGAGCAGTATAACTCCCCTATATTTATCAAGTGAGCCGATTGCAGGATGGTATGATTCCATGGATAGTCTGGAGCGGGATGGCCGCTTGCGTTCCTCCGGGGTATGGAGACAGACAAGGAGAGGGCCCGCAACGAAATGATCATTGCGGGCCCTCTCCGTTGATGGTGGCTGTCAAGCCACCGGTGTCACAGGCGAGTGGCTTATGCGTTTACAGTCTGAGACTGCTTCTTGGTGTGCTCGTCCTCGTCGATCTGTCGCACGCCCATGCGTGCCTCGACCACGTTGACAACATAGTCACCGAGCTTCTCACACTCCTGGATGATGTCCATGAAGAGGGTGCCGATGGCATAGTCGTACTGGTGCGAGTTGACGGCGTTGATGTTTTCCGTACGCAGCTGGTTGCGGTAGTTGTTGATCTCGTTCTCGATGTTGAATGAGCGGTTGACGTTGCCCATCTCACGCGGATTGGAGAAGAGGACGTTCATCTGTGTGAGGGCATCGTCAGTGAGCTCGAACATCTGGTGGATCTTCTCGTTCTGCTGGGCGGTGAACTCTTCCTTGCCCTTCTTCTTGCGCGAGATGGTGCGTGCCATGTTGTAGCAGCTGTCACCGATACTCTCGATCTCGGAGATCTCGCGGAGCATGGAGCGGATCTTGCCCTTCGTGTCGTCAGAGAGGTGGGCATCGCTCACGTCGTTGAGGTAGCGTGCGATCTCGATCTCCATGTTGTCGGAGATGTGCTCGTATTTCTCAATGCGTGCGAAGAGCTTCGTGAACTTCTGCTCGTCCTCCTCGCCCAGGAGCTCGCGCACCATATTGAACATACGCTGGATGCGCTCGCCGAAGCTGGTCACCTCCTTCTGGGCCTCGAGTACGGAGAGCTCCGGCGTCTTCATGATACCGGCCTGGATGAAGCGGAGACGGAACTCCTCCTCCTCGCCGGCACCCTTTCTAGGCTTGATGATCCAGCAGACGAATTTCTCGATCTGCGGGATGAACCAGATGAGCACGAAGGTGTTGGTGACATTGAAGCAGGTGTGGAAGGCTGCCAGCACGATGGGCAGGAAGGCCGCTTTCTGGGCAGGCGTGTAGCCGGTGCCGTCGGGATTGTAGCCTACTAGGCTGCATACGAAGTTGACGAAGGGATAGAACAGGCAGAGCACCCAGATCACTCCAAAGACGTTGAAGAAGAGGTGGGCGAGGGCGGCACGCCGTGCCTGCGTGTTGGCGCCGAGGGCCGCGAGGTTGGCCGTGGCTGTCGTTCCGATGTTCTCACCAAGCACGAGGGCGATACCCAGATAGATGGGAAGCACGCCCGTGGAGCAGAGCAGGATGGTGATGGCCATCACGGCTGCCGAGCTTTGCACGATACACGTGATCACCGTACCGATGAGTACGAAGCCTATAATGGAGAGATGGGAGTGTACGTCGAAGGACACGAAGAAATTGAGGGCATCCGGATTGTGCTCCAGATCAAGCTCTTTGCCCGCTGCGCTCAATAAGACTAATGCAAAGAAGAGAAAGGCTATACCGAAGAGGAAATCGCCGATGTAGCGTTTCGATTTACTATAAATAAGGATGATTCCGATGAAGAAAGCGGGGAAGACGACGGTCGTCAGGTCGATGTTGTAGCCTAAGGACATGATCCAGGCGGTGAGCGTCGTACCGATGTTCGCTCCCATGATTACGGAGATGGCTTGCGCCAAAGTTAGTAGACCGGCATTGACGAAGCTCACGGTCATCACTGTCGTTGCCGAGGATGATTGTACGGCGCAGGTGACAAAGGTACCGGTGAGCATGCCGGTGAAACGATTAGTGGTCATTGCCGCCAGGATATGGCGCAGTTGGGAGCCCGCCATCTTTTGCAGGGCCTCACTCATAATCTTCATTCCGTAGATCAAGAGGGCAAGGGAGCCCAGGATCTTACAGAAGATCATCACGTATTCGCTTGTTGCCATAAAATATATGTAAGTGGAATTACTATTCGATTGCAAATATACTAAAAATATTCTTTAATGGTATCAACTGCCGTTTTTTTTTCCTAACTTTACCTCTGGAAATAGATGACGGCAAATTGACGTCCTGAACGGCCGTACCGGTGTTTGTGCGGGGGCGTGGCCGTCCGACTCCCTGTCGGAGGGTTGCTGTCTGTCATACTGCCGGATATCATTAAAATGAAATGAAAATGAACGAAACAGTCATAAAGCCCGCTTCCACGCGAAACGGGCAGATGGTGAAGATCCGCTGTCGCAACAATGGCGGAGTGTTTGAGGTGCCTATCGGTTCAACGGTAGAGGATGCTTACAAGGTGAGCGGCGTGACGATGGATCACGGCCCCGTCTGTGTGCGTGTGAACAATAAGACGGAAGGCATGCACTACCGCATCTACCATAATAAGGATCTGGAGTTTCTCGACATGCGCCATCCCTCAGCCTCGCGCTGTTACACGCGTACGCTTTTCTTCGTGCTCTGCAAGGCGGTGCATCAGCTGTGGCCTCAGTCGGAGGTGGTGATCGACATCCCGGTGTCTAACGGTTACTTCTGCGATCTGAAGATCGGACACGAGGTGACGATCGAGGATGTGGCCGCCGTGAAGGCACAGATGGAGGAATATATCGCTGCGGGGCTGCCGATACGCCGCCATGAGATGACGACCGACGACGCCATCGATCTCTTCCAGAAGCTGGGATATACGTCGAAGGTGAAGCTCCTGCGCACGTCAGGCTCGTTGTACACAACGGTGTATGACATCGACGGCTACTACGATTATTATTATGGGTCGCTGCTGACCAATACACGGCAGATCTATCTGTTCGGCCTGGAGAAGTATTTTGATGGCCTGCTGCTGCGTATCCCGTCGCTGAAGGCCCCCGGCCTGCTGCCGGAGATGATCCATCAGGACAAGATGTTCGAGATATTCAAGGAACATCACCGCTGGCAGGACATCATCGGCGTGCGCACGGTGGGCGATTTCAACGAGGCGGTGGAGAACGGACGGACAACGGAGCTGATCAATGTGTCTGAGGCCTTGCAGGAAAAGAAGATATCGCGCATCGCCGATGAGATAGCAGGACGCAAGGGCGTGAAGCTCGTGCTGATCGCCGGTCCGTCATCGTCGGGTAAGACGACGACCTGCAAGCGTCTCTCCATCCAGCTCCTGGCCAACGGCATCCAGCCGTTGCAGATATCACTCGACGATTATTTCGTCGACCGTGAGCAGACGCCGCGTGGTGCCAATGGTGACTATGACTATGAGTCGATCTATGCCCTCAATCTGAAGAAGATCAACGAGCAGTTCAACGCCCTCTTCCGCGGTGAGGAGATCGAGCTGCCTAAGTATAACTTCCAGACGGGAAAGAGTGAGGCCAGCGGCAAGCGCCTGAAGATGGGGCCCCACAATGTACTGGTCGTGGAAGGTATCCATGCGCTCAATCCTGAGCTGACGTCACAGATACCCCAACCGCTGATCTATCGTGTCTTTGCCTCCGCACTGACAACGATCCTCCTTGATACACATAATTACATACCGACGACGGACAATCGTCTGTTGCGCCGTATCATACGCGACTATAAGTACCGGGGCGTCAATGCGCAGGAGACGATCAGACGGTGGCCGAGCGTACGTGCGGGAGAGGCGAAATGGATATTCCCCTTTCAGGAGAATGCCGACGCCACGTTCAATACGGCCATGCTCTTTGAGATAGCGGTCATCAAGCAACAGGCCAGTCCGTTGCTGGAGCAGGTACCGGAGAATGCCCCCGAATATTCGGAAGCCTACCGGTTGCTGAAGTTCCTCCGCTATTTTCGTCCGATTCCTAACAGGGATATCCCGCCCACATCGTTGCTGCGTGAGTTCCTTGGCGGTTCGAGCTTCAAATATTGATGTACAAGCGGGGTAATGTTACCCCGCTGCACATTTTTGAATAGAAAAAATGAGATGAATGCGTAAAAAATTTGGCCGATTCGATTTTTCGTCGTATCTTTGCAACCACATTTATATAATGTAAGCCCAGATGGCGGAATAGGTAGACGCGTTGGTCTCAAACACCAATGGAGCAATCCGTCTCGGTTCGAGCCCGAGTCTGGGTACCCTTTAATAAATTTAGTCCCTTGCGAACCATTGGTTTGCAAGGGATTTTTCTTTCTAAGAGCGTTAATGTTGGGCGAGAACTGGAAAACGGAAAGCTATTTCTTGAAGGCCTGCTGCCACAGGGTCTTGTCTCTGACAGCGATACGGGCAGAGACATTCAATTCCGGATGTATGTTGCTGCCATAACGGCGGATGGAAGTCTTGGAAGCAAGATAACGCTTGTCAGCGATGATGATCAACTTGTTAAGGAGAAACATCTGCCTACCATTTGTAGGCACGCAATGCCACATTGCATGGAAGACCACAATGATAATGGGGATGAAAATATCAAAGACCAAAAGCAAATGGCTTGGTGACAGAAAGAGGGCAAGGGGTATCGCCAGCAAGAATATTGTGCAGACGACGAGCAAAGGTATCAGGCGCTTCTTGGGTGCGAGATAGGTTTGCATGGGCTATAACATACTAATAAATGTAAGAATGTGAGTGTGTTATTGTGTTACTTCTTGATTCGTTGCAGGACTGCCTTGCCGAGATCGGTAAGGTGAAGGGTCTGGTTAGGGCTGCGCTTGGAAAGGCTTTCATCCCATGCAATAACGCCAATTTCAACTAAAGGTGATATATATTTATCACGATTCTTTTTCTGGTATGTTAATCCTAACCTTTCTAGAAGATTTCTCGATGACAAATTTTGTTTTGTCAATGTAGATAGTAACTCAGTTAGTAACCCAGTTGGTAACCCAGCTTGTGATGCAGTTAAATCAATGTGGTACAGAGAGTTTATAGACTCTATTGCCTTAGCTGCGTCATCCTCTCTGACCCAGCTCTGACCCAGCTTGGTAACCCAGTCCTTGCCGACGACATTGCCGCTTGGGTCTACTACGAGTTCGTCAGTCACGAAGTCTTTATGGCAAGGAATGGCTATAATGAAATATGTCCTGTCTGGGTCGGTCTCAATATAAGCGTCGGGAGACCCGTTCTTCTTTAACTCACGGTGAATGGTTGGCAGCCCGGTTCCACGACCTTCGGTCAATCCGAGCTCATGCAGGAAGTCGCCCAGGCGTCTGTTGCGGTAACGGCGGGCATGCAGACGCATTCCGGAACGCAGCGCGTCAAGACTAAGGCTGCGGTCGGCACCACCATAACTGATGATCTCTATCTGATCGGGCATGACAGAAATCATCTCTATTCCCGCCGGACTGTCGAAGATGCACTACGGCCACTTCATCCTCTACGCCACCCTCGGCGCCGGTGTATGGAACATGATTCTCGCCACCCTCGGCTACTATTTCCATTCCATTGTTCCCGAGGAACATCTCAACGACAAGATTATGGAGTACGGCGAGTACATCAAGATCGTCATCATTGCCCTCGTCGTTCTTGCCATCCTCTTCTTCGTCGCAAAGAAATATCTATTCGCTAAAAAATAGACATATACAAGTCTAATCAAAAAAAATCCCGAGGACATCCTCGGGATTTTTGTTTAGCACAAGGTGTAGTCGGTAACCAGCCTATGAATGGTCTTTGGGGAATAGGGATGATTGATAATGACGCTACAGGTTAAGAGAATAAATTATAAAGATTTCTCATGTGGTCAATCTTGTATGGATTACTATAGAGAAAATGACACTTTTGCCATTACTTCCCTTGGACGCAAACGGTTATAAGAATATTGCATGTAATCAGTAGAGATTGTCATTCGCTCATACTTTGTCGTTCCAAAGATGTTGTTCACGCCAAGACTCAACTCATATCTTTTCTGCGTCCAAGTTACCTTGAAATCAGAAAAATAAGCAGTATTGACACTTTCGTCATTGCTGTGATAGAGTTCATGAGCCCAGGAGAACTGCCAGTTACCTGGCATGAAGAACATCGTTAGCTTGTGATTGAACGAATTCGTCGCTTTTGTAGTCAACTCAGGATTGGTTGTATTCTTGGACTTCATACTATTGAAGGCAGAATATTCTTCCAATGAAAATACTGTGCTCGGCATGAAGGCAAACTTAAAATGAGCAGAATAGAATCGTAAATGGCAGTGGTTCTCTTTCTCAGAAATCCATGTGCTATAGTTGTTCTGAATAACATCTCCACCCAAAGTGAATGTCGTCTTGCCATATCCGAAAGCCTTGCTAATCTCGGCAGAGCCACGCATCTGCTCGTTACGAGACTTCAAGTCAAGTGATTGCATGGTGTAAACATTGTCCCGATAGTCATAAGTGGGCATCGGAACATCATTGGTCTTAACATAACTACCCGACAGGTTGAAGAATAAGCCTATGTTAGGATTGGAATATTCCAACTTGCCATTATAGCTGTCAAGAGAAGTGAAGTCTAGTTTACCGCTTCCTTTTATCCGCGTTGTATAATCAACAAAGTAAGTCATTGGTACATTGTTGCTGATGCCAAAGCATGTGTATTGATGGTTATAATAGAAGTTAGTGTCCCATGTTCCGCTGAGCTTATAACCTATGAAGAAATAAGGATTCACGAAGAACTTGTAGTCTTCATTGCCTGCAAGATGGAAAAAAGCAAGATAGCAAGGGACAGAAAGCGAAGACCTTATACCGTATTTCTCAAAACTTACACGCGGTGTAACTTTCATCTCCACTTCCCTGTAGTTGACTTTCTGAGGCTCACCATTCACCAATTCTATATCGTCATTCTTATAGCCGAGTTGAGCATCGTAAGAAATATACATTCCCAAAAGCCTGTGTCGAAAGCCTGTGCTTACCTTTGCGTTCAATGTCTTTACATTCAACTTTTGCGGTATGGAGTCACTGACCGTCAACAGTCTGCCGGGAAGGTAACGATAATCAACCATTGCGTTGAGATTAAAGCTGCGGCCGTTTCCCAACTTCTTTATGAGGTTGAAATTATCATTTAATCCTCGTTTTCTCGGTTGGACATCCTGACGTATTGACGAACCGTTGAGCATTGTTGTTGCCGCAGATTCATTCCAGTTGATAGAAGCCTTTATGCTGTTCTCCAGATACAAGCTGTCCTGATTTTGCTTGTACAGCACCTCTACATTGGCTTCCCTTCTGTATTTGTTGGCATCATACGATTCATCCATAACAGGCTGTCCTAAAATATTGGTATAGGTGGTTTGGTCTTTCCTGTAACCGATGGTCTTGTCAAAGAGGTAAGTGCCTTGCAAGCGCAAGTCGGCGTTCTTGCCAGTCTTGAAAAGCCAGTTGGTAGCGGCTATATGAGTATTATTGCAGTTGTATCTTTCCAACTTCAAATCTGGCGCGCTGACAGCGATGTCGTTTATCCAAGTGACATCGTTGTCTTCCAAATCCGAACTTGATGTCAAATCACGTATTTCATGCTGTATGTCCTTACCAGTGTTATTCCATTTATACATTGAAAGATTCTGATGCTTCCGGCCAAACAGCATCGACACAGCCCTGCCGTCACAAAGAAAGTCATTGCCTATACCTTTTTGAACTTGCGCCCCTGCTCCCAACTCAATAAGTCCATTCAAGACCTCTTTTGCTTCGTCTTCAAGTATAAGATTGAGGGCAGCTTGGTCGGAGAAGTGTATGCCTTTCAATGCCTTTATCGGTTGATGATTTCTGAGCACTTCCACGTTTTTCACCTTCTTAGCTGACAGGTTTTCCGATGCCATGGCATATTTTCCACCCATAAGGTCCATGCCTTCAATATAAAACTTGTTGATAGGCTTGCCCTGATATGTAATGGTTCCCTTGTCTGATACATCCAATCCCGGCATCTTCGCAATGACGTCCGCAATGCTCCTGTCTTGCTTCTGCCGGAATCCCGCAACGGAATATATAAGTGTGTCGCTATTCTGTTGCAGTCGCTTGCTTTTTACCTCCACCTCTTTTATTTCGATGGCATCCTGGTGCATATAGATTGTCATACCAGGCTTATATTCTGAAACCGTAATTGTCTTTGGGGCAAAACCAAGATAACTGACACTTAGTGACTTCACGACTTTGCTGTCAGTCACCTGCAAGGAAAAACTACCGTCTTCCCCTGTATTCCTGAATGAAACGGGATTGCCAATGCTATCCATAGCCACCACAGACGCATAATCCAAGGGTTTATGTGTCTTATAATCCTTTACAAAACCAGTAAAGTTTTGTGCGTTGGCTGTAAAAGACAATGCTAAAAGTAAAAGCAATAACAGTTTTTTCAATGACACAACACGTTAATAGTATTCTTTCAGACAGGCAACTCGCGACTTTGATTTTGAGCCGTACTGTATTCCTTTAATGCCCATCGCCTTGGAATAAGCTTCATAATTACTTTCGTTTAACTGCTTAAGTTTCTGTACTTTTAGCGGTGTCGACTTCAAAGCTTTTCTTAATTCAACTTCCATTGGGGTGTTGACATGAGTCTTTATACCAATGCATTCAAAGGAAAACTGTCCTTTCTTGTCTTTGGCATATAGTATCATACCCGGCAATCCGCCAAGTTTCCATGGGCCGTCATGAATGGGTATGGACATAGCATACCATGCATACCATGTGCGACCTCTGAAAGTACATTCCGCTTTTTTACACGGGTTGTCTAAGATCAGGGTGTCACCAGCGACTAAATTCCAATTCATTTCCGGCATATTCTCCGTATAGATCAAGTCCTTATAAAGCGCAGTAATGACAGTCAAGCTCCTTCTATTTGGATAATGTTTAATGTCTTCTTCGTTGTACAGGCTTGTCGGACCTTGCTGGGCAAGAAAGTCATTTGCTGAGCCTCCGGAAGCCTTGATCTTCTTCCATAATTCATCATTATCTTTCTGCCAACGACTGTAGCAATAGGTAACGCTGTCACCAATATCAACACTAAGTTCGTCATCATACTGTTTTTTTGATGTTTCAGCTAACGTTCCCTTAATAGCGTATGAGAACCGATAGCGGACAGTATCAATCACCGATTGCTGGGCAAACGCAGAAACAGTGATTAACAATAACAATATAGTAAATAATTTCCTCATATTAAATCATTTTTGTTGTTTCAATTGCAAAGTTAGCTATTTTGGAAATGTCGGGCAAGAAAACGATGTCTAATTCTTTAATTTCGCAATATATATAACATACTGTATA
>ENA-OPEG01000620-OPEG01000620.1-human-gut-metagenome-genome-assembly--contig:-NODE-620-length-9560-cov-1.602525_pt1 | contig 9560 bp, 6 predicted proteins | sample MGYA00241632_ERZ501527 | MGnify/ENA primary metagenome ERZ501527 (study PRJEB25962, sample SAMEA2042301) | human gut metagenome | biome: human gut; feature: human-associated habitat; material: faeces... | reverse complement strand
CCTTCTTTTTATGATACACAAAATTAGCAAAATCCTCATTTATTAGGATTGCCCGTCCCGACAAATTGGCGTTACTTTGCACCCGTTAACTAAACTATATTACAGCAGAATGAAAAAAAATACCGCTATCGCTTTTCTATGGGCCGTCTCAGCACCCTGTGTATGGGCCGGAACTTCTCCTGTAGATGCCTTGCCCAAAGATACGACCAAGGTCATCGACATTGAAGAAGTAGTCGTCATTGCCACGCCGAAGGAAAACAACCGTCTGCGCCAGCAGGCCGCTTCGTCTACCTCGTTTTCACAAAGTGCCTTGCGCAACAACTCGGTCACTTCCGTAAAATCCCTGTCGGCTCTGGTACCGAACCTGTTCATTCCTGACTACGGTTCCAAACTGACCACTTCCGTCTATATCCGCGGTATCGGTTCTCGTATCAATACACCGGCGGTAGGTCTCTACGTCGACAACATTCCTTTCATCGACAAGTCGGCTTTCGACTTCAACTACTCGGACATCGAGCGTATCGACGTCATGCGCGGACCGCAGGGTACCCTCTACGGACGCAACACCATGGGCGGACTCATCCGTGTGTTCACCAAATCGCCTTTCACCTATCAGGGCACAGACCTTCGTCTGGGCGCGGCCACTTACAACAACTACAACGCTTCGCTCACCCACTACCACCGTATCTCCAGCCAGTTTGCTTTCAGTGTAGGGATGTTCTACGACCACAAAGGCGGATTCTTCAAGAATGACTTCAACGGCAAACGCATTGATACGGACAATGAATTCGGCGGACGTATCCGTGCCATCTACCTGCCCACGGATAATCTGAAACTCGACTTCACCGTGAACTACGAATACACCAACCAGGGTGGCTATCCGTATGAATACACCGGAAAGGTAAGCGGCGAGGAAGACCGTGCGCAATACATCGGACGCATCTCCTACGACAACGCCTGCGGCTACAAGCGCAACCTGCTGAACAGTGGATTGAACTTAGAATATCAGGCCGACAACTTCATTCTGAGCAGTGTGACGGGATTCCAGTACCTGCGCGACCACATGGACCTGGACCAGGACTTCACGGAACAGAATATCTATACCATGATGCAGAAACAGAACTCCAAGACCCTGAGCGAGGAAATTGTCCTGAAGTCCAAGCCCGGACGCCGCTGGCAGTGGACTACCGGAGTAAGCGGTTTCTACCAATGGCTGGATACGGAAGCGCCTGTCACCTTCCAGAAAGACGGAGTCAACTGGCTGAACAGCACCATCAACACCAACGCCAATAAATACATGCCGACCATATCGGCCGGTCCGATGACCATGAAAATGACTTTCAATGACGTCATCAACGGCGAACAGCTGGTCATTCCGGGACAGTTCGGCACGCCTATCCTGAATGCAGCCGTGTTCCATCAGTCCACCTTCAACGACCTCTTCGGTCTGGAAGGACTTTCACTGACCGCCGGTCTCCGCATGGACTATGAAAGCCTGAAGCTAAATTATTACAGCGGTTGCCAGTTTACCCATACCTACTCACTGAGCGGCACACTGACTCCTGGCAACAAAGTCATCCCGATGGTACCGGCACAAGATTTCAACGTGAACAACAATTACAACGGAAAGCTGTCGCACGACTACATCCAGCTGTTGCCCAAGTTTGCCCTGCAATACAACTTTGATTCACGCAACAACATTTATGCCAGCGTGAGCAAAGGTTACCGCTCGGGAGGATACAACATCCAGATGTTCTCCGACCTGCTGCAAAACGACATGCAAGCCAGCATGATGAAAGATGTGGCCGATGTAACGATTCCTATCGTCAATAACGTACCCATGCTGAGCGAGGACAAGAAGCAGATGATTGCAGGTATGCTGAACGGCATGGCCCAGGCTCCTCAAACCGACGTGAAAGCAGCCACCCTCTACAAGCCGGAATATTCCTGGAACTACGAAGTAGGTTCGCACCTCACCCTGCTGAACGGCAAACTGCAGGCCGACCTTTCTGCCTTCTACATGGATACCCGCGACCAGCAGTTGTCGCGCTTCGCCGAAAGCGGACTGGGACGCATCACGGTCAATGCCGGTAAGAGCCGGAGCCTGGGAGCCGAAGCCAGCCTGCGTGCCCAGCTCACCGACCAGTTCAGCCTGAACGGTAACTACGGTTATACCTATGCCACTTTCACCGACTATGTGGTGAGCGAGACGGAAAACTACAACGGCAATTACGTGCCGTTCGTACCCAAGCATACCTTTACCGTAGGCGGACAGTACATCTTCCCGCTCCGCAACAATGCCATTCTGGACAACATCACCCTCGATGCCAACTACCGGGCGGCAGGACGTATCTACTGGACAGAGCAGAACAACGCCAGTCAGGCCCTCTACGGCACACTGAACGGACGCCTCAGCCTGAACAAAGGAAACGGGCAAATCGGCATCTGGGTGAACAACGCCCTGAACAAGGATTACCAGGCGTTCTACTTCGAAACCATGAGCCGAGGCTTTGCCCAAAAGGGACGCCCCGTACAAGTGGGCATCGACATACGGTGCAGGTTCTGACACAAAATAATAACCGACTGATTGATAACTATTTAAAAATTACACAACCACATATAAAAAAACGCCTTTGCGTTTCATCTGAAACGTAAGGGCGTTTTACTTAAAACGCAAGTGCGTTTAGAACAAAACGCAAGTACATTTGATTCCAAACGTACTTGCGTTTTTTCATGAGACATTATATGCCCCTATAAGTCCTCCAAAATCTCCCGAATTCACTTCCAATATCCCTTATTTTTTCCGCGGGAGCATCTCAATCGTAGGAGGTCCATAGTTACTGATGGGTAACTTCACCTTTTTCAATTCCTTCAAGGTAAATACCGGAGGCTCTACCCCTTTGGGATAGGGTCGCTTGGAGAAAGTACGGAAATACTCCAGACAAGCATCTTTCCACCACACGGCATCGTGTGCCTGAATGTCCAGCCGTTCGGCCACCGCCTGATAGCGTTCCGCATCCACATACGGCTGCATTTCCTTCCACACCCGCTGGAACGCACGCACATCGTCTACCCCTTTCTGGTACTTGTAACAGAGTTCATCCCACAAGGAACGTCCTGAACGAAGCTTTTGACTCCACTTCACATGATGGAACCAAAGCAGATATTCCTCCGGACATTGCTCCAGCGAATCGAACACCCGGGCCAACGAATCCGGATATTGTGACACGGCATCACTTCCCGAACGGCTCCGGTCGAAACCCAATCCCTCCTTGTCCGCCTGATGGTAATACGAAGGCAACCAATCGGCACGTGCCCCAGGCACCTCACACCAAGGTTCAGGGCCATAATGATGCCCCCAAGCAAAAATGTGATGCAAGCCCAGCGGCATCATGTAATCCACCACTGCCTCCCGGCTCTCCATCATGACCTGCGTCATGGGTTCCACAAACCGGCGGTCGGTCGTGAAAGTCTGTGCCAGCCATTCGCGGGCAATCTCTTCCGCCGACAAGTCCGGATTCCAAGCCAACCGCCCGTAAGCATACCAGTTGGCCTGTGCAAAATCATGTCCGCACCAATTTACATTGTCGCCTACATTCACTACACCCGCTACCCCCTTCAGGGAAGAAGGCTGCACATAGCGGTAAAACTCTTTCCACATAGTAGCCAGATAAGCCAAGTGGTTGGAATGTCCCAAGTATTCCTGCGTTATTTGAAACTCCACCATCAAGGGTGTATGCGGCATGGCCCCGAAGAGCGGACTGTAAGGTTCCCGCGGCTGAAAGTCAATCGGCCCGTTTTTCACCTGCACCATCACATTATCCCGGAACCGGCCGTCCAGCGGCTGAAATTCCAGGTAAGCCTGTTTGGCCCGGTCGGCATCCGACGGACTGTAGACAAAAGCCCGCCACATCACGATTCCCCCGTAGGGCTTCAAAGCCTCCGCCAGCATGTTCGCCCCCTCGGCATGCGTACGCCCGTAATCACACGGACCGGGCTGTCCTTCCGAATTGGCTTTCACCAGAAAACCGCCAAAGTCAGGAATCAACCCATAAATTTCCTGTACCTTCTCTTTCCACCAACGGGCTACCTCCTCGTCCAGCGGGTCGGCCGTAGACAAGCCTCCCAACTTCATCGGAGAAGCAAAATTGACCGAAAGGTACACTTTGATGCCATAAGGACGGAACACATCGGCCAACTTCTGCACCTTTTGCAGGTAGTCTGCGGAAAGAATCTCGGGCGAAGCATTCACATTGTTCAGCACAGTCCCGTTGATACCCACCGAAGCATTGGCACGGGCATATTCCCGATAACGGGCCGACACTGAATCAGTCAGTTCCTCCCATTTCCACAAAGAACGTCCCGCATAACCACGCTCAATCGTGCCGTCCAGATTGTCCCAATGGTTCAGCACACGGATGTCAAATGCTGGCTTTTCCTGAATATCCAGTCGGGAACAATCCGCTCCTTCCGCCTGTAACCGCAGCAGATGGTAGGTCGCGTACAGCAATCCCTGTTCCGTAGCGGCTCCCAACACCGTCTTTCCCTCGGAAGTACGTATGGTATATCCCTCTTTGCCCAGCCGACGATGAGTTTCATCGGCACAGAGCTGCAAATCCACTTCTCCTCCCTGCCACAAGGCAGCCAGTTCCTCACGCGCCACCGTAAGCGTAGGGGAAGTCACTAAACAACAGACAGACGCTTGATTCACAAGCGTCTGTCGTAACCAAAGTCTGCTCCCGTCTTCGGCCCACAACGTCAGGGCCAAAGACAGGAAACAGACACTACCCCAAAGTCGTTTATTCATCCGCACTGCCTTTTACGGTTTGAATCTTACCGTTCTCGTCATATTCCAGTTCCACCACCTTCAGGCTGCGAAGCCAGGTCTTTCCACCAGAAGGCACGCAGTCGTGATGGAACAGATACCATTTTCCCTTATATTCCGCAATGGAATGATGCGTAGTCCATCCCACCACGGGTGTCAGAATCACTCCCTGATACACAAACGGACCATAAGGACTGTCGCCTACGGCGTAACACAGCAAGTGTGTATCACCGGTAGAATAAGAGAAATAATATTTCCCATTGTACTTGTGTACCCAGGAAGCCTCAAAGAAGCGGTGCGGGTCGCCTGCGGTCAGCGGTTTGCCGTCTTCCCCCAACACAATCACCGGACGCGGTTCTTCTGCAAAACCGAGCATATCATCCGACAATTTTACCACCCGGCTCGGCAAGGCCGGTTCATCGGCTTCCGGAAGGAACGGGTGCTCAATGGCTTTATTGTCCCGATAGCGTTGCAGCTGTCCGCCCCAGATACCGCCAAAATACATGTAATAACTGCCATCCTCATCCTGAAGCACTGCGGCATCAATGCTGTAACTGCCCCGAATCGGATCGGGCTGAGGAATGAACGGTCCTTCCGGCTTGTCACCGATGGCTACTCCCATCCGGAAGATGTCGTTCCGGTCCTTCAACGGGAAATACAAGTAATACTTTCCGTTCTTGCAGGCAATGTCACAATCCCAAAGCTGTCGTCCGGCCCAAGGGATATCAGCCACCTTCAAAGCTACTCCGTGGTCCACGATTTCGCCATGCATCACATCATCGGTAGACAGCACATGATAGTCATTCATATCAAAATGGTCGCCGTTGTCATTTTCCGGGATGCCGGATTCACGGTCATGTGAAGGATATATATACAAACGGCCATTGAATACATGTACTGAAGGGTCTGCCATATAATCGGCAGGAAACAAATATCTTTCTTCTTTTTTCATTTTATGATGGTTTGTGAGACCGCCCGAAAGCAGTCTCCGGTTAAACATTTATTTTTTTGCGAGCGCTGCCGTATCCGGAGCCTCTTCTATCATTTTCCGCACAAAATCTTTCGGCTGGTAATTCCGGTCGAACAGCAACGGATAGTCTTTTCTGCCCCGGATAGGGAAATCATTTTTCCAGGAATCTCCGTCCGTCACTCCCCAAGCAGTCACCCGTTCCACGATGTCGGCATGCTTCTCAAACAGCTGGAAGAACTGTTGCATTCTTTTATTCCATGCCTGATTGACAGAATCTGGCAAAGCTTCCGGATAAGGGTTCAATGACTTCTTGAAAGCTACCGTATCCGACACATTGGCACTTCGCATAGCCGTAGGCAGCGCACTCATATCCCATTCCGTAATCATCACCTTGACACCGGTAGCGGCAAAGGCCAGCATGCTTTTCTCAAACTGACGGATGTCCGGATAATCCATCCCCATGTGTCCCTGCATGCCTACCGCATCGATACGCAAACCTTTTTCTTTCAGCGAACGAACCAGTTTCACCACTCCGTCACGGCGTCCCGGCACATCCATCCCGTAGTCATTGTAATACAGCTCTGCGTCCGGATCGGCTTCGTGTGCATACTGAAAAGCCAGGGGGATGAACTCTTCGCCCAAAATCTCATAGAACTTGCTCTTGCGGTAAGAACCGTCTTCCACAATGGCTTCATTCACTACATCCCATCCTTTAATCTTTCCCTTGTAGCGTCCGACTACCGTCTGGATATGGGTTTTCATACGCTGTTTCAACACTTCAGGTGAAACATTCTTTCCTTTGTCGTCCACACAAAACCAGTCGGGAAGCTGTGAATGCCATATCAGGCAATGCCCCGTCACCGTCAGCCCGTTGTCGAGTCCAAACTGCACCAGACGGTCGGCATCCTCAAAATGGAATTCTCCTTCCTTCGGCTGGATTTCCTCACTTTTCATGCAATTCTCTGCCACGATGGCATTGAAATGTTGTTTCACAATCTTTAAGGCGGAAGTGTCCATTCCTGAGGACTGACGTACATTAAGGGCCACACCCATCAAAAATTTATCCCCAACCACCTCTTTCAATGATTTTTCCGAAACGGCCATCTGGGAAGCATTTCCTCCACATGCCATCAGAAAAAGGCTACATAATAGCGCAGATACAATGTGTCTGTTCTTCATTTTTCTTCGTATTTTCTAATTAATAATCATTTTTACTTCTGCGTTCGCTCAGTTCTGCCTGCATTTTCTCATTGTATTCCTTACTGATAGGATAGAAAAACAAGGCTACCACTCCCACCAGGAAGAAAGCGGCAGGAATCAGACTGGAAGACAGGATGATTCCCTGCACAGCCGTATCGCTCTGCGCGATACCTGAACCGGAAATGTACCCAAATCCGGACAATAAAAATCCCAGTACGGCACCCCCGATGCCCAATCCCGCTTTCAAGGCAAATACCACACCCGAAAAAACAAATCCCGTAGCACGACGATAATGGATATACTCCGAATGGTCGGCCACATCGGCAATCATGGCCCAAAGCAAAGGTACCGTAGGCGCATAAGCCAGACTCTTCAGGAAGTTCAGCACGAACATCATACCCACATTGTCTTTAGCAGGGAAATAGAACATGGCTGTAAAGATAGCTGTCAGCGAAAGGCACACAATAAACGTGCGCTTCTTGCCGTATTTGTTAGCTAAAAATTCGGATAAGAAAATCACTCCAAAGAACTGAACCAGTGCCCCGACCATATTGAAGACACCAAATCCTACTTCGTATGCCTTATCCGGTGAGGTCACAATCAATCCAAAGGCATTGAGCACATGATAGCCAACAGAGTTTCCAGGTTCTGCTGCCACCAGCCCGATATTATCCAGGAAAGCAAACAGCGCGGCCTTGTCTACATAGTTCTCAAAATAATAGTTCATGGCACTTCCCCACATAGCCAGTGTGATGAAGACAAACAACGTCAGGATAAACATAGACCTCCAAGGCACACTGCTCAACACGTCTTTGATATCCTGACGGGTATCGTTCTTTTGGCTAGCCGGTGGAGTGATACGTTCTCTTGCCGAGAAAAATACAATCAAAAGGAAAATAAAACACACTGACCGCATTTCTCATCTCGAAATGGATCCCAAGACATGAACTTGACAATGTTGGAATAATTCTTCTTGTCGGGAGATGTAATATTAAAGCAGCATGTCTCCACACGTCCAACCTGATCCCAACACTTATAGCAGTTACCCAATTCGTCAATAACATAGCTGTTTTCTGTTTCAGCTTGACAGTAACAATACCTGTCATCAAGGACTTTGGTAGCAGCCGAGGTTGCGTCACCCTCCTTACATATGTCTCCGGCAAACTTTTCAAACTCGTCAAAAGTCATGAAATCACTGACTTCGTTTACTGTATCCGGATTAATATCTTCAACTGGAGAAGGATAGAGAACGACATTTGGATTATCAAGCTCTGCAAGCTTTTGCTGTAATCCAATGTAATCACGGCAGTTTTCATTGTCGACATTCATGCGAATATCAACCCTGATAGCGTATTCCTCAAACAGCCTAAGATTTTCAACAATTTTGTCAAAAGTTCCTCTACCATCTCTCAAGTGACGCCGGGAATCATGATGCTCTTTCAATCCATCCAGGGTAATTTGAACTTTTACAACTCCGATTCGATCAATTAGCTCAACTAAATCAGGAGTAAACAAATATCCATTGGTGACCATATACATCGTCAATTCACAGCCAGATCTGTCGGCAAGGCTTCTAATCCTTGCTGCCAAAGATTCGACAATGTCTGGATACAGGAGCGGTTCTCCACCATACCATGTAACATCCAGCTTGTGGACACCGTTGTTTATATTTGCTTCTATGAACTGAACGATTGCGTCTTGAACTGCAATACTCATTTTTCCCTTTCTGCGGTTTTCGTAACAGTAGGGACATGCAAAATTACAATCCATGGTAGTAGCTAAGACAAGATGCAACGAGCCTTTGGAAAACTTGGTCATATTATGGCAGTATGTCATAAAACCAATTTCATCAAATGTCTCGTCAACGAGGATCCCGTTGTCAGCCAATTCCCGCACCATCTGAGAATCATCAAAATGCTGAGCATTAAATTGTTCAAACTCAGCACTGCTTAACACAACCAACGCTTTGCTATATGTATTGAAGACTACATAGGCATCTTCACTTTGCCTATATGTAAAATTGAACCTCGATTTTTTATATGGCATCCTTCATCACCTGCTTCCTAATGCCAGGCTAATTTTCTGTGTCTTATGGGGAAATTTAGGCAATGACCTGATCCAGAACATACTGGACAGCACCGTAGTAGTTCTGTTCCTCCTCCAGCTTTTGTTTGCTTTTTCCTATATTTCGAATTCCGGCACCAATCATTGAGCCAATTTGGTACTACAGTTCTTTTCCCTTTCGATCCTGCTTGGCGTATTCTGCACGGGCGAATTTATCCATTTGCTTGCTGGACCCGAAGTCATTGACGGCGACATAAGCCATGGATCCTTGGTGCTGAACTCGGATGCAGAAGGTGAAATAGTCATATCGATGTTCCGGATGGTACATGACGATGCAATCCTCGATCTGCTTATTGAACAAGCTGCCGGACTTTACCTGATCGGCATAGAAAGCAACAGGGACATCATGCTTCTCAGCTTCTGTCGCTAATGCGTTTTGTACAGCTTCCAACGAGATGCTTGCTCCATCCTCGAAGCGGTATGTAGGACGGAATTCACGAA
>ENA-OPEG01000604-OPEG01000604.1-human-gut-metagenome-genome-assembly--contig:-NODE-604-length-9664-cov-2.078468_pt1 | contig 9664 bp, 5 predicted proteins | sample MGYA00241632_ERZ501527 | MGnify/ENA primary metagenome ERZ501527 (study PRJEB25962, sample SAMEA2042301) | human gut metagenome | biome: human gut; feature: human-associated habitat; material: faeces... | reverse complement strand
CCAATTGGAACGTAGAGCAGTCAAAGATATAGAAGAATTAAAGAAATCCGGGAATAAAGCAACTATTGAAAAAATAAAGAACCTACTCATTGAACTGGCAGAACACCCTACTACAGGAACAGGACAAGTGGAAGCCCTGAAAGGCAATTTATCCGGATTTTGGAGTAGAAGAATAGACAAATTCAACCGTCTTATCTATACAATTGAAGAAGAAATAGTGACTGTTATAGTGATTTCTGCAAAGGGACATTACGGGAAATAATATGCTTGCAGCCATCCTTTCCTATTCCTACTACTTATTCCTCATTTTCCCTTTATATATTCTACTAAATAACTTTATATATTCTCTGTTCCACAGTTTGGGATTTGTATCCCACAGTGTGAAATATGTATCCCACACTGTGGTTTTTGTATTTCACAGTGTGGGACAGAGAATTTTCTTCTGCATTCTACCTTTAATGCAAAGAGTTTCAAGGAAATAGATGTGATTATTCCACCGTAACCGATTTGGCCAGGTTTCGAGGCTGGTCGACATCCATTCCGCGGCACACAGCAATGTGATAAGCCAGCAACTGCAAGGGAATGGCAGTGATGAGCGGATCCAGACATTCCAGCGTGGCAGGTAACTCGATGCTGTAATCGGCCAGACTACGAATCACGGTATCTCCTTCGGTCACGACAGCCACTACTCTACCCTTACGGGCCTTGATTTCTTGGATATTACTCAGCACTTTTTCGTACAAAGGCGACTGGGTGGCCACGATGACCACGGGCATCTCGGCATCAATCAGGGCAATGGGACCGTGCTTCATCTCGGCTGCCGGATAGCCTTCGGCATGGATATAAGAGATTTCCTTCAGCTTCAGGGCACCTTCCAAAGCTACCGGGAAAGCATAGCCACGCCCCAAGTAAATAAAATTGCGGGCATACGTAAACATTTTCGAGAAATCGGCAATAAAGGGATTCTGCTTCAGCACTGTCCGCATCTTTTCGGGAATAGCCGACAGCTCCTTCACCACCCGATGATATTCCGCTTCCGGAAGCGTGCCTTTTTCTCGGCCTAAAGCCAGGGCCAGCAGGGTGAGCACCGTCACCTGACCAGTGAAGGCTTTGGTGGAAGCCACGCCGATTTCGGGGCCCACATGGATATAAGACCCGGTATCCGTGGCACGGGCGATGGAGGAACCGACCACGTTACAGATGCCATAGATAAAGGCTCCTTTCGATTTGGCCAGTTCGATGGCAGCCAGTGTGTCGGCCGTCTCTCCGCTCTGGGAGATGGCAATCACCACGTCATCGGAATGGATGACCGGATTGCGGTAACGGAACTCGGAAGCGTATTCTACTTCCACCGGAATACGGCAGAAACTTTCGAGCAACTGTTTGCCGATGAGTCCCGCATGCCAGGAGGTACCACAAGCCACGATGATAAACCGGCCGGCCCGGAGCAAACGGTCCCTGTGGTTCGTGACAGCGGAAAGCGTCACCGTACAGGTATCCGGATTCACCCGGCCCCGCATACAGTCGCTGATACAGTCAGGCTGGTCGAAAACCTCTTTCAGCATGAAATGAGGGAAACCTCCTTTCTCCAGCTGACCAATGTTCATCGCCACCGTCTGTGCTTCGTGCGGACATTCCACATTGTGCAAATCGACTATTTTCAAGGGAGCATCCGCCCGCACAACGGCAATTTCTCCATCGGACAGATACACCACCTGGTCGGTATAGGCTACCATGGGGGTAGCATCGGAAGCCAGGAAAAATTCTCCTTGCCCCACTCCGACTACCAAGGGACTACTTTTGCGAGCGGCAATAATCTCATCAGGATGCTTGCGGTCGACCACGGCAATGGCGTAGGCACCGATAACTTCCCGCAAGGCCAGCTGTACGGCGGTCAACAAATCTAAATTGCCCTGCTGCTGGATGTAGCCAATCAACTGCACCAGCACCTCGGTATCGGTACTGCTCTTGAAGGTGCAACCCTTGGCCTGCAATTTCTCTTTCAATACGGCATAGTTCTCGATAATTCCGTTATGTACCAACGCCAAATCCCCATTCTGGCTGCAATGCGGATGGGCATTCACCGTACTGGGTTCGCCGTGGGTGGCCCATCGCGTATGGGCGATTCCCACGCAACCGGACAGATCCTGTCCTTCGGCCGTCCGCTCCAGGTCGGCCACTTTTCCCACGGATTTATACACATTCAACTGATGAGTGTCGCTCATCAAGGCCACTCCGGCACTGTCGTATCCACGATACTCCAGACGCTTCAGGCCTTCCACCAATATCGGCCAGGCTTTCCGCCTCCCGATATAACCTACAATTCCACACATAGTAATTCTAACCTTAAAATATTATAGAAATCAACCTAATCTGTTTGCGAAATTACGATTTCCCCTAAAAAAGCCGAAGATTCGTCACACTTTTTCTAGCAAAATCCCGATTTTTATCGTAAATTAGAGGCAGATAAATTATCCAACTTTAAATCAAAAAAACATGAAACATTCACTTCCTGCACTTCCGTACCAACTGGATGAGCTGGCACCGAAAATGAGTAAAGAAACCTTGGAATATCATTACGGAAAGCATCTGCAAACGTACATTGACAACCTCAACAAACTGATTGCCGGTACACCGTTTGAGGAAAAAAGCCTGCAACAACTTGTGCTGGAGGCAGAAGGCCCCGTATTCAACAACGCGGCCCAGACGTGGAACCACACGTTTTTCTTCGACACACTGACTCCGCATCAGCCGGAGATGCCTCAACCGCTGGCCGATGCACTGGCACGCGACTTCGGGTCAGTAGAAGCCTTCAAGGAAAAGTTCACACAGGCAGCGACCACACTGTTCGGCTCCGGATGGACCTGGCTGGCAAGCGACAAAGACGGACACTTGTCCATCGTCAGTGAACCGAATGCCGGGAATCCGCTCAAAAAGGGATTGAAACCGTTGCTGGTTATCGATGTATGGGAACACGCCTATTACATTGACTACCGCAACCGACGGGCGGCCTACATTGAAGCCTTCTGGGGACTGGTCAACTGGGCCAAAGTCGGAGCACGGCTCTAAAAAATAAATCGGGGCTTCCGGTCACTGCCGGAGGCCCCGATAAGTTATAGACTTACACACACTGAAATATTATTCAGTCTTGATGTGGTTCACCGGATTTTCCCGGACGGCTTTCCAGCTGATGAGACACACGGAACCCAAGGATATCAGGGCTACCAGCAGGAAGGCGACTCCAAACACACCCCACATCGTCATCGGCGAATAGTGCAGGATACGGTCAATCTGTTGCACGCCAAACCAGGAAAGGGGAACCGCACACACCACTCCTACCAGCAAGGACAACAGGGAGAAACGAAGCAAGCGTGCCCGTTCCATGCCCGCACTGGAACCGAATACTTTCCGGATGGCGATATCGCGTTTGCGCTGACTGATGAAATAAATGCTCATGGCCGTCAGCCCTAACAGAGATATCAACAAGGCGGCGCAAGTGAAGGCCACGATAAGGGTACGCAGGTGCAACAAATCCTGGTATTTCTCACGCATTTCATCGCCATACCACTTCGACTCAAAAGGTGCCCCGTCGATAATTTCTGAATACAAGGCATCGAGCTCTTTCTTATAGGCCGGCAGATTGCCGTCGATGGTCTCGATCAGCACATTCCAGGCACCCAAACTATCAGGATGTTCCACCAAAAGGAAAGTGGGCGACTGCGGGTCGAGTACAGACCGGAACTTGAAGTCGGCATACCGGCCGCCTACCATGAACGGACGACCGTCTACATCGTGCAAGGCAGGAGTACGGTCATAATCCAACTGCAGGGAATCGAATGTACTTTCAGAGAAATACATCTTAGACTGCGACAGTTTCCGGTCGTCCAGCAAACGGATATGGAAAATATCCAAAAAGGCAGAATCCGTACGGAATACCTGAAAACTGAGACTTTTCTGTCGGTTGTGCGCATCGTACATCTGCATCGTGTTGTTGTTGCCTCCGTTCAAAGGCACCCCCTGTGTCAGACAGACCTTCTTCACAAAAGGTTTCTTCCGGGCTTCATCGCGGAAAAGACGAATCTTCTCTCTGGAGCCGGCCACCAACGCCGGATAGTCGAGCACATGCCCGTAGGTATAGCCCATGGGTTCATGCAAGATACGGTAAATCTGCACGGAAAGGTAGAGGGCGCAGGTCAGCATAGCCACGGTGAGTCCACTTTGTACCACATACAAAATCCGGAGATACACGGCCTTGGTCTTCCGGCGGAAAGTGCCTTTCACCACATCCAGCGGATGATAATGGGAAAGCAGGACGGCAGGAACCAGTCCGGCCCCCAGCGAAAGCAGGGCAATCCCCACCAGGTAAACCAGTATGGTCACCCACCCCATATCGCCCAAAAGGTCCAGCCGGGTCTGCAACACATCGCTCGCGGTCGGTTCCACCAGTTTGGCCAGTACCAAGGCCAGCAGGAAAGCACCCACGGTAAACAGGGCCGATTCGCCCATCAAACGCCAGAAGATGTTGCGCTCCGAAGAGCCTAATAGCCGGCGGGTAGCCATTTCCTTGGCCCGGTAACTCACCTGTGCCACGCACATGCTGACATAGTTGAACACTGCCATCAGCAGAATCAAGCTACCGGCTGCCAGAAAAATCCATACCCGGGTCAGGTTGTATTGCTGGAACTGCGGACTGGGGATGGAAGCAAAATGCACTTCTTTCAACGAGGTCCAAAATGCCTCATGAAACACGTCGTGCTGATAAGGCCAGAAAAACGTAGCAAAGAAAGAGCGCATGTCGACATTCTTCCGGTTCGGGTCTGTTCCTTGCGGGAAACGTACCAAGATGGCAGTTCCTCCCACATTGTTCATGTCCGGGTTGTTTTTGCTGCTTCCCCAGTTCACGAAATCCACATAGTCAAAGGGCAAAATGGCTTCCACTCCATCAGGAATCAGCGAGTTGTTGAAATCCTTCATGACACCCGTCACCGTGTACACACCTTTTCTATCGTTCGACAAATGAATCCTCTTCCCTTCCGCAGGTTCCTCTCCAAACAGCTTGCGGGCACCCGACTCGGTCAGTACGATGCTGTGAGCATCGACCAGCGCCTGGTCTGGATTTCCCGACAACAGGGAGTAACCAAAGAAACGGAAGAAATTTTCTTTCACACAATAAATCTCCAGACTGGTTTTCCGGTCGTCGACTGTCGCATAGGTCCCCGACTTATAGGCTTCGGAATTGACGGCACACCAGTCGGCCATTTCCGGATAGCGACTGGCCAACCGTTCGCCCACCAGGTAATTTCCGGCGAAATAGCTCTCGTTCGACAGGACATAAATGTGATCGATATCCTTTATATCATCGCCCACGGTGACCTGCCGCACGACCATGTTGGCGATGAGCAGCACGAACATCAAGGAGATGCCCAGTCCTGCCACATTGACCAACGTAAACAGTTTGTTGCGCTGGAGATACGTAAAATAGGTTTTCAGTCCTTTCATCGTATTTTAGGGTTTGAAGTTGTTATTCGGTCTTGATGCTCCGCACGGGGTTTTCATTGGCATTCTTCCAACACTGGAATGTCACGGTCAGTACCGTAATGAGGCTGACCAGCAGGAAGGAGGCCACAAATACCCAGGCACGGATAGGCGTCTTGTCGGAGAAGCTTTCCAACCAGTCGTGACCAATCCACCAGCCGAAAGGAGCTGCCAGGACGAAGCAGACCACCAGCATGACGAAATAACGCTTGGTAAACATGTAGAGGATTTCAGTGGTGGAACTTCCCATGATTTTCCGGATGCCGATTTCCTTGCGGCGATATTCGCTTTCAAACAAGGTAAGCCCAAACACACCAATCATGCTGAGCACAATGGCAATCAAGGAGAACAACAGAATCTGACGGGTGAAACGCAGTTCCCGACGATAGTTCTGGTCAATCACCTCATCCATGAAACGGAACTTGAAGTCACGGCCCGGAGCTATCTTTTCTGCGGCCTCTGTCAAGCGGTGAATCATGTCCACCTTATCTACTCCCGAAGCCACTCGGATGTTCAAGACGCTGTTGGCATCCCAGGCCGCATAATCTTTCCCGTAAATAAAGAAGGCCATCGGCTCTACGGCATCGTTGTTACGGAAGCTGCTGAAACGGATGTTCTCACAGAATCCGACCACCGGATAATCACCTTGAGTAGCGGGTTCGTCCACCTTCATCCAAGAATATTTCTTTCGGGCTGCCTCATTGAAGATATATACATCCCCGTCGCCCGACTTGAAATTACGACCTTCGGTAATCTTAATGCCAAGCACAGACAAGTAGCGGTAATCTACCGGAAAACAAGCCATCTGTATGTGATGCTCTCCTTCTCCTCTTCCCCACGACATGTAGTTATCGGCTGAACTTAATACGAACTGGGAAATCGAAATTCCTTCTATGCCCGAAATTCCGGACAATTCACTGACAATCGCTTCCCGGCGATCGAGATACTCACCAGGAATCTCTCCCACCAATACGACCTCCTTGTCATAACCATAGTCGCTCTGCTGAATATAACGGCTCTGCAGGTACATGATGCCCACGGAGATAATCAGCATGAAAGAGACGAAGAACTGGAAGCAAACCAAAAATGTACGCAGCATCTTGCCCTTCGGAGAAAGGCCGAACGAACCTTTCAACACCAATGCCGGCGGGAAAGAAGTGACGTAGTAAGAAGGATAGGCTCCGGCCAGCAAGCCCATGCACACGGCAATTCCACCCAAAGCCATCACCAGCCCCGGATGAGACATCAGAGAAAGGTTGGATGCCACCAAGGTACTCAAAGAGGTGTCTTTCAGCAAATAGAGCCAGAGCAAAGACAACAGGAAGCCACACACACAAACCCATACGGATTCTAACAGCAGATACATCCGCAAAGAGCAAGTGGAAGCGCCCAACACCTTCTGGGTATTGATGGAACGCAACCGCATGGGAGTTTCTGCCAGTGAAAAGTTCATGTAGTTAACTGCCGCCGTCAGCAAAATCAGTACCGACACACACAGCAACAGGTACACAGCGGCCTTGCTGGTAGCCGCCTTGTTGCCTACCGTGGAATAATGTACTTCGTCCAGCGGCGTAAAATGAATGAAATTCTCCCAGTCTTCCTCTCCCTCTCCGCTAATCAGTTCTCTTGGAATATTCAGCTTGCAGCTTTCGATGACCGACCGCTCCACATCAGCCAATGAAGCCGGATTGTCGAGCCGGATATACAGGGCATAATTCCAGTTTTTCCAAGAATCTTTGTTCAAATCCGAACGGAAAGAAGAGAACACACAGTTACCCAACTGGGAATTTTCCGGCATGTCCTGATAGACCCCTCCTACCACCAAGGGCTGGTTACGGGATTTACGGTCTATATAAATCGTCTTGCCAATGGCATCCGTGGTACCGAAAAAACGACGGGCCATGGACGCCGAAATCAGGGCCTGGCCGGGTTCATTCAGGGAAGCGGTCGTGCCGCATACCATGGTAGGCTGGAATACCTCCAGGTAATCCCCAAATCCGGTAAACTCTGGCTCTGAATAAATGTGTTCGTCTACCTCAAAATCACTGGAATAATTTGACAAGGAAGTCACTGAAATGGCCTGTATATGGGGAGAAGAAGCTCCTACCAGTTCACAGAAGGGACGGGCCAGCCAGATTGCCCAGCCGTAATCTCCGCCGGCATTCACTTCCACCCGATAAATACGGTCGTGTGCCGGATAGGCTTTGTTGTAGTTATAGTCGTAGTCCACCTGCGTCAGGATGACGAAGCAGGCCGCAAAGGCAATACTCAATCCTAACAGGTTCAATACGCTGGCCATAAAGAAACGCCGGAAGGTATGCGAGAAATTTCTGAAAAGTGTGTTCATAAGTTGTTACGTGTTGATTATGTGATGGCAAAATTTTATTCACCGACTTTCAACCGACGGGTAGAAACACTGCCGATGCCGTCTTTGGAAATATGGGCCGACCGGGCTTTTCCGCTCAGGGTGAGACTGCCGACACCTTCCACACTGGCATCCAGCTGGTCACAATCTACCGTCAGCTCGCCACTGCCTACTCCCTCCAAATCGATTTTTACGTTTCGGGCATGCAAATCGGCCACATTCAGGCTGCCTACTCCCTGTATATCAAACTTCACATCCTTCAGGTTCAGACGAGACTTGCAGTTGAATGAGCCGACTCCTTCAAAAGTAACTTCCTGCAAATCGGGAGCACTGACATAGATGGAGAGTCCGTTCACGTTCTTGGTGGTCTTCTTTCCTTTTTCCGCCCACGTAATCAACAAGACTCCGTCTTTCACCGTACACTTTGTCTGATTTACCCATTTCTTTTCCCCTTCCACACGAAGTGAATAAGTGTTCGACTGAGTGAAATACACACTGGCTACACTCTCCACTTCAATGGAATGGAAAGCACTCACACTACGTGTTTCACTGACTTTGTCTTCCGAACTGCCTTTGGCGCAGATACAGGTTGCACACAAAAATACCATTACCAACCCCACGAATATACTTGCTATCTTTTTCATAATAATTTATCTTTTTAATTTAACACCAATACTTCATTGTCTTTGTAACTCTCATATCCGGAAATGATGACCCGTTCACCTTTTTCCAGTCCCTCCAGCACTTCGTAATACTGAGGGTTCTGACGTCCAATACGGATTTTACGACGATAGGCTTTCTTTCCATCCTTGTCGACCACGAAAATCCAGTTGCCTCCTGTCACCTGGAAGAAGGTACCCTTCGGAATCAGCACGCTTTCGGTAGGCTCACCTAACTGCAGGTCGATGTAGTAGGTCTGTCCGCTGCGAATGTTCTCCGGACGCTTGCCCTGGAAAATGAAATCAGTACGGAAACGTCCGTCGCGCACCTCAGGATACACCTTACGCACTTTCAGGTTGAACGAAGAACCCTGACGTTCAAAGGTAGCCGGCAGTCCGTTAGTCACACGGTCGATGTAGTGCTCGTCAATCATGGCCTCAATCTTGTAGTCCGACAAGTCGTTGATCTGTCCCACCATCTGTCCGGCGTTGATATTCTGTCCCAGTTCCGCATCCAACAGTCCCAGTTCTCCGTCGATGGTAGCCCGCACTTCCAGCTTGTCTTTCCGCTCGCGAATCAGCAAGACATTCTTGCGCATGTTCTGCAAGTTGTCTTCCATCTGGTCCATCTGAATGTTGCGGTAGATGGAATCCTGCGCCAGACGTTCCATAATCAGCTTGTGCTTCTTCTGGGCCACTTCGTAGTCTTCCTTGGCTTGAAGATACTCCTCTCGGCTGATGAGCCGTTCCTTGTACAAGCGCTGGTATTGCTGGTACGTACGCTGCTTGCGGCGGGTATCAATGTCGAGCTGCACTTTCTCCGTCTCGTTGTTCAGCTTGTCCTGCTGCATGGTGACCTGCGTATTACGAAGCAGGTTCTGTTTCTCTGCCAGTTCAGATTCCGCATTCAGAATCTGCAAGTCCAGGTTGGAGTTGCTCAGACGGAGAATCACATCGCCTTTCTTCACGTGTGCTCCTTCTTCCACCACCTTTTCCTGCACGATACCTCCTTCTTCGGGGCTGAGCTGTACCACGGAAATCGGTTGCACCTGTCCGTTCACCCGGATATAATCTGATACCCTCACTCCTAAAGGCAAGATCGGAA
>ENA-OPEG01000600-OPEG01000600.1-human-gut-metagenome-genome-assembly--contig:-NODE-600-length-9682-cov-3.620131_pt1 | contig 9682 bp, 9 predicted proteins | sample MGYA00241632_ERZ501527 | MGnify/ENA primary metagenome ERZ501527 (study PRJEB25962, sample SAMEA2042301) | human gut metagenome | biome: human gut; feature: human-associated habitat; material: faeces... | reverse complement strand
CACATTAACAATCAATCTGTTATAAAGTTTTAGCCTTTTTACGACAGTCCCTATAATACATTACATATCCTCCACGCTCCCAGTGGAGGAGCTTCATGACCTTGCGTGTCTTGCCTACAAAAACATAGACCTTCCCGTCAGTAGGGTCCCCCCCGGTCTGCCTAACCTTGCCGCACATTGCGTTGACTCCTACACGCATGTCGGTAGGAGCATTGGAAATGAAAAACTGATTGTTCTCGTTGAGATTAAACATAAAGCTGTAAATTTTCGGCAAAGGTCGAAAATTTACAGCTTATAGAAAAGGCGGCCTAAAATGGATGGTTACTATAAGCTCGGGGGCAATCACTTGAATCTGCGTATTGGAAATACCAGAGAGGAAACGCTCAAGATCGTCTTCGAAAGGATAATGATAGTCCATCGGAATAGGCTGACCAAGTTGTGAGTCTATAAACTCACGGGCCTTACGTTCCAAAGCAAGCGATTCTTGAGCATTGGAACTTGTTCCGATAATCTTTACAGTTACATTCTTGCGAGAGCATCTGTCCTTCCTTAGCACCTCGATGCTATAGGCACCTGATCTGTGGCGTTTCTTGTTTATGAACATGATGCAAAGATAGCTTGCGCAACCCAAAATCCCAAATACAAAGTGTCATTTTATTGATTTTAATGATTTATGGTCGTTTACAGTCATTAACGTGGAAAACAGGAAAGGTAATACAAATCGCTGAAATAACAAAATTCTGAGGGCACTTTAACTGAAGTTCGGATTATTTATCTGTTCATTCTGCTCAGTTGTCTGTTTGTTGTATCACGAATCAGAATCCTCATCTGGAATCAGTACCCAATCGTATTTTTTTACCCATCGCCAAACAGTTACACGAGAGAGGTTTGTCATATTCTGAATCTGAGGCTTTGACAAGCCTATTCGCATAAGGTAGCAAACTTGCATCTGCTGTTCCGTGAATGTCCCCAACTCTTTGAGTAGCCTATCCTTGAATAGCGGATATAATTCATCAACGGCTTGGTAGAGTTGTTTCCAGTCGGCTGATTTCATATTCTTCTTGCCAGTTGAAGATTGGCGGATAGCGTTAATAACATCCTCGGCTTTTCCCTCCAACTCTGACTGATGTAACAGTTTGATAAATGTCTTGTTTTGATCCATTCTCTCTGCCAATTGTTGTTCTTTGTCTTTTAGGGCTTCTCCATACTCTGATAGTTCAACATTTACACGCAGAAGTTCCCGTTTGACATTTGCTAGTTCGTCCGTAGATTCCGCTAAGGACTTCTTTGACTGTTTCAGTTCTTGCTCTTTCCTTGCGATGTCTGCCCGGAGTTGCTTGTCATCATTGGAAACTCGCTGCAGTTCTGCAGAAAGTGTCACCACCTCCTTTAAATGTTTATTACGCCTTCTTACATATAGAATGTAAGCGATACTTGCTAATAATATTGTTGCCATGACAACAATGGTGAGTGTGTTCTTGTACCGTTCTCTTTCATCCTTTAGAGTTTGCTCTTTCTTTTGGTCCAGATGGTATTGATATTCATTGTTTACTGTTGCAGCAAGTTCCTGCCTCTTCCCGAAATCCAACGAATCACTCAACTGCATATAAATATCTGCATATCGACCTGCCTCTTCCCTATTTCCCGTCTTTTTACCGATTCGATAAAGAAGTTTTGCTGCATCATACATATTATATATGTCTGTCCCATCTTCGAGAATGCGCTTGCAATATATTGTAGCAGAATCATTCTGGTTTGAAGATTCATAATATTGCGCGAAAGCCATACAAGCGAAAGCTGAATAATCGACTAACGGATTAATCTCTATCAATGATAAACATTCCTTTGCTTTTTGTATTTCTCCTAATTCAGAGTAGTCGCACAATAAATAGACAAGGGAATTCTGATGTTTGGAAATGTCTTTAGATGTTTTTATCTGTTCATATGCCAAATTAAAAGCATTTCTTGCCTGCTTGGAGCTATCCAAAGCAAGGTAAGCAGAACCTAAGTGAAGATATGGTAACACACAGTCAGTCTTCAACTGCTTGCTTATACTAAGTTCTTTCTCTGCCATACTTACAGCATCGTCATAATTCTGAACCCTATACTCCAAGTAATTCAGGTTTGAGTACGTGTTTCGCATCATAATTGAATCACAATCTTTGTTGTTTTGAGCAAAATCTAAAGATTTGAAGAAATACTCTAATGCCTGTGGGGTATCATGTAAGTCACGATATACACTACCTGCATAATAATAAACTTCTTGTTTCTCAGATTGAGAGCCTTCTCTTTCAAAATATCCGATAAGCCTTTTTATTATAATATCAGAGTTGGGGGTGTTGTCTGCTTTGTCATTCAAGCGTATACGCAGTAAATCGTATTTAGACCTGACATAATCATTGCTTTCTCGTATTTCAAATTCCAAAGAATCCAACATGACAAGCGCTGTTCGTGGATCTTCATTTCCCACGTTTTTGATATGTTCCAGATCATCCAAGACAGTTTGTTTGGAACAGGCTGTAGTTAGTACAGCAAGGAGTGACCAGATACAAAGAACCAAAACCTTATTCATATTCTTCTATTGTTAATTCGGGTGCAAAGATACATAAAAAAGAGGAGTAAAAGAAGTATCTTACATTCATTAGTGTTTCTTGGCGTTTCTCATTTGTCTTGTGTGAAACAAAAGAAACACTATTTCTTGTGAAAACTTAAATATCTGATTTTCAGAATGCTAACATTATTAAATAGGGTGGGTAACATAATTTAACAGATGGAAGAAACACCATGAAACACAAATTATTTCCATGCAACTCATTTAATGAGTAATTTTTCACCAGAATTTACTACTGTCCCGTAAAAGTGGCTAAATAGTTCTTTGAAATTATTGAAATATAGTCAATTACACGTTTTTTGAAATGAAACGGACTTGATTTTGCAACTTTGCAGTCTAAAACAAATGGCTGCTATGTTCCAAGACAAATACGTATTCTCTCAATTAACCGCTTTTCTGAACAGGACTCAGTTCAACAACTATGTTCGCAAGTATGATGGCAACAGATATGTGAAACATTTCACTTGCTGGAATCAGATGCTCGCGATGATGTTTGGACAACTGAGTAACCGTGAGAGCCTGCGAGACTTAATCGTTGCTTTCGAGGCGCATAGGGGCAAGCAATATCATCTTGGGTTAGGTCGTGAACCGATAGCCAAGACAACTCTTGCGACAGCGAACCAGAACCGTGATTACAGAATCTTCGAAGACTTTGCATTCTATATGATGAAGGAAGCCTGCGAGAAGCGGACGACCAACATCCTTGACATTTCCGGAAAGAAATATGCGTTTGATTCAACAACGATTCCGTTGTGTCTTGCAACATTCCCGTGGGCAAAGTTCCGAAGCAAGAAAGGAGGGGTGAAAGCTCATGTCTTATACGACATTGAAGCACAAGTTCCTGCCTTCTATACTGTAACTACTGCCTCAAAGCATGATTCCACAGCAATGTCTTCAATCCATTATGAACCAAATGCTTATTATATATTCGACAAGGCTTATGACTCCTTTAAAGAACTCTATAGGATACATCTTACAGACTCTTTCTTTGTTGTCAGGGCCAAGACGAACTTAAAGTATAAGACAGTCAAATGGAAGCGAAGAATGCCAAAGAACATAATGACAGATGCGGAAGTGAAACTGACCGGATATCTCTCCGAGAAAAAATATCCTGAGTCATTCAGACTCGTCCGATATTACGACGAAGAAGATGACCGTGAGTTCACTTTCTTGACGAATGCAAAACAACTTTCTGCACTGGATGTCGCCAATCTTTATAAGAAAAGATGGTTAATCGAGCTGTTCTTCAAATGGCTCAAGCAGCATCTCAAGATAAAGAAATTCTGGGGCACAACAGAGAACGCTGTTCGCATACAAATCAGTGTGGCTATTATCACGTACTGTCTTGTGGCTATTGTCCAACATGATATGAAGTTGAAACGTTCAACCTATGAAGTTTTGCAAATTCTCAGCATATCATTGACTGACAAAACCCACTTGCGTGACCTGTTCGACAAGACTAATTTCAATGATGTCAAAGATCTAAATGATCCCCTGATTCCGGGGCTTTTTGATTAATTGTTTAACTCGTCCCATTTTAACGGGACACTAATGACCAGAATTAAAAAATTAAATTATCGTAGTTATGACAAAGAAAATCTGTTTAATGACAATTTTGTTTGCCTTCGTAATGCAAAGCGTAAGTGTGTGGGCTGCCACACAAAGTGTTTCACCCGTGTACTTATATTATAAGCACACGCCAAAACTTGATGGGAATCCCAAGCCATCAAAATCACCTGCGAACTACAATCTCTCGTTGAGTGTGTCCTATAATGCAGAGTGCCAACAATTAGTTATGCAGGACTCTTCTAGTGAAGTATACACATACTATATATTAAATGAGAATGAGGAAGTCGTTTCACAAGGTATATTGGATTTTAGCAGTACAGATAATCAAACTGTCGACCTTTGGGCTTACCTGAGTGGAACATACACTTTAGTCATAGTACATGGTGGGCACACCTTCTGTGGCACGTTTGACATTGATTAAATTCAGACTCAATATAATTCCGGAATAAGTGAGACAGACCAGACTGCATAAAAGGAGCGGAAGCCGAAAAGCTAATAGAGTAGGTATAACCATTATCACTTTTGAATCGACAATGGAAAAAATGACAAAAGATGAGCAGTCCTCCATCATTGGCGGATGCCAGGCAGAAATTGATTTGCTGGTAGCGAATGCTAATGTGAATGGAGCCGATTGGACTGACGAGCAATAGGATGAGTGGGCAAGAAAATACGAAGCCGCTTGTTCACATTAATGTAATAGCCTGCGTCCTGCCATAGCAGGACGCAGGCTCTAAAAAGATAAAAAATCGATGAAAGCATTTTTGTTTATTATCTTAATGCACCTTTTCCCAATAAGTGTCATTGCGCAAAGTCAACATGTAATAGAACCAGCCATACTCGAAGTCCGTTATGACTGCTGGCAAGCAGAGCATGATGATTCATACATTCTGCGGGTTGGCAAGACCGCCAATCAGTTTTTCAGTTTCTTCCAGAACAGGACTGACAGCCTAGACTTCACCAGTGAGGTAACGAGAAAGATAGCCCTGCAAGAGTTCTTGGAGGCAAACGACAGGAGTTCCGATAGGTCTAAGCGGCTCAAGGCTAGTACTATCAGCCGAGAATTGTTGTACCAAGACTTGTCAACGGGCAAGTTGTCCCTTTACAGCAATTTCGCCAGTGCCTACAACACTTACGAAGAAGACATCCCCACACAGGAGTGGTCTATCAATACGGATTCTGTTGAGACCATCATGGGGATGGAGTGCAACCTTGCCACGACTAAGTTTCGTGGCAGGGAGTGGAAAGTGTGGTTCACGGAAGAAATTCCTGTCAGCCTTGGTCCGTGGAAACTCGGAGGACTGCCAGGACTGATACTGAAAGCCGATGCCGATGATGACTTCATCAAGTTTACGGCTGTCAGCATCAGGACGAAGGGCTTATCCCCTGTCACGTTCTACAACTGGGCTGGCAGCAAATACTACAAGATGGACAGGTCGAAGTTCCTGAAATACAAGAATCGTCCACGCACAATCCCATATACAGGGAAGGTGGTACAGGCAAAACCGTATATCGAGTTGGAGTAATAGAGAATGAAGCGACACCTTATTATAATAATATACAGCCTACTCCCGCTGATGGCAATGGCACAGATGCGGATAACGGGAACGGTCACCGATGCCAACGGCAAACCGCTGACGGGTGCCATTGTGAAACTGCGCCAAAGCGGAACGGGTAAGATGATTCGTTTCGGCAAGACTGATGTCAGAGGCTTATTCTCGCTGGATGCTGCCGCCGATGGTTATCTGGAAGTCTCAATGCTTGGCTTCAAGAAACAGCGTATTGACAATCCTACCACCGAGAAACCGCTACGAATTGTGATGCAGGAAGAGGCCGTAGCCCTGAAGGAAGTGACCGTCAAGGCGAGCAAGGTACGTGAACACGGGGATACGCTGACCTACAATGTTGCCACCTTTGCCGACCAAAACGACCGAAGCATCGGCGATGTGCTGGCACGCATCCCTGGCTTCGAGGTGAATAAACAAAACGGACAAATCATTTACGAGGGCAAGCCCATCAGCAAGTTCTACATTGAAGGATTGGATATGCTGGGCGGCAAATACGGCGTGGCCACCAACTCACTGCCGCAGGGGGATGTCGGCTCAGTACAGGTGATGCGGAATCACCAGCCCATCCGTGTATTGGAAGATTTTACCTATACCGACGATGCTGCGGTAAACATCCGTATGAAGGAGGGAGCCAAGAGCCGTTGGGTGACTTCGCTCAACGGCGGGGCGGGCATCAGTCACGACACGGGGCTGTGGAAACTGGAAGGCTTCGGGCTTCGGCTAAAGTCGGATTTCCAGACCATGCTCACCTACAAGACCAACAACACGGGCCAGAACATCAGCAAGGAAACGACCAGTCTGTTTAGCCTCGATGACATGGAAAGTCGGGGCGACTACATCAGTCTGGCCCCGCCCACCACACCGAGCCTTGCCGAACGCCGCATCCTGTTCAACCGTAGCCATGCTGTCACAGCCAACACCATGAAGCGGATTAACGAATCATCACAGGTGAACGTGCAGATCATCTACAACAACGACCGCCAGACGGCACAGGGTGAAATGCTGACAGAGTATTTCCTGCCAGACGGTACACGAACTATCAACAACCGCAAGGACTATCTGCGCAAGGACAACGAACTCTACGGCCTCGTAAAGTATGAAAAGAATTCTGCCAGCCAGTATCTGAAGAATTCGCTCTCTGGCGATTTCACTTGGAGCCACCAGTGGCTTAATGAGCAGGGAACAGCCAGCCATCGTCAGTTTGCCCGCAAGCCCGAATACGACATCAAAGACAATCTCTACATCATCCGCAAGTATGGCAATAGTCTTGTGTCGTTCTACTCCAACAACCGCATCGTCAGCCGTCCGCAGTCATTGTCCGTTGATAGCCTGTTCCAGCACGCCAGCCAACAGCAATATAGCACCAACACCTATGCTATGGGCGGCACGAAACTCGGCAAGTTTAGCCTGTCGCTGAAAGCGGGTGTCAATGCAGCCTTGCATCGGCTGGAGTCGGACGCTATAGGTCTGCCCGATACTCTGGGGATACTGGCCGATAACAGTCGTTTCACCTTTGCCCGCTTCTATGTAGAGCCGAAACTGACCTACAAGACACGCGACATCAACATCGAACTCAGCCCAACAACGGAATACCTCTTCGAGAAATACAGCGAGGACAAAGGCAATCACAAAATGCTCTTTGCGCCAGACCTCAGCATCCGCTGGTATGTCACGCCCCGCTTGCGGCTCTCCCTCGGTGCCTATTCCTCGGTGGAGCCGTCAGACCCCAACCGTTTCTATCGTGCCTTGATATTGCAGGACTTCCAGTACATCAATCAGGGTTGGACGGGCTATCGTCACAGCCATACGCAGTCCGTCCGTGGGGGCGTTGCCTACAACGACGCGCTGAAAGCACTGCACTCCATCCTCACCGTCTCACGCTCATTCACCACTTCGCCTTATACGGCCACCCGCCAGTTCGTAGGCGACTACATCATCATCTCTGCCACAGAGCAGGAAACCAAGTCCGACTCATGGCAAGCCAACCTGATAGCCAGCAAGGGCATCAATCTGTGGAACGGTGTCATCAATCTCCGTGCGTTCTACGTGAACAGCCACTCCACAATGTTGCAGAATGAACAACCGACCGAATATGACAGTCAGATGTTAAACGCCCGAACTGGCATCGACTTCTCTTTCTGGAAGGACATGCACCTGCGCTACGGCATCACATTCAGCCATAGTCAGATGAAGATGGAGCAGACTGCCACGACCTCTGACATCAGCAACTGGAAGCACGACCTGTCGCTAACCATCCCCGTCCGTCGCCTGACCTTCGACCTCACAGCCGAATACTACCGCAACGACCTGACCAACGGTCATCACAAGGACTTCTTTTTGGCCGACATCAAGACCAGTTACAAGTCCCGCCACATCGACCTCGCCCTCTCGCTCTGCAACCTGATGAACAGCGGCACCTATTCCTACGTCATTGCCAGCGACCTCATCCGTCGTGCCTCCACCAACCGCATTCGAGGCCGGGAAATAATTATATCAATATACTATAAGTTATAAGGTAATGAAGAGAATCCATTTTATAAAACAACATGACAGCATGGAATGTGGTATTGCATGCCTGCAAATGATTTGTGCATATCATGGAAGAAAAATAAGTCTGGCCTATCTATCGAATATTTGCCATGCTACGACAGAAGGGGTGTCCCTTCTTGGTGTAAGAGATGCGGCAGCCAAAATGGGATTCTACGCCATTAGCGGGCGCTTAACAATAGAAGAACTGCCTGCTTCGACATTGCCATGTATCCTGCATTGGAATCAGAACCATTTCGTTGTGTTGTATAAAGTAAGAAAGAACAAGAAATTCTATATTGCAGACCCAGGGAAAGGTTTGATGACTTATAATATTGATGAATTCAAAAGTCACTGGATAGAAACGGTATCAGACGGTGAAGAAAAAGGTATTGCCATGTTTCTTGAACCAACTCCAATGTTTTATCGTAATGATAGTAACGACGTAAAGAAAGAAGAAAGGTCTTTTGGTTTTTTGTTAGGATATATCAATCAGTATCGGAAGTATTTCTTGCAGATTCTGTTAGGCCTTTTTGTGGGGAGTCTCTTGCAACTTGCTTTGCCGTTTCTTACCCAGAACATTGTCGATATTGGCATTAAAAACCAAGACATTGGCTTCATCTGGTTAATATTGTTAGGGCAACTTATCATTACCATTAGTCGGACATCTGTTGATTTCATTAGGAGATGGCTTCTGCTGCATATATCCATGCGCATAAACATTTCGTTAGTAAGCGATTTCTTTATCAAGTTGCTCCAGTTGCCAATGTCGTTTTTTGACACAAAATTGATGGGTGACCTGATGCAGCGAATCGGCGACCACTCACGCGTAAACAGTTTCTTGACACAACAGACGTTAAGTGTGGCTTTTTCAATGATCAGTTTTGCTGTGTTTAGTTGTGTGCTGTTGGTTTATAACAGGCTTATCTTCTTTATTTTCCTGTTGGGAAGTCTCCTCTATGGCGGATGGATGACATTGTTCTTGCGGCGCAGGAAAGTGATTGACTATGAGTTGTTCGAACAGCAGGCCATCAACAACAATAAGACTTATCAGTTCCTGACCTCAATGCAGGAAATCAAGTTGCAAGACTGTGAGCAACGTCGCCGTTGGGAATGGGAGGATGTACAGGCTGATTTGTTTAAGGTACAGATGAAAAGTCTGAAACTCCAACAGACTCAGGAAGCCGGAAGTATCTTTATCAATGAGTTGAAAAACATTATCATCACAGTTGTTTCAGCTACTGCCGTTATCAATGGCAGTCTGACGCTTGGTATGATGCTGGCTGTCCAATATATCATCGGTCAGTTGAACAGCCCCATCGAGCAGCTTATGCACTTCATATACTCTAGGGACTATCGTTTAATTCCGTCATTATGAGTCAACCGGCAGACAGTTCCTGTATTTTTTACC
>ENA-OPEG01000596-OPEG01000596.1-human-gut-metagenome-genome-assembly--contig:-NODE-596-length-9710-cov-3.174728_pt1 | contig 9710 bp, 8 predicted proteins | sample MGYA00241632_ERZ501527 | MGnify/ENA primary metagenome ERZ501527 (study PRJEB25962, sample SAMEA2042301) | human gut metagenome | biome: human gut; feature: human-associated habitat; material: faeces... | reverse complement strand
GGAGCTGACAATATCGAAAATCGCATCCGCGAGGCCGATACCCGGCGCAATTTCCACAGAGCCGCTGATTACGTGAAGGTCTGCTTTCACTCCCTTTTTGGCCAGATAAGCCTTCAGTATTTCCGGATAGGAAGTCGCGATCGTCTTTCCGGCGAACCATTCCACCCCCTGGTAATCTTCATCTTTCGGAATGGCGAGTGAAAGGCGGCATTTGCTGAATCCCAAACGTTTGATCAGCTTCGCCTCCTGTCCTTTCTCTACATATTCGTTTTCTTCAATTCAGCCAAAATATTACGACTGTTCCCCAGAACAAAAAACATAATAAGAGATGCTGCAGCCCCTACAAGATAAGTAATAATCAAAGAAGCAAATGGGTTCATATTTTCAGGAACTCCCTTTGTACATACCTGATATACAGTATTTGAAAACGCAACTAATATAACCGGCCAGATATATTGAAACATAAATAATTCCTCCTACATATATAAAATAATTAAATAAAAAATAAAACAGCCAGACTATCACTAGCCTGACTGTCGGTAGGTGCTCACACGTTGCGTCGGATTATATTAATAAAAATTCAAGTAAACACAACGTTATTTTGTTTAGTTCCAGTGGACCTGAGGAGAATCGAACTCCTGTCCGAAAGCCCATCCATCGTCCTTCTACAAGCTTAGTCTGTTATTTGACATTCCCTCCGGTTCACTTCGACAGACAGAATTAAACCTTTAGTAGCTTCATAATACGCCCATATACTCAAAGCTTTGTATAAGTCGTTTCCTGCAAAGTCGATGCCGGGATTCTGATATGCAGGTGCATCAGAGCCGACAGCTGCAATTAGGCAGCGAATGCTAAACTATTATCGTCAGCGTTTATATTTAATTTGGAATTTGACGCATTACCTTACGACTTGCTTCTCCGAATTCAAAACCCCCGTCGAAACCTGTACAGGCCCTTATTTTCACGACAGGCAAAATTCTGCCTGTCGGGGGACTGAATATCAGTCTATAAATTTTTAATTTTGAAATCGCGTTCATTTTCTCTGCGGACATCTTTTTTTGCAATAGAATCACGCTTATCATATAATTTCTTACCTTTGCCAAGACCGATTTCCACCTTGCAAAGACCATCTTTAATATATATCTGTAAGGGAACAAGTGTATATCCCTTTTCAGCAGTTTTACCGGCAATCTTATTGATTTCCGCCTTATGAAGCAGAAGCTTTCTTACTCTTACAGGGTCTCTGTTAAAAATATTACCCTTTTCATAAGGACTTATATGCATATTATATATGAAAACTTCACCGTTTTCAATCTTAATATAAGATTCTTTTATACTTGCCTTACCCATACGGATTGATTTAACCTCAGTACCGTACAATGCAATACCGGCTTCCCATTTATCTTCGATAAAGTAATCAAAATATGCTTTTTTGTTATTGGCTACAAGTTTAAAGCCGTTATCTTTCTTTTCCATAATTTATATATCGTCCTCTACTATCTGAAAATCAACGATGCGAAGAACTTTACTTGCACCTGTGCATTTCACTCTGACTTTCATACCAAGCTTGTATGTCTTATGGGTAACCTCGCCATATAATTCATAACTGTTCTGGTCAAAGATATAATAATCATCCGTTAATTCATTAACATGGACAAGTCCTTCTACCGTATTAGGAAGTTCAACATAAAGTCCCCATGCGGTTACACCTGATATGACACCGGAAAATGTCTTCCCTATCCTAAGAGACATATACTCTGCTTTTTTCATTTTGTCAACTTCGCGTTCAGCATCATCTGCCCTCCGCTCTGTCTGACTGGCATGTTTTGTTACGTCAGGAAGTATATTCTCGTAATGTTTTATCCTCTTATCGGTAATTCCGGCGTGAAGGCTTTCTTTAATTATCCTGTGTATCTGTAAATCAGGATATCTTCTTATAGGCGACGTGAAGTGTGTGTAATATTTGGCAGCAAGTCCGAAATGACCTTTACATTCCACTGTATATCCCGCACGCTTCATAGCCCTTAATGTAAGACGGCTTATAAGATTCTCTTCTTCCGAACCTTCAATCTTTTCCATGAGCTTCTGTAATTCTTTCGGATGGATTTCATCATTGGAAACCTTGATTGAATATCCGAAATTATTGATAAAAGCCGCAAGTTCGTTAATCTTGTCCTTATCAGGAGTATCATGGGTTCTGTATACAAACGGAATCTGTTGCCAGAAATAATCCTCTGCAACCGTTTCATTGGCTGCCAGCATAAAATCCTCTATTATCTTTGTAGCCGTATTGCGCTCGTATGGTTTAATATCAAGAGGCCTTCCTGCTTTATCAAGCACAATCTTACATTCCGGAAAATCAAAATCAATTGAGCCACGCTGTTTTCTTTTCTTTCTTAAAATTGTTGCCAGTTCTTCCATAAGTTTAAACATCGACACAAAATCTTTATATTCATTTATAGTATCTGTATCGTTATCAGTAAGAATTTTCTTAACACTTGTGTATGACATTCTTCTGTCAACGTTAATTACGGACTCCGAAATTTTATGGTCAATAATTTTACCGGTAGAATCAATGTCCATCATACAGCTTAATGTAAATCTGTCAACGCCCTGATTAAGAGAACATATTCCGTTACTAAGCTTATGTGGCAGCATCGGAATAACCCTGTCAACAAGATATACACTTGTGCCTCGGTTAAGAGCCTCCTTATCCAGAGCACTTTTTTCTTTGACATATTCCGCAACATCAGCTATATGCACGCCCAGATGATATATGCCATTTTCTTTGGATAAAGAAATTGCGTCATCAAGGTCCTTTGCATCCTCTCCATCTATAGTTACCGTCTGTAACATTCTGTAATCAGTTCTTAAAGGAAGCTTTGTCTCGTCAATCTCATCCGGTATTTTTTCGATTTCCTTCATTACTTCCTCAGGGTATTCATAAGGAATTTCGTAAGATTCAACAACAGAAAGTATATCTGTTCCCGGGTCATTAACATGTCCCAGTATCCTTATGACTTCACCCTCCGGATTATGCGTATCGTCACCAAAGCTGTTTATTTTAACCACAACCTTGTGACCTGTTACTGCCGAACGTATCTTGTCCTTAGGTATAAAAATATCTTTGGAAAACTTGCGGTTATCAGGAATTACGAAACCATATGCGCCGTTCTTCCGGAATATGCCTACAATCTGGTTCATTCCATGTTCAAGAATTCGTATAATTCTGCCTTCCCTGCGCCTGCCCTCTGTCTTTTCACAGGTTATTACAAGCTGTACCTTGTCCTGATGCAATGCATTGCAGGTATCGGATTCCATGATAAAAATATCTTCATCTTCACCCTCAACGGTAACAAAACCAAATCCTCTGTCCGTACTCTGGAAAATACCTGTAAGAATGTTTTTGTCATTTTTGCAGTATTTTCCCTTGGATGTGACACCTATTTTACCTTCCAGAACAAGAGCATCAAGAACTTTATATAAATCATTCCGGTTCTCCTTGCTCACATTGAGAAGCATAGCTATTTCCTTGCCCTTCATAGGTGTATAATACTTATCATGTATTAATTCATTAATGACCTTTTTTCTCTTTTCAAAAGTGTAATCGTCCATATTAACCTCTTATTTCATAAAACGAAAAGAACTCCCGGTATACCAGGGAGTTCTCAGAATCCAAAACTAATTTAACCATTTAAGATTAAGTAATAATGCAAGGATAAAGAAAATCACAGCCAATACAGTAGTAAATTTCTTAAGTGCTCCTTCCTTGGAACGACCCTTGTTCTTACTCCAGTATGTATCTGTAGAAGCTCCTCCGGCTAATGATCCAAGACCCTCCTGCTTTCCTTCCTGCATGAGAACTACTATTGATAAAATAATACTTACTATAACTAAAATAATTGTAATTACTGTTTTAAGGACACTCACCGTTAAAACCTCCTAAATAAAATAAACCCTTGCTATGCAATTCGCATAACAAGGTTTATTTTATCATAAGAAATTTAATTAATCAATAGTAATTTTTACTTTCTGATAAGTAATGACTTACCTGTCATCTCTTCAGGCTGTTCCATTCCCATACAATCAATAAGTGTTGGAACGATATCTGCGAGACATCCATTTTCTTTTAAGCCATAGTTATCGTTATTGGTAACAAGAATAAACGGAACAGGGTTGGTTGTGTGGGAAGTAAATTCTCCGCCTGTCTCGTAATCAATAAGCTGTTCAGCATTACCGTGGTCTGCACATATAAACAAGGTTCCGTCAGCTTCTTTTACAAGATTAACAATTTCTCCTACGCACTTATCAACAACTTCTATTGCCTCTATAACTGCAGGAAGAACTGCTGTATGACCAACCATATCAGGGTTAGCAAGATTACAGATTATAACATCATAATATCTGTCGCCGTTTTCATCAACTGCTGTTATTGCTTCGCTTAATTTATCTGTTACTGTGTATGCTGCCATTCTAGGCTTCTTGTCATAAGTAGGAACATATTTAGGTGAATTTACAAGAATTCTGTCCTCATCCTTATTAGGTGTTTCAACACCACCGTTAAAGAAGAATGTTACATGGGCATATTTCTCTGTTTCAGCAATTCTTGCCTGTCTCATTCCGTTATTGGCAATCCATTCACCGAATGTATTGGTAACTTCTACTTTCTTGAATGCAACATCCTTATTAAGGATTAATGGGTCATATTCTGTAAAGCATACAAACGTTACGTCTTTTCTTGGTCCTCTGTTAAATTTATCAAAATCATCATCGCAGAAGCAATGTGTTATTTCTCTTGCCCTGTCAGGTCTGAAATTGAAAAATACCACTGAATCTTTGTCATTGATTGTAGCAACAGGATGTCCGTTCTCCATCACAACAAAAGGAATTACGAATTCATCATTTACTCCGTTATCATAGCTTGTCTGGATTCCCGCAACAGCAGATTCTGCTGTATTACCTTCACCCTTTGTCATTGCAAGGTATGCCTTTTCAACACGGTCATAATTATTATCCCTGTCCATTGCATAATAACGTCCTGATACTGTTGCAATCTTGCCGACACCGATTTTCTTAATTTCATTTTCAAGTTCTTCTGTGAACTCTTTAGCAGACTGTGGCGGAGTATCTCTTCCGTCAAGGAAACAATGAACATAAACTTTCTCAAGTCCCTGTCTCTTAGCCATCTCTAAAAGTCCGTAAAGATGTGTATTATGGCTGTGAACACCACCATCAGATAAAAGTCCGAATATATGAAGTGCCGAATCGTTAGCTTTACAGTTGTCGCAAGCCTTTACCAAAGCTTCATTTTCAAAGAAATCTCCGTCATTGATTGCTTTAGTAATTCTTGTTAATTCCTGATATACAATTCTTCCTGCACCCATGTTAAGATGACCAACTTCTGAATTACCCATCTGTCCGTCAGGAAGTCCGACAGCCATACCACTGGCGTAACCTTTTACAAATGGATATTCTTTCATAAGCTTGTCCATTACAGGTGTCTTCGCCTGGGCAACAGCGTTGCCTTCTACTTTATCACTTAATCCGTATCCGTCAAGGATAAGGAGCACTGTAGGTTTTTTACTCATTTTAAATCTCCTATTCTAAGTTGCTTTTCGTGTCAATGTTATCACAGTCATTTTTATAAGTCAATCGGCAGGAAGCATCAATTTACCGTGGTCTATTTCATAAATTTTATCACAAAATTATAAATCAATTACAAGCTCAATCGGACAGTGGTCAGAACCTAATACCTTGTCATGAATCTCTGCACTGATAAGTCTATCCTCAAGTTCCTTTGAAGCAAGAAAATAATCAATTCTCCATCCTGCATTTTTCTCGCGGGATTTGAACATATATGACCACCATGAATACTTCTGCTCTACATCAGGATAAAAATATCTGAAGGTATCAATAAAGCCTGAATCAAGTAATTCAGTCATTTTTTGACGTTCTTCATCCGTGAAGCCGGCATTTTTTCTGTTTGTCTTAGGGTTCTTAAGGTCAATCTCTTTGTGTGCTACATTCATATCGCCCGTTACCACTACTGGTTTGGTTTTTCTCAAATCATTTAAGAAATTCCTAAAGTCATCTTCCCATTTCATTCTGTACTCAAGGCGTGTTAATTCTCTCTGGGAATTGGGTGTATACACCGTTACCATATAAAAATTATCAAATTCAAGTGTAATCACACGTCCCTCATGGTCATGCTCATCTATTCCAATTCCATATTTTACTGAGAGTGGCTTTTCCTTAGAAAAAACCGCAGTACCGGAATAACCTTTTTTCTCAGCATAATTCCAATATGAATAATAATTTTCTTTATTCCATTCAATCTGACCTTCTGACAGCTTAATTTCCTGAAGGCAGAAAATATCTGCATCAACACTGTCAAAAAAATCCATAAATCCTTTTCCCATACAAGAACGTAAACCATTAACGTTCCATGATATCAATTTTTTGCTCACAATTTCTCCTATTTTAAAAAGGGCAGATAATTCTGCCCTTAAATTATATTAATAATTATGCGTTGACAATCTTGCCAAAATCAGCCTTTAAACTTGCACCGCCGATAAGACCGCCGTCAATGTTAGGCTTTGAAAGTAATTCTGCTGCATTAGAAGCATTCATAGATCCGCCGTACTGGATTCTGATAGCTGCTGCTGTTGCATCATCATAAATCTCGCCGATTACTTCACGGATACCTGCACATACTTCTTCAGCCTGTTCTGCTGTTGCTGTCTTGCCTGTTCCGATTGCCCAGATTGGCTCGTAAGCGATAACTGCTTCTTTAGCCTGATCTGCTGTTACATTCTGGAATGCAATCTTAATCTGCATTCTGATCCAGTCAAGTGTGATGCCCTGCTCTCTCTGTTCAAGAGTCTCACCACAACAGATAATAGGAGTAATTCCATGTTCAAATGCTTTAATAACTTTCTTATTAACTGTAGCATCTGTTTCTGCAAAATACTCTCTTCTCTCTGAATGACCGATTATAACGTATTTTACACCGATATCTGTGAGCATGTTTGGAGAGATTTCTCCTGTGTATGCACCACTTTCTTCAAAATACATATTCTCGGCACCGATTGATACATTAGTACCCTTTGTTGCTTCGATTGCTGTTGTAAGATCAATAGCAGGAACGCAATATACAACATCTACATCAGGATTAACTACAAGTGGTTTTAACTCTTCAATTAAAGCCTTAGCTTCACTTGGAGTCTTATTCATCTTCCAGTTACCTGCAATAATTCTTCTTCTAGACATTTTTCATTATCCTTTCTTTTTACGGGATGTGACCGCATTTTATGCCCTTCGGGCGGGCGGTCACAGAGTAACAAGGTTTCCTCCCACTTTGTGGGTCCCTCCTTGTTACATATTACTTATCATCTGCTGATTCAATTCCAGGAAGAGCTTTTCCTTCAAGGAATTCAAGGGATGCTCCACCACCTGTTGAGATGTGTGTCATCTTATCACCAAATCCAAGTGTATTAACAGCGGCAGCAGAATCACCACCACCGATAATTGTTGTAGCAGAAGTTTCAGCAAGTGATTTAGCTACTGCAATTGTACCTGCTGCAAGAGTAGGGTTCTCAAATACACCCATAGGTCCGTTCCAGACAACTGTCTTTGCTGTCTTAACTGCGTCGGCAAAAAGAGCCTGTGTCTTAGGTCCGATATCACAGCCTTCACGGTCAGCTGGCATCTTATCTGCATCATATACTTCAATCTCAACCGGTGCATCGATTGGGTTAGGGAAATCTGCGATAGTAACCGCATCAACAGGTAATAATAACTTCTTACCAAGTGATTCAGCCTTAGCCATCATTTCCTTGCAGTAATCAATCTTTGTATCGTCAACAAGTGACTTACCAATTTCGTATCCTTTAGCTTTTAAGAATGTATAAGCCATACCGCCACCGATGATAAGTGTATCACACTTCTCAAGAAGGTTAGAGATAACATTAAGCTTATCAGCAACCTTAGCTCCACCAAGAATTGCAACGAATGGTCTTACAGGGTTATTTACTGCATTACCAAGGAATTCGATTTCTTTCTGCATAAGGTAACCTACAACGTTTGTCTTAACAAACTTTGTAATGCCTGCTGTTGAGCAATGTGCTCTGTGGCATGCACCGAAAGCATCATTTACATATACATCGCAAAGAGAAGCAAGTTCTTTTGAGAAATTATCTTCGTTCTTTGTTTCTTCTTTTCTGAATCTTGTATTCTGGAGAAGAACAACGTCTCCGTCCTTCATGGCAGCTACTGCTGCTTTAGCATTAGGTCCTACTACTTCATCATCAGCAGCAAAAACTACTTCTTTACCAAGTTTTTCTGAAAGTCTCTTTGCTACAGGTGCTAATGATTCATCTTCGTTAGGTCCGTTCTTAACTTTACCAAGATGTGAGCAAAGGATTACTTTTCCACCATCATTTATTAATTTCTTAATTGTTGGAAGAGCTGCCACAATTCTGTTTTCGTCTGTGATAACGCCGGCCTTTAAAGGTACGTTAAAGTCACATCTTACAAGAACCCTGAGTCCCTTTACGTTAATATCATCAATAGATTTCTTGTTAAGCATAATATTAATTCCTCCTGAATTATATTTTATTTATTCATGACGGCAAAGCAACTATAAATATCCTACGCCGCCGTAATATAAAAAGAAGGAATCCGGTCCAAATGACCGGACCCCTTCAATAGGTCTTTAATAACCGAAATTAAGCTAATTCTGAGAAATACTTAATTGTTCTTACCATCTGGCTTGTGTATGAATTTTCATTATCATACCATGAAACAACCTGTACTTCGTAAAGGTCGTCAGATACTTTGCTAACCATTGTCTGTGTAGCATCGAATAATGAACCATATCTCATACCAACGATATCTGAAGAAACGATTTCATCTGTGTTGTAACCGAATGATTCGTTAGAAGCTGCCTTCATAGCTGCGTTGATTCCGTCAACTGTTACATCTGTACCCTTAACAACTGCTGTAAGGATTGTTGTAGAACCTGTTGGTGTAGGAACACGCTGAGCAGATCCGATGAGCTTTCCGTTTAATTCAGGAATAACAAGACCGATTGCCTTAGCTGCACCTGTTGAGTTAGGAACGATATTAATAGCACCTGCTCTTGATCTTCTAAGGTCACCCTTTCTCTGTGGTCCGTCAAGGATCATCTGGTCACCTGTGTAAGCATGGATTGTTACCATGATACCAGACTGGATTGCTGCATACTTGTTAAGAGCATCAGCCATAGGTGCTAAACAGTTAGTTGTACAAGAAGCTGCAGAGATAATCTTATCTTCTGGCTTTAATGTCTTGTGGTTAGTATTGTAAACGATTGTAGGAAGGTCATTTCCGGCTGGTGCTGAAATAACTACCTTACGAGCACCTGCATTGATATGAGCCTGTGCTTTTTCCTTAGATGTATAGAAACCTGAACATTCAAGAACTACGTCAACTCCAAGTTCACCCCATGGGCAATTGTTAGCATCTGGGAATTTATAAATCTTAATTGTCTTTCCATCAACTGTGATTGAATCTTCACCAGCTACAACTGTATCAGCCTTTTCATATTTACCCTGTGATGAATCATACTTAAGAAGATGAGCAAGCATCTTAGGACTTGTTAAATCGTTGATTGCTACTACTTCATATCCTTCTGCTCCAAACATCTGTCTGAATGCAAGACGACCGATACG
>ENA-OPEG01000593-OPEG01000593.1-human-gut-metagenome-genome-assembly--contig:-NODE-593-length-9784-cov-2.631103_pt1 | contig 9784 bp, 10 predicted proteins | sample MGYA00241632_ERZ501527 | MGnify/ENA primary metagenome ERZ501527 (study PRJEB25962, sample SAMEA2042301) | human gut metagenome | biome: human gut; feature: human-associated habitat; material: faeces... | reverse complement strand
TAGGTACTTATCTGGGACTTTCAGCATTGCAGAGGTACTGGTGGGGAGAGGGTGAAGTTAAATTCTACATTGATGGAGATGAAAAATATCCAACAATATGTGGAACAGGAATGGAAGACTATTTCGGAGGTTCCTGGAGTTTCGCATCAAATGAAAATGGCAGAATTGTAGAACAGAATTATTCTACCCCATATTTGGGATATCCATTTTATTCCAGACATGATTCACTTGTTTGGAATCAATATCATAATGATGATTGTCCGCCAATGCGTGGATTTTACAGATGGCATATCCCTGATCCTGTATTTTTTGAGGAAAATCTGAAAGTAACGGTACAGCAAATAGGGGTTAGTCATAATGGATTGTTTGAGCGACAAGATGATCTTTCAAGTGTGGCATACTGGTATCAGAGTGAACCTCATCAGAAGTTTAAAGAACTACTACCGGTAGAGAAGAGATGGCCAAGATAAATGTTATAGGAAAAGTCCTGCATTACTTTTTACGAGTGAGGCGGGACTTTTGTGAGTGTTATTTGATCGGTTCAAAATCAACAGCGAGAGTGTAATATAAAGTGCGGTATCTTTAAGAAAGAAGTTTCAGGATTAAATATGGCAGAAATAAAGAACTCGGAATCAGATATGAGCACTCAGCAGAAAGCTGAGCTGGACAAAGAGAAAAGAAGAGAAGAAAGAGGCAAAAAGAGCAAAAAGACAGCACTACAGGGAACTGAATGAGCCACCAAAACTCACCGTGCTTGAGGAAGTGGGAAATGCAGTCACACATGGAATAGGAGCAGGACTGATTCAACATTGCTGCTGTGAATTGAGATTCCAAAGCATTTTTGAAGGATATACATTTGACAAATTACAGATTTATTTTCAGCTACGATGGCACCCGCTATCACGGCTGGGAGAGCCAATAAAAGTTATAAAAAAGATGAAACAGACTGATAACTTCAAGTTTGCAGAATTTGACCAAAATAAAACCAGTTCGTAAAATGATATTTTTACGAACTGGTTTTTGCGTTGCATTTTCAAATGATATTTATCTATTTTGGAATTAGCCGAAATATCTGTCAAGAAGTCCCTTAAGGGCTCTTCCGTGTCTAGCCTCGTCACGAGCCATCTCATGAACTGTATCATGGATTGCATCGAGGTTGTTCTTCTTAGCACATTTAGCAAGGTCAGTCTTTCCTGCTGTAGCACCGAACTCACAGTCAACTCTCCAAGCGAGGTTGTCCTTTGTAGTAGCCTTCATGTTAGGCTCAAGGTCCTCACCGAGCATCTCTGCAAACTTAGCTGCATGCTCAGCCTCTTCGTAAGCTGCCTTCTCCCAGTAGAGACCAATCTCAGGATATCCCTCGCGATGAGCTACACGAGCCATGCAAAGATACATACCTACCTCAGAGCACTCGCCCTCGAAGTTAGCCTTTAACTGCTCGAAGATGTATTTCTTATCTTCATCAGAGATTTCAGGATTGTTCTTAACAGTTGAAGCGTATACTCCAAACTCATGCTCTGCAGCAAGTGTTAAATCTCCCTCAACCTTCTTGAATTTATCTGCGCCAACGTGGCATACCGGACACTCTGCCGGTGGATTCTCTCCCTCATAAACGTATCCACAAACTGTACAAACCCATTTTGCCATAATAATGTTCCTCCTTTTAAAGATAGTAAATAAATGTTTAATTGTTGTAAAAATTGTCAGGCTCTAGGAAAGCTCATTCTCGCAATCCGGACAAAGTCCCGTAAACGAAACTGAGCAGCTCTCAATGGCTAAATCAGTGGATTCCTGCACCTGTGTCATCAGCTCATCGGCGAAGTCCAAATCGATATCCATCACGCGTCCGCAGCTTCTGCATATAAAGTGATAATGAGGCGCTGTGTTGTAGTCGTAATGGTCAGGACCGACTCCGGTCGAAATCTTGATGATTTCACCTATTTCCTCAAGCAAGGAAAGGTTTCTGTAAACAGTTCCAAGACTGATGTTTGGAAATTCTTTTTTGATATTCTGATAGATAGTTTCAGCAGTCGGATGATCGGTCCGGCTCGCCAGAAAGTTGACTATCGACTCTCTTTGACGACTATACTTAATCATATGAATCTCCTTTTAAATGAAATCAGGAATTGTTACTGATATCAATATACATGATAGTACTATAATTGTCAAGAGGAAAATAAGAATAATTCCTATTTTATTTTCACAAGATGGCTCGAATAGCTATAAATCAAGTATAAATTAATAATACACATAATATCACTGCTCCACTCATAGAATAGTACAAAACGCGCAGGCGGGTAAATAAGCATGAAGAGATTCGTTACATACCTGTATTTATATGATGGCAGAATAAAAGGAAATAATGCAGGCTTTATAAAAGTTGAAATAAACGGAGAAAAAAGTGCATTTCTCGTACAGATAAAAAATCTCGGAAAATACTCCGGAAAAGGAAAAGTGTACCTGGTATATGAAGCGGAAGCGGCCATAGAGGCAGGAGAGCTTACGGTAAAAAACGGTGAAGCGCGAGAGATATATAATGTAGATACCGAAAACGTAAAGGACAGTGGAAAGACATTTTTGCAGGTGCTCGGTGTAAGGATAGAACTGGAAAATGCAGATGAAAAATTTCTGGCAAGTTGCTGGACGGATAACACGGAAGCAGTAATAGGAAAACCACTCAAGGTACAAGCAGAGTTATCAAATAAGAGAAACCCTGTATCGACTCCTAAGCCTGAACCGGGCTGCCAGAAAGAAATCCATAGTCAAAATGTTGATGACAGTCAGGACAAAATCAGGCGCATAGACATATCAGAGCTTCGCACGCTTCCGGCCAAAAACTGGTACATAGTCAACAACAGTTTTCTTACACACGGTTACGCAAACTATAAGCATCTCGTCATCAAAACGGATACAGATGGCAGGCAATATCTCGGAGTGCCGGGCGTGAGCGAGCCGCAGGAGCGCATGCTGGCAGGGATATTCGGCTTCACGGAATTTGAGCCGGCCGCCCCGGCAAATGCAGCGGATGTCGATAGCGGAGTGTTCGGATACTGGTTCTGCCCGCTGTAGTTTTTATAGATTGTAAGAAAATGTCCTTTCCTCTGCACAAAACCACAGAAATTGTGTATAATTAAAGCTAACAAAAGAAAACTGTGGGAGGTGGCATTACATGAAAAATTATTCAAAGGATCCTGACAGACAGTATCATATCCAGGTCGCAAAGGGAGAGGTCGGCAGGTATGTTATCATGCCGGGAGATCCGAAGAGGTGCGTTAAAATAGCGCAGTACCTTGACAATCCGGTCCTGATAGCTGACAACAGGGAGTTTATCACATACACCGGCACATTGGATGGAGTGAAGGTCAGCGTAACATCGACAGGCATCGGCGGACCATCCGCATCCATCGCGATGGAGGAGCTGTACAGATGCGGTGCAGATACCTTCGTGAGGATCGGAACCTGCGGAGGCATGCAGACAGATGTGAAAAGCGGTGACATCGTGATTGCGACAGGCGCCATCCGCATGGAGGGCACATCAAAGGAGTATGCGCCGATAGAGTTTCCGGCTGTGGCAGATTTAGATGTCACAAACGCGCTTGTTGCGGCAGCAAAGCAGAAAAACTTTACGCATCACACAGGCGTGGTGCAGTGCAAGGATGCATTTTACGGACAGCACGAGCCTGAAAAAATGCCGGCAGGCTACGAGCTTATCAATAAATGGAATGCATGGAGGATGCTTGGCTGTCTTGCGTCAGAGATGGAGTCAGCCGCGCTTTTTGTCGTTGCGGCAAAGCTTGGAGTCAGGGCAGGCTCATGCTTCCTTGTGGTCGCAAATCAGGAGAGGGAAAAGCTCGGGCTTGAGAATCCTGTGGTACGCGATACGGACATGGCGGTTCAGGTGGCAGTTTCGGCAGTGCGAAACCTCATTCGTGAGGATTGTGCCGTAGAATAAGTCAGACATAAAACACAGAAACGGAGAACAGACATTGGATATAAATGAAATTTTAAAACACGTTGACCATACACTTTTATCCCCACAGGCTACATGGGTCGAAATCAGGAAGATATGCGATGATGCGATAAAATATCACACAGCATCGGTCTGCATACCGCCAAGCTATGTAAGTCAGGCAGCAAAGTACCTGGGTGAAAGGGTAAAGGTCTGTACAGTGATAGGCTTCCCTAACGGATATTCGACCACTGCGGTGAAAGCCTTTGAGACAGAGGATGCCCTCGCAAACGGAGCGAAGGAGATAGATATGGTCATCAATATCGGCTGGCTCAAGGATAAAAGGTATGAGCTGATAGAGGATGAAATAAAGAAGCTCAAGTCCATATGCAAGGATAAGGTGCTTAAAGTTATCATCGAGACCTGCTTTCTCACAGATGATGAGAAAATCAGGATGTGCGATATCGTGACGAGTGCAGGGGCTGATTACATCAAGACATCTACAGGCTTTGGCACGGCAGGTGCGACCTTTGACGATATAAAGCTGTTTTCAGAGCATATCGGAGAGGGTGTGAAGATGAAGGCTGCCGGAGGAATTTCTTCATTAGATGATGCAGAAAGATTTCTTGAGCTTGGCGCTGACAGGCTTGGGACAAGCCGTGTGGTGAAGCTTATTAAGGCTATGGACTGAATTTTCGTATACAATAAATAACCGGGGAATTATATATGGATAAAAAAACAATTGAAAAACTGATTGATACAGCCCTTGCACAGCTTGACTTTTCATATGCGCCGTACTCAGGCTTCAATGTCGGTGCGGCTCTTTTAGCAAAAAATCAGGCAGTCTACACCGGTTGCAATATAGAAAATGCAGCCTACACACCAACAAACTGTGCGGAAAGGACAGCATTTTTCAAGGCAGTGAGTGAAGGCGTGCGGGATTTTGAGGCAATCTGTATCGTGGGCGGAAAGAACCAAAAACCGACAGGTTATACAGCGCCATGCGGAGTATGCCGCCAGGTTATGATGGAGTTTTGCAATCCGAAGACCTTTAAAATAATACTGGCAATTGACAGGGAAAACTATAGGATTTACACACTTGAGGATATGCTTCCGCAGGGGTTCGGACCTGCGAACCTTGAGTAGAGTGACCTGTAGCTGTACCTTTAAGGGGCTGTATAATGGGCTGTAATAGTTGTTGATTATATGGTGGTGTGAACATTAGCCGCCTCAACAGGAAGTGGGAAACCGGAAATGGGGGAAATATGGAGAGAGAAGAGAATATAAGAGACAATATAATAAAGCTGCCGAAAATAGAGCTTCACTGCCATCTGGATGGCTCATTAAGCCGTGAATTTGTCGAGAAAAGGCTTGGCAGGACGGTGCAGGAGGCAGAGCTTAGCGTGTCGGATGACTGCACAAGTCTCGCACAGTATCTGGAGAAATTTGACTTGCCGGGGCAGTGCATCCAGGATGAAAAGGGGCTTGAGGGAGCCGCCTATGATGTGCTTAAGGGCATGCACAGGGAAAACATCGTATACGCGGAAATCCGTTTTGCACCGCTGCTTTCAGAGAATGAGAGCATGAGCTGCGAGCGCGTGATAGAGGCTGCACTTAAGGGACTTGAGAGAGGAAAAAAGGATTTTGGCATAGAATGTGGGATTATTGTGTGCGCCATGAGGCATCACAGCGAGGAACAAAACAGACGCATGTTGCACACCGCAAGGGAATTTTTAGGCGCGGGTGTGTGCGCGGCAGATCTTGCAGGTGCTGAGGTGCCTTACCCTATGTCCGGCTTCATGGAGCTTTTCAAATATGCAAAGCAGCTTGGGCTGCCTTTTACAATCCATGCGGGAGAGTGTGGAAATGCACAGAATATCATAGATGCAGTGGAGGCCGGCGCGGCCAGGATAGGCCATGGAATAGCCATGAGAGGTCACGGTGATATGGAAAGACAGCTTTTGGCAAAGGGCATAGGCATCGAGCTTTGTCCAATAAGCAACCTGCAGACAAAGGCAGTGGCTTCAGCAGACGAATATCCCATCAGGGAGTTTTTGGACGCCGGATTAAAGGTCACAATAAACACAGACAACCGCACCGTAAGCAACACAACTTTATCTAAAGAGCTTGAGTTCATAGAAAAAACATATGGCATACGCGAAGAGGAACTGCCGCTTATGATGAAAAATGCACTGGATGTGGCATTTGCAGATGATGCCGTGAAGGAGCGGATTTTCAGGCAGCTGGTATAGTGCCGTGAGGCTTATGGAGATTTAACAGCTCCCCGCTGTGCAAATTTACGGACCGGAAAATGGAGGTATGACACCATGAAGAAATATAACAGAATTTTTGTGATAGTCCTGGATTCTCTGGGAATCGGCGCAATGCCGGACTCGGAAAGGTTTGGAGACACAGATGTAGACACCTTTGGACATATACTTGAGAGGATGCAGACTCTCGACATCCCAAATCTTACAAGGCTTGGAATGCTCAATCTGCACTGTGGCGGTCAGATGCAGCCGGCTGCTGAGCCAATCGGCAGATTTACGAGGCTGGCAGAGGCGAGCAACGGCAAGGACACGATGACAGGCCACTGGGAGATGATGGGCATAAAAACCGAAAAGCCGTTTAAGACCTTCACAGAGCACGGATTTCCACCGGAGCTCATCGCTGAGCTTGAGAAGCAGTGCGGAAAAAAGGTCATAGGCAACAAGAGCGCCAGCGGCACTGAGATAATCGAGGAGCTCGGAGAGGAAGAGATAAAGAACGGTTCGATGATTGTATACACGTCAGCGGATTCGGTGCTTCAGATTTGCGGTAATGAGGAGACCTTTGATTTACAGAATCTCTACCGCTGCTGTGAGATAGCCAGAAAAATAACACTCAAGGACGAGTGGAGAGTAGGGCGCGTCATTGCAAGGCCATATGTGGGAAAGAAAAAGGGTGAGTTCGTGCGAACCTCAAACAGGCATGACTACGCGCTTAAACCTACCGGTCTTACTGCATTAAATGCATTAAAGGACAGTGGACTGGATGTCATTTCAGTCGGCAAAATCAATGATATTTTCTGCGGAGAGGGCATTACAGAGGCATTCCGCTCAAAGAGCTCGGTTCATGGAATGGAGCAGACCATTGATATTTGTGAGAAGGATTTTAAAGGGCTGTGCTTTGTGAATCTGGTCGATTTCGACGCACTGTGGGGACACCGCAGAAATGTGACAGGCTACGGAGAGGAAATTGAGAAATTCGACAAAAATCTGGGCATTTTAATGGAAAAGCTAAGGGATGATGATCTGCTCATACTGACCGCAGACCACGGAAACGACCCTACCTACAAGGGAACGGACCACACACGCGAATATGTGCCTTTTATCGCGTATTCAAAGAGCATGAAGGGCGGCGGCGCAATTGATGAGGAAGCCACCTTTGCGGTAATTGGAGCCACAATTACTGACAACTTCGGCGTAAAAATGCCGGAGGGTACCATCGGACATTCTATTCTTGAAGAGCTTTAATGGGTAATATCTCAGGAATTTTTTAAACTTAAACAGAAAATATATGGAGAAAAAAATGAACAGTATATATGAAAAACTCACCACATGCCTTGCAAGTGTGCGTGAAAAAACAGATTTTGTACCGGAGACAGCCATAGTTTTGGGCTCGGGACTTGGAGACTATGCAGAGCAGATTAAGATAGAGACAACCATAGATTACAAGGATATCAAGGGCTTTCCAACATCCACAGTTCCCGGACACAAGGGCAGGTTTGTATTTGGATATGTGGATAGTGTGCCTGTTGTCATCATGCAGGGCAGAGTCCATTATTATGAGGGGTATCCGATAACAGACGTTGTGCTGCCGACACGCCTCATGGGAATGATGGGCGCAAAAAAGCTGATACTCACAAATGCGGCAGGCGGCCTCAATACTGATTTTAATCCGGGAGACTTTATGCTGATTTCGGACCATATTGCGACAGCCATACCAAGTCCGTTGATCGGAGCCAATATTGATGAGCTGGGCGAGCGTTTTCCGGATATGAGCGAGGTATACAGCCGCAGAATGAGGGAAATCGTAAAAGAAAAGGCAGATAAGCTGGGCATAAAGCTGAGAGAAGGAGTCTACGTACAGCTCACAGGCCCGCAGTATGAGACCCCGGCCGAGGTCAGGATGTGTAAAATCCTCGGAGGAGATGCCGTCGGAATGAGCACAGCCTGTGAGGCACTTGCAGCGCGTCATATGGGACTTGAGGTTTGCGGAATCTCATGTATCACCAACCTGGCAGCAGGACTATCCGACAAAAAGCTCAACCACAAGGAAGTGCAGGAAACCGCAGACCGCGTGGCAAAGCAGTTTACAGAACTGATCACTGCTGTGGTGAGAGCAGTGTAAATGTTTAGAAACTTGACAATAAATCGTATCATAGCGTATACTTTAGAATCCTAACAGATGGGATGGAGGATTTCAATGTTAAATATATATTTAGGGGATATGGAAAATGCAATTTACCATCCTCCGGTGTATTTTGATAACACATATGAAGATGAATGGATAACGGATGAGCTGTCTGTCAAAATGATAAAAGATATAGATAAATCAGACGTCATTGGACCACATCTGGTACAAAGCCCGATACTGGGACCGATATCCACAAAGGAATTGTCCGGTGGAGTGAAAACCCTTATGCTGATGGCTTTTGATGATAGCGGAAAAATTTTTAACGCTTCAGCGTGTGGTGATAACTGCGCAAAGTGGATATTGAGAATTGCGGGCAAAAAGAATCTGACAATTAATCTGCATCATATAATGGATTTTGGTAAAAATTTTGAGGCAAAGATACTGAATACGGGAGAGATGGTTCACAGTATGGCTGAATTCATCAGTGTTGCAGGTAAATATGTATAGGAGAAAGTATGAAGGGTAAGCATAAAATTGTTGTGAAAAACAATAGACTTCATTATGAATTTGAAATAAAAAGAAATATAACGATAATAAAAGGGGACAGTGCTACAGGGAAAACAACACTCATAAATATGATCAGACAATTTGCAAATCTTGGTAATGCAAGCGGAATTGAAATCGAATGTGATGCCCCGTGCACAGTTCTTGAGGGAAAACTGTGGCAGATGCTGCTCAAAAATTTATCAGAAAATATCATTTTTATTGATGAAGAAAATCAGTTTATAAGACAGCAAGAGTTTGCTGAACTTGTAAAGGCGTCAGATAATTATTTTGTGATAATAACAAGAGAAAACCTGTACAATCTGCCATATAGTGTTGAAGAAATATATGGACTGTATTCTTCAGGAAAGTATCAGAACACAAAGCAAATATATCAGGAGATGTATCATATTTATCCTTTAAATCAGGATCTTTCATGTAAACCTGAAAAAATAATTGTTGAAGATACAAATTCTGGATATGAGTATTTCAAGGCAATATCGAAAGAAAAAAATATAGTATGTGAAAGCGCTGGTGGAAAAACAAAAATATTTGCTATGCTAGAACAACTAAAAGCTGAAACAGAGAGTATTTGTGTAATAGCTGACGGTGCAGCAATTGGCCCGGAAATGGATGCATTATATAAAATGTCTGTGGAAAAAGGCAATATAAAGTTATATCTGCCGGAATCATTTGAGTGGATTATACTCAGTTCTGAGTTGCTTGAAGACAAAGAAATTAAGGATATTATGGACAAACCTGAGAATTATATAGAAAGTCAGGAATATTTCAGTTGGGAGCGATTTTTTACAAAGCTGCTTGTGGATAAAACAGCAGGAACATACCTGAAATATCAAAAAGGAAAGCTTAATCCAACATATTTGCATGAGAAGA
>ENA-OPEG01000579-OPEG01000579.1-human-gut-metagenome-genome-assembly--contig:-NODE-579-length-9976-cov-3.973591_pt1 | contig 9976 bp, 8 predicted proteins | sample MGYA00241632_ERZ501527 | MGnify/ENA primary metagenome ERZ501527 (study PRJEB25962, sample SAMEA2042301) | human gut metagenome | biome: human gut; feature: human-associated habitat; material: faeces... | reverse complement strand
TTAGTAGAAATTACTAAAAATAAAAAATAAAAATGTCAAAATTTAATGAATATTATGAAATACTCTTTAAAATATATAAGGTTTGTGTTACAATATGTTTACAATTTGACTAGAAAATATAAGACTTGAGGTGATTAATATGGTGAAAAAAGAAATGATTGCCATGTTGTTAGCAGGCGGACAAGGCAGCAGACTCGGAGTTCTTACGTCCAAGGTTGCCAAGCCGGCAGTAGCATTTGGCGGTAAGTACAGAATTATTGATTTTCCACTCAGCAACTGTATTAATTCTGGGATTGATACGGTAGGCGTTCTTACACAGTATCAGCCGTTACGACTTAATACACATATCGGGATAGGTATTCCTTGGGATTTGGATAGAAATGTCGGCGGCGTTACGGTTCTTCCTCCATACGAGAGAAGTACAAGCAGCGAATGGTATACAGGTACAGCTAATGCCATATATCAGAATCTTGATTATATGGAAATGTATAATCCAGACTATGTTCTTATTTTATCGGGTGACCATATTTACAAGATGGATTATGAGATAATGCTTGATTATCATAAGGCATGCAATGCGGACGTTACTATTGCGGCAATGCCTGTTCCTTTAGAGGAAGCAAGCAGATTCGGTATACTTATTACGGATGAGAACAACAGAATAACAGAATTTGAGGAGAAACCGGCTAATCCTAGAAGCAACCTTGCATCAATGGGTATATATATATTCAGCTGGAAAGTCCTTAAAGAAGCTCTCATTAAGATGAGAGACCAGAAGGGCTGCGATTTCGGTAAGCATATTATTCCTTATTGCTTTGAAAACGGCAACAGGCTTTTTGCGTATGAGTATAACGGATATTGGAAGGATGTAGGAACGTTGAACTCATATTGGGAAGCTAATATGGAGCTTATTGATATAGTCCCTGAATTTAATCTCTATGAGGAATTATGGAAAGTATACACAAGAGCGGATGCAATTCCTCCACAGTACATATCAGGCAGTGCCAAGGTTGAGAGAAGCATAATCGGTGAAGCAAGTGAGATTTATGGTACTGTCCGCAATTCAGTAATCGGAAGTGGTGTCACAATAGAAGAAGGTGCGGAAGTTACAGATTCCATAATTATGCAGAATACGACTGTCGGAAACGGAACTGTTATAAATAAAGCAATAGTTGCAGAGAATGTGACAATCGGAAATAACTGCCATGTGGGATTTGGTGATATGGCTGAAAGTAAGCTGAACACTAAGATTTATAATTCTGATTTAGCAACAATCGGTGAAAATACAGTTATTCCGGATAATATTACAATTGGCAGAAATACTGCTGTCTCAGGAGTGACAACTCTTGAAGATTATAAAGATGGAATCCTTGAAAGCGGTGGATACATCATTAAGGCAGGTGAAGAAAGATGAGAGCAATAGGTATTATTTTAGCCGGCGGTAATAACAAGATGATGCGTGAATTATCCAATAAGAGAGCCATTGCTGCAATGCCGGTTGCAGGAAGTTACAGGACAATTGATTTTGCACTCAGTAATATGAGTAATTCACATATTGGTAAAGTTGCAGTAATAACCCAGTACAATGCGAGATCACTTAATGAACACCTGAGTTCTTCAAAGTGGTGGGATTTTGGCAGAAAACAGGGCGGACTCTTTGTTTTTAATCCGACCATAACTAATGAAAACAGTGTATGGTACAGAGGAACAGCAGATGCATTATATCAGAATCTTACTTTCTTAAGAAACAGCCATGAACCTTATGTTGTTATTGCATCGGGTGATGGCGTATACAAGCTGGATTACAATAAGGTTATTGAGTATCATATTGAGAAGAAAGCTGATATTACGGTTGTAATCAAAGACCTTGATGATTCAGAAGATGCTCGCAGATTCGGTGTCGTTAAGTGCGATGAAGACGGAAGAATTGTGGAATTTGAAGAGAAACCGATAGCGACATCGGGCAAGACGGTTTCCACAGGAATATATGTAATCAGAAGAAGACTTCTTATTGAACTTATCCAGAAGGCTTACGATGAGGACAGATATGATTTTGTTAAAGATATTGTAATAAGATATATGAATGTAAAGAAAATATACGGTTACAGGCTTGATTCATATTGGAGCAATATATCAACGGTAGAGTCATATTTCAAGACCAATATGGATTTTCTTAACAGAGATATAAGAAAGCATTTCTTTAAGGATTCAACAGATATATATTCAAAGACAGAAGATCTTGCACCGGCAAAATATAATCCGGGTTCGGAGGTTAAGAACTGCATAGTTGCCAGCGGATGTATTTTTAACGGCAAAGTGGAAGATTCCGTTATATTTAAGAAGGTATACATTGGAAGTAACACTTATATTAAGAATTGTATAATTCTTAATGATGTTCATATTGGTGATAATTGTCATTTGGAAAATTGCATTGTTGAGAGCAGAGATACCATAAGACCTAATACAGAATATATCGGTCAGAATGGAGAAATCAAAATTGCAATAGAGAAAAATGAGCGGTTCCCAATGTAGTTCATTAGGAAGGAAGGGTTACGAATATGAAAATTACGGATATCAGAGTAAGAAAAATTGCAAAAGAAGGTAAATTAAAAGCAGTTGTGTCAATTACAATAGATGACGAGTTTGTAATACATGATATTAAAGTAATTGATGGAGATAAGGGATTGTTTATAGCAATGCCTAGCAAAAAAACGGGTGATGGAGACTACAGGGATATAGCACATCCGATTAATTCAGACACAAGAGGAATGCTGCAGAGAAAGATCCTTGAAGCCTATAACAATGCTTCTGACGAAGAAGTATAGAGAATATAATAGCATACTATATATAAGATGAGGATGTCACTTTAACGATTAAAAATCGTTGAGGCGGCATCCTCTTTTTGTTTATTTACTGTATTCCCTGATAATTGCCCGTACAGTTCTTGAAAGGTACGGTTTAATTCTTCCGATATTCGCCGGTTCATTGTATAGAATAGAACTGTAACAGGTTGAACCCACAAGTTCCACTACAAGGAAAAGAAGAATTTCAGGTTCTTCTATTGAAAGACCGCTTGTGGAAAGCATTTCGTAGTAAATGTCTTTAAAATTAATATCATTGGAAGCTACGTTTGTGGTAAGGGCTTCCTTAAACACACCCCAACTTAAATTTTTGGATATAAAAGTAAGGAGGGAGTGGTTGCCATCAAGGGCATCTACAATGTAATTGATAATAAAAATCATTTTTTCCTCAAAAGCAGGTTCCTCACTGACAGTTGATGATTTTTTTTCAAGAGCCGCTACGGCATCTTTAAAAAGTTTACTGGATTCATGTGATATGAGCCGGTTCCTGATTTCGTATTTGTCTTTAAAATACAGATAAAAAGTTCCTTTGGCAACGTCGGCAGCCTTGGAAATTTCAGCTATTGTCGTCTTTTCCACGCTTTGCGTAGTGAATAAATCATAGGCAGCATTTAAAAGAGCATTAAGTTTCTGCTGCTTATTATCGTCTACCTTTCCCATTATAAAAATCCTCCGTGTAAAATATTAAAAATTTATAAAAAACTGACTTTTGGACATTTTCTATATTGACTATACAATTTTTAGTGCTATAATGTCAACAGAAATAAAAAAATGACCAATGGACATATTTTTTAATTAAGGAGGATTTATATGAAAAAGTTTGGAAAACTTATCGTAAAGCTAAGAATACCGATTCTCATTCTTAGCGTGCTGCTTTTAATTCCGGCAGCAATAGGATACTTTAATACTAAAGTTAATTATGATATTTTATATTACCTTCCGGGTGATATTGATACAATGAAGGGTCAGGATATATTACTTGACGATTTCGGCAAGGGCGCCTACGCAATGGTTGTGGTTGACGGAATGAACAAGAAAAATGTATCCGAGCTTGTAAAAAAAGTTGAAAAAGTTGACCATGTAGCCAGTGTTATTTCATACAATGGAATTGTTGGTGACGGAGTACCGGCAGAAATACTTCCGGATAAGTTCAGGTCTTATTTTGAGAATGATGATTCGGGAGCGACACTTTTCGCAATATTCTTTGATGATACAACATCAAGTACAGAAACGATGGATGCCATTGAAGAATTAAGGGATGTAACCGATAAACAGTGTTACATAGCGGGTATGTCGGCGGTAGTTACCGATACCAAGTCAATGTCAGAAAAAGAAACTCCTATATATGTACTTGTAGCGGTATTACTTGTTTGTGTGGTTCTTGCAATATTTATGGATTCGTTCCTTGTACCTGTATTATTTATGGTAAGTATAGGAATGGCCATTGTATATAACTTAGGAACGAATATTTTCCTCGGAGAAGTATCGTACATAACAAAAGCACTTGCGGCGGTGCTCCAGCTTGGTGTAACACTTGACTATTCAATATTCCTGTGGCACAGCTATAAGGAAGAAAAAGAAAAGAATTCCGGTGACCATAAAGAGGCAATGGCAGTTGCAATCGGAAATACACTTACCTCTGTTGTAGGTTCATCAATCACAACAGTAGCAGGATTTATAGCACTTTGCTTTATGAGTTTTACCCTTGGACTTGACCTTGGTATAGTAATGGCAAAGGGTGTTATATTCGGAGTAATCGGATGCGTAACAATTCTTCCTTCACTTATACTTACATTTGATAAAGCACTTGAGAAGACAATGCATAAAGAAATTATGCCTAATTTTGATAAGCCGGCAAGATGGATAGTAAAACATTCATGGTTATTCCTCATTGTCTTCCTGGGACTTTTATATCCGGCAATTTACGGCTACAACCATACAAAAGTATATTATGATTTATCTGATACATTACCTGATAAACTTAATTGCTCACAGGCTAATAAATTACTTGCGGAAAATTTTGATAAGACCAATTCAATATATATGATTCTTGCAGACACCAATCTTTCAAAAGATGACTCTATTGCAATGATAGATGAGATAAAAAAACTTGACGGTATATCAACGGCAATGAGCCTTGATTCCGTAGTTGGTGCAGAACTGCCTACGGAAATGCTTCCGGATTCCCTTGTTTCAGAGTTAAAGGGAAACGAATATCAGATAATGATGATATCAACCAATTATGCCATTGCATCTGATGAAATCAACGACCAGATAGATAAAGTTGATGAAATTGCTAAAAAATATGATGCAAAATCAATGGTAATCGGTGAAGCACCATGTACAAAAGACCTTATTACAATTACAGATAAAGACTTTAAGACAGTAAGTATTGTATCAATTGCAGCAATATTCGTAATTATATTCGTTGTACTAAAATCAATATCATTACCTGTTATCCTTGTTGCGGCAATTGAATTTGCGATATTTGTAAATATGGGTATTCCTTATTTTACAGGAACATCAATACCGTTTATTTCATCGGTAGTCATCGGAACCATACAGCTTGGTGCAACGGTCGACTACGCAATTCTTATGACAACGAGATACAAAAGAGAAAGAGCCGCAGGCGAAAGCAAGAAAGAGGCCATATCGATTGCACTTGGAACATCTATTCCGTCAATTATCGTAAGTGCCCTCGGATTTTTCGCAGCAACCTTTGGTGTAGGTATGATTGCCAGCGTTGATATGATTTCATCATTATGTATACTCATGGCACGAGGTGCAATCATCAGTATGTTAGTTGTAATATTTATACTTCCATCATTATTTGTATTGTTTGATAAACTCATTATAAATACAAGTATTGGTTTTAAATCTAAGAAAAATAAAAAAGAAGCAGTTATGTAAGGAGAGATAGTTATGGTAAAGAAGAAATTTTTAAAACGTTGTTCAATATTAATGTGCAGTGTTCTTGTTGCAGCTAACCTTGTTGCATGCGGAGCGGGAACAGGCAGTACAAACGAAGAAGTAAAACAGAGTGCGTACAGTCAGGACAATATGGTCCAGACATCCATAGAAAAAGAATTATCGTCAAAAAGTACACTTCCAATCAACACAAGACAGGAAACGGTATATGTGTTCGGGGATGCTAACGGAAATAAGGACCATATAATCGTTAATGAAAAAGTAACTGATGACAAAGGAAAGGAAACCCTTAATAGGACTGAATCTGATGGCGAAGTACCGGTTTCCATGAAAGTTACATACACTCTTGACGGAAATGAAGTTACACCTGAAGAACTTGCGGGAAAGAGCGGCAAAGTAACAATGAGATTTGATTACACAAATAATACAAAAGATGTTCCTTTTACAATGATTACGGGAATGGTACTTCCTGCCGACGTATTCTCAAATGTAGAGATTACAAACGGTAAACTTACCAGAAACGGTGATTCAATTATTGCAGTCGGACTTACAATGCCGGGTCTTTCCGATATGCTTAACCTTAAAGGAATAGAGCTTCCTGAGTATTTTGAAGTAACAGCAGATGTAAATAAATTCTCGCTTGATATGACAATGTCTGTGGCAACATCTAACTTCCTTTCAGATGTGAATGTGGATGACATTTCCATTGACAGCATAAAAGCTCTTACAGATAAGCTTGGAAGTGCTGCCGGACAGCTTGTGGATGGTTCAGCAGCTCTTGCAGACGGAACCTCACAGTTAAAGGATGCTGTTCCTGCCCTTACAGACGGAATTACCAGGTTAAACACAGGTGCGCTTTCATTAAGAGACGGAATGTATGCTTATATTGACGGCGTAAATACAGTATCGGCAGGTGCGTCACAGCTTAATAGTGGAGCATCAGACCTTGCAACAGGTCTTGACAGTCTTGCCTCTGCAATAAATACAAAGGTAGTTCCGGGAATTACACAGATGAAAAATACCGTTGACGCCAATGTAAAGACTTACGGAGGAAAAGTTACATCCGTTCTTACATTAGCAGGAACATATGATAAAGCATTTGCGGCATTGAATAACACTATTAAGTCAGCAGGTGCAGCTTATGGTGTGAGCGATATGTCAGTAGTTCCTTACTCAGAAATGAGTTCGGGACTTACAGAGGAAAAAGTTTCAAAACTTCTTACAAAATATATGTCAGATTACACAATTTACATAAGTGCAAAAGCGGCATTTACAAATGCTGATGCGTATGTTTCACAGATGAAACTTAGAGGCGTTGACGGTTCATCCGTAACAAATCTCGGACAGGTATACCAGCAGGAAATTGCAATGCTTATGTCAGCAGCAAGCAACGGCGGTGTGTATACAGCACTAAGCCAGGTGCAGACAGGTGTTAATCAGTTATCCACAGGTATCGGTTCAATGAATGACAATACCAATGCAACAAGAACAGGCAATACAGAAACTATCTGTTCAGCAATTTACAAACTTCAGACAGGAAGCAAAACACTTAAAGACGGAACAGAAACTCTTGTAAACGGTCTCGGAACACTTACATCTAACAATGATGCACTTAAGAGCGGTGCCGCACAGGTTGCAGACGGAACAGGAACCCTTAATGACAGCGCCGCAACACTTGCGGATGCCATTGAGAAACTTAATGCCGGAGCCATTACATTAAAAGACGGTATGGCACAGTTTAACAGTGAAGCAATAGAACCACTTGAAAAACTTGTGGGTGATGATTTACAGAATGCTGTTGACACAATCAAAAAAGTTGTAAAATCAGGTCAGGATTATACATCGTTCTTAGGTAAGTCAGATGACTTAAAAGGCAGCGTGACATTTATATACAAGACTGCAGGTATAACAATAGAAGAATAATAGCGGTTGCATAAGATTCAATCCTGAATTATAATATTTGGGAAAAGAATGTTATAATTCAGGAGGAACGTAATGACTATATTAGTTTTAGGCGGAGCCGGGTATATAGGCTCGCATACGGTGTACGCACTTATTGAAAAGGGTGTGGATGTAGTAGTTATAGATAATCTGGAAACAGGTCATATAGAGGCAGTTCATGAAAAAGCACGTTTTTACAAAGGCGATATCAGGGACAGGGCTTTTGTTGACAGCGTTTTAGATAAGGAGAAAATAGACGCGGTTATTCATTTTGCCGCTAATTCACTCGTAGGCGAGAGCATGGTTAATCCGCTCAAATATTATGACAATAATGTAAACGGTACCAAGGTCCTTTTACAGTCAATGGTTGCCCACGGCCTTGATAAGATAGTATTTTCATCAACGGCAGCTACCTATGGAGAACCTGAAAAAGTTCCTATTCTTGAAACAGACAGAACAGAACCTACCAATACATACGGTGAGACCAAGCTTGCCATGGAAAAGATGTTTAAATGGACAGATCGTGCCCATGGACTTAAGTATGTTTCTTTGAGATATTTTAATGCATGTGGTGCACACGTAAGCGGAAAGATTGGAGAAGCACATTCTCCTGAGACACACCTTATTCCTTTGATTCTTCAGGTGCCACTGGGACAACGTGAGTACATCAGCATATTTGGTGATGATTATGATACGAGTGATGGAACCTGCATAAGAGATTATATTCATGTAACAGACCTTGCACAGGCACATATACTTGCTGTTGATTACCTGATGAAAGGCAATGAAAGCAACATATTTAATCTCGGTAACGGTGTGGGATTTACAGTTAAGGAAGTAATAGATACGGCACGAAAAGTCACAGGACATGAGATACCGGCCAGAATTGCCGAAAGAAGAGCCGGAGACCCTGCGAGACTTATTGCATCAAGCGATAAAGCAAGACAGGTGCTTTTATGGAAACCTGAGCACGCGGATCTTGAGGAAATTATATCAACTGCATGGAATTGGCATAAAAACCACCCAAACGGTTATAACGGATAATGGACAGTTTTATATTCAGCCTTGAAGCCACTGTACCTGTTTTTATTGTAATTATCCTTGGCTATATACTTATGCGTGTCGGATTTCTGACTAAAGAGTTTACAGAGGTAGCAGACAAATATGTATTTAAAGTGGCTTTGCCGGTATTGCTTTTTAAACAGATAGGAACAGCGGATATCCGTTCCGAATTTGATATCAGGTTTGTTCTCTTCTGCATGATAGTTACAACGGTAATGTTTGGCATGGTGTGGCTTTTTGCGAGGATTTTTATAAGAGATAAGAGCATGGTCGGTGCGTTTACGCAGGGAAGTGTCCGCGGCAGTGCGGCTATTCTTGGAATTGCATTTATTGACAATATATACGGCAGTTCAGGGATGGGACCACTGATGATTGTATCAGCGGTACCGCTATATAATATATATTCTGTTATAATTCTTACGGTTGAGGCAAGGGATAATAAGAATGGTAAAGAGGCAATTAAAAAATCTTTTATTAATGTCCTGAAAAATCCTATTATAATAGGTATTTTTCTCGGAATGATTGTTGCATGTACCGGACTTAAGATACCGACTATACCGTTAAAAGCGATAAACAGCGTTGCTGCTACCGCAACCCCCATCGCACTGATAGTTGTCGGCGCCGGTTTTGAAGGGAAGAAGGCCATTGCCAAAACAGGACCGACGCTTGTGGCTGTTTTTATCAAGCTTATAGTTCTTCCTCTGATATTTTTACCGGTTGCGGTTAAAATGGGGTTTAGACGAGAAGCTCTTGTTGCAATAATTATTATGCTAGGTTCACCTACAACGGTAACCTGTTACATAATGGCAAAGAATATGAATAATGATGAAGTCCTTAGCGGAAGTATTGTTGTGCTTGCGACGTTGCTTTCGTCATTTACATTGACGGGACTGGTATTCCTTATGAGATATATGGGATGGATATAAAACCTGCATAGGCGGTCTGCTTGTGCAGGTTTTTTAATACTCAAACAAAATATTACCGTTTGCGACAAAATTCTTGCTATTATTCTATTATAGAGTTATTATAAAATTATAAAAAATTTACAATATTTGGGAGTATGATGTACGGATTAAAGGAGTTTTAAGATTTATATCATCTACAATCTTTATTTTATCATTTACAGTTCGTTTTATATTCCCGGTTATATATATTAATATTATGTAGGTGAACATTCAATTTTA
>ENA-OPEG01000578-OPEG01000578.1-human-gut-metagenome-genome-assembly--contig:-NODE-578-length-9977-cov-4.886212_pt1 | contig 9977 bp, 8 predicted proteins | sample MGYA00241632_ERZ501527 | MGnify/ENA primary metagenome ERZ501527 (study PRJEB25962, sample SAMEA2042301) | human gut metagenome | biome: human gut; feature: human-associated habitat; material: faeces... | reverse complement strand
AAAAAAAATATGTCACTTTTTTCTCTTGCAAAAAAGGTTGAAAAAAGTGACGATTTGTGATAAAATTTTTACAATTTAGGTAAAGCTAACTCAAGGTAAAAAAAAGAGATTCTCTCTTTTTTTTTGCCAAGATGCAAGAAAGGCAGGGCAAAGAATGAAAGCTTTTTTGATACTGGAAGACGGAACCGTGTTTACAGGTACAAGCATTGGTTCTACACGCGAAATCATCAGTGAGATCGTATTTAATACCTCAATGACCGGATATTTAGAGGTACTTACAGATCCGTCCTATGCAGGACAGGCGGTTGTGATGACGTATCCGCTGATCGGAAACTACGGAATTACACCGGATATGGAATCCGCCAGACCGTGGCCGGACGGATATATTGTAAGAGAGCTTTCACGTATGCCGAGCAATTTCCGCTGTCAGGGAAGCATTCAGGATTTCCTGACAAAGCACGACATTCCGGGAATTGCAGGAATTGATACCCGTGCGCTTACCAAGATTCTCCGCGAAAAGGGAACCATGAACGGAATGATCACGACAAACGAAAATTATAATCTGGATGAAATTCTTCCAAAACTGAAAGAATATACAACCGGAAATGTTGTGGATAAAGTTACCTGCAGCGAGAAGAACGTATTAAAGGGAAGCGGAAAGAAAGTTGCACTGATGGATTTCGGTGCGAAGAACAATATCGCAAAATCGTTAAATGCCCGTGGCTGTGAGGTGACGATTTATCCGGCACACACATCGGCGGAGGAAATTCTCGGAGCCAATCCGGATGGCATTATGCTCAGCAACGGACCTGGAGATCCGAAAGAGTGCACAGCAATCATCGAGGAATTAAAGAAACTGTATGCAAGTGACGTACCGATCTTTGCCATCTGTCTCGGTCATCAGCTCATGGCACTGGCCAACGGAGCGGATACACACAAGATGAAATACGGACACCGTGGTGGAAACCATCCGGTGAAAGATTTGTCAACCGGTCGTGTTTACATTTCTTCCCAGAACCATGGCTATGTGGTAGATACCGATACCCTTGATCCGAAGGTTGCAAAGCCTGCATTCGTCAATGTCAATGACGGAACCAACGAGGGCTTAGAGTATGTCGGAAAGAATATTTTCACCGTGCAGTTCCATCCGGAAGCATGCCCGGGACCACAGGACTCTTCGTACCTGTTTGACCGCTTTATTCAGATGATGGGAGGGAATCAGTAATGCCAAGAAATAAAGATATCAAAAAAGTATTAGTAATCGGTTCGGGACCAATCGTCATCGGACAGGCAGCCGAGTTTGACTACGCAGGAACACAGGCATGCCGTTCCTTAAAGGAAGAAGGCGTGGAGGTATGTCTGGTAAACTCCAACCCTGCCACCATCATGACCGACAAGCAGATTGCAGATCAGGTATACATTGAGCCTCTGACACTTCCGGTTCTTGAAAAAATTATTTTAAAGGAAAAACCGGACAGCATACTTCCGACACTCGGTGGACAGGCTGGATTAAATCTGGGTATGGAACTGGCAGAGTCCGGCTTCTTAGAAGAGCACGGAGTAAAACTGATTGGTACGACCGCAGAAACCATCTTTAAGGCAGAGGACCGTCAGGCATTTAAGGATACCATGGAAAAGATTGGTGAGCCTTGTGCAGCTTCCCAGGTTGTAAATACCGTAGAAGACGGTATCAAGTTTACTAATACGATCGGATATCCGGTTGTGCTCCGTCCGGCATTCACCCTCGGCGGAAGTGGCGGCGGTATCGCCCACAATGAGCAGGAGCTGGTTGATATCTTAAGCAACGGACTCCGTTTAAGCCGTGTGGGTGAGGTACTGGTTGAGCGCTGTATCGCAGGATGGAAGGAAGTCGAGTACGAAGTAATGCGTGATGCGAACGGAAACTGCATCACCGTATGTAACATGGAGAATATCGATCCGGTTGGTGTGCATACTGGAGATTCCATCGTAGTGGCACCTTCCCAGACACTCGGGGATAAAGAGTACCAGATGCTTCGTAGTTCTGCATTAAACATCATCAATGAGTTAAAGATCACCGGTGGATGTAACGTGCAGTATGCATTGAATCCGGATTCTTTTGAGTACTGTGTCATCGAGGTAAACCCTCGTGTATCCCGTTCTTCTGCTCTTGCCTCCAAGGCAACCGGATACCCGATCGCAAAGGTTACCGCAAAGATTGCATTAGGCTACACACTTGATGAGATCAAGAACGCCATCACACAGAAGACCTATGCAAGTTTCGAGCCAATGCTTGACTACTGTGTAGTGAAGATCCCGAGACTTCCGTTTGATAAATTCCTTACTGCAAAGAGAACGTTAAGTACACAGATGAAAGCAACCGGAGAGGTTATGAGTATCTGTGATAACTTCGAGGGCGCACTGATGAAAGCCATTCGTTCCCTGGAACAGCATGTGGACAGCCTTATGTCCTATGATTTTACCGGACTGTCCGATGAAGAGTTAGAGGCACAGCTTCATGTGGTCGATGACCGCAGAATCTGGGTGATTGCAGAGGCACTGCGCCGCGGCGTTTCCTATGATCATATTTATGAAATTACCAAGATCGACCGCTGGTTTATCGACAAGCTGGCAATTCTGGTAGAGATGGAGCAGCACTTAAAGAGCGAAGAACTGACGGTAGATCTGTTAAAAGAAGCAAAGAGAATCGAGTTCCCGGACAACGTCATCGCAGAGCTTACCGGAAAGACTGAGGAAGAGATTAAACAGATGCGTTATGCAAACGGTATCGTTGCAGCATATAAGATGGTGGATACCTGTGCCGCAGAGTTTGCTGCAGAGACACCGTATTACTACAGTGTTTACGGAAGTGAGAACGAGGCGGCAGAGACCACACCGCAGAAAAAGGTTCTGGTTCTTGGTTCCGGTCCGATCCGTATCGGTCAGGGTATCGAGTTTGATTTCTGTTCCGTACACTGTACCTGGGCATTTGCCAAGGAAGGCTGGGAGACCGTCATTATCAACAACAACCCGGAGACCGTTTCCACCGACTTTGATATTGCAGACAAGCTGTATTTTGAGCCGTTGACCGCAGAGGATGTCGAGTCCATCGTAAATATTGAGAAACCGGACGGAGCTGTGGTACAGTTCGGTGGACAGACAGCGATCAAACTGACAGAGGCGCTTATGAAGATGGGCGTTCCGATTCTTGGAACCAAGGCAGAGGATGTCGATGCCGCAGAGGATCGTGAGCTTTTTGATGAGATTCTGGAGAAGACTCATATTCCGAGAGCAGCCGGTGGAACCGTATTCACCGCAGAGGAAGCCAAAGAAGTTGCAAACCGTCTTGGTTATCCGGTTCTTGTCCGTCCTTCCTATGTACTTGGCGGACAGGGAATGAAGATTGCGTTTAACGATGAGGAAATCGAGGAGTTCATCGGAATCATCAACCGTATTGCACAGGATCATCCAATTCTCGTAGACAAGTATTTACAAGGTAAGGAGATCGAGGTCGATGCCGTATGTGACGGAACCGACATTCTCATTCCTGGTATTATGGAACATATCGAGCGTACCGGAGTCCATTCCGGAGACAGTATTTCCGTATATCCGGCTCCAACGATCAGTGATAAGGTAAAGGATACCATCGTAGAGTATACAAAGCGTCTGGCACAGGCACTGCATGTGGTTGGTCTGATCAATATCCAGTTTATCGCCATGAACGAGGAAGTATATGTCATCGAGGTGAATCCGCGTTCCTCAAGAACCGTGCCGTACATCAGTAAGGTTACCGGTATTCCGATTGTAGATCTGGCAACCAAAGTGATCATCGGTAACACGATCCGCGGTCTGGGCTATGAGCCGGGACTTGCACCAGTTGCCGATTATATCGCAATCAAGATGCCGGTATTCTCCTTCGAGAAACTGCGTGGAGCAGAAATCAGCCTTGGACCGGAGATGAAGTCTACCGGTGAGTGTCTGGGTATCGCAAAGACATTCAATGAGGCACTGTACAAAGCATTCCTTGGAGCAGGTGTACAGCTTCCGAAATACAAGCAGATGATTATGACGGTAAAGGATGCCGATAAGCCGGAGGCTGTCGGTGTGGCAAAGCGTTTTGAGGCACTCGGCTACAAAATCTACGCAACACGAAGCACTGCAAAGTATCTGCAGGAGCACGGCGTCAATGCACTGCGTGTCAATAAGATTTCGCAGGAGTCACCAAATGTAATGGATCTGATCCTTGGCCACAAGATCGACCTTGTCATCGATACACCGACACAGGGTAACGGTGATAAGACAAGAGACGGATTCTTAATCCGCCGTAATGCGATTGAGACCGGTGTGTACTGTATCACCGCTATGGATACCGCAAATGCGCTGGCACGTTCTTTAGAGACCGCTCACGGGGAGCTTACTCCAGTGGATATTGCAACGGTTAAGAATATATAAGATAAAATAAAAACAGTCCCTTACCAATAGGTACAGGGGCTGTTTTTACATATAAAATTTTATTTGTCCAGATGCTGTTCGATAAGAACCAGAATCACATAGGCAATCAGGGAATAAAGAATAAATAAGACACACCGGTCTACGAAAGAACCAATATCAGCCGGCCCACGGAACTGATGAATAAACTGGTTTATCCCCAACAGAGGACAGATGCATCCGACAGGTACCACAATTTTCCGGAGAAAGTGAATGATTTCCTGTTTATGGCGCTTTCCGCTCAATAAAACAAGGGAGCAACAGATTCCGATGTAAATGAGGAGTGTTGGAAAATTCCAAAGATCCAACATATCCGGTAAAAGCATATGTGTAAATATTGCAAACAGTCCGGTAAGGATCAATAAAATGATACCCGCTGCACAGGGAAGGAGTGCAAAGCGCTGTTGTTTTTGATTGTCTTCCAAAAGGTTCATCATATTTTCCTCCGCTTTCATAGAATAAATTTCCGGTGTTAATTTTTCACCGGAGAGAAGTTCATTGACATTGATATCGAGAGTAGCACAAAGTTCGTTCAGAATCGAAGTGTCAGGAATGCTGTTTCCCGTCTCCCTTAATTAAAGATATTGTTGGGTAAAAAAGAAAGGTCAGTCGATTTTGCCGATGAAGCGGTAGTAGATTTCTACTTCCTGCTCACGGCTTCCATCCTCGCCCTTGACAGCTTCGTGGACGGTTATTTTTTCAATTAGAGTGTTCAGAAGTTCGGCGGTCAGCTCCACAGGGTTGACATACTGTTTCATTAGGGCAATCCACTTTTCAGCATCCGCTGCGGTCTGTACGGCGGCTTCCATCATTTCGTGAAGCTGTCTTATTTTTGTTTCAAGCTCCTTTTGCTCGTTCTGGTACTTCTCGGACAGCATATTGAAGTTATACTCGGTTATGCGTCCGGCAGACCAGTCCTCATACATTTTAGCAAACAGCCCGTCAACCTCGGCTTTACGCTTCTCTGCCTTTTTCAGCTCCGCAGCCTGCTTTTTCTTCGCAGAGTTCCTTTCCCTGTCGCTGACATTGAGCAGCCGTTTCAGCAGCTTGTCCTCATCTTTCTGTGCCAGCATAGACCAGTATTGCAGTCTTGCAAGCACATAGGCATACAGTACATCATAGCGGATATAGTGCATGGAACACTGGCGTAATCCCTGTCCGTTCTTGCTGCAATGGTAGTACCCGTATGGGTTTTTGTTCTGCTTGTTTTCCCCATAGGCTAAAGACCATCCGCAGTCTGCACATTTTATCAATCCTGCGAAAATCTGTGTCGTACCGTTTCTGCGTTTCCTGCGTCTGCTTGCAATCAGCTCTTGAACTTTTTGGAACACTTCTTCGGAAATGATGGCTTCGTGGGTATTTTCCACACGATACCATTCTTCCTGCGGCTTCCGCACCTTTTTCTTGTTCTTGAATGAAATGTTGCTCTGCTTGTTGTGAACGCTGTGACCGATGTAGGTTTCCTCTTTCAAAATGCTCTTGACCTGTGCTATCGTCCACGCATAGGCTTTTTCTGCGGGCGCACCGGCGTAGATATTGGCGAAAGTCCCGTATCTTTCATAGTTCAGCCAGCCGGGGGTAGGTACTTTTTCCTCCACCAGAATCCGTGTAATGCTGGCGGCTCCACGCCCGTGTACAGCAAGGTCAAAAATCTTCTCTACAATCCAGCGTGTTTCCGGGTCGATCAGAAGATGACCTTTTTTGTCCGGGTCTTTTACATAGCCCAGCGGTGCATAGGCTCCATAGTGTGCGCCATTGGCAAATCTTGTGTGCATGGCAGCCTTGACCTTTTTGCTGGTCTGTCGGGCGTGCATTTCATTCAGGATGTTTAAGAACGGTGCAAGCTCGCTTTCTCCGTTGATGGTGTCCACATTGTCATTGATGGCAATGTAGCGTACTCCCTTGCTGGGGAAATAGATTTCCGTGTACTGACCGGTCAGGATATAGTTTCTTCCCAGACGGGATAAGTCCTTTGTGACAACGCAGTTGATTTTCCCGTCTTCGATGTCATCAATCATCCTTTGGAAACTTGGACGCTCGAAATTTGTCCCACTCCATCCGTCGTCAATGTACTCGTCTACAACGGTCAGCCCATGCTCTGCGGCATACTGTCTAAGCATCATGCGCTGGGTCTGGATACTGCCGCTTTCCCCCTGTAATTCATCGTCACGGCTCAATCTCAAATATAGTGCAGTGTTATAAATCGTTGTATTGTATGGTTGTTTCACGGTTAAAAATCCTCCTTCTAAAAGAAACAACCCACGCTTATACAATACTCGCTGGTACAAGTATATCATAAGCGTGGGCTGATTGACAGTCGTTATTCCGTATTTTTTCAGGAAGCGGCGGCAGCGTGCTGGATCACATCTTCCAGCAGGCTGTCAAGCGGCTTCCCATCCTGTGCGAAATGCTCCGATACCTTGATACGGACTTTCCCCATGACAAAATACTGGGTGCCGTCTTTTTCGGTAAGCAGGGTGCCGCTGTTTTTGTTATTGCTCTCGTTTTTGCTTTTTGCCATAGGCAGTTACCTCCATAAATGAAATATGCCCGACAAGGGAATGTCAGACAGGTGTACAGCCGCAGACTGTCTCCGTGTCAACCAAACCGTGTCAACCGGCAGAAAAGACTTTGAAAACAATCCATAGGCGCTCTATTATTACTTTTTACTTTTTCTTTGATTTCTTGGTTGACATGGTTGACAAAGGAGAGAAATGCCCCAAATATCAGGCTTTTCCCCGTCAACCGGCTGTCAACCAAAGCGTCAACCAAACTGTCAACCGGTGGCTTTTCAGAATGGAAGTTCCATTTGCCGGGCTTCTTCTTCCGTGATTTCCTGAAAACCGTCCCCCTCCGGCGGAGCTTGGTTGACACGCTCCCAGCCTTTTTGAGAACCGTATTTCTTATACCGCTTCGGGCTTTTGTAGGCTACCCAGCCCTGTATGATGCCGCCCGCAATGCCGGTATTCATAATCTCGCAGATTGCCCGTGTCTCCCAGTCTGCCGGGGAATTTAAGTTCCCCAGCGCTTCCTCATAAAGCTGCTTGGAACATACCCTGTCGCCGGTGTAGTCCTCCAAATAGGCGTAGATCATGCCGGCCTGTGTGTCTTCCTGCATAAAGTCCTGCTGGTGGGCGTTCAGGTATCGGTTCATTTCCATGCTGAATGACAGCTTATACTTCCCACTGCGATAAACCGTCATGGCTTCCGCCCACATCTGTTCGATATACGCCCTCGCCGCCGCTTCATCGTCCAGTATGTGAACCTCCGCCCGTTCCGGGTACACCGTCACGGGGAGAAAGCGCCGGTTGCCGGTGCGGTCACGGGGCAAAAAGTCCTGCCGGTTGGTCGTCCCTCCAAATACACATTGCCGCAGCCGGTCTGCCGGATGTGTCTCATACGGCACTTTGTAGGTTTCTTTCTGGCGGCTTAAGAATGACTTGATTTCCTCAATACTCTTGGCGTTGGCTGTGGCAATCATCTCCGACATCTCGATAATCCAATGCCCTTGCAGCTTGCGGTACACATTTTCATCGTCCAGCTTTTTCAAATCGTCTGAAAACCATTCGTCCCTGCCTGCCAGCAGCCGGAAAAAGGTAGATTTCCCGGCTCCCTGACCACCAACCAGACAGAGCATGACCTCAAACTTGCTCCCCGGTCTGAATACCCGCCGGATGGCTCCCATCAGGAACAGTTTCAAGGCTTCATAGGTGTATTCGTCCGTATCGGCTCCCAGAAAGTGATGCAGGGCGTAACGGATGCGCTCTGTGCCGTCCCATTGCAGGCTGTTCAGGTAATCCCTGACTGGATGGTAGCGGTTTTCATTGGCAACAATCTTGATGGCGCTCTGCACCTTTTTCTCGCTGGTAAGCCCGTAATTTTCTTCCAGATACAAAAGCAGGTAGTTCATGTCCATGTCGGTCAGCGTGGTACTGGTGCGCTCCCAGCCCAGCGGCTTCACAATGTCAATCTGCTCCGTCAAAAGGTTCAGGCGCAGCGCCCCGCGAAACAGAGGGTCACGCTGGAACACCGTCAGGCAGTTTCGGATGCTGTTCTTCACGCCGCCTTTCTGCGTCCCCTCTAATGTTTCCCGGATTTCTGCCGGTGTCTGCGCCGGTTCCATTGTGTCCATCGTCCTTTTGACCGCTTCCTGCGTTTCCGGCGGCAAGCTCTGAAATTCGCTGTTCAAGCCGCAACACCTCCTTTCCCTGTGCGGCGATCAATGCCGCTTTTTCTTCTATTTCTCCGTATAACAAAATATCCAAAAGGTATTCTGTGTAGCTTATCCTCTGCAACGCTTCCACAAAAAGAGGATGCCAGATGGCATCCTGCGGCTGTGGGGCGTGTGCTGTTTTCCAATGCTCCAGCAGGCGCAGATAATCGCATAGCACCCGGAAACAATACCGTTCCGTTTCCTGAAATCTCTGCTCCGCTGATTTTTGTCGGGGCTGTGACCTGTTGTGACGCTTCCTATCTGGCGGCGCATTGCCGGATTTCTCATAGGAAACGCCGAAGTCCTCCGCAAGCCTGACCGCAGCTTCCCGTTTCCCCAATCCATGCAGCAAAGCGGCAAAGTCGATCACATCCCCGGAAGCCCCGCAGCCGAAGCAGTAAAAGCGGCTGTCCACTTTCATGCTGGGCGTGCGGTCATTGTGGAATGGACAGCAGACCATGCCGTTTCTCCCCACCCGGATTCCATAGAATGAAGCAGCCTGCCGGGTGGTAACAGACTGTTTCACCGCTTCAAATACATTCAAATGCTCCCTCCATAAAAATACTGGTAGCGGTAAAGCTGCCGGTTATATCATAGCTCCATCTCATGTTTCTTTCTCTGTACTGCCTGTGGCTGCTCCCTCCGGCGCAGTGCGGTATCTACGGCGTTCTGCACCTGCCGTAGCCGTATGACTTCCTCCCGGAGTGGCTTGTGCTGCGGAGACAGTTCGGCATACTCTGTTTTTAACTGTGCGTATCTGGGGCTGACGGAGCAGGAATACGCTGCGTACTCACAGACTGCCCCCGGCGTTTCTTTTCAGGAGCTGTTGGACAGTCAGCGCAAAATGCAGCGGTTTCGTGTTTACCAGCTGGATCTGGAGCATGGCAAGACGCGCGCATTCGCCTTTGGCGGCATTGACGCGCTGCACAAGGCCGGCTTTCAGCAGCCCCCGGCGGCGGAATACACACTCGTTTACGACGGTGAGCTAACCTGCCCGGTCGGGCAAGATGAACGTGATATTCTGGAACGCATTTTTGCACGCTATAATCAGGCGTTCCCCCCGGACTATCACGGCCGCAGCATTGCCCCATCCGATGTGCTGGAGTTGTATGATGAAAGCGAGCGCAGATACTTCTACTGTGATATGGCTGGTTTCCTGCAGGTGAAATTTTCTCCCGCGCTGGCAAAGAAGGCTTGAATGCAGGCTTTACCGCAGACTATCCATTTAGAAATGGACGAGCAGAAGACAAAGCAGCTGAAAGCCATGCTGGGAATCTGTCAAGGACTTGGGGCGAAG
>ENA-OPEG01000571-OPEG01000571.1-human-gut-metagenome-genome-assembly--contig:-NODE-571-length-10062-cov-3.265014_pt1 | contig 10062 bp, 10 predicted proteins | sample MGYA00241632_ERZ501527 | MGnify/ENA primary metagenome ERZ501527 (study PRJEB25962, sample SAMEA2042301) | human gut metagenome | biome: human gut; feature: human-associated habitat; material: faeces... | reverse complement strand
TTACGTCATGATACTGATACTCTTCTGCCTTATAATTCGACAAGGTTGGATACTTCTTTGCATCATCCGGTACGACCTCGAAGTAGAAATTGCTGTTTTTCTCATTGAAATAATCCTTATAATACCGTATCGTATGATTCTCCTGCGTATCATCCTGACTTTCCACATATGCCTTGTAGTATTCGTCCACCTGATACGAGGAATTATCCACGAGATTTCCCATATAGCCATCGTAAATCGCCTCCGCCTGCATCTGGCTGGAACCGCCGTAGGAAATCGCCGCAACTACCACACAGCTGGAAACCGCTGCCATAAAAAGCGATACAGAAAGCAGGATTGCAGCAACCACCTTTGCCACTGCACTTTTCTTTAATTTGTCCATTTTATCATTCCTTCCCAAACATATACCCTTGTCCCCAGACTACCTTGATGTAGCGCGGTTCCGAAGGGTCTGCCTCGATTTTCTCACGCAAGTGGCGAATATGTACCGCAACGGTGCCCTCCTGTCCGAACGGTGCATCCTCCCAGACAGCCCGGTAGATATCCTTCGGTGCATAGACCGTATTCGGATGTTCCATCAGGAATTTCAGGATTGCATACTCTGTTTTGGTGAGGTTTACCATATCTCCGTCAATCGTAACCTTCTTCGCCCTGTCATCCAGACAGACGCCGCCGATGGTAAGCGTATCCGCTTCCGGTTCCTTCGGAACATTTCCGCCAAGCATCATGTAACGGCGCAGCTGTGCCTTTACTCTTGCGATCATAACAACCGGGTTAAATGGTTTGGTAATATAGTCGTCGGCGCCAACCGACAAACCAAGGATGATTCTCAAGCAAAGAAATAAATCTCTGTCCTACCATTCCGGTTCCACCAAGGATACCTACTCTAAGTTTCTTTTCCATTTCATTTCTCCTATCTGCTAATTCTTGTCATAGACCGCAAATTCCAATCCTTTACTACGGATTCCGTCTATAAAATCACCTAACATATCCCTGTTAGTTGATGATGAACCACTTAACTGGTATATTGCACCGCCATGAGCCTTATTAAGTGCATTAGACAAAGCCTGTGATACCTCCGGCTGATTATTGACATCCCAGTCAGAGTATGCATAACTCCAGAATACAGTCCTGTATCCAAGCTGTCCCGCAAGTGCAAGTGCCTGTTCACTGAAGTATCCTGACGGAGCACGGAACAGATACATCTCATACCCGTAAGTTTCATAAACGTAATTGTATAACACATCCATCCTCGTTGTCAAACTATTTACAGATAATCCGGGAATTTCTTCTCCGGTATCAGTGTAATTTCCGAGAACATGCCCTTCGTCAATCATTCTTTTTATTAATTCCGGATTCTTTTCCGCATAGTTTTTTGTTATAAAGAAAACAGCGGAAACATTTTTTTCTTTAAGTGTATCAAGAATTTTATCCGTATTGCCATATTCAAGAATCTCATTAAATGTAAGCCAGACATAATTGCTTTCAGGCTGTATAAAGTCCACTTTATAATCGCCGTATTTTAATTCATAAAAAGCCAGATTAGGTCTGTTGGTTGTCTTATCAAAAGTATTGCCTATTCCGTAATATACCCCATCCGCGCTTAATGAATTAATATCTTTAACATTAATTCCCGTATTATTGTTCATATATGGCGAATACTTACCATCCCCCATAATGTTAGACGGCATCTTACCCGCTTCAACAATGTTTACCTCAAATCCCTTCACCGCACAATTTCCATATTCATCCCTTGCGATTACTTCACAGTTATATTTTCCCACTTTGTCAAAAGACAGGATATTAATCATATTCTTTTTACTATCGGCTGCCGTAATATTATCGGAGAATCCGTATGTAACTTCTGAATAATCATTTACAGATTTAACCACATCCGACAGAGCCAAATCCGCCGATACTTCAAAATAAAATTTACTTCTTTCAAGCGTGATTTCCGGCTCCTCTGTATCAGTTACCTTAATACGAAAAGTCTTTGATTCATCTTTGTAATTAATCGTTGCCGTATAAACTCCGATAACATCCTTATTAACCTCAGAAAGATCCAAGGTCATCTCCTGAAGTACCTTTTTAGGTGCCCTAACATAATCTTTAAGTTCCGTACTTATCCCGCTGCCCACATTAACCTCAAATTCTTCCCTGTACAGGTTAATATTACCATTGCGGTTACCACAACCCGTTGCGGTGGCCGTTAAAAAAGTGGCAGCTATAATAGCCAGTCGTTTTTTCAAAGTATTCCTCCTTATCTGTCAGTATATTAGAAAAAACGGGCGTCCAAAGGACACCCTTTCCGTGAAATCAATATAAGCTACTAACGGGATTCGAACCCGTGACCTCCGCCTTACCAAGGCGACGCTCTACCTCCTGAGCCATAGTAGCAAGTTCATGAACAAATGTACCATATTTGCAGAATATATTCAACAATTTTTTAAAATTTTATTTCTTATTCTCTGTATGGCATTATCTATTGACTTAACAGGTTTTTGCAATCTTTCCCCGATTTCAGCATAACTAAGGCCTTCTATGTAAAGTTCAACTACATTTTTTTCAAATTTACTGAGGTCATTATCCATACAGGTCTGAATCTTAATTACCTGTTCTTTCGCTATAATCATCTCTTCAGGATTTTTCATACTGCCATCTACTAACGTATCTACAAGCTTAATATCCTCATCGGATCCATTATCATTAATTGTCTCTTCAAAAGAAACATAACAATTGAGTGGTCCATTTTTCTTTCTGTTATATCTTGTAATTGTGGACCTTATATGCCTTGATACGCATAACGAAGCAAATGTCATGAACAATGCGTCTCTATCCGGATTATAGTCCCTTATTGCCTTAAAAAGGCCAAGCATGCCCTCCTGGAGCAAATCTTCATTATCGGCACCTGCAAGATAATATGAACGCACATTTTTTCTTACAAGATTTTTATATTTTTCAATAAGATAATCTGCAGCTTTTTCATCACCTGAATGATATTTTGCCACAAGTTCTTCATCAGAAAGTAATTTGTAAGTATCAGTAATTGCCATATATTACATCCTCTGTCTGACTATTTCATAAGCAAGAACGCCTGCTGCAACCGATGCATTAAGCGAATCAATGTTACCCTTCATAGGGATTGACGCAACATAATCGCATTTTTCTTTTACAAGTCTGCTGACGCCTTCTCCTTCGTTACCGATTACAAGTCCTATCGGTCCCGTAAGATTTAAGTTATACATAGTCTCGCCGCCCATATCGGCACATACAAACCATAATCCTTCTTTTTTAAGTTCCTCTATTGTTGCGGAAAGATTGGTAACCTTGGCAACAGGTGTATAATTAAGTGCTCCCGCACTGGTCTTTGCAACAGTTGCCGTAAGACCTACCGCACGTCTTTTTGGAATAATTACACCATGTGCTCCTGCAAGGTTCGCTGTTCTTATTATTGCTCCAAGGTTATGAGGGTCTTCTATTCCATCAAGTATAAAAACAAACGGTGGTTCACCTTTTTCTCTTGCGGCATTCAGAATATCTTCCACTTCCGCATAATCGTATGCTGCCGCATTGGCTACAACTCCCTGATGATGACCTGTCTTTGATAATCTGTCAAGAATTTCCCTGTCAACATATCTGATTATTGTGTCTGTCTTTTTAGCTTCACGGATAATTGTCATTACCGGTCCATCTTTACATCCATCAAGCACGTAAAGTTTATCAATGGTTTTGCCTGATCTGAATGCTTCAATTACTGCATTTCTTCCTTCAATGGTGAATTCTGTATATCTCATGAGATATGTTCCTCCTGAAATCCTTTTTTTACAAGTTCCATAATCCTGTCAAACTTTTTCTGAAGATAGAGGTAGCCGATTAACGCTTCAAATCCGGTAGCTTTTCTGTAATCGGAGGTTGATGCATTCTTGGCTTTGGTGCAGGAATGGGCATTACGCCCTCTTTTGTATGCCGCTTCTTCATCTTCACTCAGCATATCCATTATTGACTCAATAATCCGTGCCTGGGTTGATGCTTTGGCAAGATTGCTTGCCTTTTTATTAAGTTTGTTAACAGGTGCATTGCCTCTGGTTACAAGATTGGTTCTTATAATCAGTTCATATACGCAGTCGCCAATATAGGCAAGTGTCAGAGGGGAATATAAAGCAACGTTTACCTCTCCTATCTGAAATGCCTTTTCCATTGCCTCAAACATTAATCTATCCTCACACTATTTCCCATACAGTTCCTTCTCTGGTATCCTTTATCTGTATGCCTTTTGCCGCAAGTTCATCACGGATTGCATCTGCCTTTGCAAAGTCTTTTTCTTTCTTTGCAGCTTTTCTTTCTTCAATCTTTGCAAGAATGTATTCTTTAAGTTCCGAATCCACAGAACTTTCCTTATCATTACCATGGTCCTTTAAGAGATCAAGTGAAAGCACTTCGTCAAAACTCTTTATAAGTTCCAGCTTGGTCACATCATTAATATCGCTTCTTAATACATCATATATAACGGTTATTGCCGAAGATGTATTAAGGTCTGAGCATATTGCGTCTTCAAATTTATTTCTAAAACCGGCAAATGCTTCTTCATCCACACTGCCATCTGCCTTCAGTTCCCCAATTTTCTTGATAAGTTTATTATATGCCGTTGTCATATTATCAAGAACTTCATAAGAAAATTCAAGGGGTTTACGATAGTGTGACTGTAAGCAGAATAATCTGTACACAAGTGGATTATAGCCTTTTTCCTCAAGAAGTGATACTGTAAGAAATTCACCTTTTGATTTACTCATCTTTCCCGATTTATCGTTAAGATGATGAACATGGAACCAATAGTTGCACCACTTATGTCCGAGATATGCCTCACTCTGGGCGATTTCGTTGGTATGATGTGGAAAAATATTATCTACGCCGCCGCAATGGATGTCCATATATTCGCCGAGGTGCTTCATACTGATGCATGAGCACTCAATGTGCCATCCCGGATATCCTACACCCCATGGGCTGTCCCACTTAAGTTCCTGATTGTCAAATTTGGATTTTGTAAACCAGAGTACAAAGTCTGCTTTGTTCTTTTTATTAATGTCTTCGCTTACGTCATCCCTGACTCCGACCATAAGTTCTTTTTCCGACTGGCTTGAAAAAACATAATAATCATCAAGCTTAGATGTGTCAAAATATACGTTGCCTCCTGCAATGTAAGCATAATCTTTTTCAAGAAGGACTTTAACCATATTAATAAATTCAGGAATACAGTTAGTCGCAGGTTCTACAACATCAGGTCTTTTAATATTAAGCTTACGGCAGTCATCAAAGAAAGCATCTGTATAATATTTAGCAATCTCCATTACAGTCTTATGTTCTCTTTTGGCACCTTTAAGCATCTTATCCTCACCTGTATCGGCATCACTTGTAAGGTGTCCCACATCCGTAATATTCATTACACGTTTTACATCATAGCCTACATAACGTAAAGTTTTTTCAAGAATATCTTCCATAATATAGGACCTTAAATTTCCTATGTGTGCAAAATGATATACTGTAGGTCCGCAGGTATACATTGCTACCTTTCCGTCAACATTAGGTATAAACTGCTCAACTTTTCTTGTAAGTGTATTAAAAAAATATACTTTATTTTCCATCGTATTGCTCCTGTTTCTCTTTTAATTTACTTAACTGTTTCTGAATGTCATCAAGCTCTGCTCTTACAGGATCCGGTAAATGAATCTGATCAAGGTCTTTGTTAGGAAGCCTTATATCATCACATTTAACCACTCTGCCCGGTATTCCCACAACTGTTGAATTAGGAGGAACTTCCTCAAGAACTACGGAACCTGCACCTATCTTGGAACCTGCACCTATTGTAAATGAACCGAGTATCTTGGCCCCTGTACTTATCATAACATTATCACCGATAGTAGGGTGCCGCTTGCCATGTTCCTTGCCTGTGCCTCCGAGAGTTACTCCCTGATAAATCGTAACATTGTCGCCGATTATTGTTGTCTCCCCGATTACAACACCATGTCCGTGATCGATAAAAAGACCTTTTCCAATCTGTGCGCCCGGGTGTATTTCAATTCCGGTCTTTCTTGCAGCCTTCTGCGAGATTTTTCTTGCTTTATAAAATTTACCTTTGAGGTAATATTTGTGTGCCTTTCTGTATTCCCATATAGCCCAGAAACAAGGATAAAGAAATACTTCCCTGTTGGATTTCATTGCAGGGTCCCTGTCTTTTATGACCTCTATGGATTCTTTAACATATTCTCTGAATTTCATGATATCTCCTTAATATTAAGAATTTCTGTTGCAACATCCCTTACAGGATTCACAGTCAGCAATTCTGTCATTCATAATATCATTATATACAATATTTTCAACCTTGCTAATCATTGCCACCGCCTGGGCTGATATTCCAAGTCCCTCTCCGGTAAATCCAAGTCCCTCTTCAGTCGTTGCCTTTACGCTTACCCTGTCTATGTCAATCTTAAGTGCATCCGCAATATTCTGTCTCATAACCGGTATATACGATGCCATTTTAGGCTTCTGTGCTATTATAGTGCTGTCTACATTGTCTATAACATAATGATTATCTTCTAACATCTCTCCGACTTTTTCCAAAAGATAAAGGCTTGATACCCCCTTATATCTTTCATCACTGTCAGGAAAATGTTTTCCGATATCTCCCAGTGCCGCTGCTCCCAAAATTGCATCTGATATGGCATGCAGGAGAACATCAGCATCCGAATGTCCCAAAAGTCCTAATTCGTATGGTATCTCAACTCCGCCTATTATCATTTTTCTGTCAGGTACTAATCTGTGAACATCATATCCCGTTCCAATTCTCATATCAAATCCTCTTTCTATATATACAAACCATCTTATTTCATTTTACAACGAAAAGAACCCTTGATTAATAATCAAGGGTTCTTCTTAGTAGCGGAGAAGGGAATCGAACCCCTGACACCATGGGTATGAACCATGTGCTCTAGCCATCTGAGCTACTCCGCCATATAGAATTATCTGAATAAATGGGACCTACAGGGCTCGAACCTGTGACCCTCTGCTTGTAAGGCAGATGCTCTCCCAGCTGAGCTAAGATCCCAAAATTCATATCTATATCGCAGTGCTTTTCGCAACCTGCTTGACTATTATATTACTAAAGTCTTAACTTTGTCAACACTTTTTTATAAATTATCTAATTTTTTATTTCACCTATATTTTCTATGTCCCAAAGCAGAATCATACGCTCGTTTTTGTCATTAACTGCTTTAATACATAATGTCTGGTCAACTACAAGATAATCTGCATCCAGCACCTTATAAACCGTAGGAATAACAATCTCGTTACTGAGTACGCCTCTTCCCACGTTGTAAAAACGCAGCTTCGTACCCGCTATATATTCGTCCGATGTAAGAAGATAGGGACTTCCGCTGTAAAATTTCATATTATTCTTTTCATGTGCAGCATCAAGCGTAAAAATATCTTTAAGTCTCGGTCTGCTGAAATTGTATACATACACATCAGCATCTTCTTCTCCCGATGTCGTGAGATAAGCATCTCCCGCACAATACAGTCCATTTTCTGCCTTACAGATTATCGTTCTTTTCTGATTTCCGATATCAAGTCTTTCGTAAAACGAACCTTTATCTCCACTGCATAGAACAGCTATGTAATTTCCGTTATTCTCTATATATTCTACCTGTACATCCTTGTAAACGTCATCATATTCATATACAGAAACGATTTTACCCGTATTAATAATGTATTTGTATATATTATTATCGCCTTTCACTGTACAGTATAAACAGTCTCCTCCGTCGGAAACTGCAAAACTTTCCATTTCTAAATCAAAAACAAGATTTTCAAAACTGCCGTTCAAAACATCATAAGAGGTAAAATATCCGTTGACATAATCATACGAATACACAAATCCCGTGCCTGTAACATTTAATGTTGTATCCATCGAAACAGCATTATCAGTCTTTAAAGAGCTCACTTCACTACCCGTAGAAATCTTATATGCAGATAAAACCGACTCTTCATCACCTGTATACAGTACAAGCAATCCGTCGTCTCCGTAAGCTTCTATGTCCACAAGGCTGTATCCTTCCTTTGAATAAATATCGGTGGCATCATATAATGAGTTCACAGCTTCAAGAGGTTCTCCGGCAATTTTTTTATCAAAACGTGTTATGTTGGATTCAGATGTTTCGGTAGGGTCGGTGAATGTAATCGACGTTTTATTCCCACATGCCGTAAGCGAAATAGTCATTGCAACGAAAACTATTGTAAAAAGAATTTTTTTACGCATACCATAATACCTCCTGATTTACTTATTTAATACAAAGGTCTTGTCCGATATCCTATAGACAAGATTTAATGACATTATAACCATAACCGAAGTCAGGATCCCGGACGCAACAACAAATATAATACTGTCTGCCCTTACAAAAATACATCCATAGCAGAGTGCATACATCAAAAGTGATGGCATATAATATCTGAAACTTCTTACAGTTCCGTCTGCATTATAAGGCTGGAACATATAATATGTAAATAATCCAAATATTGAAAAAAACAGTCCCATAAAAACAATGCATATAATAATCTGTGCGGTAATCACATACACCTGACATATACATCCCAGAATAAGATAAGAAGCAGCCAGTGTGATTATAGGAACCGCATTTATTTTTAAAATATTATAAAGACAGAATATAAAATTACCGGCAAGTCCCTCTCCCGTGTTGTCCTTTCTCAATATATGTATATCGCAATTTGTAAACAAATCCCTGCAATACCCGGAACAATTGCAAAGGCAATACATAACTAAAGCAAGCAAAGGCAATGAATACGATATAACTGTACTGACAGCATCCTTGTTGCCCATTTCAATAGCAAGAACGCCAAGTACAAAGAAAATTGCTATAATTATAACTTTAATCATATTATTATATACTGCTTTTCCCGATGTTCTTTTAAAATAAAGATGAAAAAGTCTCTTATCTCCGGTATAGGATTTCATTCCTTCATTGGAATTATAAGATATCCAGTCTTTTTCTCCATCTTCTGTTTCATCAAACTGTTCTTCCGTATATACTCTTGATATAATCTTTTCGTAATTTCTGTAGGACCATACATAATATGTAAAAACACTTCCGGTTCCAAGTATTGCAGCCACCCATATAGAATCAAAGATTCTTATATATGCAGCGGGAACGCAGCCTCTTACATAAGGGACAAAATATGCAACAAACAATCCGGCTAACATAAGCAGGAGAAATGCGCCTTTATGGTCTGCAAACCTCTTACCGGTCATCTTAAAGATAAGTATGTTAATGCATTCCCCGACGCTCCTTGACAGGCATATAATAATCACAAGATAAAAAGCTTTAACATAATTCATGCCAAGAATCGTAAATGCGCTCCAGAATCCAAGCAGTTCCGTAATAAGTCTGTATATAAATTTCACCCTGAAATATACCACAGGTCTGACTCTTAATATTTTTATTGTACAATAAGAATCTTTATTAACATCAAAAATGCCCGAATGTATAATCGACCCTATCACGCAGGTAAGAACCAGCGTAAAAAACACAAAGCAGTCTTCCGTTGAAAAACCGGAAGTTCCCACTGTCGTGATTTTTGAAAAAACCAGCTTTGGTACATACATAAATACCATTACATAAGCATAAATTTTTATAATTTTCCATAAGAAAAACAAGAGTTCACCGGTGACAAACAAGCTTGCCTTTTCCCTGCTCTCGTTTTCTTTTTCTTTATAAAAAGGCAGATCTGCTATAATATTTCCAAGCATATTCGCATGTCTTACAGCTTCTATCCTGATACATTGGAGATATTCTTTAATCATTACCGGTTTCCTCACTTCCACTTAGAACGGTTCTGACATCCTCTGCCGGCAATGACAGAATGTGTCCGTCCTCAAAGCATAAAAATTCATCACAGAAAGCTTCAGCTATATCAGGATTTTCCGTCGCAACAATAACAATACGATCTTTTTTAAGGTCATCTATAATTACTTTCATTCTGTTAATGCGTCTCTTA
>ENA-OPEG01000555-OPEG01000555.1-human-gut-metagenome-genome-assembly--contig:-NODE-555-length-10235-cov-2.758055_pt1 | contig 10235 bp, 8 predicted proteins | sample MGYA00241632_ERZ501527 | MGnify/ENA primary metagenome ERZ501527 (study PRJEB25962, sample SAMEA2042301) | human gut metagenome | biome: human gut; feature: human-associated habitat; material: faeces... | reverse complement strand
GAGCAATGGACTGAAAATCCATGTGTCCTTGGTTCAACTCCAAGAGGTACCACAACGGAGCCGCTTCTGATGAGGAAGCGGCTCTTTTTTGTTTATCGTGTCAAAAAAAGTAAGTCCTTTTTCCGCTTCTATCAATTTATTGTGTACCTTTGCAGGGAATATGAAGAATAATCGCAGTATTAATGCATTGGTGCAGCTGAAGGCTTTCGCACGTATGTATGCCTTGTGGCTGGCGGCCCTTTGGACTGTCAGTTTTATTGGTGTTGTGGCGTTGCCGGCCTCTTCGGTTGGAGGACTGTTGGCACTCTGTACGCCGATCATGATGGCGTGGGTGCTCATTCGTTTTCGTGATGGGGCGCTCGAAGGAGTGATCTCTTTTCGGCGGGCTTTCGCCTTCGAGGTCTATGTCGTGTTCTATGCGGCCTTGCTTTTTGCCGTCATCCAGTATGTTTATTTCCAGTTCATCGATGGAGGCCGTTTCTTTAGCGTGATGCAGGACAGCCTGTCGATGATCGCGCCGCTCTACGAGCAGCAGGGCGTCTCCGTGAAAGAGCTGACACAGGCATTTAACCTCATTGCGGGTATGCCGGTCATAGAGCTGGTCTTCGCATTCATGATGCAGACGATCTTCATGGGATGGGTGCTGGGACTTGTCGTGGCTCTCATCTTTCGCCGCAGCGTGCCGCCCGTCCGTCGTGTATGACAATTCAACTTTATCGTTTTATATCTCAACAGCAATTAATCAAGCAGAAAATTATAGAATATGGATATATCCGTTGTCGTTCCTCTTTACAATGAGGCCGAGTCATTGCCGGAGCTTCACGCCTGGATTCAGCGCGTGATGAAGGCCAACAATTTCAGTTATGAGATTATTTTTGTCAACGATGGCTCCACCGACCGTTCGTGGGAGATCATCGAAGAGCTTCAGCAGAAAGATCCCAATGTGAAGGGCATCAAGTTCCGTCGCAACTACGGCAAGAGCCCTGCGCTCTATTGTGGGTTCAAGCGGGCGGAAGGCGACGTGGTGATCACCATGGATGCCGATCTTCAGGACTCGCCCGATGAGATCCCCGGCCTTTATAAGATGATCACCGAGGAAGGCTACGATCTCGTCAGCGGCTATAAGCAGAAGCGCTACGATCCGTTGTCGAAGACCATTCCCACCAAGCTCTTCAATGCTACCGCACGCCGGATCAGCGGCGTGCACAACCTGCACGATTTCAACTGCGGCCTGAAGGCCTATAAGAAGGATGTGGTGAAGAATATCGAGGTGTATGGCGAGATGCACCGCTACATTCCCTATCTGGCCAAGAATGCCGGATTCAATAAGATCGGTGAGAAGGTGGTGCACCATCAGGCCCGCAAGTATGGAAAGTCCAAGTTCGGCCTCAACCGTTTCACCAATGGCTATCTCGATCTGCTGACGCTCTGGTTCCTCACCAACTTCGGCAAGAAGCCGATGCACGTCTTCGGCTTGCTCGGCAGTGTGGTCTTCCTCATCGGCTTTATCGCTCTCTGTGTCTTAGGCGTGGAGAAGATCATTGAGCTGAAGAATGGCGACTATGGTCACATGGTGGCCGACTCGGCGTGGTTCTACATCGCGCTGACGGCTATGATGCTCGGCTCGCAGTTCTTCCTCGCCGGCTTCATCGGCGATCTCGTCAGCCGGGAGGATCCCAACCGCAACAACTATCAGATAGAGACGGAGATATGAGACTCAGGACAGTGTTCATAGCCCTTTGCGTGCTCGGTGTCTTTGCTGCCTGCTCCAGCATCGACTGCCCGTTGAACAACACCGTGTATATGAAGTGGAAGCTGATGGGAACAGTCACCTCGCTCACTGACACGCTGACGATCTCCACCGTCCGGCACGACGGCACGGACTCGGTGATCATCAACCGTCAGACCCCGACGGACAGTTTCTCGTTGCCGGTAAGCTACGGAGGAGAGGAGGATGTCTTCTATTTCGAGCTCAAGGGCAACCGGGATACGGTGTGGGTGCAGAAGACCAACCAGCCCCACTTCGAGTCGGTCGATTGTGGTGTCAACTATTTCCATGAGCTCACTGGGATACGCTCCACCCATCACTATATCGATTCGCTCACTATCAACTATCCTTCAGTGAATTATGATGTATCGCGAAATCATGTCTATATCTACTTCAAGGAGTACCGCTATTAGCCGTCTGCTTGTCAGGTGTGCTGTCCTGGCCCTCTTCCTGACCTACGGCCTCTCCACGCACGCCCAGCAGGAGCGGACAATGGTCGATCAGCCTGTGAAGGACGATTCCATTCCCCTGTTCAGGGGCTTCCAGGTGATGACCGACCTCATCGGACTGGGGCAGCTGGCGTTCAGCAACTACGGACAGTATGAGGTAGGCGTGCGTGTGAACCTGAAGGATCGCTATTTCCCGGTCTTGGAGCTGGGTATCGGCCGGGCCGACAACAATGAGATTACCACCGGCAATCATTACAAGACAAGCGCGCCCTATGGCAAGATCGGCATCGACTTCAATGTGATGAAGAACAAGCACGACATCTATCGCCTCTATGGCGGCGTCCGTTTTGCCTATACCTCTTTCAAGGCCGACTACGAGCGTCCCGATGTCATCGATCCGGTCTATGGAGGCACGACCCCGTTTTCCGCGTATGGCGTGCCGGCCTACTACAGTTGGCTGGAAGGTGTCTTCGGTCTTGACGCGAAGATATGGGGGCCGGTCCACTTGGGCTGGTCGTTCCGCTATCGCCGCCGTCTCTTCCACGATGATGGTACGATGGGCAATGTGTGGTACGTGCCCGGATACGGCAAGCAGGGTAATTCCCGTCTGGGCGGTACGTTTAATGTAATGATAGAAATTTAGTCTATGGATCAGAAGAAGAAAAAGCTCATCTGGCAAGTGCCCTTCCTGCTCGTGCTCATCGTCGGGACGGTCATCATCGTCTCGCAGCAGCGCAATATGCCCTACCAGAAGAACACGGGACTGATCTTCGGTACGGAGTATCACATCACCTACCAGAGCGATGAGGACATGCAGAAGGAGATCGAGGAGCAGATGAATCGTGTGAACAGTGTCTTCTCCACCTTCGATCCCAAGTCGGAGATCAGCCGTATCAATAAGAATGAGGATTTCCGCGTGAGCGATTCCTTTGTCTATGTCTATAATCTGGCAGAGAAAGTGTCGAAGGAGACCCACGGCGCGTTCGACGTCACGGTGGCTCCCCTGGTCAATCTCTGGGGCTTCGGCTTCAAGCAGGGCCAACAGCCCAACAAGCATGCTGTGGACAGCATCATGCCGTTCATCGGATTCGACAAGGTGAGAATGGAAAACCGCCGCATCGTGAAGGCCAATCCAAATGTCATGCTCGATTTTGCGGCCATTGCCAAGGGCTACGGCTGCGATGTAGTGGCCAACTATCTGCGTAGCCATGGAGTGTCCAACTTCATGGTGGAGATCGGTGGTGAGGTAGTCACCAGCGGCATCAGCGAGAAACGCACGCCCTGGAAGATCGGCATCACCAAGCCCCATGACGATCCCACCCAGAGCGAGAACGAGCTGCAGACCATCCTCAACGTCACCGACAAGGCGATGGCGACGAGTGGCAACTACCGCAACTTCTATTATAAGGCAGGTCGGAAATATGCCCACACCATCGATCCGAAGACGGGCTATCCTGTCCAGCACAACATCCTCTCCGCCACGGTGCTCGCCAACGACTGCGCCACGGCCGACGCCTACGCCACCTCCTTCATGGTGATGGGCATGCAGGGAGCGCAGCAGGTGCTCAAGAAGCATCCCGAGCTGATGGTCTACCTTATTTATACGGATAAGCAGGGCAAGTATGCCGTATGGTATTCGCCCTCGTTGAAGGACAAGATAGAGATCTGATCCGTTCCGAAACGGATAAAGTAGCCGATGACAGCAGTCAATACAGATTTGGCGATCGTATCCACACTGAGGCAGCTGCCTCTCTTCATGGGCATGAGCGACATGGAGCTGAAGGAGATCCTCGCCCGTGTCAAGTGCCTCTATCGTAAAGTGGGACCCGGTGAGCCGATCGTCTCGCAGGGCGACCGGAGTGGCAGTCTGTGGATGGTCGTGGGCGGCACCTTTACGACGACGGCCTATTCCGCCGATTATGACTATAGCGTCACCGAATATCTCCATGCTCCGGCCTTGCTCCAGATAGAGTGTGCCTTCGGGTGGCAGCAGCGGTTCACACGCACCTATAAGGCGGAGACGCCGTGCAACCTGATGATCATCAGCAAGACGGAGCTCCAGCAGCTTTGCAGCGACTCGCTGATCTTCCGCATCAATCTGCTCAATATCCTCTCCACGTCCTTGCAGAAGTCGAGGATGGCCGTATGGGCCAACGCGCCCAAGGACATGCGCGACCGTCTGGCGCATTTTCTCCTTTCCCATTTCGAATACCCCGCGGGCCATAAGGTATTCAAGATCCGGATGGAGCGTCTGGCCGAGGAGCTGCACACCTCCCGCCTGACCGTCTCCAACACGTTGCGGGCACTCGCCGCCGACGGCCTTCTCTCTGTAGGGCGCGGCTCGCTGGATATTCCGGCGGCTCAGCTGTTAAGGGACTGACACGGATCATCGCCCTTTCCTTATTCCTATTTTTATTCCTGCATGGCCGGTATGCATACGGGATGCTTTACTCCAAGATTCTTTATTATTAGACCTGAGGAAATTTCGCATTATCTTCGGACCGTCGGTCTGCCGTCTTTGTTGCAGGCTTGACGGAACTATGTCGTGAGAAGGGGGTAGGCGAACGCCGGCAGAAGGACGTAGAACGTCAGGCAGGCCAACGAAATAATGGTAAATAGCGGTCTGAAGACCGGTGCCTTCTTAATTTTTCCGGGCATATCTTCTCTATTCTCGATTTTTTTTCTTTTCTTTGCATTAATAATGTGTACACTGCTTCATGAATAAAGTCTTTCGATGGATAAGAAACGGTGTCGGGATTCTTGCGGCACTTCTTGTGATCCTGGCTCTTTTGATTTATTTTCCACCCGTGCAACGTTGGCTGGTGGAAAAGGCGACGGCGTATGCATCGGAGCAGACGGGCATGGACATATCGATCCGTCAGGTGTCCCTGTCCTTCCCCCTCGATCTTTCCGTGGATGGGGTGAAGGTCCTGAAGCCGAACGATTCCATCAAGACGCGTACGGACACGATCATCGATGCCCGTCACATCATCGTCAATGTCAAGCTGTGGCCGCTGCTGCACAGTCAGGTGGATATCGCCTCCCTGGATTTCCGGGGCATGAAGGTCAACACCGACGGCCTGATCCCTGCGGCCCGCATCAGCGGCAGCGTGGGACATCTGTTCCTCGACCGGCAGGGCATCGTCAACTGGAAGCATGAGATCGTGCGGGTGCCCAGCCTGAAGCTGTACGATGCCCGGCTCGACCTGGCTTTGAGCGACACCGTGCCGCCCGACACGGCTCCTTCGAAGAATTTCTGGAAGATCTATGCCCAGCAGCTCGACATCCGGCGGACGCATTTCACACTTCACATGCCAGGCGACACGATGAGCGTGGCGGCCCTGTTGGACGACGCCCAGGCCGAGAAAGTCTATCTCGACCTTTATAAGGGACTTTATCAGGTGAAGCATCTCGACTGGCAGAAGGGTGGGGTGTCCTACGACCAGAACTTTGTGGCACGTGCCAAGTCGGGCTTCGATCCTTCCCATCTCGCCTTGTCCGGCCTCACCTTGAAGGCCGACTCCTTCTATTATTGCGATAATCTCTTGAAGATCAATATCCGGCAGGCCCGCTTCCGCGAGAAGAGCGGTCTCCAGGTGACGCGTCTCGAGGGTCCGTTCTCGATGGACTCCACGAGCCTTCATCTGCGGCAGATGGTCCTGACCACACCCACGACGACCCTCGGTGCCGATGTCGATATGGACCTTAACGCCTTTGACGACCGCCATCCCGGAGCCCTCAATGCCACGCTCCGCGGACAGATAGGCCGCGCTGACCTGATGGTGTTCCTGTCCGGAGCCGCTCCGCAGGCGCTTGTCAGGAACTGGCCGCGTCAGCCCCTTTATGTCGATGCCACGTTGCGTGGCAATCTGAAGCGTGCCCGCCTCCGTGCCGTCCGCGTGCGCATTCCGCATGCCTTCGACGTGAAGGCCAGCGGCTGGGTTGCCGGCGTGACGGATCCCGATAAGATGAAGGCCGAGCTGAAGGTCAGTGCCAAGACCTATGACCTCGGGTTCATCACCGCCATGCTCGATAAGGAGATGCGCCGCACCATCGCGATCCCGCAGGACATCGGCTTCGACGGCAGCGTGAGGATAGACGGTCAGAAGTATGCGTCCGATTTCCGCGCCACCCAGGGGCGGGGCTCGCTGACGGGCAGGGCCTCCATCGACGTCAGCCGGATGGCCTACGATGCCAAGTTGCTGGCTACCCGCTTCCCTGTCCAGCATTTTGTGAAGGGCATGGACCTGCATCCCTTCTCCGGACTGGTCGAGGCCCGGGGCAAGGGCACCGACATCTTCTCGCCCCGCACGCGCCTGCAGGCGAAGGCACAGGTCACGCAGTTCCAGTATGGTGCCTACAATCTCGACCGTCTCACGGCTGCCGCCAATATTGCCGACGGACGCATCAGCGCTCATGTGAAGAGCGACAACAAGCTTTTCAAGGGCATAGTGGACTTCAACGCGCTGGCCCAGCGCCACGGCATCCGTGCCACGGTGTCGGCCGATGTCAACCATGTCGATCTGTACAACCTGCGTCTGGTCGACGCCCCCCTCGTCGTCGGTATGTGTGCGCATGTCGATATCAATTCCGACCTGAAGCACAGTCATGCGATCATGGGCGACGTGGGCGATGTCACCCTTGTCGATGCCCATCGCACCTACCGTCCCGACGATGTCCGGATGGATGTCATCTCCCGTCGCGATACGACCCATGCCATCGTGTCGAGCGGTGACCTCTATCTCAACATGGACGCACAGGGCGGCTACGAGCAGCTGTTGTCGAGCTTCGACCGTGTGATGGCCGAAGCCCGTCAGCAGATGACCAAAAAGACGATCGACCAGGCCCGCCTGCGCGAGCGCTTGCCCGAGATGCGCATCACCTTCCGCAGCGGACACGACAATATGTTGTTCCAGTTCCTGCAGCGCTATCGCTATACAGTCAAGAATTTCTCGATGGACCTGTCGTCCTCGCCGGTGTACGGCCTTAATGGAACGATGGAGATCGACTCGCTGGTGGCCGACAGCATGCTGCTCGACACCATTCGCATGAAGCTGGCGAGCGATTCCACGACGACGCACTATTATGCCCAGGTGCGCAACAGCAAGATGAATCCGCAGCACACCTTCAATGCCCTCTTCGAGGGAGCCCTGCAGCCCCACGGCACCTTCCTCAAGACGCAGGTCTTTGACAAGAACGACCGTCTCGGCATCCGTGTCAACCTCTCGGCCGATATGTGGCCCCGTGGCATCAGCATCCATCTCTTCGACGACAATCCTATTCTGGGTTATAAGGAGTTTGAGGTCAACGACAGCAACTACATCTATATGCGCAACGACCGGCGTGTCAGCGCGAACATGAAGCTGCGCTCCAGCGACGGCATGGCGCTCCAGTTGCTTTCCAACGATGCCGACACCACGGCCCTTCAGAACCTGACGCTCTCGCTCCATCAGTTCTCCATCGGCGAGGTGCTGTCGCTCTTGCCCTATGCGCCTCAGCTGACGGGCGTGCTCGACGGCGACTTCCACGTGATCAAGACGCCCGAGGATCTCAGCGTCGCCTCGTCGATCAATGTGAGCGACATGACCTATGAGGGCTGGAAGATGGGCGACGTGGCCGCCGACTTTACCTATATGCCGTTCAACAACGGCCGTCACTATCTCTATGGCACGCTGGCCAACAACGACAGGGAGGTGGCACAGTTCTCCGGCACCTATTCGGATGCGGATGGAGGCAATCTCGACGCCTCGCTCGACCTGAACGAGACGCCGCTCCAGCTGGTCAACGGATTCATCCCCGGACGGATCATCGGCTTCCGCGGCCAGGGCGACGGCACGCTGAGCGTGAAGGGATCGTTATCGCAGCCGGTGGTCAACGGTGAGCTCTATCTCGACTCGGCCTATGTCTTCAGCGCACCCTACGGCGTGGAGATGCGTTTCGCCAACGATCCCGTGACGATCTCCAACAGCAAGCTGCTCTTCGAGAACTTCGAGATGTTCGCCCACAACGACCAGTCGCTCGACATCTCCGGCTCCTGCGATTTCTCCGATCTCGATCATATCACCCTCGACACCCGCATGCAGGCCGAGAACTTCCTGCTCATCGACTCCAAGGAGAACGTGCGCAGCGAGGCCTACGGCAAGGCGTATGTCAATGTGTTCGGCATGATGCGCGGCGAGCTCGACAACCTGCAGATGCGCGGACGTGTCGACGTGCTCGGCTCCACCTCTTTGAAATACAATCTGAAGGACTCGCCGTTGTCGACGGACAATCAGCTCGACGAGCTGGTACAGTTCACCGATTTCCGCGACTCCGCGACGACGGCCGTCACCCGTCCGCCCCTTACGGGCTTCGATGTCGACATGAGCGTGAACATCGACGAGGGCGCCAGCATCGAGTGTTTCCTCAATACCGACCACACCAACTACCTCAATGTGGTGGGCGGCGGCACCATGCGCCTGCAGTACAATGCCACCGACAATCTGACGCTCCGTGGCCGTTACACCATCGACAATGGAGAGATGAAGTATTCGCTGCCCGTCATCCCGTTGAAGACCTTCACGATCGAGAATGGCAGTTACATCGAGTTCAAGGGCGATCCGATGAATCCGACGCTGAACATCACCGCCAACGAGAAGACCAAGTCCACCGTCGGCAAGGGTGCCAACCAGCGGTCGGTGGAGTTCCTCTGCGGTGTCGTGGTGACCCAGACGCTCGACGACATGGGTCTTGAGTTCACGATCGACGCGCCGGAGGATCTGAGCCTTCACAATCAGCTGATGGCCATGTCGAAGGAGGCGCGCGGCAAGCTCGCCGTGACCATGCTCACCACGGGCATGTGGCTGGCCGACGGCTCGATGTCCTCCTTCTCGATGAACTCGGCGCTCAGCGCCTTCCTCAACAGTCAGATCAACTCGATCTCCAATTCCGCCTTGCGCTCGCTCGATCTGAGCTTCGGCATGGAGAACACGCGTACCGCCACGGGCATGCAGACCGATTACAACTTCAAGTTCGCCAAGCGTTTCTGGAACAACCGGTTGCGCATTGTCGTGGGCGGAAAGTTCTCGTCGGGCGAGAATGTGACGATACAGGATCAGACCTTCTTCGACAATGTCAATTTCGAATACCGCCTGAGCGACACCTCTTCCAAGTATCTTAACCTCTTCTACGAGCGTAATGCCTACGACTGGCTGGAAGGCAACATCACCAAGTACGGTGTCGGCTTCACGTGGAAGAAGAGCGTCCGTCGTCTCAAGGACATCTTCCGCTGGGGCAAGGATCCCGAGGATCAGCTCCCTGTGGTGAAGCCCGACACGACGGCGACGAAGGGTGGGGAGGACAAGAAGGAGTAAGGCCCTCCCGTTACAAGAGGAGCCGGCAGGTGCCCCACGGACTGCCGGCCGAACGATAATAAGCATGATATGATGAACAGACGACTCTATATAATCCCCCTGACGGTGCTGGTCGTGGCATTGCTTGTGGCTTGCTCGACGACCAGCGGCATACCCGATGGCGACCAGCTCTATATCGGCATGAAGAAGACGCAGTACAATGCGCCGGAAAAGAGTGCCCACTACGACAAGGTGGTGGAGGAGCTCGATGCGGCCCTTGCCACGGCTCCCAACGGCTCCCTCTTCGGATCGAGCGCTTTCCGCAACCCGTTGCAGGTGGGCCTGTGGATATGGAACGCCTTTGCCAACGACAGCAGTGCCGTCAGCCGCTGGCTGGTCAAGAGCTTCGGCTCCCGTCCGGTGCTCATGTCACGTGTCAATCCGGCATTGCGCGCCTCGGTGGCCAAGGAGGTGCTTCGTCAGCACGGCTATATGCGGGGAACGGTGACCTACGACGTGATCCCCCAGCGCAATCCCAAGAAGGCGAAGATCGCCTACACGGTCAATATGGGCCATCTGTTCACGATCGACACGCTGAAGTATGTCGGGTTTCCCCCCTCGGCCGACAGCCTGATGGAGGCCCACAAGGACGAGGCGCTGATCACGTCGGGCAGTGCCTTCGACGTG
>ENA-OPEG01000544-OPEG01000544.1-human-gut-metagenome-genome-assembly--contig:-NODE-544-length-10347-cov-3.235231_pt1 | contig 10347 bp, 10 predicted proteins | sample MGYA00241632_ERZ501527 | MGnify/ENA primary metagenome ERZ501527 (study PRJEB25962, sample SAMEA2042301) | human gut metagenome | biome: human gut; feature: human-associated habitat; material: faeces... | reverse complement strand
CTTCGCCAAAACCCTTCGCGAGCACAATAAGAACGCCCGGGCGTACAGCGACGAACTCAATCGGCGTAAGATTAAATAATTTTCTTAATTTTGGAAGATTTTTATAACCACTTTATTAGCAAGCAGTTCTGAGGATAAGGTAAAAATGAGGTAATGATTTGGCAACCCTGTCTATTTCTACGTTCTGCTGTGAGTTGCTGTCAATGTCTCTCGTCTTGGTACAAAAGTAGCAATAAAAATCGGATACACATCAAAATGTCCCATGATTTTTATCACAGGACGTTTTTTATCTTCGCTGAATAATCCGGTTTAACCGTTACTTCTATTTTCGGCAAGTTGCGGGCTATGATTGCTGAAATTTATACTTTAATCCATACTCTTCCAACTTGCTATACAGCGTTGTACGTCCGATTCCGAGCAATTCGGCGGCAACCTTGCGGTTTCCGTTTGCCTGCTTCAACGCGCGTAAGATGCGTTCCTTGTCCTCCGCATCGTTTCGCAAGGCGAAGCTGACAGGTGAGGTCGGTTTCGTTACGGCAAGTTCCAGATGCTCTTTCATGACAACTCCCGTCTGTGCCTGCAACACCGCGCCCATTATCTTCTGCCGAAGCTCACGGACATTACCCGGCCACGGATGGGTCAGCAATGTCTTACGGGCTTCCGCATCGAACCCAGTCACGCTACATTCCAATTCATTGTTGGCAATCTCACGGAAGAACTCCGCCAACGGCATGATGTCCTCCTGACAGTCACGCAAGGGCGGAACAGTTATCTCGAAGTCGTGCAAACGGTACAGCAAATCCTGTCGGAAACGTTTTTCAATGACCGCTTTCTCCAGATCCTCGTTGGTGGCGGCGATGATGCGGACATTGAAGCTCTTGTCCGTCTTGTCACCTATAGGGCGGTATCTCCGTTCCTGTATGGCACGGAGTAACATCTGCTGGGTTTCCAATGCGAGATTGCCTACCTCATCCAAGAACAATGTGCCACCCTCTGCCTCATTGAAGTATCCTTTCTTTGTGCTGTCCGCACCCGTAAACGCGCCTTTGACATGTCCGAAGAATGCCGAGGGCGCAAGGTCTTTGGAGAGTGAACCGCAGTCCACAGGCACAAACGGTTTCCCTGCCCTTTTGCTCTTATCATGCAGATGGTGGGCGATATGCTCCTTGCCCGTGCCGTTCTCTCCGAATATCAGCACGCTCATATCAGTAGGGGCAACTAATCTTATCTGTTGCATGATTTTCTGAAAGGCGGAACTGTCACGGGCAAAAACGGGCATACGATTTCGTCCGATACTCCGTTCTTTCAGGATGGTATGAAGCAGAGGCATAAGTTTATCCTCCACAAGCTGCTTGGGGATATAGTCCAGCGAGCCGAGTTTCATACTTTCGACTGCCGTATGCACTTCGGCATAGTTGGTCATGATGATTAACGGTTGTGTCATGCCTTCCTTGCGCATCCATCGTAATAGGTCGATGCCGTCACCGTCGGGTAGTCGTAGGTCAGAAACCACGATGTCCCCGTCTGAGGCTTGTTGCAGAAGTTTCTTCTTTCTTCGCGGTCGAGAGGTGGTAAGCCTGCACGGTACGGAATCCTTCCCGTGCCAGCAGGTTGCAGACAAACTCGCAATACACGATATTGTCCTCCACCACGATGATTCTTGTTTTATCCATTTTCGTATTTTTCCTTTCTTCTTTTGCCTGCCGGATAATTTCAGCACCTTTATCCAGCACAGCCGGTCACCGCTTTGCATATCGCTTCGTCATCTGGAGTGGCACTTCCATGAAGTTGGGCGTAAAGTTCCCTCAATGGCTGGTCGGCACGGAGAATCTGCCATGAACTTCGCAGATGGTGTGTAAGTGTGTCCAGTTCTTGGAGGTCTTTACGCTGTTCTGCATCCTTGACCGCCTGCATTTCCTTTTCGGTTTCCGCTATCAGTTTGTCCAGCATGACGGATTCATTGCCATAAGATAGCAGAGTGGAAAAATCCGGCTTTTCATCCAATATGCTGCTTAATGCGCATTTATCCGTAATCTCCATCAGTTCGGATATGGAGAACGGCTTGAACAGGCATCCGGCAAATCCACGCCCTATAAGTTCCTCCTTGCTGCAACTGCCCGAAGCGGTTGTCACGACTATGGGAATACTCTTCGAGTTGCCTACATTGGATGAGCGCAACAGTTCCAGCAGTTCAAAACCGCTTATCTCAGGCATATTCAGATCCGTCAGAAGCAGGCTGTATTCCTTTTTTCGTATCAGCTCCATCAGTACCGAAACATTGGTACAGGTATCGCAGTGCATCCCTTCATGGGCATACATTTCTTTCAACATAAGGAGAAGTACCTCGTCATTGTCGATGGCAATCACATCATGGCAGATATGATTATGGCGCATTTGCGCTTGAATTGTCTGTTCCGGCAGTTCCTCGGCTGTCTGCATGGGAATTTCCACCGTGAAGCGGCTCCCTTTGCCTTTCTCGCTTTCCAAGCGTATAGTTCCACCGAGCATCGCCACAATACGCTGCACGATGGACAATCCTAATCCGAAGCCGTCTTTTGCGGCGGCATTTGAAAGACGTTCAAATGCACCGAATACTCGTTGTTGCTCATCTTCGGTCATGCCCGTACCGGTATCTTCAACGATAAGTTTCAGCAAACCGTTATCATAATCCGCTGCCAATGATACACTACCGTTATCCGTGAACTTGATGGCGTTTGACAACAAGTTGTTGCCGATTTGCAGGATACGTTCCTTGTCGGTCAAAACCACCGCATCGGTGTGGCTCTCCACTATCAAAGTCAGCCCCTTGTTCATGGCAATGGGCATGAACTCCGTTTCAAGAATATGCGTGATTGCGGAAATCCTGCAAGGGGAAAGGTTGGGTTGCTCCTTGCCGTTGTCCAGACGGAAGAAATCCAGCAGCGTGTTGAGCATCTCCCGCATACGCTCGGAAGATTGCCGGATATTATCCACATACATGGTGCTTTTATCCGCGCTACAACTTTTCTGCATCAGTCCGGCATAGCCTCATTTTGTCAATCGTATTTTTTCGTGGTAGAAGTAGTTTACGATGACAGGTTTGCCTTTTTCCGAGCGTCCGTATGGCAGATCGTTTATACGATACGGGAAGCCCTGCTCCTTGGCGTAATTTGAAATGTCCTGCTCCAATGCCTGCCAGTATTCAAGCCTTTTTTTATTGTAAATTTCCTCGTAAAGCGGTATGAGGTCAGGATACTTCTCACGGATATACGTCATTATCCCGCCTTTGAACTGCCCGCGTAAATTCAGGTTTTCAAGCCAGATTAAATCAGCATAATCTTTTACCTCCTCTATTATTGCCTTCACGTCTGTTATTCTGGGGAATATGGGCGAGACGAAGCATACGGTGCGGATACCTGCCTCGTATGTCTGACGCATCGCTTTCAGACGGCGTTCAATGCTTACGGCGTTGTCCATATCTGCGCAGAACTGCTCGTCGAGCGTATTGACAGACCATGACACAGTCACTTTGGGAAAACTCTTCAACAGGTCGAGATCGCGAAGGACAAGATCGGACTTTGTGCATATCATAATCTCGGCATCGCTTCCTCGCAGCTCTTCGAGCAGCCTTCGGGTACGGTGGAATTCTTCTTCATACGGATTGTAACCGTCCGTCACAGACCCTATTACAACACGTTCACCGTCGTATTTATGAGGATTCGTTATCGGCTTCCAGTTTTTTACATCTAAAAACGTACCCCACGGCTCGGTGTGCCCGGTGAACCGTTTCATGAACGATGCGTAGCAATACCTGCAGGCGTGGGGACACCCTACATAAGGGTTGACCGAATATCCTCCCACCGGCAGAGAGGATTTGGTCATTACACTCTTTACATCTATTTCCTTTATTGTATCCATATTCATTGTATTCGTCTGGTAAATTGTTCCGGCAATTCCTGAATCATTCTTTCGTCGCCCATAATCGGCAGCAAATCCTCTTTCATGAACACCGGTATGCCATGAGCCTTTGCCTGTTCTGCAATGCTAAGCACCCATTCGGGGCGCGAATATGACTTTCCTTTTCGGTTTCCGGTCTCTGTGCCTATGACAATCCAGTCAATTCCCTCGAAATCAATCTCGCCGATATCATCGAAGAGAGGTTCAAACGTGACATGGTAGTGTCGTGCTTTGATATTCTTTTTCAAATCATCAATCCTCCTTTTCTCGGAACTGCGCGTGACGGTCACGCCCATCCATACGTTCTCGTCGTCAGAGGAGAAACTGATTTTGTCAGGGCGCTTCGTCAGAAAGATATAGGCGTGCTGGGGATTGCTGCTGATCCGCTCGAAAATTTCTGCGTTCCATTCAGGCTTCCAATCGGAGAAATCGCTCATTCCTGTCATGAGCCACACATGAGGACGGGACGTATCGATGATGCGCAGTTTTCGTTCCATGTATTCAGGCACGGAAAAGTCGTCGGTAATGTGGAAACGGCGGCAGTTGTTACGGGCATAGCAGTAAGGGCATCCTATAGTGCACCCTACCACTATGTTCATGTTTTTTATCAGGGATTTAATGCAGACACTCATAACACAACTGTTTCTCCGTCCTCCGGGATAATCAGCCGGCTCATGTCGGCTTCGTGATGCGTTGCCTCATTGCGCAGAATTGCACGGGTGGTCTGGCAATGGTCGATGGCATCCATGTGTACGGCTATCAGCTTGATATGCGAAGGCAATTCGTCAAGTATCTGCATCACTTCGTTCTCGTCGGGGATGATAGGACCGTCCGTTTTGGAAAATTCGGGAAAGATTGCACCTCCGGAGTTTACCACGATATAGTCAGGATTGAACCGTTCCACGGTGTCTCGGATACATGCTTCCCATCGGCAGTCACCCATTATATAAACGGTCGGGAAGCCCTCGGCTTTTAGCACATAACCTGATACAGGTCCCATCATCTGCCCGATCTGCCCGAAACCATGATGTCCGGTCGTGCGGTAAATGGATATGCCGTCTATTGTTTTTATTTCTTCGATGGGTATCACATTTGTAAATCCGTCGTTTCTGATGGCGTCCGCGTCCTGGGGCTGAACGTAGAAAGGAATTTCTTTGGGCAAATGTGTGGGGACACTCGGCTCGTAATGGTCGATGTGATTGTGGGTCAGGAGCACCATGTCCACGCCTCCGATAATATCCTGAATAGGAATGGTGAGGTGTACCCTCGGTGTTTTATTCACACCGAGGGCCGATATCAAAGTGCCTTTGTCGGCTAAAACGGGGTCAATTAGCATGGTGTGTCCCGCATACCTGATTTTCAAGGTGGCATTGCGCACCAATTGTACTGTGGATGTCTTTTTCATGACTATATGTCTTGTTATTGATTACGGGTGCAAAGTTCGGAAGAATCCGGCGAAACATCTATGCCTGAAAAAACGGTAATTATGCCATTTTGATAAATGAAATTATTATCTTTGCAAAAACGACAAGGATATGGACGAGATAATCAACCCTGATCGACTGGTCAGCGTACCGTTCAACAAGACACGCTGCGGCGTGGATTTTTACATCAATACTGCCATAAACAAGGACATCGGACTTGTGCTGACAGAAAACAAGCGGTTTAAGACAGACTTCTTCAGCTTCTACTTTTTCCGTAAGGCAAACGGATATTTGCTACTGAACTTCCGCAAGATTGAACTGCGCGACGGCATGGTTCTCCTGCTTTCACCCCATCAGCAACAAGAGTGGCATGTAGATGAGACGGCGTTGGATTACACGTTCCTTATATTCCGCGAAGATTTCATGCGTACTTTTATCGCCGACAAGTTCTTCGTTTTTCGCCTTTTGTATTGTTACCAGACAGATACGCCGCCTTACATCAATGCCACACATGACGAAATGAAGGAATATATGCGGCTGCTCGGAAAGATTAAGTATGAGCTGATGAATCCAGTGTCCGATACGTACAATATCATTGTTTCCTTACTATATTATCTTTTGCTGATTATCAATCGTACATACGCTGCCGCCTATTGCTTGCCCGCTGAAATTGCTAAAAACAATTTCGCTTTTCGGTTCAAGGACTTGTTGGAACAGAATATCCGCACCCACCAGCGGGTGCAGGAATATGCAGACATGCTTCATGTCAGTCGCATCACACTCAATAACTCAGTAAAAGCCCAATTCGGAGTATCAGCTACCCATTTGATAAAACAACGTCTGCTTGAGGAACTGAAGAACGAATTGCTATTCTCCAACCGCACTGTCAGTGAAATGGCGGATGATTTCAATTTCTCTGATCCGAGCCATCTCATGCGCTTCTTCAAACAGCAAACAGGCAAAACATTTACTCAGTACATGACGGATTACAATAAAGGCATATACGAATAACTTCTTAATATAGTCGATAGCGGCTATCGAAATATGGTTGTTGATGTTCAGGCGTTTTTGTACTGCATGAACCATTTTACGATTTCTGGATCTTCGTGCGAGCCGAGTAAGAAAGGCTTGTCGGTATCCAGCGTCTTTATCCGTGCCATGTCGTCGGCCGACAGGGTGAAGTCTAATATGTCGAGATTCTGCTTCATGCGTTCCGGTTTCACAGACTTAGGAATAATTATGCACACTGATATTTATCGCGCCCGGACAGGTGTTCGGTGCGGAAGATGACGGCATGCAGTTCCAACCAGATGGCTACCTGCTTATGTTCCATCCCGACCTGCTGCGGAATACACCTCTCGGGCGGATAATGCGTGAATATTCGTTCTTTTCCTACGAGACAAACGAGGCATTGCACCTTAGTGTGGAAGAACGGCAAATCATCATGGATTGCTTCCACAAGATTCAATATGAATTGAACCATCCGATACACCGTCACAGCAAGAACCTCATCACAGACAGCATCAAGACGTTCCTTGATTACTGCACACGTTTCTATGACCGCCAGTTCATCACACGCGACAACCAAAACCGAGACATCCTCGCAAGATTTGAGCGGTTGCTTGACGAATACTTCCATGATGGGGCTGCTAAACGGATAGGCTTGCCCACTGTACAGTATTGTGCAGACAAGCTCTGCCTCTCGCCCAACTATTTCAGTGATTTATTGAAAAAAGAAACAGGTTCAACCGCCCTGCATTTCATTCATGACAAGTCTATTGAAATAGCCAAGACGGAACTTGCATCTACAGACGACACCGTTAATGAAATCGCCTATAATCTCGGTTTTCAGTACCCGCAACATTTTACCCGACTGTTCAAGAAAGAGGTAGGTTACACTCCGAATGAATATAGAGCGCAAGTGTCGTGAGAATTGGATTAGTACAGAATATTAGAACCCAACACCTCTCTTGCGCTTAACTTTCTTCCTTCTGCGAAGTATATCCACCATTTCCTGATTGGCTTCCGCATCAGCAGCGTTATAAGATGAGCCACTGCTTTTTAGCAATCCCCAAGAGCCGTTGAACAACTCGCTTTGTGCCGTGCCGGACGGTGCGCTTGGTGTAGCCGTTTCATATATTCCGGCTGTTATTCCCATACGTTCCCTGCATCTGTTGTGCTGCAAAGCCGCGTCAATCTTGGAATAACTGAAACGCCTGTCCACTTTGGAGCCGTTGAAATGGTAGCCATTCATGGAGAATACAACACCCTGCACCTCGCTGGTCTGCCCCTTATGCTTGAAATGTACTTCCACTCCCTGCCGTTTCAGGTTGGCGATAAGCACGTTCCAGTTGCCGCATCTGCCGACTTCCATTTTGATGATGTCGTAAAGCGCATATTTCGTCCTGTCTGGCTCTTTCAGGCGGTTGCGTTTGACATTGTCCTTTCCGCCAGCCATATGCAAGCCGTATTTCAAGGTCAATTCCTTGCAGATGCGGGTACTGCGCAGACGCTCGTGCCTGTCCGATATGGTATTGCCGTTGTTGTCTATGCGGTTGAAAGCAATATGCACGTGCGGATGCTCCTTGTCGAAATGCTGGGCGATGAAGAACTGCGTATTCTTGATTCCCATCCGTTCCATATATTCAAGCGCGATGCCTGCCATGATACGGTTCGTCAGCCGTAACTCATCCTCTTTGGAAAAACTCAACGCGATATGTCCGACAGGTTTTGTCACCTTATCGTTCATCCGTGACTGGGCATTGAAACTCATGGCGATAGTTTCCAGATTTTCCATAAACAAGCCTTCGCTTGCTACTATCTGCGTATCCTTCTTCTTGTCGATGATGTAATCCACCACACCCTTGAAGTCGCTTCCTTTTACGATTTTCGCCATCATATCCCTATCTTGGTTATAAGTTCATGAATCCTTGCCACTGCCACCTTGCAGTCCCACCGTTCATCGTGGAAGCCTCCGGCGTTTGCCTTACGCGCAAGCTGGTTGAGATTGTTAGCCATGCCGCAGAGTTGGCGGATGTATCCGGCATGTTCCTCCGACAGCCGTTCTTTCACATGACCGTTACGGAAACATTCCCTCATGTACTCGCTTGGTGATACGCCCGCCTCATGCGATCGTGTCAGCAGGCGGAAGTAGTCGGCTGCCGTCATTTTCACTGCGATACGGTATTTCAGTTTCTCGGTTGCTTCCTTCTTGGGGCGACCTCCCTTGTTGCGTTCCTTGTGTTCCTTTGTCTGTTCCATATTTTATTCCTTTTAATTCGGTTACTGATTCAACTGTATAGACCGACGGGATGCCACCTCCTGCAATTTGGATGGTGGGTGGCAAGCGGTTTCGGTACACCCGAAACACAAACTTGCTACCTCCCAATCCTTAAGGAATGAGTTTCGGGCATCTCCCGTTTTTCTCATTCGGGATGTCATAATCCCAACCCTTTCTTCTTGGGTTTTACGATAGTTCTTGGCGGTGGACTAACGGCTAATTTCTGCCGGATTCCACGCAGGTAATCGTTCAGGTCTTTATGCCCTTTGTAGTTGTCGGAGAAGTCGCGGATGCGTCCGGCGAACTTCCTTTCCAATTCCCGATACGCCTTTCTTCCCGCCTCGTCATTGTCGAGCATGCAGTGGATACGTCCATACCCGTGCAGCACATCTATAGCTTTGGAAACATTGGCGGTCGAATTGAGGATGACGTAATCCTGCCTGTCAAGGTCGGGCAAGTTCGAGCAGTTCCTCTTCCGCAACGTGAGGAATGAAAGATAGTCCATCATGCCCTCGAATACAAGGCATTTCTCTCTCGCTTCTCCCTGTTGCCGAATATGGCTGATGTCTTTGGGTGCGACACAGCCTTTGAAAAAACGGTTACGCACTTCAAATCCTCCCGCCACATTCGGAAAACCGATGGCGAAATAGGGCTTGCCGTTATGGGTGAAGTGGAGCTCTTTACATTGCGCCTTTGCCAAAGCGATGTTTATGCCCCGTTCCTGCAAGTATCGGAGCAATGCCGGATGGGTGAGTTCGCCCACCTCCAAATGTTGGAAACTCGGTTCGGATGCCTGCTGGCGAAAAGAGAAAGATATGGGACGGATGTGTGGTGCCTGTTCCGCTATCTTGCCAAGCAGATAAGGCACATGGTCGGATGCGTACAGTACCCCTGCAAGTGCGATGATGTTACCACCTCTTCCCAGTCCATAATCGAACCACAGGTTGCGGTCGGTGTTCACCTTGAACGAGGCTTCCGTTTCCTGACGGAACGGGGATTTATACCACAGGCAGTTTCCCTGTTGCTTTACGGGCGAATAACCCAAACTTTGCAGATAGTCCGCAATTTTGATTTGTTTTGCTTCTTGGATGTTCATGATATAATTTCTATGGATTTGATGATGACTGTAAAAACGTTGATTTGATGAATGAGATATGTATTGTCCTATACGTTAATGCTTTATATTCTCAACATCTTCTCAACAAACCACTCACAAATAGAGAATCCAACAAACTGATGCTGTTTCCCTCTCAACTTTTCTTTTCGATTGTTGAGAATTTGTTGAGAGTGTATGCTGTTTATTATCAGTATGGTTATATCATTATTCATCAATTCAACAAAAAAAGAATAGTATTACAGGGATTCAAGTTGTTCCCTTGTGACGGTGTAGAAACGACCGACTCTTTTTATCAGCTCATATCGGCACTCCCGATTGTAATTGAATTGGTAAGTGGTATATGTAAGCCCGTTAGAGGCAGGAGTAAGTTTCCAACATTCCTGCAATACCTTTCTGACTTGGTGCTTCTCCACCTTTACCTGCGAATGTACCAGCAAAAGAAGAATGTCGTTGTGGCAGAACGAGAATGTGTCCGTGCCGACACTTTCCATAATGTCAAGGATAAGTTCGCACATCTCTATCTCCAATCGGTTGCGGTTGCTGCGGATAATCTTCTGCAAGGCTTCGGTATTCATCAAAGAGGGCGCAAA
>ENA-OPEG01000512-OPEG01000512.1-human-gut-metagenome-genome-assembly--contig:-NODE-512-length-10726-cov-2.043389_pt1 | contig 10726 bp, 10 predicted proteins | sample MGYA00241632_ERZ501527 | MGnify/ENA primary metagenome ERZ501527 (study PRJEB25962, sample SAMEA2042301) | human gut metagenome | biome: human gut; feature: human-associated habitat; material: faeces... | reverse complement strand
CGTGTACGGTTGGGGTTGTCCACGTTGATGGCCATCTGCCATGCACGCCGCCAGTCGGCCAGGTCGCGCCGTGTCAGTGCTTCGGTAAGCAGTTGGAGCTTGACGCTCATTTCCTTGATGCGCCGTCTTTCGGCGGCATTCATCCGGTTGAGATATTCTATTTTCGGTTTCTTTGCCATAATCGTTACCAGATATAGTTGTTACGTTTGTCGGAGCCGTATCGTATGCCGGCTCCGGTCTGTTCTCCTTCTTCTCCCGTGGGTTGCAGTTCGGGCAGGTTCATGACCGCCTTGCCTGACTGAACCTTCTCCAGGTAGGCGATGGCGTTTTCAAACTGTTCCTTCCGGATTTCGTAGCCCATCTTCTGTGGCAGACTGAGCACCATGAAGTAAAGTGCCAGATCGGCCACCAGCCCCACGAGGTCGATGTTTCTTGCTTCGCCTTCGGCGGTGAAGGCCGCCTGCATGTCATAGCGTCCGTCCAGGTAGCTGGCTATCCGGTCCATGGCCCGGCGTTCGGCCAGCAGGCGGTTGTCGCTTGTAGCCTGTTGGATGATTCTCAGTGCATCGGCACTGACCTGTATGTAGTCTTGTTCGGTGATAAACATAGTTACCATGAGTTTTTAGGAGGCCGGCGAACACCCAGCCGGGGTGTGAACGAAGCCTCACGGGTTTGTTTCTGTAATTTATAGATAGCTCCCTCGCAGGCATCGGGGAAGTCGTCGTGTGCCCGGCTGCCCTGTTCGAAAGCCAGTGTTTGGTCGATTCCGGCCCGCATGTCGGGGTCTTCTTTCAGCTTCTCGTTATAAAAGAAGTAGCCACGTTCCCATAGTGGGCTAATAGCCTCCACACGGGCGAACTTGTCGGGTTTCTTCCGCTTGTCGGGCATGATGGGAAGCTGGTAGCCCCGTGCGTCGCCTTCACGCTGGAACTCGTCGAGGATGGTGTCCTGCATGAAGTTGGCTTCCATGTAGATGCTGACCGCCGCATCCTCAGGCAGTGACTCGTAGACATCGTAGAGCCAGCGAACCATTTCGCCCACGCTGCACTGGCGGCAGAAGGCACGCAGCAGATGCAGTTCCCGGTGGGAGGCGGTTTTCAATCCACGCTTGGGACGACCTATCATGGCAGCAGCCTTGTAGTCGTTCTTTCCGGAGGATTTCCACGAAGGGTCGATGTAGAGCACTATCTGATCGTAGTATTTCAGTTTCAGCATCGGTCGCCAGCGTATCCACCGTTCCTGAAACACGGCTCCCTCGGTGATGGGATTATTCATGTATTCCTTCTGAAACGAGCGGTAGCCCATGAACTGTTCGCGGTCGCGCAGTTTCTCGATGGTGTAGAACTCCGGCCAGGCAGGAATCCCGTTGCGATCGATGGCGTTCACCTCAATGGTCTTTACGGTCGGCGTGTCGATGATTTTCTGCAATACGGAGTTTTTGGAAATCAGGTTACCCACCATGATGAAACGCCCGTCCTTGCCGCCGAAGCAGCCGAACAGGGCTTCCTTTATCCAGTTGGTCATCTCACGTACACGGGCTTCACTGCGGCACATTTCATCATCGTCCAAGTCATCCACCACGATGTAGTCCGGACGCATTTCACGGAAACGCAAGCCACGGGGCGACTGGCCACGGCCTCGGGAGAAAAAGGCGCACTGGTCACGTGTGACAAATTCGCCTTCCTGCCACATTCCGCTGTTGTACTGTTCGCCAAAGTCACGGATGATATACTGGTTGTATTGCAGCTCTGCCTGCAAGTCTCCCAGCAGACCATCGGCGCTGTCTTCACTCTTGCCGACCAGCACCATAACGTGCAGCTCGCTACGGAACTTCAGCCAAAGCGGGATGCCGATGTCCAGGTGTACTGACTTGGCATGACCGCGCGGCCACTTGCAGACCAGACGCAGTTCCGGATGGGAGGCGATGTAGCGTGCCGCCTCGTTATGGAATTTCGCATTCGGACACTGGCAATAATGTGAAAGGTACCGCTGGCAGAAACAGTCGTAGTCTTTCAGGGCACGGGCGATATTCCGCTTGCGTTCCGCTTCGGTTTCCACTCGTTCCTGCGAGGTCATCCGTTCCACCCGCTTGCAGTGTTCCTGCCATCGTTTCAGGGCTTCTTTCTTTTCCTGTTCCGTCATGATCAGCCTCCTTTCTGGGCGAAGAGTTCATTCAGGTAATCGTTGTGCAGCTGGTTCACGAGCTGGAACAGTTCGTTGGTCAGCAGGGGATACTTGTCACGGTTCGCAGCCAGCCAGTTCTCAAAGTCAATCATGGTGTCGATTCGGTCTACCACACTGGCCTTCTTCTCGAGCTTTTCGATGGCGGTGGCTGTCTTGATAAGCTTGTCGCCCAGGCTGGCCAGCATATCCTCGTTTCCCGGCTCGTTCGCCTTGTCGAGCAGGGAGTTGATGGAAGACAGCAATTTATTCACCAGTTCCGGACGGGTGATGCTGCGTGCCGCCTTCATCTCTTTCCAGCCGAGGGTATTAATCCACCGGCTGAGCGTCTGACGGCTCACTTCCACTTTCTGAAGAATCTCTTCCTGCGAAAGCCCGCTCATGTAGAGCACCCGTGCCAGTTCCTGTTTTGTGTCGTTTTTAGCCATGTTTTACCTTGTATTTATATTCGTTTACGACAAAGTTCATCCATTTTCGTGCATCCACGAAAAAGGGGTGCAACCGTTACAGAGAACAGTGCAGCATTTACACACTTCCTTGCAACCGTTACACACTTTTTTGCCCGGACGGGAAAGGCAGAGTAAGTTTGCGTCAAACGAACGGAAAAATGGCAAAACGAATCAGAATATCGAACGAAACGCTGAACTGCTACGGCACGTGGATTCGTACCGAAGGCATCGACCTGACGCAGTTTGAACGGAACCCCGTACTGCTCTGGATGCACCAGCGGGGCGTGGTAATAGGAATGATAAAGGATATACGCGTAGCGGATGGAGAAGTGACCGGCGAACCCTGGTTTGATGAGGTACGTGAAGAATCGCGTCTGGCAAAGCAGCAATGGGAAAAGGGCACGCTACGTATGGGTTCGCCCAACTTCGAGATACTGGAAACAAGCGAAGATGCTGCTTTGCTGAAACCCGGACAAACCCGTCCTACCGTAACCCGCTGCAAGCTGATGGAATACAGCATGGTGGACATCGGCGGAAACGACGACAACATCCGGCTCTCATACGAGGGGCGGGAAATCAGGCTGGATGCAGGAGGCGGATGCGACCTGCCGCTGTTGAAGGAAAGCTTTAATGAAAACCAAACATTACAGACAATGAACGAACAACTGAAAACCATCGCCCTGATGCTGGGGCTGGCGGACACCGCCACACTGCAGGAAGTGCAGAAACAGATTAACGTATTGCTCGGCTACCAGGCGGCCAACACATCCCTTCGTACCGAGAAAGAAAAACTGGAAAAGGAACTTGACACCTTACGACTGGCAGGTATTACGTCGCTGGTGGAGGATGCCGTGACTGCCGGAAAGATTGAATCCGGGAAGAAAGCTCACTTTATCGAGCTGGGAAAGAAAATCGGACAGGAAAGCCTGAAACTGACCTTAGAAGCCATGCACGGCACGGTCAAGCCGTCGATGGTGTTGAACCGAAGCACTGACCGGACGGCAACCGGCGAATGGAAGAAACTGAGCGAAGTCCCGGAAGAGGAACTGAAACTGATGCGCAAGGACGACCCGCAGCAGTACCGCAGGCTGTACAAGGCAGAATACGGTGTGGACTGTCCGGAACTTAACTGATTGTTGAACACAAATTAAAACACGAACATGAGAAAAGAAATCGTAAAATTCGTAACCGGCACACTGGTGAATGTGCTGATGAGTATCGTTATCCTGGCTTGCCTTGGAATTCCGAACGCAGGATTCTGGGGGCTGATTGTAGGAGTGGTGCTTCCTATTGCACTGGGTAAATTTCTTCCGAAAGGTGCAGCACTGGAAGGTGTCTATACAGAAGTCTGGACGGGCGAGCTGGTGAAGCAGCTTCGCGGAGGAATGACCGCCTCATTCCTGGATGGTGTGTCCGATTATTCGGCTGCGGTGAACAACGAAGTGGTACACCTGGTAGATGTGGGCGGCGACCCGGACGTACTTATCAACAACACGACGTATCCCATTGCCGCACAGGAACTGGAGGACGGGGATATCGCACTAGGCCTTGACAAGTTCCAGACCAAAAAGACAGCCGTATCGGACGACCAGCTCTTTGCTATCTCTTACGACAAGATGGGAAGCGTGATTGAGCGTCACGGTGATGCCATTACCATCGCAAAATTCAAGAAAGCGGCCCATGCGCTGGCTCCGAACAGCAACACGGCGAAAACACCGGTAGTGCCTACTTCCGGCGATCTGGATAACGGACGAAAGAAATGTACCCGCAAGGATATTATCGCGCTGAAACGCAAGCTGGATGCCTTGCAGGTTCCCACCGCAGGCCGCCGGCTGGTGCTCTGCTCTGATCACGTAAACGACCTGCTGGAAGACGACCAGAAGTTCCGTGACCAGTATTACAACTACACAACCGGAAAGATTGCCAACATGTACGGATTCGAGGTGTACGAATTTGAGAACTGTCCGTACTTCACCAAGGAAGGCACAAAAGTTCCGTTTAAGAATTCGCCTTCGGGCACTGACCATCAGGCATCCTTCTGCTTCTACACCAAGCGTGTGTTCCGTGCGCAGGGTAGCACCAAGATGTATTACCGCGACGCACAGACCAACCCGGACTACCAGCAGAACGAAGTGAACTTCCGTCACTACTACATCGTACTTCCGAAAAAGATGGAGGCTATCGGTGCCATCTACAGTTATGACGGTTCTACTGCACAGACATCCGACCAAAGCGGAGAGCCTGACAAGAACTGGGCTGAGACCAGACGCGAAGCTGAAGCCGCTAAAATGGCCATGGCTATGTCTGAAGGAGGAGAGAATGGCGTGAGCGGACTGGAAGAAAAGTTACAGGAAGACCCTGCAGCCGGTGAGGAACTTGAAGCATAAGGGGGACTGAAGGATGAAACACTTTACAATGGGTGAACTTTGTGCAAGCACCACCGCCGACGCTCATGGAATCAAGAATACACCGCCTCTTCAGGAGGCGGGTAATCTGAAAGCCCTGTCCGACAACGTGCTTGACCCGCTCCGCGAATGGTACGGAAAACCGATTACTGTCAATTCAGGGTACCGCTGTCCGCAACTGAACCGGCTAGTGGGAGGTGCGGCAAGCAGCCAGCATCTGAAAGGAGAAGCTGCTGACATTACAGCAGGAAGCAAGGAAGATAACCGGAAACTCTTTGAGTACATCCGTGAGAATCTGCCTTTCGACCAACTGATTGATGAAAAGAATTTTTCGTGGGTGCATGTGTCTTACAAACGCGATGGAAATAACCGGAAACAGACATTGAAACTTTAAAAACAAACCGGCCATGAGCGATACAATCAGGGAAATTATACAATGGCTGTTCGCTGGCGGAGGGCTGTTGGCCCTGATTGAGCTATGGCGGACACGCCGGAAAAATAAGGCAGCATCGCAAAAGGACGTGGAGTCATATTTCCAAACCATGTATGAAGCGAACGGTAAAACGATGATCGGCCTTCAGCATAAAATTGACGAATTACAGAACTTAACCATCAGACAGGATGAACGCATATTTAAATTGGAACGCATTACGCGCCGGGCTGCTGTGTGCCGTTATTGGGGCAGTTGTCCTCTCCGTTCAGAGCTGCAAAAGTACAAGCAGTTTACAGGAGAACCGGACAGCCGTCCGAAAGGACAGTCTGACGCAGACCGCAACGAAGGTGACTGCTTACGAACCGGTCCCGATGACACAGACGAGTCTGGCACTGGATGCCGACCGCCTCCTGCTTCTTCCTACATTTCCTGAAGGTGTCGGTCTCACTGCGCACGATGGCCGTTTGTCTCTCCGTGCGGAGAGTGACGGGAAAGGTGGTGTGAACATCACAGCGCAGCATGAAGGTGAAGAGCGAAAAGTGATTCAGGAAGAGAAAACCACTTCAAACCGTATCCGTGATGAAGCGGAAAGTCAACTGGAAGAAGTGAAGGAAAAACACCCCGGCTTTCTATCATGGATGGGAGGAACAATCATTGCGGGGCTATTACTTTTCCTTATTTGGAAACTGATTAGAAAATATTTAAGCAAACATTAAAAACGACAAGATTATGGCAGATACAAGCAACGGACTGATGTACGGAGTGGCGAAAGTGACATTCAAGGCTGCGGGAGCAGAAGGACAGGAAAAGACGTTGGGCTGGCTGGATGAAAACGGGATGCAGCCTGCGGGAAATGCTCCTACCTTTATGGATGTGATGGCCGCACAGGTAACAGACGGGCCGGTAGACAGCATCATGACCAATCCGGGAAGCGATGCGTTCACAATGAACCTTATCCAGCTGAATGCGCAGAGTATGGTGGATGTGTTCGGTGGAAAAGCGGAAGCTGACGGTTCTTATACACCACCGACAAAGATGGTAGCCAATGGCGTACTGACTATCACTATGCATTCAGGCCACAGTTTCCGTGTATTCAACTCCCGATTGAGCCGTAACGGATGGCAGAATGGTATCAACATGCAGAATGTGCTGGCAATGGGTATCCGTGTGGATATGCTGAAACCGACCGACGGCAAGGAAAGACGTTACCGCATCTATCCTCCCGGAGTAACCCCGGATGAGAGTGATTCAACCGCAGACGCAGCAGGATAAATATGAAGGCACAGGATATAGAACTGCTGGCAGGCATCTCTCTCAGTGACGGGGGAATCAGCCTGCCGCTTCATACGGTACTTCGGAAACGTCCGTTCCGCATTACGATGAAGACACCTACCACCCGGAGCCTGATACGAATCAGCAAGCGTTATCTCCGGATCGGGGTGACTCCTGAAGAATATGACGCATACGACCTGGACCAGCGTATCCGGTTTGTCTTCCTGCATGGAAAGGATATCAGCCGGATGGTGGCATACGGAATTATTCGAGGCCCGGTACTGGGAAGGTTACTAAACCGCCCGGTGGCATGGATGCTTCGGGAACTGATGACGCCCGACGAACTTTCATCCGCCTGGCGACAAATACTGAACAGTACATCTACCACGTCTTTCGGGATTATTATCGCATCGGCAGCAGCTCTGAACAAGATGCAGCCCTTAGCGAGCCGGACCGGGAGCGCAAACGACAAGAGGAGTTAAAGAAGGGACATACGGAACCTTCGCATAGCCTTTTCGGCGTAGTAGGTCAGCTGGCCACTGAAACGGGTTGGAGCATTGGCTACATTCTGGACAAAGTGAATGTAGTTACCCTACAGCTCATGATGGCAGACATGCCTCACTGGGTTCCTCCGAAGAAACCGGACTTGATGCAGCAAATCCGTGAAATGGAGGAACGTGAGAAAAAAAGAAACAGTCACACATACAAAAAAAATACGAACACGACAAAGGGAATGAACCCGATGGAGTTCTTTACCAATTATGCGGTAAAGGACTGATTATTCATCATTATAAATTGGAATCATGGCAGTACCCGTTGAACTGGAAATATTCATGAAAGACTTGACCAAGGCCGGATTACAGAGCGTGGGCAAGAATGTGGATGATGTGGAGAATCAGACTATGAAACTGATTGAAGCATTGAAGCAGGTACGTGCCGAACAGATCAAGCAGCTTGAAGCGAACAAGCAAGCCGGAAAAAGCTACACGCAGGAAGCGGCCAACGTACAGGCCTTGACCGGTCAAATTAACGGATTGAAGGCCGGTCTGAAAGACTTGCAGAAAACGAAGGAAGAAACCGCAAAAACGCAGACCATTGACATTGACACCGAAGCCGTAACTCGTAAGACCAACAACCTGAAGATGCAGTTCAGTCAGGTGGCAAGAGAACTGCCATCCTTAGCAATGGGGCCGCAGATGTTTATTCTGGCTATCTCCAACAACCTCCCGATGTTAGCGGATGCCATTGCGGATGTACGCAAACAGAATGAACTTTTGGCGGCATCGGGTCAGAAGAGCGTGCCGGTATGGAAGCAGCTGGGAAAAGCATTGTTTTCCCCACAGACAGCCTTAATCGCTTTAATTTCATTAGGAATTGTATATGGAAAGGAAATTGGTAATTGGGTTAAGAACCTTGGTAAAGCCAAAAAAGAACTTTCCGAAACGCAAAAACTACAAGAACAACTTAACAGTGCAAGAAGAAAGGGAGGTGAATCAGCTGCAGAAGAATCAGCTAAACTTAAGATATTATATACTGCTACGCAAGATTCCACAAAATCTATGAGAGAAAGGAACAAAGCGGTGGATGAATTGCAGAAGATGTATCCTGATTACTTCGGGAAGCTGAGCAATGAAGCGATTCTGGCCGGAAATGCGGCTTCAGCTTACGATGAACTAACCAAAGCAATTATCCGTAAGGGACAGGCACAGGCTGCTGAAGATATAGTGTCTGATTATTCGAAGAAAAACTTCCAGTTGCAGCGTGGCATCAATGCGGACACAAATTGGACAAATCAAAACAAGGCCGCATACGAAGCTGCATTGAAGGAACGCGATAAAATGTGGGAAAATTATCGTAAAGTAAACCAAGGAAGTGCAATTGTAGATAGTGCTGCAAAATCATGGATCAGTAATACAGCAGAAGGGAAACTGATTGAAGAATATGAGCGGCGCATGTCAAACATAAAGAAGTATTCTGATGAAATTGCAAAAAACAATAAAATAGTAGAAGGCGTAGTCAAACAGATAGACACATCCGCTTATACCACTGATTTTTCAGGGACTAAAACAGGAACTGGAACAAACAAAGAAAAAACAGACTATGCCTCCCAGCTGGCTGATGCCCGCGTAAAAGCACAGCAGACTACAGAAAAACTCCGCATCCAGATTATGCAGGAAGGTATTGCAAAGCGGATGGCACTGGCAAAACAGGAATACGATGACAGCATTGCCGACATCGACAAGCAGGAACGAGATACGCTGGACAAGATGAACCAGGCACGCAAGCAAGGTGACAACATTCCTCAGAGCCAATACGACGATGTAAAGAATACGGCAAATACAAACCGCGTGCTTGCCGAACAGGTGTACAACGAAAAGATATATCAGATTGAACAGGAATATCGCGACAAGGCCACGCAGAGCCTTATCGACTACAATAAACAATACGGAACGTATCATGAGAAGCGTCTGGCCATTGCAATGGATTACGCCCGGAAAATTTCCGCTGCGGAAACAGAAGGAGAGGCCGACGTATTGACTCGTGAACGTGACGACAAGCTGGCCAGCCTGGACTTCGAGGAAATGAAGAAAGGGATGGACTGGGACAAGATTTTCGGTGACATGGAGCGTGTGTCTACTGATACGCTGGAAAGTCTCCGAGAGAAACTGAAACAATACCTGGAAGGAATAGGCGATGACATCAGCCCCGAATCTTACAAGGAGGTAATGGATGCTTTCAATAATATAGATTCCGAGCTGGCCGACCGTTCCCCGTTCGAAACAATGAAGAAGGGGTACGAAGATTACAAGTCTGCGATGGAGGAAGTACGTTCTGCTCAGAACCTTCTTCAACAAGCACAGATGGGTGGAAGCGTAATTGTAGAGGAATACGATGAAGAAACCGGTGAACTTACACGTAAGCTGATTACTCAGGCAGAAGCGGAGGAAAGACTTCGTGCTGCCCAGGATAAACGATACAGTGCCCAGAAGAGTCTGACGGATGCGGCCCATTCCATCGGACAGAAAGGAATGGCAATCGTCAATGCCGGAAACGACATAGTGGATATGTTAGGAAACTTTGGCGTAAAAGTTCCGGAAGCGGTGAGTGAGACATTGAACGGAGTCAGTCAGGTAATGAGTGGACTGGAAAGCATAAACCTTACAAATCCATTTACAGCAATATCTGGTGTAACTAAAGTACTTACTGGAGTAGGGAACACCATAGCCGGACTGTTTGGTTTCGGCGGGGCGGATTATTCCGGCTATGAAAATATGAAGTCGAAGTATGAGGGACTGATTACAATCTGGGATGATCTTATATCAAAAAAGCAGGAATACATTGACATTGACTACGGTACAGAAGCACAGAAAGCAGCCGAGGAAGCGAAGAAATTAGTAGACGTACAGATTGAACGTCAGCGCCAGCTGATGAACGCACTTTCGGGAAGCGGAGCCAGCATCGGAAGTCATTCACTCGGATACCGGGTAAATCGTGAGATGAGTGCGCAGGACTGGAGAAGACTTTCGCAGCTTACGGGGGCAAATATACAGGGATTTGGCGACGTGATTAATTTGGACGCAGACGTCATCGGTAAGGTACTTCAGGACGAAAAGTTTGTGTCTGTCCTGACGGCAGTCAACTCTGAGTTTGTGACCTACATTCAGAACATAGACAAGTATAGCGAACAGTTGAAGGAAATTGCCGAACAGGAAAAAGAAGCATTTACCGGAGTCAGCTTTGACGAATTCCGTGACAGCTTTGTGAGCATGCTGTCGGATCTGGACGCTACCAACCAGGATTTTGCAGACAATTTCGAAAAATACCTTCAGAACGCTATATTCTCCTCAATGGTTGCTGATAAGTATAAAGACAGAATCCAGAGTTTGTATGACTCATGGGCGAAAGAAGCGGCAGATGGAGATAAGGTGTATGTTGGAAAAGGTATGTTTGGACTACGTCCTTACATTGAAAAAAACAAAGGTCTT
>ENA-OPEG01000508-OPEG01000508.1-human-gut-metagenome-genome-assembly--contig:-NODE-508-length-10768-cov-3.056473_pt1 | contig 10768 bp, 5 predicted proteins | sample MGYA00241632_ERZ501527 | MGnify/ENA primary metagenome ERZ501527 (study PRJEB25962, sample SAMEA2042301) | human gut metagenome | biome: human gut; feature: human-associated habitat; material: faeces... | reverse complement strand
TACGCGAGATACTGTGTCTGAACAATATCTCGCAAAAATGGGCTTTTTAAGGGACAACTACGTAGAGCCACCGATATTAAAATACACAGCCAATGCACAATTACTTTGGACATTAGGGTGTCAAATCGTCTTTATGGAAAATATACCATCCAAAGGAATAATTTTCTCGGATTTTATTTGTATTTTTGCTATGTCTGATGAAGATTCGTTTGATGCTTATTTGCGACACTAGGTCAAGTGATTCTTCTGAAATGGCAAAATATTGGGTAATAGACTATTAATCAGTATTTTAAATAATATACATTTAAAAGTGTTGCGAAATTAAATTTACAACGAGATGTGGCCATTTGATAATGTCAAGAAGAAGCGTGAAAAGGATGAACAAAAACGGGTAGCCCGTGAAAGAGAATGTCAGTTAGAAGAAAACCGCAGTAAAGAACGTGAATGTGGAGATAAAATCGCATCTGAGCTTGGTCCCAATTCGATTAGTAAGGATTTGTTAGAGAAAATTATAAAGTCTTTGGCAAAACTTAGCTATATTTTTCGTGATTCTTTCTTACTCACACAAACAGGTCGGAATACTACAATGATGAGTCGTTTACATTCATATGTAGGAATGATGGGCTACTTGTATGAAGTTGATTATAAATATGGGGATTTTAGTACTTTGGTTGATGCAAAGATAGCAGAACACTATATGCTTGTCAAGGCAGCTATGAGTACACCTTCATACAAGAGAAAAGTTATTGCAGAGCTCGCTGACAATTGGTCGGATGTATTACAAGTAATTTTTAACTTCAGTTTAGAAGAAAATCCAGACAAAGCAAGATTCGAGTCTGTATCAGAAGAAATAAAGTTAATTACGAAAACATTTGAGGAACTTTCAGGTAAGAAATGTAAGTCTCCTTCAGATCCTCGAAAAATTACCCCTCGTCAAGTCACTTACAACCCACTGAATATAACTGAAGATATAGAATTATCTAAAGGCCATGTCATTCCTGATATTACGGAAGTCTTTGCACAAGAGTTAATACCTAAAATGGTATATTGTTTACAATCGGGTAAAAGTCCTAAGGACGAAGTTGCAAATTATGCTATTTCTATGATAAAATCATATTATGATAATGCCGGCTTTGTCCCAATGGTAATAGTTGATCAAATTACTGGACAAATTAACCAGGTCGTTAGTAGAGTTCAAAATATTTCATATAATCCTTATTCTTCACTTAAGGAATACGTTCTTAGTAAAATCTATAGATAAGTGGCAACTTGGCAATATACAGATATAATTGTTGATGGACATCCTGTTAAAGCACAGGCCCCCATTATCGTATCGGCAAGTCGAAGCACGGACATTCCGGCTTTCTATGCCGATTGGTTTTTTTACCGGTTGAAGAAAGGGTACTCCGCATGGACCAATCCTTTTAATGGGGTGAAGTCCTACGTGTCGTATGACCAAACCCGCTTTATCGTTTTCTGGTCAAAGAACCCGCGTCCTCTGCTTTCACATCTAGATTACCTCAGACAGAGGAATATCAAATGCTACATTCAATACACATTGAATGCCTACGAGCAAGAAGGCTTGGAGAAAGTACCGCCACTTGCTTATCGCATTGAGACGTTCAAACTACTTGTGGAACAGCTCGGCGTTGGCTCTGTGGTCTGGCGATTTGACCCAATGATTCTGGCTGATGATATTTCGGTCGATGACCTCATTCGCAAGGTCCAATATATCGGTAACCAGCTGAAGGGCTATACCGAAAAACTAGTATTCTCCTATGCCGACATCGCTTCATACAAGAAGGTCAAGGCTAATCTTGACAGAAGTGGTGTTCCTTATCACGAATGGACGATACCTAAGATGGAAGAGCTTGCGGCAAAGCTGTCTGAACTCAACCGTAGTCAAGGATGGAATTATCAATTGGCTACATGTGGCGAGAAGATAGATATAGATAAATATGGCATTGTCCATAATCGCTGTATTGACGGTGATTTGATTACGCGCTTGGCATGGGAAGACAAGGCACTTATGGATTTTATGAAAGTGAAAATCCACCCCATGCCTGCACCTTCTCTATTTGATGATGCGCCTCCTCTTCCTAAAGGGGCTATCATTTTACCTCATAACCAGTACTTCCTCAGCGCACATAAGAAAGACCCAGGTCAAAGGGCTTTCTGTGGCTGTATGGCAGCAAAAGATATAGGTGAATACAACACCTGCCCGCACCTTTGCGAGTATTGCTATGCCAATACTACGAAGCAACTGGCCATTGAAAATTGGAAACGTCATCAACTTAATAAATACGCTGATACTATTACAGGAAAGTAATGTCATTTATAAATAGATTTATACAACGAGGCAATATATCGTTTGTCGGTATGAGAGATACGGCAATCTCGCTGTTACCCTCTGACCGCACGACGCAGAATAAGCTCTATCAAGACTTACGCCGAGGTGTTGGCATTTTGGATGATGATGATCATCTCAATATGTATCTTCACAGCTTTGGCAAAATGCACAAGGCGAAACTGGATGCAGCCTTTAATGCCTTGCCAGACGCAGCTTCAATTTTCTCGGAAGAGATAGAAGTGTACGATTGGGGGTGTGGTCAGGGAACGGCTACAATCTGTATGCTTGATTTCTTAAAACGGAGATCTATTGCTCCTAAATTTAAACAGATATGTTTGATAGAGCCATCTATAGCTGCTGTTTCACGTGCTCGTAGCGTGATTACTTGCTACGATGCGGACATAGAGGTAAAGGCCATTACAAAAAAGTTTGATGACCTCACTATTAGTGACTTTAAGAGGTCGAGTGTGCGCAAGTTGCATCTCTTTAGTAATATACTCGATGTAGAAGGTTTTGATCTTGCACGGTTCATTCACTTCTTTCAACAACTTTTCGGAGGTGATAACTACTTTGTGTGCGTTGGTCCATATTATAATAATAATAAAAGAGTAGACGAATTTATTGCAGCAACCGATCCCGATACAGTATATGCCACTCTCACGAAAGATTGCGGATTATGGCTAAATAACTGGTCTATTTCCATGCGCATCTTCTTTAAGCATTTCGAGCGCATAGAATCAGTACAGAATATCCGTAAGCGTATCGAGGATTCGCACAAGAAATCCCAATTCTTTGCAGGATATATTTTGGATGCAGTGGCAGAAGAATATACCAATACAGAGTATGGAAAGCTCTCGGAAAGCCTTTATAATGCACTTTCTTCTTTCGATGTTAAATCGAATATCCCGCTTGAATACAATCAAGAGGCAGATCCTAAACTGGCGGTACTAGCTAACATTATTTCACGTGGCCTGCCGACAAAGGCACCAATAACTTTAGAGAATCTGTTTGCTGACTTATATAAGCTTTCTGATAAGCCGAAGAAAGGGGCTTTGTTAAACTACAGTACACGTCACAAGCTATCCGCACAACAAATATTTGAAGCTCTTCATATAATAGACCCGCGGTTTAATTTAGACTTCTATAACGGTGATATGCTCGGAAATGACTTCGAGCAGGGCTTCATTGAAAGATATTTGAAAGCATCGAAAAGTGAATACCTGGCGCAGGTCTTTGAACCACAGCGGTCTCTTTCATCTATAGTGGACATCCCCGATAGGTGTTTCAGAAAAGACCAGCAAGTGGATTTTGCCCTTGAAATACCTTATGGTAGTGGTAGAACAGGTTTTATCCTTGAAATGGATGGCGTGCGTTACCATTCAAATATATTCCAGCGATCAAATGATGAGCGGTGTAATCAACAGGACCCTCATAGTAGTCGGGATACTTATCACATCGAACAGCTTACGAATATGGCTTTTATGGAAAACTGGGAGTCAGATGCTGCATCTGTGCAGTATCTTTCCACATTGAAAGCCAACTATGCAAAGTCCTTGGATGGCACGTGGCGAGATACACTGCAAATTGTCCTGTCACCACTTGCCATTGCCCGTGTAGAGCGAATGCTTGTGGAAGCCATGATGGTTGGCGTCTTGGATATAAAGGCAGAAACTTGGAATATAGCCGTTGTAGAACGTGACATTCCATGTGCTGCCCTTGCCATTAAACTTCTTCAGGAGAAATATACGAACATCTGTGCATTAGCCGGAGAAGATACGTCCTTACCAAGGATAAATCTTTGCATCGTGTCCACAGAAGAGTTCAAGGATTCGCCACTACACCTTGGTCAAAAGGTTATCACCACAATGCCGGAGGATGCATTTGACCTCTGCATAGACATTTCCATATTCCTCCGTGACAACATTGATGCGCTTCCGCTAAATATTTTGGCAGATACGGTGTACATCATCCGATCATCGCACTATAAGAAACGGAATCGTACCATCTGTGCTGCGGCAAATATCAAATATCCGCCACTCGTCACAAAGGATGCAACAGGCTCATATATCAATATTCCCGAACGGGAGAAGATATTGACATTCTTCTTGCAGGATATTTTCCGTAAACCTTCTTTCCGTCCGGGGCAGCTGCCTATTCTCAGTCATTCTCTTGGCAATATGACCACCATTGGTTTGCTTCCTACAGGTGGAGGTAAGTCGCTTACTTATCAGCTATCATGCATGCTGCAGCCTGGCGTGTCTATCGTTGTGGATCCACTCGTGTCGCTGATGGTGGATCAGGTGAGAGGATTAAGGGACATCCGTATTGATGCTTGCGATTGTGTAAATGGCAGTATGGATGCAAAAGAGAAGGCAAAGAAACTTAATCTGCTTCAGAATGGTGCAATACTATTTATGTTGCTTTCTCCTGAGCGTTTTATGATGGAGAATTTCCGCACGTCCCTGCTTACCATGACGGAGAAGAACCATATGTATTTCTCCTATGGTATCATTGATGAAGTGCATTGCGTGTCAGAATGGGGGCACGATTTCCGCACCTCATATCTCCATCTTGGGCGCAATATGATTAATTTTATGGGTACGAAGTCTGGTGATCCTTTGGCTATTATTGGATTGACAGCTACCGCTTCTTTTGATGTGCTTGCAGACGTTGAACGAGAACTTACTCTTGGTGGTAACCTTACTATTGACAGTGAAGCTATTGTCCGTCCGGAATCAGATAGCCGGCCAGAACTTACATATCGCATCCTTGAAGTTTTCTCTGATTTCGACGAATTACGCTCCCCAAACGAGGAATATGTATTAAAAGCGCAATCAGAATTTGAACTGAAGAATGTTGTAGCCACTGCGAAGAAACGTCGTATGTATGAGCTTCTTCAGCAGATACCTTATGACATAGAACAATTGAATGAAACAGAATCGGGAGAAACAAAAATAGCTCACATATCGGATTTTGCCCCTTCATCGTTCTATTCTCCAGACGATACACAGCACTATAATAGTGCTGGCATTATATTCTGTCCGCATGCTCATGGCGCATTCGGCGTGCTGGATAGCAGAACAGAAACAGGAATCTCTACCGAGTTGCGAACGAAAAAGCAAGAATTGGCTATTGGCACTTTTGTTGGTGGAGCTCCATTAGAAATAATGAAGTCGTTTAATGAGAATGAACAAAATGTGATGGTGGCTACAAAAGCTTTTGGAATGGGTATTGATAAGCCCAACATCCGATATACAATCCACATCAATCATCCTGCGTCCATAGAAAGCTATGTACAGGAAGCTGGACGTGGTGGTCGTGATAAGAAGCACGCCATATCGTATGTGCTTTTCGACCCAACAGAATACCTGCACCTTACGATTGATAAAATCAACGATATTCGGTATCTGATGGGCCATGACGATCCAATATGGTTGGAGAGGTATGCCAATAAATTTGTTCTTGCTGCTGACATACCTATGTTATGCGCTCAAAACGGTGCTTCAAAAGAGCAAATGGATAAGATGCAAGACATCATCCACAGGCATAAGATGTTGGAAAATATAGATAAAAACATTAACTTGTGGTTCCATAACAATTCGTTTAGGGGATTATATAAGGAAAAGGTCATATTGAGCGAGATGACAGACGGCATCTTGAACGTTAAGCCTACATTCCTCACAGAAGCGCAAGGGCGTTTGCAGGAAGTAATAGGGAATGATGATGTTTGTCTGAAGGTCGATCCTCAAAAGGGTAGTGTGACGATATACTCACAGGAAAACCCACACAAACAATATGGATATATCTTCCTTGATACGCTTCATGCGATACATAAATTTTCGAACTTCGCCCTCCCACTTTGCCAATATATTAGCAATACACTCATAGATATATTGCGGACGTATCCAGAACATACAGCTCAAGCTTTACTTCGACCGTTGGAGGACAACGACCCTATGATTGAAGGTATCTACAGTGCTATGGATAAGGCTAACGAAGACGGCTATGCTACGGTAGTAGTTTCGTGGGAAAATCAGGTTAAGCAAGATTTTGAAACCTTTGAGCTGGATGTCAAGCGAGAGATAGCAAATATCGCACAGATAAAAGGTTGGATGAATATCGATGAGAAAAAACATGGAAAACTTAACCTGAATAAGATTGATGATTTTCCACAACTCCTTGCTCGCATTTCTAAATGCTCTGAAGACACACGGTGGCTTCGCTACCATGGCGACGGAAAAATCTATAGCAAGCTGAAAAGGATCTTCTGTCAGAAGCGTGATAAGGACGATACCGATAAAGCCATATATAGAATGTGCTGTATCGGATTGATAGAGGATGTCACCATCGATTACCTCTCACAAACCTATGAGCTGAAAGTGCGGAAGCGTACAGATGAAGAGTTCAAACAATTTATGCTTGACTTCTTTAGGAAATACTATTCGCTGGAACAAGCTCAAAAGAAGGTTGCGGAAATTGATAATCAAAGAGGAAGAAACTACCTTGACAAGTGTCTTGGCTATCTTACAGGTTTCGTGTACGAAAACCTAGAAAAAAAGCGATACCGTGCTATCGAAGATATGCGAATCGCATGTGAGAATAGTATCATTGAGAGACGAGCTAATGGTAATGATGAGTGGCTAAAGGAGTTCATCCATCTTTACTTCAATTCGAAGTATGCGCGAACCACTTACGAAGTGGATGGTAAAAACTATTCACTTATGGTGGATACTGACCAAAAAGGAATGGACGATTATGCTATCGTACAAAAGTATATTGACGTCATTCTCCATGACAGCTCGGGTAGCGAGGTAGATAATGTTAAACACTTATATGGTGCAACGTTGCTGTGCCTTCGAGCACATCCTGATAATGCCGCTTTGCAGTTGCTGCTTACTTACTGCATAACCTTCCTTGGTGCAGGTAGTAATGAAACGCTGAAAGCCAATGCCTACAACAACTACATTGAGGCATTTATGGCAATGTATAAGAAAGAAGGCTCAAAAGTGTGGGAGTATATAGAATCCTTTAATAACTATCTTTCCGCGAAAGTACGAGCTGACGACAAATATATAAAGGAAAATATAATTGAGAATGGCAAGAGTGTTATAACTCTTTTCATTCATAATGAGATAATAAATGAAATAACTCAGAAATATATAAATTAATAGATATGCCTTACGACATCAATACAACACTTGAAAGGCTTGAAAAGAACCTTTCCAACCTTGATTCTGCAAGAAAGCAAGTTGAATCTATGGTATCTGCATCAAACGAATTGCAATCTACCGTCGAGAACTATGTAGCTTCAATTAATAGTCTATATGACGAAGTGAAATTATGGGAAAAAGAATTACAGTCCTCACAAACTGGACTTGCGGATGATGTAAGTTCTGTCTTTGCTCAGTTAAAGACATCGTGCGAAGCAACCACTGCAGCATTTCAAAATTCATCTGATAAAATTGTAAATTCATTCAAATCCACATCGGAAACCTCATTAACTAAGTTTGCTGAGCAAAATACACTGCTTGCATCTCGAGTACAGGAATTGGGGGCACTTCGTCAGAATGTAGAAAAAGCTATTGAGACCATCAAATCCTTGAAATTCTCGTTTTCTCAAATACAGACGGAATTGAAGAATTCGCAAAAGGAAGAGGACCAGGCCTTAACAGATTTGAAGCAAAAAGTAGATGTTCTTCCTGATAATATCAAGAAAACTTCAGATGCCATTATAGAATATGGCGACTTCTGTTTTCAAAAGTTCAATAAGATCCTTGATGAAACTGCACCTGTCATCACAAAAATAGAAACAGAGGTCAGTTCGCTTACACAAACGGCATCTGCCATCCAATCTACTTGCAATGCTATCAGATCTTCTATTGAAGAATTGAAAAAGAAAGCCGATGCTACAGAAACTTCTTTGCAGAAGTCCATCAACATCAACCGTTGGTTGCTCGTTATTGGTATCGTCGTCTTGGCAATAATTTTCTTTATGAAATAATAAGATTATTCTAATTTCTATAAGCAACTGTAACTCTCATATTACAAACAGATATTTTGGAAATTGCCTTTTCCATAATTCATTTGTAATATGAGAGTATTTCTTGTTTCTGGATAAGCGATACAGTATATTATTAATATCACCCAGCGGCTTATTCGTCTTCGTTCTCCTCAACAGCCCGTGCCTCCTTAAATTTCTCTTTCATTGTCGGGTTGTTGTATGTAAGTTTCTTTATCGTCAGTCCGTCAGCCTTGTCGTTGGCCAGACGAAGATTGCGCTCCGATCCTACCAGGGCCTCCTTTATCTTTTGCAGGTGAGTGATCGACTTGTCTATCTCGTCGATGGCTGTCTTGAACTTCTCGCTCGCAAGGCGGTAGTTGTTGGCAAACTTCTCCTTGAAGTCGTTGAGGCGGCTCTCAAAGTTAGTCACGTCTACCGACTGGCTACGCGCGATGGCCAGCTCACGCTGATATTCTATGCTCTTCTTTGATGTCTGCACAAGTAGCGTTATCAGCGGAATGAAGAACTGGGGGCGTATGACGTACATCTTCGGATAGCGGTGCGACATATCTACGATGCCTGTGTTGTACAGCTCGCTTTCAGGTTCGAGCATCGACACAAGTACGGCAAACTCGCATTTCTTGGCTCTGCGGTCGTCATCGAGTTTTTTCAGGAAGTCTTCGTTCTTATGTTTGGTCGCTGTCTGATCCATTTCGTTCTTCATTTCGAACATAATGGAGATATATTCGAAGCCGTCTTCATAGTCGCGGAATATGAAGTCGCCCTTGCTGCCGCCTGATGCGTCGTTGTCTTTCTCAAAGTAGGCATTGGGGAAGAGGGGGCGCATGCGGTTGAACTCCGTGCTGCAATGTATTTCGAGAGTCTCGCCCACCATCTTGGTCGACATCCTTGTCTTCAGGTCTTTGTAGTAGTCAACCTCTTCCTGCTTCTGTTTCAGCTGCATCTCATACGACTCCTTTATGCTGTTCTCGCGCAGTGCGGCCTCATTCTTCTGCAGGGTGACCATACCCGTAAGCTCAACGATCTTGTTGTCTTTCTCCTTCAGCGCGTCCTGCGACTTACGCTGTTCCTCCAGCACGGCTATCTGACAGGCGTCCTTGCTTTGGGCGATGGTGGATCTTAGTTCCGAGATCTCCTTGTCTTTCTTGGCCAGCTCACCCGCCAATTCGAGCGCATTGGCCTGCGTCATGCTCGCAATCTTCGCTTTCAGCTCCAGGATCTCTTGATTCTTCTTGCTCATCTCGCCGGCCAGTTCCAGCGCCTTGGCCTGTGCCGTACTCTCGATTCTTGCTTTCAGTTCCGAGATCTTCTGGTCTTTCTTGCTCATTTCGTCAGCCAGCTCTAATGCCTTGGCCTGCGCGGTGCTTTCCAACTTCGCTTTCAGTTCTGATATCTCCTGGTTCTTTTTGTTCATCTGGTCAGCCAGTTCGAGCGCCTTAGCCTGCGCCATACTGTCTATCTGGGCCTTCAGCCTTTCTATCTCAGTATCCCTTTTCCCGATCTCAAGATCCTTCGCCGACAGCTTTTGTCCGAACGTCCGTTCCGACTTCATCACGTCTGCCTTCAGCTCAGCATCATATTGTTTTCTCACCTCATCCAGTCTCCGGTTAAGTTCTTCGTTAAACTCGGCATTCTTAACCTGGCTGACGATAGAAGCGTAGTCGGCCTCGTCGACCTGAAACACGCTCTGACATTTAGGACATCTTATTTCTTTCATATCATCAGGTTTTTATATTGACGGACAAATGTAATGATAAAACGTGAGAAAAGCAAGCAAAACAGGGGATATGTGAAGCCGGTATGGCAGGCTTATGTTAGGGGCTGACAATAAAAAACAGTGGATACGATACATTTCAATAAGTCGTTTGCCGGTGCGACAGGTCCTTAATTTCTTTAATATCCGTATTTACGTTACAATAGCCCTTAATGTCCGGGATCAATTTGCAGGGAAAGTATTTGACATATTATGACGGTATGGATACCATTTCATTGGCTTGTCCGACGCCTTCAATTCCCTTGCCGGACCCGCCCGTCACCCCGTCTAGACATCGTCCGCTGCGCCTCCCCGTTGAGATCCGACAATCATACGGAGATCCTTGATCATTTGACGTCCGATTTGGTCTTTCCGCCGTCACATCCACGATCCCGACCGGGCCGGCATTCTTGGCAATCCTCCCTTCTGAGAGATCCCGTTTTTATCGGTCGACAGGCATCATCGCCAATCTTCCCGTTGTATCGAGTGTAAATAAAAATCTATCCGTTTCCTTTACCGTCCACCTTTCCGGATGACTCTCATCCGGTTGCCAGTCGCCTTCTTCTCTCCTCTTTTCGGCATCTAAACCGGAATGTCTTATACTGACATAGGTAGACACATTTATAAGTAATAACTAAATGTG
>ENA-OPEG01000507-OPEG01000507.1-human-gut-metagenome-genome-assembly--contig:-NODE-507-length-10770-cov-4.823892_pt1 | contig 10770 bp, 9 predicted proteins | sample MGYA00241632_ERZ501527 | MGnify/ENA primary metagenome ERZ501527 (study PRJEB25962, sample SAMEA2042301) | human gut metagenome | biome: human gut; feature: human-associated habitat; material: faeces... | reverse complement strand
AAGTGCTTGGAAATCCTGAGATGGCAGCTCTGCTGACGAGTCTGGCGAAGTCGATGAACTTGAACGACCCTCCAGAAATGGTGCATCGTTCAACAAAAAATATGAAAAAAATACTAGACGTGGGCTTTATTATATAACGCCTGAATTTCAGGAGGAAATTTGTCAGGCATCATTTCGTGAATTGAGTCCTCGTTTCCGTCAGCTATTGCTTTTTCATAGTACCAGCATTTGAATTTAAGCATGGCGAGGGTCTTTTTAAGAGCTGCAATTTCTTCTTCAACAGCTATCTTGCGGGCTTCAAATATTTCTTTTCTCTCGGCATAAGTTGAGCTCCCGCCGGACACCAGTTTAAAAAACTGTTTTATATCTTTGATTTCCAGTCCCGATTTTTTCAGACATTCTATGAGCTTAAGTGAAACAAGCTCGTTATCGCTGAATTTCCTGATGTTACCGCTTCGTTCAAGATTTGGGAAAAATCCCTCTTTATCATAATATCTTAAAGTTGAAATTGGAATGCTAAACATTTCCGAAACCTGTCCTATTGTATACATTTTTAAATCCTTTCAAAAAAGTATTGACCTAAAGTTAGGTTTATGTATTACAATTACTTCATTATATAATAAAAAAAAGAAGGAGTAAATATTTATGTTGATTGATAATGTAAAATCCCCTGAAGATATCAAAGGGTTTAGTAAAGAACAGCTAGAGAAACTGGCAGAGGAGATAAGAAAAGGTCTTATGAACCGCCTCTCTAAGAAGGGCGGACATTTCGGACCTAATTTTGGATTCGTGGAAGCAACTATTGCACTCCATTATGTTTTCAATTCACCTGTGGATAAATTTGTATTTGACGTATCTCATCAGAGTTATGTGCATAAAATGCTTACAGGACGTAAAGACGCATATTTTTATGATGAGCATTTTGCAGATGTGTCAGGTTATACCAATCCTGAAGAAAGTGAACACGATTTTTTCAATGTGGGACATACTTCCACATCAATCAGTCTTGCCTGCGGCCTTGCAAAAGGACGGGACTTGAAGGGAGATAATGAAAATATTATTGCGGTAATCGGCGATGGTTCATTAAGTGGCGGTGAAGCATTGGAAGGGCTGGATTTCGCTTCGGAGCTTAACAGCAATTTTATTATCATTGTCAATGATAATGATATGTCAATTGCGGAAAATCATGGCGGATTGTATAAGAACCTGAAAGAGCTTCGTGATTCTGACGGAAAATGTGAATGTAATCTTTTTAAGGCAATGGGACTTGATTACAGATATGTCGCTGACGGAAATAATATTGAATCATTAATCAAAGCCTTTGAAGAGGTTAAAGATATAGACCACCCCGTTGTTGTCCACATCAATACATTAAAGGGTAAAGGATATAAGCCTGCTGAGACCAATAAGGAGAACTGGCACTGGTGCATGCCTTTTGACGTTGAAACAGGTAAAAGCAATGTGGACGATTTCGGTGAGGATTATGGCAGCCTTACCTGCGAATATCTTTTGAAAAAAATGAAGCAGGATAAAAGCGTTGTTGTACTTGTAGCCGCAGTTCCTACCTGTATAGGTTTTACAGAGGACAAGAGAAAAGAAGCCGGTAAACAGTTTATTGATGTGGGAATTGCAGAGGAACACGCAGTTGCAATGGCATCAGGAATTGCCAAAAACGGCGGCAAACCTGTATTTGCAACTCACTCAAGCTTTTTCCAGAGAACTTATGACCAGATATCCCAGGACCTTTGTATCAATAATAATCCTGCAACATTGCTTGTAAACACAGCTTCCGTATATGGCATGAATGACGTTACCCACCTTGGAATATATGACATTCCTATGATGTCCAATATTCCTAATCTTGTGTACCTTGCACCTACAAGCTGTGAGGAATATTTTGCCATGCTTGAATGGAGTATTGAACAGAATGAACATCCTGTGGCAATAAGAATCCCATGCAACGGCGTAATCAGAACAGGTAAAGAAGCAGACGCAGACTACAGCGTAATCAACAGATATAAAGTGACAGAGTCAGGACAGGATATTGCAATTATTGCACTTGGCGATTTCTATCAGATTGGTGAAAAGCTAGCAGAGTTAATTGCCGACAAGACAGGAGTGGCACCAACACTTATCAATCCAAGATACATCACAGGTATTGACACTGAAATGCTTGAGAACCTCAAAAAGAACCATACAAAAGTAGTAACCCTTGAGGATGGAATACTTGACGGCGGATTTGGCGAAAAGATTGCAGCTTTCTATGCCGCAACGGATATGAAAGTCTACAATTATGGCTTAAAGAAGGAGTTTATTGACAGATATTCAGTAGATGAGATTTTAAAAGAGAACCGTATTACTCCGGAACAGATTTTTGAGGATTTACAGTAATTATATACACCTCGGATTGCGGTTTTGACAGCCGTGGTCTGAGGTATTTCTATATTTAATAATTTACACATTGTGTAATCTAAAAATATATGATACAATATACACAATGTGTAAAACAGGGAGACTGTATCCATGGAGAATTTAACAGAGTGTCAGATTGAGATAAAGAAAATTCGTGAAGCAACAGGAATGAACCGCAAGGAGTTCTGCGAGCATTTTAACATACCATACAGGACGGTTACCGAATGGGAGCGTGGAACCCGTAATGCACCGGATTATGTTTTGAGGCTGTTGGCTTACTATATTAAGAGTGAGAATATGATTAAGAAGGAGGAGCGGAATGGACAAGAATAGAGTTATCACGGTACAAAATATCCCTATCACAATATCCAGAGCGGATATTGATGATTATATATGTATAACGGATATGGCAGCAGCCAAATCTGATAATTCAAGGGCAGCGGATGTAGTTAGAAATTGGCTTAGAAATAGAGCTACTCTTGAATATTTGTCAACATGGGAGGAAATTTATAATCCTAATTTTAAAGTGTTCGAATCTGAACACTTTAAAAAACAAGCCGGATTATTGACTTTCACGCCAAGTATTTCTGAATGGGTAGAACAAACCAACGCTATCGGGTTATATGTCAGGAAAGGAAAATACGACGGAATAAATATTTAATTCTCCACGAATCGTAGAATCCGCATAAATTCACTATATTCTACGAATTGTGGGTTTAAAATATGATGCACAAAGGATATTATGACCATGAAAGGAGGAAGAGGATGGACCAGATAAAGATTGGCGGATTTATTGCAGAAGAAAGGAAAAGGAAGGGATACACCCAGAAGATTCTTTCCGAAAAACTTGGAATAAGTGATAAGACAATTTCTAAATGGGAACGGGGAAACGGATTTCCTGAAGTATCACTTCTGATTCCATTATGCAGTGAACTTGATATAACAGTTAATGAATTGCTCTCAGGGGAAAGGGTTTCTGAAGAGCAATATCGTAAGAAGGCGGAGGAAAACATGGTGAATTTAGTTAAAGAAGCACAGGAAAATAAAAAGAAAATAATCCTGTCGGTAATGGTAGGCATATTAACAATACTTGCCACCGTTCCTCTATTTATGGTTGCGGGAATGTTTGATATGAGGACTGGTGTCAGAATAACATTTATTGTAATTGGTATAGTTGTAATGATAATAGGAATTGCAGTTGCGTGCATTATGGACAGAGAAGCAGGGGCTTTTGAATGTCCTGAATGTCATGAACGATTTATCCCTGATATGAAATCATATATTATGGGAGCGCATACACTGACTAAGAGAAAACTCACATGTCCTAAGTGTGGTGCACACAGATATTGTAAAAAAGTTCTTACAAAATAATATTAAATCACCCCGGATTCATGTGAATCCGGGGCAGATAGCTTCTTATTTTTCACAGATATGTCTGGCTACATAGACACCGCTTGCGGAGGCGTGTGAAAGGGAGTGGGTAACACCGCTGCCGTCACCGATTATGTACAGACCGTCATATTTACATTCAAGATTTTCATTGAGTTCAACTTCCATATTGTAGAATTTAACCTCAACACCGTAAAGCAATGTATCATCATTGGCGGTGCCGGGAGCAATTTTATCAAGGGCATAAATCATTTCGATAATTCCATCAAGTATTCGCTTTGGAAGCACAAGGCTTAAATCACCCGGTGTAGCCTTAAGAGTAGGTGTTACAAGACCTTCTCTTATACGGGTCTCATTGCTTCTTCGGCCTCTGACAAGGTCACCGAAACGCTGTACGATTACACCGCCGCCAAGCATATTGGAAAGGCGGGCAATACTTTCGCCGTAACCGTTGCTGTCCTTGAAAGGCTCAGAAAAATGCTTTGCAACAAGGAGTGCGAAATTAGTATTTTCTGTCTGCATTTCCTCACCCTCATAACTGTGGCCGTTGACGGTTACGATTCCGTTGGTGTTCTCATTAACAACAATGCCGTGTGGATTCATACAGAAAGTACGGACATTATCTTCAAACTGCTGTGTCCTGTATACGATTTTACTCTCGTATAATTCATCTGTAAGATGTGAAAAAATAACGGCAGGAAGTTCAACACGGACACCGATGTCAACACGGTTTGATTTAGTAGGGATGTCCATTTCATGACATATTTTTTCCATCCATTTACTGCCGCTTCTGCCCACAGATACGATACAGTTCTCACATTCAAACTCATCGGAAGCTGTTTTAATAAGATACTCGTTATCGGTACGGTTTATTGATACAACAGGTGTATCAAAGTGAAAATCAGCTTTTTCCTTCAATTCATTGTAGAGATTTTCAAGAACAACATAATTTATATCTGTTCCGAGGTGACGGACAGAAGCATCAAGAAGTTTTAATTTGTTCTGCATACAGATTTTCTTAAACTGTGTACCCGCAGTTGAAAAAAGCCTGGTGCCCTCGCCTCCGTGTTCCATATTAATTTCATCTACATATTTCATTAATTCTATGGCTTTTTGCTTACCTATGTATTCATACAATGTTCCACCAAAATCATTGGTAATGTTGTATTTGCCGTCAGAAAATGCACCTGCACCGCCAAAACCGCTCATGATGGAACAGCTCTTACACTTAATGCAGGTGGGAATTTTGTCACCGTCAATAGGGCACTTCCTGTCAGATAACCGGTGCCCCGCTTCAAATACACCGATGGACAGGTCTGGATTCTTCTTTGCGAGCTCATAGGTTGCAAATATACCGCCGGGTCCTGCACCGATTACAATAACGTCATAATGTTTCATTCAAAAACCTCCTGTGTTGTTTTAGACATAAAAAAACCACAGACAGTTCACCTATAAAAGATTATAGATAACTGTTTGCGGCAGCTAGTAGAAACATTCATCCTTATCATGAATATATATAACCTGCTTACAGAATAGCAAACCTGATAAAAAAAATCAACAAAATAAAATAAATTGACATTGCTTTTTTTGAGTATTACTATTCAGTTAGAAATAATTAACAAAAGTTATGAAAGGAGAACTACGGAGGTGAAATCAAAAAAACAAAGCACATTAAAACGGCTTATGGTGTATGCGGGCAAATACAGATATTTTACTTATGCGTCATGTATTCTTGCAGCGATAAGTGCTGCTATAGCACTTATACCATTTTATGATATCTGGCGGATTATAAGGGAAGTGTTGGAAGTACGGCCTGATTTTTCCAAGGCAGTACATATTAAATCTTACGGCTGTCAGGCAGTTATTTTTGCACTTACATCAATGATTTTTTATATAGGTTCGCTTATGTGCTCACACAGGGCGGCGTTTCGCGTACAGGCAAATATGCGAGTCGAAATGATGAGCCATATAATGAAAATACCGGTTGGAATAATTGAGACTGAGGGAACAGGAAAGATAAGAAAAGACATAACGGAATCAAGTGCGGCAACGGAGACCTATCTTGCACATAACTTACCGGATAAAGTCGTATCCGTTGCAACACCTGTATGTCTTATAGGTATGCTGGCATTTTTTGACTGGAGACTGGGGCTTATAAGCCTTATTCCGGCGGTGATCGCATTCGTCCTTATGGGTGCGTTTATGATGGGACCTAAGATGGCAAATGATATGAAGGAATACCAGAATGCACTGGGTAATATGTCGGGTGAAGCTGTTGAATATATAAGAGGCATTCCTGTTGTTAAGACTTTCGGGCAGACACTCTATTCTTTTAAAAGATTTAAACAGGCGATTGATGAATATGAAAAATGGACCGTGGCATATACCAAAAACATGAGAGTCCCTATGACGGCATTTACCACATCCGCCAACGGAATATTTGCTGCTCTCATAATCGCAGCCTTCGCTTTTACGGGACATGGAATAACCGATAAGTTCATAATCAATCTTTTGTTTTATGTAATCATAACCTCTGTTCTTACCGTAACCTTGATGAAAGTGGCGTATGCGGGAGAATCCAAAATGCTTGTGGATGATGCATTGAACAGGGTAAATAATATAATGAATATTAAACCACTGCCTGAAACAGCAGATGAAAAGATGCCGAAGGATGCTTCGGTGGAGATAGATAATGTTGAATTTTCTTACGATAATAATTCGTCACGCAAGGCGATAGACGGCATAAGTCTGAGAATAGAGGAAGGCAGCCACATAGCACTTGTGGGACCGTCAGGGGGAGGAAAGACCACTCTTGCATCACTTATCGCAAGATTTTATGACCCTGAAAAGGGTACTGTAAAAATAGGCGGTGTGGATGTAAAAGATATAAGCAGCAGACATCTTATGGAACAGGTTTCCTATGTATTTCAGGACAGCCACCTTCTTAAGATGAGTATTCTTGAAAATGTAAGAATGGGCAGACCTGATGCCACCGATTATGAAATAATGGAAGCCTTGGAAAAAGCACAGTGCATGGATATAATTGCTAAATTCCCTGACGGCGTAAACACTATAATAGGAAGCAAAGGTGTATTTGTATCCGGTGGTGAAGCACAACGTCTTTCCATTGCAAGGGCATTTCTTAAGGACGCACCTGTTCTGATTCTTGATGAAGCAACTGCATTTGCCGACCCTGATAATGAATGTAAGGTGCAGCATGCATTCGAGAATCTTGCAAAAAACAAAACCGTAATAATGATAGCCCACAGACTTTCAACCATAATCTCAGCAGATTGTATTTATGTGCTTGAAAAAGGTAAAATAGCAGAATCCGGCACATACAATGAGCTTATGGAAAAGCGTGGAACATTCTGCCATATGTGGAATGAATACAATAAATCCGCAACCTGGAAAGTCGGAAAGGAAGGTGCATTATCATGATGGAAAAATTAAGACACAAGTATGCCCTGTCTGAAAAAGGCGCAAAAGATATGGTGCGTGCCTTCATTGCAGTTACAATATCTAACCTAGTGCTGATGCTGCCGGTTGGACTTTTGTACAAGCTGTCATCATACCTTCTTGAATGCGAGTTAAAAAAATCGGAATTACCCTTTTTTATAATTGCAATTGTCATTACACTCATATTGATTGCAGTAACAACATTTATACAATATAACGCAACCTTCCTCTCAACTTATGTGGAAAGCGGTATAAGACGTAGAGGACTTGCGGAAAAACTCAGAAAACTGCCATTGTCATTTTTCGGTAAAAAGGACCTTGCAGACCTCACAAATACCATAATGACCGACTGCGCCACCATCGAAACTGCGTCGTCCCATTGGATACCTGAGCTTGCAGGAGCACTTTTATCCACAACCATAATTGTTATAAGTCTTTTCTTCTTTGACTGGAGAATGGCACTTGCGGCTGTATGGGGAATGCCGGTTGCTTTTATCATTGTACTTTTATCAAGAAAAACCATGAAAAAAGTTCAGAATAAAACGGTAAAATACAGGGTTGAATGTCTTTCGGGAATACAGGAGGGACTTGAGTGTCTCAGGGATTTAAAATCCTACAATATGACGGATACATATATGGACGGACTTGAGAACAAAATCCGAAATGTTGAGAAGCATGCCGTTGTAGCTGAGTTCACAAACGCCGCATTTGTATGTTCCGCCCAGATGATTCTGAAATTCGGAATAGCTACGGTAGCGGTAACAGGAAGTACTTTGCTTATAAAAGGTGATATAAGTGTGCTTACGTTCTTTATGTTTTTACTTGTTGTTACAAGAATGTATGAGCCTTTACAGATTTCACTTCAGAATCTTTCTGCCATAATTAATATGAGCAACAGTTGTGAGAGAATGGATGAAATACTTTCACACAAGGAGCAGACGGGAACAGGCAGCCTTACAAATGACGGTTACGATATCGTATTTGACCATGTTGCATTTTCCTATGAAGACGGGGAAAAAGTGCTAAATGACGTTAGTTTCACCGCAAAGCAGGGCGAGGTTACGGCACTTATCGGCCCGTCAGGGGGAGGCAAAACAACGGTTTCAAGGCTTGCCGCGAGATTCTGGGACAACAACAGCGGTACAATAACCGTAGGCGGCATGAATGTTACGGATGTTGAGCCTGAAAAACTTCTTTCACTTTACTCAATTGTATTTCAGGACGTAACTCTTTTTAATAATACTGTTATGGAAAATATCAGAATCGGTAAAAAAGATGCTACGGACGAGGAGGTTATTGCAGCCGCCAAACTGGCGAATTGCGAAGAATTTGTGGAGCGTATGCCTGATAAATGGAACAGCATGATTGGTGAAAACGGTTCCGAATTGTCGGGCGGAGAGAGACAGAGAATATCCATTGCCAGAGCCTTCCTTAAGGACGCACCGATAATCCTTCTGGATGAAGCAACCGCCTCATTGGATGTTGATAACGAATCACTCATCCAGGAGTCAATATCAAAACTTATCGAAAACAAAACAGTCCTCATAATAGCCCATAGAATGAGAACGGTTGCAGGCGTTGACAAGATAGTTGTGTTAAAAGACGGCGAAACAGCCGAAATGGGTTCACCTGCACAGCTCATGAAAAAGGGCGGTATATATAAACACATGTGCGAAACACAGCTAAAATCAGAAAAGTGGAACTGCTTTGAATGATATTAATTTTTTTTATAAAATAATACATAAAAGGTTAATTAATTAAACGGCGTGTCCGATATAAAAAATGTAACGGAAAAAAGTTACATAATCATATGATAATTGTGGGATGCCCAGGAATCCCATTATTATTCCGGCAAAAGGATTCGCCGGAGATAACGTTTAAGCGGAACAGAATAGGATACTGGCCGGTATCATCTGTTACTGACTTGGATAATTTTAAAATTCAATTACATGGAGGTAATTATTATGGTAGTACAGCACAATTTAACAGCTATGAACTCTAACAGAATGTTAGGAGTAACAACAAGCAAACAGGCAAAATCAACAGAGAAGTTATCATCAGGTTATAAGATTAACAGAGCAGCCGATGATGCAGCAGGACTTTCAATTTCTGAGAAGATGAGAAAGCAGATCCGTGGACTTACACAGGCTTCTTCAAACGCACAGGATGGTATCAGTGCAGTGCAGACAGCAGAAGGTGCATTAAATGAAGTTCAGGATATGTTACAGAGAATGAACGAACTTGCAGTTAAGGCAGCTAACGGAACTAACTCAGAAGATGACAGAAATTACATCCAGGATGAAGTTAACCAGCTCATCAAGGAAATCGACAGAGTATCTACAACAACCAAGTTCAACGAGACATACCTCTTAAAGGGGGATGATACTACAGCAGCAACTGTTGGAGATACAGCAGCAACTGAGAAAACAGCAGGAGCAGCAGGGGCTAAACAGGTATATGAAATTGATTTCGACGGTAAAATCACAGCACCAGCAGAAGGTAAATCAGACGTTTCATTTAAGGTTGGAAGCAAGACTTATTCTATCACAGTAGAAGCCGGTGATGATGCCGCCAAGATTGGTGGAAAGATTAAGGATGCCCTTAACAATAATAAGTACTCTGATAAGGTTGGCGGTGATTATACAGCAACTAATGCCGATGCTAAGATTACACTTACAGCAACTAAGAATGGTGTAATAGCAGCAGATGACAAGTTATCAGCAGCAGCTAACTCAGATGTTACATTAAAGGCATCAGGAATTCTTACACTTGATCTTCATGTTGGTGCAGATTCAACAGCAGACAACCAGATTAGTGTAGATATCAAGCAGATGTCAGCAGATGTACTTGGATTAAAGACAGGTAAGTCAACAACAACAGCAGCAAAGAACGATACCCTTCTTGTAAATGGATCAAATGATGATAATGCAAGAAAAGCAATCGATACAATCGCATCAGCACTTCAGGAAGTATCTAAGCAGCGTTCAGCACTTGGTGCAGCTCAGAACCGTCTTGAGCATACAATCGCTAACCTTGACAACGTTGTTGAAAATACAACAAGCGCTGAATCATCAATCCGTGATACAGATATGGCAACAGAGATGGTTAAGTACTCTAACAACAACATCCTTGCACAGGCAGGTCAGGCAATGCTTGCACAGGCTAACCAGTCTAACCAGGGTGTATTATCATTACTTCAGTAATTATAATCAGTTGATAAAACAGACCATAATAGAAAAGGCGTTCGGGAAACCGGACGTCTTTTTATTATAAAATTTTATCAAAAAATTTTAAAAAAGGTTAAGTAAATGTATTCTGTGCCCGATATAAAAAATGTAGCAAATAATATCATATGATGAATATGGGAACCTGGGAATCCCATCATTATTCCGGCAAAAGGATTCGCCGGAGATAATGTTTAAGTGGAACAGAGTAAGATACTGGCCGGTATCATCTGTTACTGACTTAGATAATTTTAAAATTCAATTACATGGAGGTAATTATTATTTT
>ENA-OPEG01000491-OPEG01000491.1-human-gut-metagenome-genome-assembly--contig:-NODE-491-length-10953-cov-3.056524_pt1 | contig 10953 bp, 7 predicted proteins | sample MGYA00241632_ERZ501527 | MGnify/ENA primary metagenome ERZ501527 (study PRJEB25962, sample SAMEA2042301) | human gut metagenome | biome: human gut; feature: human-associated habitat; material: faeces... | reverse complement strand
TTCAGATAAGAGAAGGAGTATCTATTATTGATGATGAAATCACTGTTAATCAGAATGAATCAAAAACAATTGCCACAAACAGCAATTCAGCTTCTGATGTATACTGGTGGACAGACGATCCGGAAGTTGCAACAGTAAGCAATGGTATTGTACAGGGTATATATGCCGGTACAACAACAGCATATGCAAGCTGTAAAGAGGGTGATTATTCAGGTAATGCAGGTGATTCTATTACGGTAAAGGTACCTTATGTTGTAAATTCACCAAACACAACAGTTCTTGTGGGTGATAAGTTATCTTTTACAACATCTGCCAAACCATCTGAGGTTAATTATGCTTCAAGCAATAATAATATAATATATTATGACCAGACAACAGGTATGTTCAATGCCGTAGGAACAGGAACAGCCGATATTTCCGTTACATGGCGTGGCGATACAAGAACGGTTACCGTAAGCGTCATTGATGGTATCTCTCTTTCCACATCAGAGATTTCCCTTAACATTGGTGATTCCCAGAAAGTAACAGCTACAGTTACCAATACAACAACCCCTGTACATTGGTCAATCGCAGATCCTGCTGTTGCATCTTTCAATGTTGAAGATGACGGACTTACAGTAACAGTTACCGCATTGTCACAGGGCAACACAGGATATACAACATTAATTGCATCCCAGGAAATTAACGGTGTCGTCAAGACATATTCCTGCCGTGTCAATGTACTTAATCCTGTAAACAGTCTGGCACTTTTGTATAATGGTGCCCAGATTACCAAAGAAATTTCTATTGAAAAAGGCAATAGTATATATATCACCGCATTTTTAAACCTTGGTGAGTCAACAGTTCCTGATAATACCAAACTCAGCTGGGTATCATCGGACAACGGAATCATTTCAGTAACTCCTGCTACAACAGAAGGACAGCAGCAGTTAGCTGAAATCAAGGCAGTATCAGGCGGTAAGGCAACCGTAACAGTCGTATCCGATGACGGTTTGTTTATTGCAACTGCTGATTTCTATGTAACAGAAGGTGTTACAGGAATCTATCTTGACAAAGAAAGTGTTACGGCACAGATGTCTTTGGAAAAGTATCAGTTAAAAGCAACTATAACCCCTGAGACGGATGGTGTTGATAATACTGTTATATGGTCCTCTCTTAATCCTGCGGTTGTTACCGTTGACCAGAACGGACTTGTAACATTTGTAGGTCCGGGTGAGACTTATGTAAGTGCGACATCCGCAGCCGACACAAGCAAGGTTGCTTATTGTAATTTCATAATTACCCAGCAGGTAGAGGGTGTAAGTATGGATTTTAAGTCGATTACAATGAATGTTGGTGATGAAAACAGACTTACTTATGTGATTACACCTGACAATGCATCTAATAAAAATGTTACTTTTTCTTCATCTAATGAAAATGTTGTTAAAGTTGATAATACAGGGATGGTTACAGCTGTTTCAAGCGGCAGCGCAACCGTAATTATACAGACCGAAGACGGCGGTTATATTGATATGACCAATATTACCGTTTTACAGCCGGTAAAAGAAATTGTTCTTTCACAGACCGAAATGACCGTAAAGAAAGGTACAATATTCTGGCTGAATGCAACTGTACTTCCTGAAACTTCCGATAATAAGAAGATTACATGGAATACTTCCGATAAATCACTTGCCACAGTTGATCCTGACGGAAAGGTAACAACGCTAGCCGTAGGAACTGTTACAATCTCTTGCGTAAGTGAGGACACCGGTGTTGTTGCATATTGTGTTGTTGAAATTACAGAGCCGGTTACAGGGCTTACGTTAAATTCTTACCATGAAGAAATTGTAAAAGGAACAAGATTCGTTATTGTACCTACAGTTCTTCCTGTTGAAGCACCGGATAAGAGAGTGACTTATGTATCAAGTGATCCTGAAATTGCATCAGTTGATGAAAATGGTGTTGTTACAGGTCTAAAGGGCGGAAGCTGTGAGATTATTGTAACAACCGTTGAAAGTTCACTTAAAGCAACCTGTACAATACAGGTAAAAGAATATGTATCTTCCATTGAGATACACAATGCAAAAGAGATTATGAATATCGGTGATACATTGCAGCTCAGTGCAGATGTACAGACAGAAAGTGCATCTAACAGAAAGGTAATTTGGTCAACAAGCAATTCAGGTATTGCAACTGTAGACCAAAGCGGTAAAGTAACAGGCATTACTCCGGGAACTGTAGTTATTACAGCACTTGCAGCTGACGGAAGCGGGGTAAGTGCTTCAGTTGCAATAAGGGTTATCAATCCTGTAACTTCTATTACATTAAGTGAAGGTAAAATCACCATATATGTCGGTGATACACATAATATAGTAGCAACAATCCATCCTGAGAATGCGTCTATTAAGGGAATTGAGTGGACATCGGATGACCCAACAATAGCAAAAGTATATTCGGATGGTGATGTTGTTGGTGTAGCACCCGGAAGAACAATTGTAAATGCCACCTCAACCGATACTAACGAGGTTGTTGCACATTGTACGGTAATTGTCAAACCTATTATAAATGCATCATCTATTTCAATTAATTCATCGGAAATTATTATGCTCAAAGGTAAGACAAGGAAACTTACTGCAAGATTATACCCGCTTAATTCCAATGAAGGAGTCAACTGGCTGTCAACAGATACATCCGTTGTACAGGTTGATGCAAACGGCAATATTGTAACAGTAGGTGCCGGTTCGTGTGATGTTGTTGCATACAGTTCTTCAGGAACTGTTGAGGATCATTGTACGATATATTCTATTGCTATGAGCCATACAGATCTTAAGATGGAACAGTATGATACATTTAACCTGTATGTAGATGGAGCTCCTAGAAAGGTGTCATGGAGAACATCTAACCCAAGGATTGCATCAGTTACACAAAATGGTGTGGTAACAGGACGTATGCCTGGAGAATGTACAATTACGGCAACAATTGACGGCAAGACTGTATCTTGTTTCGTTAAGATATATGCTGTAGATCCCGGCAAATTTATAAACCGCAGAAAATAATTCCTTAACAAAAACTTAAATATTTACCTTGTTGATTTTACATAAGTGCTATGCTATATTTAGGCTAATGTTAATTAGCAAGAGGAGATTATTATGAATGACGATTTTAATATGGAAGATGAATTAGCCAATTCAATTGCACAGATTATAGACGAAGAAACATCAGAAGCAGAAGATATGTACAGGGATAAGCTTGACAGTAAAGCCAATAAGACTGAACCTGCGGATGAAGATGACGATGATTATGAAGATGACGATAATAACAATAACAAGCGCAAGTTGTTTATAATCATAGGAGCAGTAGCAGTTTCCGTTATATTAATTGTGACAGCAATTGTATTTTTACTCAAATCCGCTGTTAATAAGAGTAAGAACAATTACGGATATTACCAGAACCTCGCATACGAGGCGAAAGATACCGATAAAGATTATGACAAAGCAGTAGAATATTTTAATAAAGCTTTGAAATATAAAGATACTCTTTTGAAGAATGAAAATGTTACGGTAGACGGTAAATCTGTTAAATCATCGGAAATTCTTGTAAAAGATATGCTTAATCTCAGGGATTGTTATGATAAATTAGGCAAGACAGATGAAGAAATTACAATCCTTAATGAAGCCCTTACTTATGACAGCGTTAATACCAATGTTATATATTATCTTATTCAATTGTACGGAGATAACAAGAATTACAAATCTATGTCAGAACTTTACGATACAGTAAGTGCCGATGAGAATGTAACTAAAGATGTATTAAGCCTTTTTAAGAATTATGCATGTCAGGATCCTGTTATCACACCTGCCGAAGGTGATTATTCAAAGAGTCAGACAGTAGGTTTTTTGCAGGTTAACGGATGTAAGATTTACTATACAATGGATGGCAGTGACCCTGTTAAAAATGGAAGTCTTTATACTCAGGATATTACCCTTGATAAAGAAGGAACTTATGAATTTAAGTATTATATGACTAATGAATACGGATTTAAGTCCGATATTTTTACTACAAAATATACAATTACATTTAAGGCACCTGACGGACCTAAGATAACTCCTGCAAGTGGTTCTTATTCAACATCATCCGAGCAGCGTATAGTTGTTGGAAATATTCCTACCGGTGCTAAGGCATATTATGAAATATCCCATGATGGAGCCGTTACACCTACAGCAGACAGTACAGAGTATACTGAACCTGTTGTTATGCCTGAGGGAAGCTTTTTCTTCTCTGTTATTATTATTGATGAAAACGGTCTATCAAGTAATGTTGTTACTAACACATACACTTTGAAGAAAGTTGATAAATTTGATTCAAGTGCGGCTGAACAGCTGATATGGTCTACACTAATTAAGAACAAAGTAATTAATGATAACCATAAGACAGAAGAAGATGGGCTTTTTGAAATGACATATAATTCCAAAAAGTCAATAAATGGTAAGAGTATCTGGCTATTTTCTGTAAGTATTGATGATGAAAAACAGGATTATTTTTATGGATGTGATTCAGCGTCAGGTGATATTTACAAAATAACTGAAAAAGAAGGTAAATTTGATTTAAGTGAATTAACTTACAAATACAAACAATAAATACCAAAAAAGATAACTTAAGGGTCGTCATATTAATGACGGCCTTTATTTTTTACCGCGAAAAATAATGTTTTTACGTTTTTTTATTTATTTTTGAAAAAAATTATTGAAATAAACCTTATGAATGTATACAATGTTATGGAGATTATTTTTTGGAGGTGTACTATGTACAAAATACTCAAAGCTGAAAAACTGGCTGATAAGATATATCTTATGGATGTTGAAGCTCCACGTGTTGCCAAATCATGTGAGCCTGGTCAGTTTATTATAGCAAAGCTAGATGAAAAAGGTGAAAGAATACCTCTCACAATTTGTGATTATGATAGAGAAGCAGGAACAGTTACTATCGTATTCCAGACAGTAGGTGCTTCCACAACTAAGATGGCAGAATTGCATACAGGAGATTCTCTGGAAGATTTCGTAGGACCTCTCGGATGTGCTTCTGATTTAATTAATGAAGATATAGAAGAATTAAAGAAAAAGAAAATTCTTTTTGTTGCCGGCGGTGTAGGAACAGCACCTGTATATCCACAGGTTAAATGGCTCCATGCACACGGTATAGATGCAGACGTTATTGTAGGTTCCAAGACCAAGGATTTATTAATCCTTGAAAAAGAAATGGAAGCTGTTGCAGGCAACCTTTATGTAACAACCGATGACGGAAGCTACGGAAGAAGCGGAATGGTAACAGATACAATTAAATATCTTGTTAACGAAAAAGGCATTAAGTATGATCATTGCGTGGCAATCGGACCAATGATTATGATGAAATTCGTATGTCTCCTTACAAAAGAGCTTGAGATTCCTACAGTTGTCAGCCTTAACCCAATAATGGTTGATGGAACAGGTATGTGTGGTGCATGCCGTGTACAGGTAGGTTCAGAAATTAAGTTTGCCTGTGTAGACGGTCCGGAATTTGACGGACATCTTGTTGATTTTGACCAGTCAATGAAGAGACAGCTTATGTATAAGACAGAAGAAGGCAGAGCTATGTTACGTCTTACAGAAGGTGACACACACAAAAATGGCGGCTGCGGCTGTGGAGGTAATTAAGAATGGTAGACGTTATGAAGAAAGTTCCCGTAAGAGAACAGAACCCGGAAGTAAGAGCAAAGAACTTTGAAGAAGTTTGTCTTGGATATAATGAAGAAGAAGCAATGGCTGAAGCTTCAAGATGTTTAAATTGTAAGAATGCAATGTGTGTCAAGGGATGCCCTGTATCAATTAACATTCCTGCATTCATTCACGAAGTTAAGGAAGGTAATTTTGCTGAAGCATATAGAATTATCAGCGAATCATCAGCACTTCCTGCTGTATGCGGACGTGTATGCCCACAGGAGACACAGTGTGAAGGCAAGTGTATCCGTGGAATCAAAGGTGAAGCAATTGCAATCGGTAAGCTTGAAAGATTCGTAGCTGACTGGGCAAGAGAGAATGGAATTTCCCCAGAAGCACCTAAAGAAAAGAAGGGCAAAAAGGTTGCAGTTATTGGTTCAGGTCCTTCAGGACTTACATGTGCCGGCGATCTTGCCAAGATGGGATATGACGTAACAATTTTTGAAGCATTACATAAAGCAGGCGGTGTACTTGTATATGGTATTCCTGAATTCCGTCTTCCTAAGGAAACAGTTGTTCAGGCTGAAGTTGAAAACGTTAAAAAACTTGGTGTTAAGATTGAGACTAACGTAGTTGTAGGTAAGTCAGTCAGAATAGATGAGTTAATGGAAGATGGATACGAAGCTGTATTTATCGGTTCAGGTGCCGGACTTCCAAGATTTATGGGTATACCGGGAGAAAATGCCAACGGCGTATTCTCAGCTAATGAATACCTTACAAGAAGCAACTTAATGAAGGCTTTCAAGGACGAATATGATACACCTATCGTAGCAGGTACCAAGGTAGCTGTAGTCGGTGGCGGTAATGTTGCCATGGATGCTGCAAGAACAGCGTTAAGATTAGGTGCAGAAGTCCATATCGTATATAGAAGAGGCGAGGATGAGCTTCCTGCAAGAGCAGAAGAAGTACATCATGCAAAAGAAGAAGGAATCATCTTCGATTTATTAACTAACCCAACAGAAATTCTTGTAGATGAGAAGGGATGGGTTAAGGGAATGAAATGTATCAGAATGGAGCTTGGCGAGGCTGACGCTTCAGGAAGAAGAAGTCCTGTAGAAGTACCGGGTTCAGAATTTGAAATGAAACTTGATACAGTAATCATGTCACTTGGTACAAGCCCTAATCCACTTATTTCTTCAACAACCAAAGGCCTTGATATTAACAAGAGAAAATGTATTATTGCTGATGAAAATAACGGACAGACCTCTAAAATCGGTGTATTTGCCGGTGGTGATGCCGTTACAGGTGCCGCAACAGTTATTCTTGCCATGGGTGCAGGTAAAGCTGCTGCCAAAGGTATTGACGAATATCTCAGTGCAAAATAAAAATAAATTATTTAAGAAGTCTCTCATTGTTATGGGGGACTTCTTGTGTTATTATCACATTATGAAAATCAAAATAATATGCGTAGGAAAAATAAAAGAAAAATTTTATACAATGGCAATAGATGAATATGCCAAAAGGCTTTCAAGATACTGTAAACTTGAAATAATCGAGGTTGCTGACGAAAAGACCCCTGATGGCTGTAGCGAAGTTGTGGAGGCGCAGATTAAGGCAAAAGAGGGTGAACGAATTAACAATGCAATTAAAGAAGATGACTATGTTATCTCCTTAGCCATTAACGGCACTAAGCTTGACTCCGTTGCTTTTGCTGATAAAATCGAAAAACTTGGTGTGAACGGCGTAAGCTCAATCGCATATATTATAGGCGGTTCGCTGGGACTTGATAATAATATCTTAAAAAGAAGCGATTACAAGCTCAGCTTTTCTGATATGACATTTCCCCACCAGCTTATGCGGGTAATTCTTTGCGAGCAGATATACAGGTGCTATAGGATTATTAACGGGGAGCCGTATCATAAGTAAGAGTGCGAGGAAAAACTATTATTGATATATGAATGAATAAATCGATCGTACTAAGGCATACTATAAAAAAAACTTGATTTCAAAATTGGCATATGATAGACTGTTAACCATGAGATTTTCGTGATATAGAATTTCTATGTTTGGTTATTGAAATTTAGTAACTGGGGTGGTAGAATATAATTGGAAAGAATGAAAAATACAATTTAGCGAACAAGGAGGAGGGACAAAAGATGGCTGTGTTAGCAAAACCAATTAATAGAATAGCTGTTATAAAAGAGAAAGAATCCCAAAAATTTGTGCGTGAATTTAATGAAAATAAAGTATCAAAAGATTTTTTGGATTCTTGTAAGAAAGCTGGTAAATTATTTGGCAAAAGAAAATAAGAATATGCATAAACATTTAATGTATTTTAATCCTGATGTAATGTCGTTAGAACAATCACATCAGGATTTTTCATCTAAAATGGGATGCTTTAACGCAGGAGAAGGTTATGAGAATTTTAATGATTTTATAACTTCTGAAGCTGATGAATATAAGCAAGCCGGTGATGGTGTGACCTATGTTGTCTGGAACGTATTATATGACAAGAATAATGTTGAGACTGAAAGAGAAATAGTTGCATATTATACGTTAGCTGCAACAGCAATACCATATGAAGATAGAATAAGACGTGACGAGGAGGAGGCAAAGGAAATTGGAGAGGAGTTTGATATAGAAATATGTGGAATTTCAGCAATTGAAATAAAAATGTTTGCTGTGAGTGAGAAATATCAGGACGTGTTCTTTGAATATGATGGTGAAAATCTTCCGGTTTCTGCATGGATTATGCGTAATATTATAGATTATGCACACTCATTACTAAATAATGTACTCGGTTTTAAAGCATTATTTTTACATTCACTGCCTGAGGCAGAAACCTTTTACAAAGCCAACGGATTTAATCCTGTAGAAATTAATATGCAGCCACTTCATTGTGTTGATTCGGAATATAAATCAATGTATTTGACATTAAAAGAAGTACATATGAATTATGATGATTAAGTCTATTCCCTACAAAAATATTGATTTAATTCCTAAAATATATTACAGTATAATCATAGAAAGGTAATATGTGAATATTAACAGACACAGGGAGGAAATTATGAGTTACATAGAGTTAAAAGACGTTAAAAAAATCTATAAAATGGGAGAAGTTAATATTAATGCCCTTTCAGGTGTTAATTTCTCTGTGGAAAAAGGAGAATTCGTAATAATTGCAGGTGCCAGCGGTGCAGGAAAAAGTACCATCCTTAATATCCTGGGAGGCATGGATACGCCCACATCGGGAGAGATTATTGTAGACGGCTGCAATATCAGTAATTACAATGCCAGACAGCTTACTACATACAGAAGATATGATATAGGCTTTGTTTTCCAGTTTTACAATTTGGTACAGAACCTTACCGTAAGGGAAAATATCGAAATGGCAACACAGATTTGTAAAAATCCTCTTGATATCGATGAAGTAATAAAAGCTGTAGGACTCGAAGAACGTAAGACCAACTTTCCTGCACAGCTTTCAGGCGGTGAACAGCAGCGAGTGGCAATAGCGAGAGCACTTGCAAAGAACCCTAAGATACTGCTTTGTGACGAACCTACGGGAGCACTTGATTATAATACAGGTAAATCAATTTTAAAGCTTCTATATGATACCTGCCGCGAAAGAAATGTAACGGTAATAGTAATTACCCACAATCTGGCACTTACGGCAATGGGCGATAAAGTAATAAAGGTAAAGAATGGACTTATATCGGAAATCGAAATCAACGAAAATCCTATACCTGTAGAAAGGATTGAGTGGTAATGAAGAAAGCATTGATAAAAGATACCTTCAGGGAAATTAAAAATAGCTTCGGCAGATTCATATCGATTTTTGGTATTGTGCTTGTAGGTGTGGCTTTCTTTACAGGCGTAAAATCGTCGGCACGATATATGAAATACTCGGCGGATACATACTTTGACAACAACAATCTTTTTGATTTAAAGATGTATTCCAATGTTGGATTTGACGATGCGGATATAGAAGAACTTGGCAAAACAGAGGGCATAGATAAGATAGAGGGTGTTACAAGTATTGATGTAATTACCAATGTCCATGATAATGATGAGACTGTACAGATATTTTCCTACGATTTCTCATCAGACGATAACCTCAATAAAATCACATTGACAGAGGGCAGGTTTCCTGAAAATCCCGGAGAATGTGTTATTAGGGACTACGGAATTGCAAGAGAACCCATAGAGCTTGGAACAGAGCTTGCAATTAAAGACGATAACCTTAAGAGTACCTCATATAAAGTTGTAGGAAAGGTCTCAACACCATACTACCTGTCATATCAATATGATACAACAACCGTAGGAAGCGGTAAAATTTCCGATGTCCTTTTCATATCAGAAGATGAATTTACAGGTGACAGATATACAGTCCTTTTTGCTACAGTTAAAGGTGCAAAAGATGAATATTGCTACGGTGATACGTATTTTGATATTGTTACACCTGTTAAAGAAAAAGTAATTGAAAATGCAGATAATCTTTCTGAAAAATATGCCATGCTTGGCGGTTATACTTTTTACGCCCTTGACAGAAATTCCCACTATTCCTTTGTGGATTATAAGAACTGTGGAGACAGAATGGATGCAATAGCCAAAGTATTTCCGGCATTCTTTTATCTCGTGGCAGCTCTTGTATGTCTCACAACCATGACAAGAATGGTTGATGAACAGCGAGGCGGAATAGGTACCTTAAAAGCACTTGGATATAATAAAATAAGCATTGCAGGCAAATACATAACCTATGCGCTTTTGGCATCTTTAGCAGGAGGAGTGCTTGGATGTGTGCTTGGACTTTTAACTTTCCCAAGAATTATATTTAACGCATGGAATGTTGTATATACTGTGGCAGATTTTACAGAAGTTCCCCAGATTTCCATGTGCGTGCTTGCTATTATGATTGCGGTTCTTATAAACGTACTTGCAACATTTGCTTCATGCTTCTCAATGCTTACAGAGACTCCGGCATTGCTTTTAAGACCTAAGTCACCTAAGAATGGTAAAAAAGTATTATTAGAGCATATACCATTTATCTGGAAGCATTTTAACTTCACGAAGAAAGTAACCGCAAGAAATATTTTACGTTATAAAAAGAGATTTTTTATGACTATAACGGGAATTGCAGGATGTACGGCGCTGATACTTGCAGGTTTCGGTATAAAAAACAGTATTTCAAAAGTTACGTCTGACCAGTATGGAACTATTTTTGCCTATGATATTGCAGGTGAATTCAGTGAAGCGAGTGACAAAGACTCCTTTTTTTTTT
>ENA-OPEG01000474-OPEG01000474.1-human-gut-metagenome-genome-assembly--contig:-NODE-474-length-11250-cov-2.756856_pt1 | contig 11250 bp, 14 predicted proteins | sample MGYA00241632_ERZ501527 | MGnify/ENA primary metagenome ERZ501527 (study PRJEB25962, sample SAMEA2042301) | human gut metagenome | biome: human gut; feature: human-associated habitat; material: faeces... | reverse complement strand
GAGTAAATCCGCCTATTAGCATTAGCACATAAAACAATGTCAGAATATAAATTAAGTCATTTGAAAGAACTGGAAGCCGAGTCTATCCATATTATCCGTGAGGTTGTCGCTGAGTTTGAAAATCCTGATTCTGCTCCTAGTGATTGGAGGGATATTATTGATGATTTACATATTCCATGGGTTGAAAGTCCCTTACACGATAGAGACCAAAACCCGATGGGTGACCAGAAGAAACCTCATTGGCATGTTTTGATTTACAGCGATGGTCCTAAAACATTTAATAATGTTTCTAAATTAATTGAAGGACTCAATACTCCAGAGGTTCGTCCGTGCAATTCAATTGTGGGATTAGTTAGATATTTTGCACATCTGGATAATCCTGAAAAATTCCAATACGATAAAGACCGCATTATTGGACATTCCGGATTTGACGTAGATACTTACCTTGCTATGCGTCCCGGTGAAGAGTTAGAACAGATAGCCTGCATGATGGATCAGGTAGTTAATGAAAATATAACTGAATATTTTGATTTAGTAATGTTTGCAAGAACTTATCATCAGCATGATTGGTTCCCGCTTCTTGCTAAATCGTATTCATATTTTATGAAAGAGTTTATTGCTTCATATAGACATAAACTTTTAGAAGAAAGTGAGGTTAATTGATTATGAAAATAGATGGCATTATTGAAGATTTAGGTTATCATATTCTTAATTCAAAAGATGAAAATTTTTTAAATGATATAATGTATGCTGCTTCTTTGTCAGATGATGAGCTGGATGATAAATTTTATGATTGTTTAGTTTCTTTTTTGGGCTGTTGTTTTTCTTGTAAATCTATTTTTGAGTTAGATGTGTATGGTAAGATTATATACCAGCGTTTTCTAATTTTAGCATTATATCGTATTAGTCGTGGTCTTGTTTCATTACTTGATGAAGATTAATCTTTGTTTGTTATTTGAATTTTTATAAAGTGAGGTTGTTTGATTATGGAATTTGATATTTATTTTGCTAATTTGAGTATTGAAATTTTGAGTAGTGCTGTTCTTCGTACAGATGATGATTCTTTGTTAAAAGATATTATTCATTTTTCGTCTTTGTCAGATGATGAGCTTGAAAATAAATTTTATATTTATCTTTCTTCTTTTATGGATTTTATTGTAGTTTATATTTGTAGTCCGTCTTTTGCATTAAATGAATATTATAGATTAATTTTTCAAAGATTAATGGTTTTATCTACTCTCCGTTTTAAACGTGGACTTGTCTCTTTTCCTGATACCAAAGTAGATGAATTTTAGATTGGAGTGATGAAAATGAGATTAATAGATGCAGATAAGGTTATAGAGCAACTTAATGAGGAAAAAGAGCTTTCTTATGCGGATTTTGACAAGTATGTATATGAAGTATGTCCTGGCTTTGATTCAGAATATGATGATTTTTTCCATAGAGGATTGGAAAGAGCAATCGAGTTAATAAAGTTAGGTAGTAGTATTGTTTAAAGCGCGGTCTTGTATCATTACCTGATACTTAATATAATTAAATTATACTTATTAAAAATTACAAGTGAACTTGTTTCACTTGTATTTTTATTATTTTTTTGAGAGGTACTAATGACATGGGATATAAACATTTTAAATTTTATGACCGTATCAGGTTAGAAAGCTGGTTAAGGTCTAAAACATCAATTTCATTTATAGCAAAAGAACTTAATAAGTCGATGGCAAGCATCTACAGAGAAATTAAGCGCGGACAGTATGTTCATACCTTGTCAGATCTGACTGAGGAACTTCGATACTCTGCGGAGCTGGCAGAGAGTAAATACCAGGAACATTTAAAATCTAAAGGTCCCGGATTAAAGATTAGTAATGATTATTCTTATGCTGCTTATATTGAATACATGATTGTTAAGCGGAAATATTCTCCAGAAGCTGCGCTTAACTATATCAAAAATAACAATCTTACATTCTCTACATCTTTATCAAAAACAACGTTATATCGTTATATTAACGATAATGTCTTCCTGTCGCTTTCAAATAAGGATTTACCTGTAAAGCGTAATAAGACTAAGAGGAAATATAAAAGAGTCCGGCCTTGTCGCTTGTCGAAAGGTAAAAGCATTGAGCAACGTCCTGATATATTAAAACGCGATTCATTCGGACATTGGGAAATGGACTGCGTGGTTGGCAAGAAAAAGACCAGAAGTGTTCTTCTTGTACTTACTGAACGTCTTTCCCGGAAGGAATTAATTTATAAAATGCCAGGAAAAAATAAAGAGAATGTGGTTAATGTTCTTAACGATTTAGAGCGTAAATGTGGCGGCAATTTCAAGAAGATATTCCGTACTTTTACTTGTGATAATGGTGTGGAGTTTGCTGATAGTTTTGGTATAGAGCATTCCCCAAACGGAGATAAGAGAGTTGATTTATATTATTGTCATCCTTATTCTTCCTGTGAACGTGGCAGCAACGAAAATCAAAATAAAATGATTCGCCGGCATTTCCCAAAAGGTTATAATTTTACAAAAACAACGCGTACAGAGATTGCACGCGTTGAGAACTGGATTAATAACTACCCTCGTAAGATGTTCTATGGCTACTCCAGCAATGACATCTTTGATTTGTGTTTGAGGACAGTCGGAATATAATTTTATTTTTTTTTAATAAATTCGCACTTAACCCTTGACTTTACAATATTATTTTAACAATGTTATAATGTCTCAAAGTTATAATGAATTACTATCATTTTACTGTTAATTTACAATCCTTATATGTAAGTACAATACTCTTTATTTCAGTCACTTTATCTTCAGGAACCATAAAAACTAATATGCCATCCTGCGTCTCACCCGCTTTAATGGTAACGTTTTTAAGATTAGTAATGTCATTAAGCATAAGATTAGCATAATTATTATAATATGTATTTCCGTTCAGATTAAGTGTCACTACTTTCTCGTCATCTGAATTATTGCATAAAACATCTTGTGCACCTTTATTGGTAATATCAAAATTAAATACAATAAATGTATATCCTTCCTGCGCTGTAAATGAAAACATCGCACTACTGTCATTAGGATATTCCGACGTAATTACATATTTTTTATATTCAATAGTCAGTTCTCCCAACCCAAGGTCTTTACTGATATTCCAGTTATTAGTGTTATCATTGCCTGATGTTGTTTCTTCATTATTACCCGGTGTTGTAGCCGGCTGTGTTGCAGGTTCTGTTGTTGGACTCTCTGTTTCTGGTTCATATACAACATCATTACCCAGATCTTTGTATCTTGATTTATAATCATATGAATATTTAAGCAAAGCACCTGCAGCATACTCTGCAATTATATCGCTATGTTCAGATGATAATTTAATGCTATTCGCACATCCTGATAATATCAGGCACGATAATATAACAGGTATAGTAATTCTGGTAATACGTTTCATAACAAACCTCCATACAAATATAATACAATTTTATCATTTTTTATATTTATTAACAAGCCTTAATCGCAATCAAACACACACCAGAAAACAACTCCGTCATCAACATTATCAACACCATATTCAACATCATAGTTATCCAATATTGCTTTAACTATTGATAATCCAAGGCCATTGCCACCATATTCTCTTGTTCTTGCCTTATCAACTTTATAAAATTTTTCCCATATTCTTGTTAAATCATTTTCCGGTATTTTATTGCCTGAATTATATACTTCAAGTTTTGCTTTACCATCTGTTTTTTTCAAAGAAATTTTAATTTTACCCGTTGAATGATTAATTGCATTGGTATAAAAATTGGTAAAAACCTCTTCTATCTGAAGTTTGTCATACCATACATAAATATCATTCTGGCATTTTGATACACAGACAATATTTTTCTGATCCAGTCTTAGTTCATTTGCTTTACATATTTCATTAATCAGTTCTGTAAGATTAAACCTTTCGATATTAATATTATTCTGTCCGGACTCAATATGATCAAGGGATAAAAGATTCTTCACCATACGATTCATTTTATTGGACTCATCCATAATAACATCACAATAAAAATCAAAGCTTTCTTTATCCGCTGCAACTCCTTCTTTCAGGCCTTCCGCATATCCTTGAATCAATGCAATAGGCGTCTTTAATTCATGGGATACATTTGACAAAAATTCTTTCTGCCTGTCAGCTGCCTTTGTTTTTTCTTCAATATCAAGCTGCAATTCATAATTAGCAGTTTTTAACATTGTTATATTCTTCTGAAGGCTGTCTGACATAAAATTAATACTTTTACCAAGCTGGCCTATTTCATTTTGTGCTTTTCCTGTATATTTAGCATCAAAATTCAATTCAGACATTTCTTCTGCAATCTTTGAAAGTTCCTTAATCGGTTTTGTAAATTTATCGGCAAGAAAATATGCGAATATAATGCTTATAACCATAACAACTGCACCTGTTATGGTAACAAAATTATTAAATATCTTGATATTTTCTTTTATGCTTTCAATTATAAGCTGCATAACAAGCTGTGAACCATCTTCCATGCTTCCGTATATCACCATATATGATAAGCCCGTAGATATATCATTACCTTTTTTTATTGAGTAATTATCGTTTTCTTTAATCAATTCAATATCTCTGTCCCCACTGAAAATAAAACGTTGCAGCCATCGGTATGTATTTTCAATATTATTCTGTGTGCTGTATACTGTTTTCCAGTTGCTGTCAACTAAAAAAACATTTATATTATGGAGTGCATTTATACTGAGCATCTTTTTTCTGACGCTGTCAGATGAAATTCCATCGCTTACCAGAACTTCTTTCATTTCATTATATGAATTTACAAGTTTTTTTTCACGGTCTTTAATATAATATTTTTCAAAGAAAATAGAATTCAAAAGACAAATAACACCCACAACCGTAAGAACTATGGCTGCTATTAAAAATGTTAATTTCAATTTCAATGACATCTTTTTCATGGTAAACTCCTGTTATCACAAAAAGGCACTAATAATAGTGCCTTTAATTTTATTCTCCAAGGTATGCTTTTTTTACTGTATCATCATTCATTATGTTCTCAGCCTTACCTGAAAGAACAACATTTCCCGTCTCAAGAACATACGCCCTGTCTGCAATTGATAATGCTTTTTTGGCATTCTGTTCTACAAGCAGCACTGTTGTTCCGCCTTCATTAAGTGCCTTAATAATATCAAAGATTTCTGATACAAATATCGGTGATAATCCCATCGATGGTTCATCAAGAAGTATAATCTCAGGTTTGGACATAAGTGCACGTCCCATAGCCAGCATCTGCTGTTCCCCGCCTGACAAAGTTCCTGCAATCTGGTTCTTTCTTTCCTCAAGTCTTGGGAATCTTTCATATATTTTCTCTAAATCTTCGTTAATTTCACTTTTATCCCTTCTGGTATATGCACCCATAAGTAAATTTTCAAATACCGAAAGCTGTGAAAATACTCTTCTGCCTTCCGGTACCTGTGAAATGCCTAACTTAACAATCTTGTGAGCCGATGTTTTAGTTATATTCTGTCCATTATATATAATTTTGCCTGATGTAGAAGGTAAAATACCGGAAATAGCATGCAATGTTGTTGTTTTACCTGCTCCGTTAGCACCAATAAGGGCTATTATTTCACCTTTATTTACTTCAAAGGAAACACCTTTTAATGCTTTAATCATTCCGTAGTTAACTTCGAGATTTTCAATTTCCAATAAAGCCATATTTATTTCCTCCTAATCGCCAAGATATGCCTTAATTACTTCAGGATTATTAAGGACTTCGCTTGTAGGTCCCTGTGTGAGAACTTTACCGAAATTAAGAACCGTAAGTTCTTCACATATACTTGAAACAAGCTTCATATCATGTTCAATAAGTAAAATTGTCATATCAAAGTTATCTCTGATAAAAGCAATAGTTTTAACGAGTTCCATTGTCTCATTAGGGTTCATTCCTGCAGCCGGCTCATCAAGCAATAAAAGTTTAGGGTTAGTTGCCATAGCTCTTGCCATCTCAAGTTTTCTCTGTTTACCGTATGGGAGGTTGGCAGATATTGTATTTGCCTCTTCGTCAAGTTCAAATACCTTCAATAATTCCATTGCACGTTCATTCATAAGCCTTTCGTTTTTGAAATAACTTGGCAGCTTAAAAATACCTGCAATTGTAGAATATTTATAAATATTGTGTAAGCCGATTTTAACATTATCAAGTACAGACAACTTATTAAACAATCTGATGTTCTGGAAAGTTCTTGCAATTCCGTCTTTGTTAATCTGTACTACACTCTTACCGGTTATATCTTCTCCATCAAGCTCTATTTTCCCCGAATCAGGTTTATATACACCTGTCAAAAGGTTAAATACGGTTGTTTTACCTGCTCCGTTAGGTCCGATAAGTCCGTAAAGTTCTCCCTTTTTAATCTTAAGATTAAAATTATCTACAGCCTGTAAGCCGCCAAAAGAGATTCCTATGTTATTAACATTCAACATTATATCCTGTGTTTCCATAATTAATGAACCTCCTCTTCAACCGGGTTTTTCTTTGAAAAGAATGATTTGAATTTTGCTGAAATTTCTTTACGTAATTCAATACATTTTGGATTCCATGTGAAAATCATAAGTACAATAAGTACAACAGCATAAATAATCATACGATAATCATTGAGGAATCGCATCTTTTCCGGAAGAATCGTCAATACGATAGCAGCAACGATAGATCCCGGAATATTACCCATTCCGCCAAGAACAACCATAACAAGTACATTAATAGACGTATTAAAATCGAACTTTGAAGGCTGTAACATTCCTAAGTTATGTGAATATAATACGCCCGCAACACCTGCTAATGCTGCCGATATAGTAAATGCAAGTAATCTGAATTTGGAAATATTGATACCGACCGTCTCTGTAGCAATCCTATTGTCCCTTACCGCTTTAATAGCACGACCCGAACGTGAATCAGATAAATTCATAACAATAAGTACGGTAATTATTAAAAGAATTATACCGATAAGAAAAGTACTGCTCCTCTGGATTTTCAAAATACCCTGGGAACCCTTTACTATAATGTCCTCGGATTTAACACCTTTTCCTATAAGGTCAGTCGTATTGTTCAGTGAAAAATGGAAACCTTTGCTGTCAAATGCAACGATAACAGTTCCTAAAATTCCTTTTATAATCTCTCCAAAAGCAAGTGTAACTATAGCAAGATAGTCCCCCTGAAGTCTTAATACTGCAGAACCTATAAGAATACCGAAAATTGCTGCTGTAACTGCGCCTATAAGTATTCCTATTACAAATCTTAATAAATCATTAGATATCATATCCGCAGTTATCTGTGTAAAAAGCGAACCCGTAAATGCACCTACATACATAAATCCTGCGTGTCCAAGACTAAGTTCACCTAAAATACCTACTACAAGATTAAGTGATACAGCCATTATAGACCAAACACATATTCTGACAAGCAGGCCTGACATAACATTTGAAAGTACACCGGAATTATTAAGTGTATTCATAACAAAATAAGCAATAACAATTGCGATTATTGTAATTACTGTTGTAAGTGTAGTTTTTTTAAGTTTTAATTTTTTCATGTATCTTCACCTACACTTTCTCTTTAATCTTTTTGCCAAACAGACCAGTTGGCTTAAAAATAAGAACAACTATCAATACAACAAATACAATAGCATTAGCAAGCTTTGTTCCATTAGGAATATAAGCACCACTTAATACTTCTATTATACCAAGCACAATCCCGCCGACCATTGCACCGGGAATTGAACCTATACCTCCAAATACAGCAGCTACAAAGGCCTTAATGCCCGGCATAGAGCCCGATGTAGGGATAAGACTTGGATAGGCGTTAAACATAAGGAGACTTGCAAGTGCTGCAAGTGCAGATCCGATTGCAAATGTTATTGTAATTGTAGTATTAACATTAATACCCATTAACTTCGCAGCATCTTTATCCTCTGAAACAGCTAACATAGCACGTCCTGTTTTTGTCTTCCTGATAAATATTGATAATGCCACCACAATAATAATTCCTAATACAATCATTAAAATCGTGGAGCCCTCGATATTAGCACCGAACATCTTTACACTGCCAAGTTTTATTGGATTTCTAAACATTTTAGGCTGGGATGTAAATATGAGCTGGGCAATGTTCTGGAGAAGAATACTTACACCAATTGCTGTAATAAGTACAGCAAGTGATGACGCCTCCCTAAGTGGTTTATATGCAACTTTTTCTATTACTACGCCAAGGACAGTACACACTACCATAGCAACAATCAATGCAGCAAATACATTGGTTCCACTACCATATATCATACTAAAGAGGACATATCCTCCTATCATAATAACGTCGCCATGGGCAAAATTAAGCATTTTGGCAATACCATAAACCATAGTATATCCCAATGCAATAATCGCATATACACTGCCTAAGCTTATACCATTAAATACATAAGTAAAAAAACTACTCATGAGTTCACCTCGTCCATTTATTTACCGGAAATCCCGGATATTCTACCTGATAACAATAAAGACAGAGAGACCACTTTATGCCTCTCTGCCCATAGTCTTTAAAAAAAATATTATTTTGCTGAAACGTATGTACCGTCTTTAATTACAACAGCTCTTGGTGCTTTACTTACTTCACCTGATGCTTCCCATTTCATGCCGGCACCGGTAAGTCCATCAACTGTAATTTCGGTAATTGCTTTCTTTAAAGCTTCATTAACATCAGCTACTGAAGCATCCGGCTTGAGACCTGCCTTTTCAATTGCTGCCTTAAGAACATATACACCGTCATACGCATCTGCTGCGAACTGGTTAGGAACATCATTGTAAAGTTCTTTGTATGTTTTAACAAAAGATACTGTTTTTTCATCTGTAGCATCTGCTGAGAATGGAGTTAAAAGCATTACGCCCTCTGCAAGTTCTTTATTAAAGTTCTTTACACCAAAAATTCCGTCAAGACCATCACATCCAAAGAATATAGGCTTATATCCTGTGCTGTTAGCTTCTGTAAGAATTAAAGAAGCTTCTGTATAATAAATTGGAAGGAATACCAAATCAGCGCCTGCATCCTTACAAGACTGAACCTGTACTGAGAAGTCTGTCTTAGTGTCCTTAGTAAATGACTGAGTTGATACAATTTCAAAATCCTGTGACTTAGCTGCTTCAACGAATTTTTCAAAAACACCTGTTGAATATACATCTGAGCTGTCATAAATGATACCTACTTTAGTAGCTAACTTATTCTCACCGATGTACTGAGCTGAAGCTGAACCCTGGCTAGGGTTTGTGAAACATACCTGGAATACATTATCACCTGCGATAACTGACTGAGCTGATGCAGATGGTGTAAGCTGGAACATATTGTCTTCTGCTGTAAGACCTACAACAGCTTCACATGAACCTGATGTAACTGTTCCTAAAAGTATCTGTGTTCCCTTGTCCTTAAGTGCATTGTAAGCATTAGCTGCAAGTTCAGGGTCTGCCTGATCGTCTTCAAAGCTGAACTCAATCTTGTAACCGTTAATTCCGCCTGCCTTGTTGATTTCATCAACTGCAATGCTTGCACCGTTCTTTACAGCGTTGCCATAAATAGCTTCTGTACCTGTAGTTGGTCCGATACTACCAATTTTCCAAACATCTGAGCCGGTGTTTGATGAACCATTTCCTTCACTCTTGCCACATCCTGCAAATGTAGCTGCTGCAAGAGAAGCTACTGCTGCTAATGCAACGAATTTCTTCATCTTTTTCATAATTGTTTCCTCCTTTTAAGGCATCTAGCCCTTATAGGAATTTATGCTACTATTTTCTTTTAAAAATGTCAACCTTTTTTACAATCATGCTTCAAATTTGTATCCCATTCCCCATATTGTCGATATAAATTTGCCTTTTTCACCCATTTTACTTCTGAGTTTTTTGACATGGGTATCTATTGTTCTTGCATCGCCGTAATAATCATAATTCCATACATTATTGAGGATTTTTTCCCTTGAAAGTGCTATGCCTCTGTTTTCCATAAAATATGTAAGAAGTTCAAATTCTTTAAAACTTAAATCTATTTCTTTTCCGTCAATAGTTACCGTATGTGCTATTTTATTAACTGTTATTCCGGCTATATCAAGTATCTCTTCACTATCTCCGGTAGTCCTTCTTAAAAGTGCATTAACCCTTGCGGTTAATATCTTCGGGCTGAAAGGCTTGGAAATATATTCGTCAACGCCCAACTCAAACCCTTTGAGTTCATCCTGTTCCTCACTTTTAGCTGTAAGCATAAGAATAGGTACTTTCGATAATTTTCTTACTTCCTTACAAAGCTGCCATCCGTCCATTTTTGGCATCATTACATCCATAATTATAAGGTCTATATCATTGTTTGAGCAAAAAATATCAAGTGCCGCTTCACCGTCTTCAGCTTCACATACTACATAACCTTCCCTTACAAGAAAGTCCCTGATTATTTTTCTTATTCTGCTTTCGTCATCAACGACAAGTATTTTATTGTTCATAGGCACCTCCGTTTTTCATATTTTATAATCAATATTTGTCTTTTCTGTGAAATCATTCCTCCGGATGGTTAATTTTCCATTCAAGCTCTTTAAGTTCCTGTTCCTTTTCGTTAAGTTCACTTTGCCATGAAGAATATTTATCCTGAATTACACGTTCATAATTAAGGATATTAGGCGAGTCGCTGTTTTTTGTTATTATAAACATTGCAATTACCACAGCAACAAGCACTATATTAAAAAGAATTGAAGTGGATAGTCTGCTCTTCATTTTCTTTTTTTCGGATTCATATTGCTTTACGGTAGTTTCGTATTTGGTACTTATGTATTTCTCTACACGCTCTTTTTCCATGTGACCCGTTGTCTTTACCGGTATCGGCATAATATCTTCTGCTTTATAATTTCCGCTTTTTATAACAACATCTCTTAGCTTTTTAAGGTAATCCATACCCACCGGGGTCTTGAATATCTTTTTTTCTATAAGTTCACAATAAAGCTTATAAGTCTTTTCAATATTGGAGAGATTGAGTTCCGAACTTAAATATTTAATTGCCTTTTTTTCCTGAACAGCTTCGTTATATTCTGTTTTGGTTTCAAAAACATATCCATTCACTATATAGCTTTGGATTTCATTTATTTCTTCCATTTTCTTCCTCTTTCAATATTTAATTCATACCGGTTATTTTATCATTTTTTTAAATCAAATAAAATACCCAGTGCCTTATTTTTATCTA
>ENA-OPEG01000465-OPEG01000465.1-human-gut-metagenome-genome-assembly--contig:-NODE-465-length-11400-cov-3.191450_pt1 | contig 11400 bp, 15 predicted proteins | sample MGYA00241632_ERZ501527 | MGnify/ENA primary metagenome ERZ501527 (study PRJEB25962, sample SAMEA2042301) | human gut metagenome | biome: human gut; feature: human-associated habitat; material: faeces... | reverse complement strand
GAGCATTATGCTCCCTTGCCATCGAGCATTATGCTCCCTTGCCATCGAGCATTATGCTCCCTTGCCATTGAGCATTATGCTCCCTTGCCATTGAGTATTATGCTCCCTTGCCATTGAGCATTATGCTCCCTTGCCAGGGCATATTCAAGATACAGAACCTTATCATAGATGGAAAAGCCAACATCGAGTGGAAGAACGAGGCCGCCACCCGCCTGCTGGCCTCCGCCGTAGACGAACAGCAGGAACACACCTAGGCACTGAAGGCACCTAAGACCGTGGACGACCTCCGTTTCTTCCATCCCGACCTGCCGCAGTTGCTGCGCGACCTGCGTCCCGGCTCGCTCCATGTGATACAGGTACACAGGCAGGAAGAAGGTACGCAACTGGCCCTGTCGGGCATGGAATATGACCTGTACCTCACAGCGCCCCTGCCCCGCTCCGCCTCCTGGCCAACAAGGGACAAATGGAGCAGATACTCATCAATCTGATCAAGAATGCCCGCGAGAACGAAGCCCGTTGTATCACCCTCTCGGCAGGTGTTACCTCCACGGGCCGCATCTTCCTCCGTGTGACAGACGACGGTACGGGCATCGAACCCGAGGTACAGGAACACATCTTTGTTCCCTTCTTCACCACCAAGCCCGGCGGTTCGGGCATCGGCCTCACACTGACCCGCCAGATTATGCACCAACACAGCGGCAGCATCGATGTCCGTTCCTGTCCCGGTAAAGGAAGTGTATTTACACTGCTCTTTCCGTACAACGGATGAAAGAAAAAAAGTATCTTTGCAATCACCACAGAGGACACGCAATTCCTTATCTGAATATCAACCTATCTTATGTGATGAAATGATTTAAAGTCTATGAAAACAAAGAAGAAAAATATCCTCCGCCTGCTCATCGCCCTGGCAGCAGTACTTGCCATTGTCTATGCCTCCCTGCCCTACTATGCCCGCCAGGCACTCATCCACTGGATGCCCGTCATCGACGACCTCGAAACCTTCCACCGCCACACGGTACACCACAATCCCGACAACGTTTGGCACTGGCCCCTCGCTGCCGACTACAACCGCTACCAACTGACGGAGGAGGATGCCCGCTATCTGGACAGCCTGCACACCGTATCGTTCCTCATCATCCGTCATGACAGCATCGTCTTCGAAAGCTACCGCGACAAATGGAACGACACCCTGACCTCGAACATCTATTCTGCCACGAAGACCATCGTGGGACTACTGGCAGGCATCGCCTTCGATGAAGGGAAAATACACAGCTTGGATGACCCCGTGTCGCGCTATATTCCCACCTATACGAAAGGAATGCAGGCCGACGTCACACTGCGCCACCTGCTCACCATGAGCGGCGGCATGGCGTGGGACGAGGCGTATGCTTCACTCTTCTCCGTCACGACGCACGGTTATTATGGCAACGACCTTTACGAGCTGGTAACCGGTTTGGATGTAGTTGACCAGCCCGGCGTGCAATACTCCTACCGTAGCGGCGAGACGCAACTGCTGGCCTTCGTCATCGAGGCCGCCACGGGGCAGACATTGAGCGACTATGCCGAAGAGAAACTCTGGAAACCGATGCAGGCCGAACACGATGCCTACTGGCTGCTGGACAAGGAAGACGGCGACGAGAAGGCTTTCTGCTGCTTCCACACCACGGCGCGCGACGTGGCTCGTTTTGCCCGCCTCTTGCTGCACCGCGGCAACTGGCAGGGCCGGCAACTGGTATCCGAAGCCTACATGGACGAACTGATGCGCCCCGCCTCCTACCTGAAAGACCAATGGGGCAAGGACACGCTCAGCTACTACGGCTTCCAGACATGGGTCATGGACTATCACGGCATGCGCTGTCCCTACCTGCGCGGCATGCTGGGGCAGTACATCATTGCCATACCCCAGCTGGATGCCATCGTCGTACGACTGGGCCGCAAACGTTGCGACGTGTACAACCGCGAGCTTACAACCGACATCACACGATACATGGACGTGGCGATGAAGATACTGAAAGAGAACTGATACACTCTGTTTGTAGTTTTCCTGTCACAAGGATGTGCACAACCTGCGTCAAGGATATGTACGAAGCATTACAAGAATGTGAATTTTCTGTTCAACGAACCAGAAAGTCATAGAAAGGAGTGTAGAGCCGGTCGTTCACCTCCAGATAGAGATAATTGTTCTTGAAGTCATAGAGTTGGTTGAAACGTTGCAGGAAGTTGTTGCCCAACACGCCGTCCATCGCGTCACTGGCCTGTACACCCGTTGTCACCGTAGAAAAGGCACCGGGTATGCGAGGCAAAGTCAATGAATCTCCCAGTGTTACCGAATCGAAGTACACATTCTGAAGTTCATCGCCGTCCTTCACCGTACCGGCTATGCGCGAGATGGCAAATGGTTTCTGTGTGCCCAGCAGGCTGTTGTGACGGACGAAAGGTGTATTGAGATCGAACACACGGTCGGAACCGGTATCCACCTCTACCGACACCAGATAATCCACTCCGCCGACACGCACGCCAACCGGAACGACCGGCACTCCAGGATCTCCAGGATCTCCCAGACGATAGTCCATCTTCAGCCTGACAGCCTTGTCCGATGCCGCCTTCTGCCCGTCGCCCAATTCATACAGGAAGATGGATTTCCGCCGATAATCAATACGGACATCAAAGTTCCTCAGATAAGACAGCCCCAGCACACCGTCCCAGGCATCGGGCGGAAAAGGAATAGCTACCAGTTCCAAGCCGGAAATGGCCCGGCTGCCCATCCTCACCACCTGAGAGGACTCTGTGGAAGGAATGGTTTCCACCGAATTGGCGCTATTGTTCTCCTCACTTCCCGTAAAGGCAGCCAGCCCTTCGGTGCGCGGCGAATTGGAATTGAGCACCACATCCGTCGCTCCCGTGTCCAGCACAAAGCGCAGGGGGCGGTCGTCCTGCCCGTTGATATAGACTGTCACATACAAACGGTTGTCGGCACCCAGTTCGAAAGGTATCGTGTCGACTGGAGTTACTTCTGCCCAAGCCGACAGGCTCAGCAAACAGAGAAGGCATACACTCAGCAAAGATATTTTCTTCATATTCTTAATTCTTTCAAAAGTTCGGTCCGGCAAAGATACTGTTTTTATTTGGAAAAGCCAAACAAGTTTGACCCCTTTGGCCAAACAAAATCTGCCCACCTTATTTATCATATGATTGCCCCTTTAAAAGTCCTGGTGATGAGGGCAATTTTATTTTACCCTTTTAATTTTATCTGTTTTTCTTAGACCTTAACTTACGCATACTTTCACCATACAGCTCTATGGTATGAGCCGTGTGGATGATACGGTCAAGGATAGCATCGGCTATTGTCGGATCACCAATCATGTCATACCAGTTGGATGAGGGGTAGCGAGAGGTTATGATGATGGATTTCCGTTCATGCCTGTCTTCAATAATTTCAAGTAGTATGGGACGTTCTTTGGCATCAAGCGGCACGAGGAACAGGTCATCGAGGATGAGCAACTGACAGCGTTCAATCTTCTTGAGTTCCGCTTCAAGTATCCCTTTGATTTTTGCCACTTTCAGTGCGCCAAGCAGTCTCGGTGCATTGGCATAGAGAGTCCGGAATCCTCTTTTACATGCTTCGTGGCCAAAGGGGCAAATTTGTTTGGCTTTTCCAATAGATACCGATCTGTTGGCAGCTCAGGACGGAAGCAGCCGGCGCCCGGCCGAACGCGTTCTCCTGAATGGGAAAGTCAGACGAATCCGTGCTGATATCCTCGGCTATCAGGTGTCCACGGCTCGGACCTGCCACCATGCTTATCCGCATGAGTCCGGACAAGGATGACCACAGCCATTTCTTGTCGACTCATCCCAGTCCTTTTCCCCTCCATTCATGGCCATAAAGGAAAAAGGGTCTTGCGCAAGCACTCACCGCCTTTGCGCAAGACCCTTCTTATATGGCGTCAGCAACAAGAGACCTTATTTCTTCTTGCTTGCCTTCTCCGTTTTCTGTTCCTGCAGATTTTCCTGCTTGATGATCGAGTAGGCATCGAACAGGCCCAGCTCGCCGGCCTTCGACAGATCCTGCAGGCCCGCATCGCGCTTGCCCGCAAAGATACGGACCAGACCGCGGTTGTAGTATGCCTCTGCCAGGCTATTGTCGAGTTGCAGCGCACGTGTATAGTCCTCTATGGCACGGTCGTAATTCTTTTCCTGGGCGAAGAGGTTGGCACGGTCGTAATAGAGATACGCGTTCTTCGGCAACAGTTTCAGAGCCTCGGCAAAGTCGCCTTCCGCCTGGGCGGCTCCCAGATGGATGTTCTGTCCGCGTGAGGCCTCATAGCTGTTGAGGAGCGTCTGGAAGACAGCCCGCTGCCAGTAGGCCAAGGACAGGGCGTAGTCTGAGGAAGTGCCGGCATGCGAGGCCTGCATGACATAGTCATTCAGGTCGGCTATCGCATCGTCATAGTTCTGTGCCTCGGCATACGCCACGGCACGCTGAAGCTGCAGGGCAGCCCGCACTTTCGGATCCTTCTCCTCGCCCAGACCGGACGACAGCGCGTCGATCAGCTGGAAGATCTGCTTCGACTGCGTATCGGAGAGCTTTTCCTTCTTCCTGTTACAGGTCAGGTAGACCTTGCGCAATGGCTGCTGGGTGCGGTTGAACTGGTCCACCTGCGTATCATAAGCCTCCGTCGAGGTCACGCCGTTGTCGTAGACATAGTAAGACAGCTGGAACATCGGCAGGATGGCGATCTCCACGTCGCGGTTCTGCACCGTTCCGCGATACTCGCTCTTGTACTCGTGCTGTATCTGCTCCGGCTTGTCCTCCACGACGATATTGTTGTATTTATTGGGATCTATCTCCGAGCGCTTACGCACGGCTTTCAGCTTTGCCTTGCTCCACCGCTGCTGGATGCCGATGTGCTTGTTCATCTGGGCCTTGAAGATGCGGAACTCATCCATCTCCGCCTTCGCCGTCATACCCAGCTTGCGGTAAGCCGCCGCACGGTATTGCAAGCCTGTCCAGAAGTTGGGGAACTCATTGATGACGAGCGTGTAGTCGCGGATGGCTGCCCGCAGGTTGCCCACCTTGTCATTGAGCAGGCCTCGGTTGAAGATGGCCATGAAGTTTTGCGGTTCCTTCTTGACGATGAAGTCGAAGTCCTCGATGGCACGGTTGTCGTCACCCAGCTGCACGCGCAGCAGGCCTCGGTTATAGTGGGCCAGGAAATTCTCCGGATCAAACTCGATGGCACGGTCATAGTCATCCATCGCCCCACTCAGATTGTTAATGTTCAGTCGGGCAAGGGCACGATTGATGTAATTGTTCGCCACCTTGGGGCGCAGGTGGATCACCTTGGTCAGGCAGGAGTCGGCCGTCCGCCATTGCTTTCTGTTGAGGGCGATGTAAGAGCGTGCCGTCCAGGCGTCGACATTATAGGGATCGAGCGCCAGCGTCTTGGCCAGATAGCGGTCGGCCTGTGTGGTGTCGGCCTTCTGCAGATAGATCTCGGCCTTTATCGAATAGGCCGCAGGCTGTTTCGACCACCGCTGTATCAATGTGTCCGCGTCGGCAAGTGCCTGGTCATAGTCCTGCAGGTTCATGCGGCAGACAGTACGGTTGAGCCAATAGTTCATCACCGTCGGCTTCAGGTGGATGGCACGGTCATAGTCGCTGATCGCCTCCTGATACTTCTGCTGGCGGATGCGTGATATGGCGCGAAGGTCGAAGATGTCCTCGATGTAAGGATTGAGATTGATGGCTTCCGAGGCATCCTCCTCCGCTCCGACATAGTCCTCAAGATAGAACTTTGCCACGGCACGGTCGAACCACGGTTGCCAGAGATATGGCTTCAGCGCCAACGCCTTGCTGAAGTATTGTATTGACAACACATAATCCTCATAGTGCAGCGCCACCTCGCCCGACGTGATCAGCCGGTCGACATTGTACTGGGCACGCGCCGCAAGGGAAGTAAGGAACAATGTAAGGAAAAACAAGGGGCGGAGAGCCCGGGAACGAAGAGTATGCCTCATAAACATAGTCTTAATGAAAAAAACAGGTATTGGGAACGATGTCCCAATACCTTTATTTCTTAGCCGGCTTCGTGCGATAGCTACACCGGAACTTGCCTTGTGTGATCGCTTTCAGTTTCGAGCGGATCATCTGCTTGCGGAGCGGCGTGACGCGATCGACAAACATCTTGCCTTCCAGATGATCGAACTCATGCTGCATGACACGGGAGAGATATCCCTCCACCCACTCGTCATGAGGCTGGAACTGCTCGTCGAGATAGGTGACATGGATGCGTGTGCTTCGTTTCACACTCTCGTGAATGGCGGGAATGGAGAGGCATCCCTCCTCCATCGTCTCCTTCTTCGCATCCTCGTCAATCTCTACGATATGCGGGTTGATATAGGCGTGACGAAAGCCCTTGTATTCGGGCAGATCGTCGGAGAGGACATCAAGGTCGATCACCACGAGACGGATCGACAGACCGACCTGCGGAGCAGCCAGACCGATGCCGTCGCTGGCCTTCAATGTCTCCCACATATTGTCGATGAGCTCCTTCAACTCGGGATAATCAGGAGTGATATCCTGTGCAACCTTTCTTAATACGGGTTGACCGTAAGTATAAATCGGTAAAATCATATGCTATTTTTTACTTCTCATCCAGTCTTCCAGGATGATCGTGGCGCTGACCTGATCGACAAGCCCTTTATCCTCGCGCCGCGTCTTTTTCTTCACGCCTCCGTCGATGATTGCCCGGTGGGCCAACACCGAGGTGAAGCGTTCGTCATAATACTCGATGGGGACCGACGGACAAGCATTGCGCCATCGCCCCACGAAATTCTCCACGCGTGCCAGATTCTCAGAGGGCTTCCCGTTAGGCTGTATGGGATGACCAATAATGATCCGCTCGACTTTCTCACGCTCTACATATTGCTTGAGGAAGTCGAACAGATTCTTCGTCTCCACCGTCCCCAGTCCGCTGCCTATGATCTGCAGCGGATCGGTGACGGCCAAGCCGGTACGTCGTTTGCCGTAATCAATGGCGAGAACCCGTGCCATTATTTACTTCTTGTACAGCAGCCAGGCGTCGCCCTTCGTGTTATACTTGCTGGTACGGATGGCGTCACGGCTCTGCACTGCCGATGCCTTATCGTCAAAGGTCGTGGCGATGACACGATACATGTTCACCTGTGAGTTATAGGCGATCTGTGCGTCATAGCCTCCCTGCTTAAGCGTCTGCTGCAGACCTTCTGCGTTGGCCTTCAGGGAGAAGCTGCCTACGACGACAGAGTAAGCCTTCAAGCCACTACCGTCAACGAGCGTTACGTCCTCAGAACGGACGGTGGCGTTGTTCACGCGCTGTACATCAGCATCATCAGCCTGCTTCTCTACAAGAGGAGTGACAACGGGCTCCGTGGTCTGGGCAGGCTCCGTCTGGTTTTGTGCCTCCTGTGCCATGGCTTTCTCGTATGCTTTCTTGTAAGCACTCTCTTTGGAAGAGCCACAGCTGGTCATGGACAACACCATGCAAGCGGTGGCACACAGTAACAGATATTTCTTCATAATTCCGTTTATTATAATATGGTGTATTAATTATTTCATCATTTTCTTAGTGTGCGAAATTACAAAATATATCAGAAGCGGCCGTCATCCTCCCACATAAACTTTGTTAATTCAAGGAAAAAGGACACATTTAACAAAAAATATAAGGACGTAAGGCACACATTTGACGTTTTTGTCGTATATTTGCTTAAAATAATTTTTTACCAACAACAAAAGAAAGGAACAACTATGAAAGCAATTGGTTACATTGGCGCCATTCTCGGTGGTGCTGTTGCCGGTGCGGTAGCCGGCCTGCTGCTGGCCCCGGAGAAGGGTACTGACACACGTTCAAAGATCTCGAAGGCTGTTGACGACTTCTGCAAGCGTCACGATCTGAAGCTTTCGCGCAAGGAAATGGACGATCTGGTTGACGACATTCAGGACGCCGCTCCTGAGACGGCAGAATAACGAATCCCTGCAATGTTTTCATCCGATCAGAACATTGAGACCATTGCGCAGCTCGTCGAAGCGATACGCCGTTACGTAAAGACGCAAGGCGAGTATGCAAGACTAAGCGTCATGGAGAAGACGGTGAGAATCATCACCGTCCTCGCCATGATGGTTATCTTCAGCGTATTGTTCCTGGGAACCGGTATCTTCCTCAGCTTTGCCGTCGTATTTGCCCTCGAGCCTCTCGTCGGACTCGTATCGGCTTTCCTCATCGTAGCAGCCATCTATCTTCTGCTCTTATTACTTATCTATACTTTCCGCAAGAAATGGATAGTGCGTCCGCTGGTCCGTTTTCTTTTATCAAACGATTGACGACATGAAGACAACCACAAACTTTCAAACGCTCGAAGAGATCCACCAGCAAAAGACATTGTTGCGTGATGAGATCCATAAGGAAGAGGAGCAGATCAAGCGGCAGTGGAACTCGCTCATTCAAAAGCCCGAGGCATTGTCTGCTTCGGCTAAGCCTTCACGGCGGATCCAAAGCGCCCTGTCGATAGGTGCCAACGCCTTCGACGCCTTCCTCCTCGGCTATAAGCTGTGGCGCAGGTTCCGGCGCTGAATTCCTCCCCTATTTCCGCTAATTGCGTGGCAGAGATGAACAAAAACATCTGTCACGCTATTTTTTTATTATTTTTTATCCCATCTAAAATATTTGTATTACTTTTGCTCCCAATTAAGCAAAACTAATTTGTAGCATGGTTAAAATCACTTTTCCCGACGGATCTGTCCGTGAATACGAACAGGGCGTCACAGGTCTTCAAATCGCCGAGAGCATCTCACCGGCTCTCGCCCGCAACGTTGTATCTTGCGGTGTAAATGGTGAGACAGTGGAATTGAACCGTCCTATCAACGAAGATGCCACCGTTGAGCTATATAAGTTTGACGACGAACAGGGTAAGCACACCTTCTGGCACACCTCAGCCCACTTGCTGGCAGAGGCTCTCCAAGAGCTCTATCCCGGCATCCAGTTCGGATTCGGTCCCGCTATCGATAACGGATTCTTCTACGATGTCATGCCTGCCAAGGGTCAGGTCATCTCGGAGAACGATTTCCCCAAGATTGAGAAGAAGATGATGGAACTGGCCAAGAAAGACGAGCCCGTTGTACGCCGCGACGTTTCCAAGGCCGATGCAGTGGAGGAATTCAAGGCTGCCGGTCAGACATATAAGGTGGAGCACATCGAGCAGGATCTGGAGGACGGCACCATCTCTACATACACGCAGGGCAACTTCACCGACCTCTGCCGTGGCCCTCACCTCATGTCGACAGGTGCCATCAAGGCCATCAAGATCACCAGCGCCGCCGGTGCCTTCTGGCGCGGCGATGCCAAGCGCGAGCAGATGACACGTATCTACGGCATCACCTTCCCGAAGAAGAAGATGCTTGACGAGTATCTCGCCATGCTCGAGGAGGCCAAGAAGCGCGACCACCGTAAGATCGGCAAGGAGATGGAACTGTTCATGTTCTCCGAGCGTGTCGGCAAGGGACTGCCTATCTGGCTGCCGAAGGGCACCCAGCTCCGTCTGCGTCTCGAGGGACTGCTCCGCTCCATCCAGATGAAGTACAACTATCAGGAAGTGATCTGCCCGGGCATCGGTTCCAAGGATCTGTATGTCACCTCCGGCCACTATGCCCACTACGGCAAGGACAGCTTCCAGCCCATCCATACGCCCGAGGACGACGAGGAGTACATGCTCAAGCCGATGAACTGCCCCCACCACTGTGAGGTGTATGCACGCAAGCCCCGTTCGTACAAGGACCTGCCTCTGCGTATCTCTGAGTTCGGACGCGTGTTCCGCTATGAGAAGAGCGGTGAGCTGCACGGACTGACCCGTGTGCGCAACTTCACACAGGACGACGCTCACATCTTCGTGCGTCCTGACCAGGTGAAGGCTGAGTTTGAGATCGTGATGGACATCATCAAGAAGGTGTTCACCATCTTCGGATTCAAGGATTATGAGGCACAGATCTCACTCCGCGATCCTAACGACAAGGAGAAGTATATCGGTTCGGATGAGGTATGGGCCGAGAGCGAGCAGGCCATCAAGGATGCCTGCAAGGAGAAAGGCATCAATGCGCACGAGGAGCTCGGAGAGGCCGCATTCTATGGTCCTAAGCTCGACTTCATGGTAAAGGACGCCATCGGCCGTAAATGGCAGCTCGGCACCATCCAGGTGGACTACAACCTCCCCGTACGCTTCCACCTCGAATATACCGCTGAGGACAACACGAAGAAGACACCTGTGATGATCCACCGTGCACCCTTCGGAAGTCTTGAGCGCTTCACCGCCGTGCTGATCGAGCACACTGCCGGCCACTTCCCACTCTGGCTGACACCCGACCAGGTAGCCATCCTCCCCATCTCGGAGAAATACAACGACTATGCTGCCAAGGTGAAGGCTTACTTCGACCAGCACGAGGTGCGTTCCTACATTGATGACCGTAACGAGAAGATCGGTCGCAAGATCCGTGACAACGAGCTCAAGCGTGTTCCCTACATGCTCGTCGTCGGAGAGAAGGAGGCTGCCGACGGCACCGTTGCCATGCGCAAGCAGGGTGGCGGCGAGCAGTCCACTATGAAGATCGAGGAGTTCGCACAGCGCATCAATGATGAGGTGGCTGAGCAACTCAAGGCTGCAAAAGAATAAGTAGGCACATATACCTTATTATATTATAAAGACCGGCCAGACTGTCATGCAGTCTGGCCGGTTTTGTATCTGTCTGTCAAGAATTGACCTGCGTCAAATGGCAACTGACACGATTTGACGCAAGTCAAAGATTCTGCATGTTTCTGGTATTTATCATGCACAAATAGCTCATCTTTAGAAAAATGGCCTTATCTTTGCAACGTATTCAAGCGATAACAAGATAATAAACAACAACACAAAATGGTCACAATGAGTGGCCACGTAAACATTTGAGAAAGGAAAAAGATTATGGTAACATTAATGATCGTACTTGCAGTTGTTGTTGCTATTGCAGCACAGCTGAAAAATGCAAACAAGGACATTCAGATGGGCAAATAAGTCCGCTGAGGCTGTCGCACACATTTAGAGAGAACATTAAACGCCGGCTCCTCGTGAGCAGGCAATTATTAAACAATTAAAAAACATTTAACCATGAAAATGATTTGGGATAACATTAAGAATGCTTTTCGTCAGTTCGCTAATACGTACGTTAACTGCATGAAGGTTTACGGAGATGCCTTCCTTAAGAGTGGATATGGCATCTAAACAAAAATAACTTTTACTTCGTTCCTCACACGGGCATAGAGCCGGAAGAGGAACATCATTCAAATCGAGTAGGAGGAAAACGAAGTAGTTTTTCTCCTACTTTCGTTTTCCGACCTC
>ENA-OPEG01000463-OPEG01000463.1-human-gut-metagenome-genome-assembly--contig:-NODE-463-length-11417-cov-3.443936_pt1 | contig 11417 bp, 7 predicted proteins | sample MGYA00241632_ERZ501527 | MGnify/ENA primary metagenome ERZ501527 (study PRJEB25962, sample SAMEA2042301) | human gut metagenome | biome: human gut; feature: human-associated habitat; material: faeces... | reverse complement strand
CTGTTGATACAGACCTGGGATGTAGAACAACTGGTTGTAAGGAATGGGGAAGAACTCGTTCTTCTCGGGAGTGAACTTAGCATCACGATAATACTGTCCATAGTGCTGCTCAGTAGCACCGGTCACATTGCCGTTCTCGTCGTATGTCACAGGAGCGCCCTCCATTACCTTTCCATTGTGGTCGAAGAAGCTGTAGGTAGCGTCCTTTGCCTTGTCAAAGTATGCATTCAGAGTCTTAGAAGCGATACCCCAACGGCGAAGGTCGAAGAAGCGGCCATTCTCCATGGCCATCTCCAGACGACGCTCCCACTGCAGGCACTTACGTGCATGTTCCTTAGTGTCGAAATAGCCTTCAATAGGATATTCTGCGATCTCGCACTGGTCGGCAGCATATTCAATATGCTTGCTTACCGAGTTGGCAGCACGACGTCTGATGGCATTGATAATATCGCGGGCCTCAGACAGACGGCCGCGCTCAATGAGCGCCTCAGCACGCATCAGCATCACATCTGTATAACGGATAACATAGTCGTTGGTGGCGAAAGCCTGCCAAGAGCCATTGAAAGTCTCACCCTTAGAGCGCTGCGGCACTTCCTTCAGAGAAGTGTAGTAGCCATAGTCGGTAGCGTCACGAGAGTTGGCCATTGTCTGTGTGTACTCCTCCTCGTACTTGTAGGGGAAAGAAGGCATACCAACCGTGTGGAACAATCTCGGATCCCACTTCTGTGCAGTAGGCTGACCATTGATAGGATAGTCGATGCTGTCATCATAATCATCGAACATTGGCAGACCGTTCTTGGTCTTAAATGCATTGACGAGATCCTGAGAAGGCTTGTGGAAGTCCCATCCGCAAGACCACATACCCCATGCGCCATTCAGCATGACAGACCAGTTGGCACGACCGTAAGTAGTATGGTCATCCTCATAGTCAGAGCACTGTACAGCGAACACAGACTCTTTGCTGTTCTTATATTCGGGAAGGAAGATGTCACCATAATCCTCGAGATATCCATAGTCAGACTTCATTACGACATCGGTATAAGCCACCACGCTGTCCATATAATTAGTATTGATATGACCAACACCCGTACCTGACTCATATCCATCACCCCAAGCGAGGTTGAGATAGCACTTTGCGATGTATGCAGCGGCAGCGATCTTGTTGGCACGTCCATCCTGTCCGGGCTCCTTCACCGGCAGCACGTCGTATGCAGCCTTGAAGTCATCAATCACCTTACCGAAGAGCTGCTCGTAAGTGTACTCATCGTTTTTAATAGATTCCTGTGTTCCTGCATCCTCTACATTCTCGTCGATCCAAGGAATCTGACGGAAGACTGTGAGCAACTTATAATAGAAATGTCCACGCAGGAATCTCACCTCTGCCTCACGCTGACGTGTGGTCTCGGCACCGAGCATGCTCTCACCATTACGCTCGAGCGACAGCAGTGCACGGTTGCAACGGGAAACGGCACAATACAGGCGGTACCATAGTTCGTCCATCTCACCCGGCGTGGTTGATGTCAAGGTCGTCCAGATATCAAAAGCATGATAACCGGTATCGTTGGGACCGCTACCACCCTTCAGGCAGTCATCAGAAGTGATATCACCATAAGGGAAGAGGTTGAACGGATAGGTGTACCAGCAGTCACCAAGCATGGCGTATGCTGAGGTAACCATTCCCTCCGGATCAGCGAAAGCCTTGTCCTCATCTACTACAGCTGTCGGGGTGTAGTCAAGGAAATCATTACAGCTCGTCAGCGCAAGGCCCATTACGCATGCAGCTACTAAGTTATATATCTTTTTCATTGTGATATACTACGCTTTAAATTTTTAGAAACTTAATTGCAATCCAAATGACACTGATGTTGACAAAGGATAGTTCCAGTCTGGATTCTCAGGATCCGGACAGGTAAGACTTGAGCTCTTCAGTGTAAGCAAGTTCTGACCTGAGAGATAAACACGTGCGCTCGTCATCTTGAGTTTAGAGATGAGACTTGAGGGGAACGTATATCCTACCTGCAGAGTACGCAGTTTCAGATAAGAGCCATTCTCAACGAAGTAGCTTGAAGCACGACCTTCATCAGCGGTATTAGTCGTTGACAGTCTTGGGATGGTTGAACCGGTATTGTTGGTATTCCAAGCATCAAGCAGTCGGTTACCCTTGTTAGAACCAGCATCGGTAACAGCCCAGAAGTCAGTCTGGAATTTCTGGTTGTTGTAAACGTCCTTGTCGCAAACGCCCTGCCAGAACATACTCAGGTCGAAGCCCTTATAAGTGAGGCCGATATTGATACCGTAAGAGAACTTAGGAACAGGATTATAGATCCAGTCCTGATCGGCCGAAGTGATTTTTCCGTCACCATCGAGATCAGCATACTTCAGTCCGCCGATACGTGCATTATCCTGACCAGACTTGTTAACCTCGTCCTGATCCTGGAAAAGGCCCTCTACAACATATCCTACCATAGAGCCATAAGGCTGTTTTGATTCTACAAGGTTCTCTTTTGATGTATGTGCGTAAGAACCTGTTGCGGAAGCAGGCAGAGAGGTAACTCTGTTGCGGAAGAAGTCTGCATTGGCACTGATGTCCAGTCCGAGTCCATTGGACAGGGTCTTGCGGAAGCCGAGCATGAATTCCATACCCCAGTTACGGAGAGAAGGACCATTCATCCAGGTTGCGCCACCTTCACCCTTTGTTCCGATGTAAGCAGGGTTGATCAGCATATCGTCCACATCTTTAATATACCAGTCGATAGAACCGTAAAGCATACTGTTGAGCAGCGTGAAGTCGGTACCAACGTTATACTGCGTGGCAGCCTCCCATCTCAGATTAGAGTTAGGCAGCTGAGTAGCACGATAGCCTGAGGGGAATGTACCTGAACCCTGGAGGTAGAGGTCATAAGCCGTAGAGGTTACACGGTCCAGTCCATAGTCTACAACATAAAGACCGAACTGTGCGTTGTTGTCGATAGCCTGGTTACCGGTCTTACCCCAAGACAGACGGATCTTCCAGTCGTCGAGCCACTCTTTCTGTAAGAGCTTGGAGATACGGAAACCTAAGGTTGCAGCAGGGAAAGTACCCCAACGGCTGTCCTTACCGAAACGTGAAGAGCCATCACGACGGATTGTGAAGGATGCCAGGATAAGGTCATCGTAGTTGTAGTCTACCTTACCGAAGAAAGAAGCAAGTCTGTATCCTACCATGGCACCTGCCACACGGGCCGTGCCTGTTGCTGCATTAGGCCACATATAGTCGGGATCCTCAAGTGCATAGCCCTCATTGTATCCAGACCAGTCGATAGAGTTCTGTTTTGAAAGCTCGGCACCCAGCAATACTGAGAAGTCATGCTTTTGTGCCAGCGTAAAGTTATAAGTAGCGGTGTTGGACCAAGTCCAGTTCAGCTCGTTCTTATTAGAAAGCGTTGTGCTTGCAATATTGTTGTTCACGATGTCTGAGTGGAACGTGTGGTTCATCGACTGAATGAATGACGTATAATAGTCGATACCAAAACTTGAACGGAGGACGAGACCCTTGATAGGCTTCAGTTCAACGTAGGCATTACCGAACAGGCGCCAATAATCCAGATGGTTGTCCTTGTTCTGATACATCTCGCGCAGAGGGTTCTGGCGGTCAGACATACTTCCTACAGGACCGGCAAACGTCTCGCCGTCAATCTCATATACAGGTACGATAGGAGCCATCTTCAAGGCATTCTCCATAGGAGCACTGTCTACCTGTCTTGACCACGTAACCGTGAAGTTCTCACCTACTGACAAGATCTTATTGATATTGTAAGTAGTATTCATACGGGCAGAGATATTCTCGAAAGAAGTGTACTTCAAGATACCCTCATTCTTCTTATAACCCAGAGAGAACAATGCCGAATATTTATCAGTTGCATTAGACAAAGACAGATCATAGTTCTGAGAGAATCCGGTACGAGAGATCTCATCGAGCCAGTCTGTATCCGAATATCTCATCGTCTTTTTGCTGTTGATGAATCCGTCATAACGTCCATTAACCGTATAGTTCTGATACTGATTTGTAGTTGGGTTCCATACAGTGATAGGAGTTCCGTCGGCAGCATTGAGGTTAAGTCCGTAATTAGCAGCATAGGTGACAGGATCAATTCCGTCGTTGAGGGCTGCCTGCGCCATCGCGGTAGCGTACTGGGCTGAGTTACACAGCTTCATCAGCGACTGCGAGGTATAGAACGAACCGGTGACGTTGGCAGAGAAGTCTACCTTCATCTTGCCACCCTTCTTACCTTGCTTTGTTGTGATGATGATCACACCATTGGCAGCACGTGAACCATAAATAGAAGCTGAAGCGGCATCCTTCAACACCTGCATGCTCTCAATATCGTTGGTATTCAAAGAGTTGAGAGACATTGTCGTAGGCACGCCATCGATGACGAACAACGGGTCCTGCGAAGAATTGATTGAACCGACACCACGAATTCTCACGGTTCCTGTTCCGATAGGTGAACCATTGGACGTCACCGTCATACCCGGAACACGTCCCTGTAATGCACGCATAGGATCGGCATCAGGAGTGGTCTTGAGAGCATCGGTAGAAACCACTGATACAGCTCCGGTCAGGTCGGCCTTACGCTGGGTGGTATAACCCGTTACCACAATCTCATTCAACTGAGTGTTCTCAGGTTTGAGTTCCAGTTTAAGATCCGTACCTTCTTTTACCTCTTGTGTAGTATAGCCCACATAAGAGATAACAAGCGTACTACCATCCGTGGTCTGAAGCTGAAAATGACCATCAATATCGGTCACGGTTCCATTAGTAGTACCTTTTTCCATAACCGTAGCACCGATTACGGGCTGACCCGTATCGTCAATGACGGTACCACTGGCAGAAATTTTGTTCTGCGCCAAAGCAGTTGCACAAGACAGAGTGAGTGCTGTGCTTAGAATTACTTTTCGTAGGTTTTCCATTTAAAAAATATTTATTAGTTGCTAGTTGCTATTGGTCGATTTCAGATTCGCGTTCCAAAATTACTTTCTAAATAGAAAAAAGGATAAAAAAAATCGTTCATTCCCTTAAAATCCTGCTTCAATGCAACATTTTTTTTATGAAACGAACGATTTATCTAAATCAAGGTTCTACAGATAAACTTGTGCCCATGCCTGATAAAGTTCTTAATTAACAGGGATTGCAAAGGATTTTTTTGCATTTATCTTACTGTCGTTCATTGCCCGGACTCACTCCAAACTCATCTTTATAGCATTTAGAGAAATAACCAGGTGTGGAGAAGCCGACAGCGTAAGCAATCTCCGATATGGTCATCTCCGTTGTCTGGAGCAGATGATGAGCCTGCTCGAGACGAGCCTTACGAAAAAGTTCTACAGGCGAGAGCCCCGTAAGGGCCTTCACCTTACGATAGAGTTGGACACGTGACAGCCCCATTTCCTCACCCAGACGCTCCACTGAAAACTGACTGTCGTCAAGGTGCTCTCTTATGATCGCGCGCAGCCGGATCAGGAATTCCGACTCAGTATGTCCTTCCATCACCGATGTATGGGTATTTGCGCTTGCTGCCATCTTGTCGTGATGCTCTCCCGTGACAACAGGGTCGAGTGCCTCATCGACGAGCTGGTGTAATTTCCTCACATTGTCATGAATGAGCTGCAGCGATGGCGATTCCTGATGGCGCTCCATCAATTTTCTCAAGGGTTCCTCCATTTGGCGCAGAGGCTTACGCAGCTCATAACTGATATTCGTAAAGAAGCGCATGCGCGAGTCGATCATCTCCTTCAGCTCGTTGTTGGCTACTTGCAGTTCATCATTGAGCTTTGACTTCTGCAAAGTGAGCCGGTAGAGATAATAAGCCGTCAGGACAACAAGGGCGATGATGAACAATGCTGCAATAAGGATGAACTTTTGCACATTCACCTGCTTGAAATATTGATCACTGAGAGCATGCAAACGGTCGATGTTCTCGCTCTGGCGCACTTGCTCTGCATATTGTAGAAGCATGACATCGACATTATCACGGTTGATGACAGCGGCCTGCAGAGGTGTGTCACGACGGTAAGGCTTGTTGTGAAGTATATTCATGGCCAGTTCGATCACCTCGTTTCCTCGTGTCGGATAGATATAGGAGGCTAGCATCTGCCCTTTCTTCACGGCTTCGATGCCATTGCCCGGTGTAGGCAGCGCGTCAACACCGTAGTATCGAAGATTTTTCCATCCTGCCTTTTCGGCAGCATCACGTGCCCCCATTGCCAGACGGTCGTTATGTCCGAAGACTACAATGTTTGCATGGGTCAGTCTGGCCTGCTGCAGTTGTCTCAACAGATCGTCCTGCGGAGTCCCAATTGCTTGCCCTGCTGACAGTCGGGCCACATTGCTCAGCAGTCGATTCATTTCTTTCTTTCCGCTTGGTCCTGTCCAGTCCTTCGCATTTTCCATAGAGATCACCGTTATTCCCGGATGTGCCTTCATCACCTCCATAAATCCCTCATGGCGCTGAAGAGCCGCTGACGAACCTTGCAGTCCCTCGATCTCCACGACCATACCCTTACCATTGAGGTCGCTGGCGATCACCTCACCCATCGTCTTGCCAATCTGCTTATTGTCACAACCGATAAAAGCTGTATATTTCTGGGTGTTCACCTTTCGGTCGAAAAGGATCACGGGAATCCCCTTGTCATACGCTTCCTCAACAACCGGCCGGATAGAGTTCACCTGATTGGGGGAAATAATGAGCAGGTCGACACCGGCATTAATAAAATGCTTGATCTGCTCGATCTGCTTCCGGCTGTCATCATCGGCTGAGACTATCTGCAGATCCACATTCGGATGAGCATATTGGGCTATGCGCATCTCACGGTTGAGTTTATCCCGCCAGATATCTTCGGAGCACTGTGACACACCTATGGTGTATTTGGAATCATTATGCCGATTCCCACAGCCTATGAGGACAAAGGATAGAAAAGTTAGAAAAAATAAAAAAATATGTCGCATATGGGTATTTCTAAATATATGGGAAAATGCTCGTATGTTGCAAAGATAATTAAAACTTTGGATTTCTCATCGGCTTTGACCAAAAAACATTTGGTTTTATTTCATTATTTCCTTAATTAAGGATCCGTGCCTTACGCATGCTCTGATGCCGGTTGGACGACCATCCCAACGCTACTCATTATCCTTCAGATGTTAGAGACTACAATTTATTTCTGAGAGATGATAATATAAGGTATAGACCGACATATGGCCTCCTTTTAAGGAAAAAAAGATAAAGATCATTTCCCCCGTGTTAAATAACTATGATAGTGCCTCCTCTCTTTCTTTTTTCTTCGTACTTTTGTCTCTATGAAACGATTGGGCTTTATAAAGAATACCTCCCGGATAATGTTGGTGCTAGTGTTCGTAGCAGCAGCTGCAGCTATCATCGTGGTCAACAGTGTACGGGACACACAGCCGGAAAGGGAGCGTACCGCTTTCTATAATGACATCGTTCTGAGGTCTACCCCTGTACTCGACCAGCAGGACAGTCCCTTGTGCTGGATCGACGCCATGCTCGCCACGATAGAGACCGACCGGTTGCAGCTGGGCGACTCCGTGACGCTGTCGCCCGACTATCTGGCGCGTCGCTTCATGGAGGAACAGAGCCTGCCTTGCTTCTTTGCCTGCTTGCCAAAAGAGAAAGGTAAGAAGGCTGCAGATGATGATGTCATAAACATGCGCGGGACGGCCATGACAGCCCTTCGTCTGGCCACCCGTTACGGCGTTCTGCCTTTTGACAGTTATTTTCCGGAGAAGTCTGTCGACTGGACTTCTCTGGCGCGCAAGGCAACGGCGCTCGCCCGTTCATCCTCGTCATTGACCCAGTTTAAAGAAAGTCTTGGCAATGCCCTCGACCGTCAGGCAGGCTATCTTCCCACGGCCGTCCACATGCTCGGCGCCACCTACACGCCGCTTGAGTTTGCCCACAGCCTTTTTCTTCCGGGCGATTATGTAGCCCTGTCGAGCTGCACCCATCACCCTTTCTATAGCCGTTTCGCCCTTGAATACCCCGACAATCACTACAACGACAGTTGTCTCAATGTGCCTCTCGACCGTATGATGTCCCTCATCGACCGTGCCCTTGAGCAGGGACACGCCGTGTGCTGGGAGGGATGCATCAATAACGATGGGTTCGACTGGAAGCATTGCCAGGCCGATGTATCTGTGAATGAGCGAGATAAAATGGGATCTGGGCGCCGACTGCAGGACTACCGGCAACGGCTGATTGAACGCCGTAAGGTGACCGATGACCATGCCATGTGCATTGTCGGCCGTGCCCATACACAAGACGGACGCCGTTGGTATCTGGCCAAGAACTCATGGGGGAAGACCAACGGTCTGAAAGGATATATGTATCTCAGCAAGGAATACCTGGAGCTCTATACGGTGGTCATCGTTCTCCACCGCTAACCCGTCGAGTTATACTCCACTGGCACGAAGCAGCCTGCCACCCCGTTGATCCAAAGTCAGGCATTAAAAGCCTAAAGGATGGCATGGCTATTATTAGGATTGTCTACCCCCATTTTGTCGAAGACAATATGAAGGACGACATGCCGGCAAGAGGGAAAGCTATCGGGCAAGCCCATAAAATAAATGTTACGGTCTTACGAATACCCGGGACCTTATATTTTGTCGCCGTAGCAGAGGTCGCCGGCATCTCCGAATCCGGGCACGATATACTTATGTTCATTCATGCCGGGATCGATGGCCGCACACCATACGGTGGTCTTATCCTCCGGCAGGGTACGCTTGATGTGATCAATGCCTTCGGGCGTGGCTATGACGCAGGCCACATGGATGCGTTTCGGAGTGCCCTTGGTCAAAAATGCCTTGTACCCCAGCTCCATCGATCCGCCGGTGGCGAGCATGGGATCGGCAATAATCAGCGTCTTCTTGTCGATGCTGGGCGTGGCAAGGTATTCCACATGGATCCCCACCTCATGATGCGCCTCATCCTTATATTCGCGATAAGCTGATACAAAGGCATTTCCGGCATGATCGAAGACATTGAGAAAGCCTTGATGGAAAGGCAGTCCCGCCCGGAAGATCGTGGCCAGCACGATCTTGTCCGTCGGTACATTCACCTTGGAAATACCGAAAGGAGTGGCCACGTCGCGTGTTTCGTAATGTAAGGTCTTTGAAATCTCAAAAGCTGCCATCTCGCCAATCCGCATGATGTTGTTGCGGAAGAGCAGGCGGTTCTTCTGATACTCCTGGTCACGGATCTCCATCATGTATTGTCCGATGATGCTGTTCTGATCCGAAAGATTGATGATTTCCATATTATTAATCCGGTTATAGGGTCAGGCATGACAGAAGCAGACAGGCAAAGCGCATGACCGTCCTTTCATGCACAAAATATTTTTGTTCCACAAAGATACGAAATCACTTTTTTATTGCAAAGTGGAAATTACAAAAATAAAGGCGAGAAAAATGAATTTACGAAGTTTAACGAAAAACAGTCTGCTGGTATATAAAAATAACGGTGTAGTTTTGGCAGGCAATTTTCTTTTTGCTAACTTTGTCGGCGAAATAGAGATAACGAGTATTTCATTCACAACTTAAATACATTTCAATAATGGCAAAGTTTGATAAGTCAGTTTTAGCAAGCTACGGAATCAAGACGGGTACCGCTGAGGTTCTGTACAATCCTTCGTACGAAGTACTGTTTGACGAGGAGACCAAGGAAGGTCTTCAGGGTTATGAGGTAGGTCAGGAGACCGAGCTCGGCGCTGTCAACGTGATGACTGGTATCTTCACTGGTCGTTCGCCTAAGGATAAGTTCATCGTAGACGATGAGACTTCTCACGACACCATCTGGTGGGATTCTGAGGAGTATCACAATGATAACCACCGTGCTTCCAAGGAGGCTTGGAAAGCTGTTAAGAACATCGCTCTCGAGGAGCTGTCAGGCAAGAAGCTCTACGTTGTAGACGGTTTCTGCGGCACTCACAAGGACACCCGTATGAAGGTGCGTTTCATCGTTGAGGTAGCATGGCAGGCTCACTTCGTAACCAACATGTTCATCCGTCCTAAGACAGAGGCTGACTTCGAGCAGGAGCCCGACTTCATCGTTTACAATGCTTCTAAGGCAAAGGTAGAGAACTGGAAGGAGCTGGGTCTGCACTCTGAGACCGCTGTTGTCTTCAACGTAACTTCTAAGGAGCAGGTGATCATCAACACTTGGTACGGCGGTGAGATGAAGAAGGGTATGTTCTCAATGATGAACTACTACCTCCCACTTAAGGGTATTGCTTCAATGCACTGTTCAGCTAACACAGATAAGAACGGCGAGAACACAGCTATCTTCTTCGGTCTTTCAGGTACAGGTAAAACTACACTTTCAACAGATCCTAAAAGACTTCTCATCGGTGATGACGAGCACGGTTGGGACGACAACGGTGTATTTAACTTCGAGGGCGGCTGCTATGCTAAGGTTATTAACCTTGACAAAGAGTCAGAGCCTGACATCTACAACGCAATCAGAAGAGATGCTCTTCTTGAGAACGTAACAGTAGATAAGGACGGTAAAATTGACTTTAACGACAAGACAGTTACAGAGAACACTCGTGTATCTTACCCAATCAACCACATTGAGAACATTGTTCGTCCTGTATCTTCAGCTCCTGCTGCTAAGAATGTAATCTTCCTTTCAGCAGATGCTTTCGGTGTACTTCCGCCTGTATCAATCCTTACTCCTGAGCAGACAAAGTACTACTTCCTCTCAGGCTTTACAGCTAAGCTCGCAGGTACAGAGCGTGGCATTACAGAGCCAACTCCAACATTCTCTGCTTGCTTCGGTCAGGCTTTCCTTGAGCTTCACCCAACAAAGTATGCTGAAGAGCTCGTTAAGAAGATGGAAAAGAGCGGTGCTAAAGCTTACCTCGTAAACACAGGTTGGAACGGCACAGGCAAGCGTATCTCTATTAAGGATACAAGAGGTATCATCGACGCTATTCTCGACGGTTCTATCACAAAGGCTCCTACAAAGACAATCCCTCACTTCAACTTTGAAGTTCCTACAGAGCTTCCTGGTGTTGATCCTGCAATTCTCGACCCACGCGACACATATACAAATGTTGCTGATTGGGAAGCAAAGGCACAGGATCTTGCAGCTCGTTTTGTTAAGAACTTTGCTAAGTACGAAGGCAACGAGGCAGGTAAGGCTCTCGTAGAGGCAGGCCCTAAGGCTTAATCTTTGTATTAATTTTAGTACAAGCTAACTAAATAAATTTAAGGGTGCTTTCCATATGGACAGCACCCTTTTATAATGCGTAATATTCTTAATATTTAAGACTTTAATGAAAAAGTATCAACCTTTTACTTGCACAAAAGACTATTAAACAGCATAGATTTATCCCCGTACTTTTAATAAAAATCAAGAAATAGAATT
>ENA-OPEG01000458-OPEG01000458.1-human-gut-metagenome-genome-assembly--contig:-NODE-458-length-11503-cov-3.210779_pt1 | contig 11503 bp, 8 predicted proteins | sample MGYA00241632_ERZ501527 | MGnify/ENA primary metagenome ERZ501527 (study PRJEB25962, sample SAMEA2042301) | human gut metagenome | biome: human gut; feature: human-associated habitat; material: faeces... | reverse complement strand
GTACCTGACAACCGATTGCACTTCTATCTTGAACTTGCGATTAATATGGTCGACTAATATGTAATTTTCCTTTATATATAGTCTTTTACTCTTGTTCGATTTATTTTGTAGTCCAATAATAACAACACTTACCATAGCATTTGATTTCGCATTATTCCCCCATTTAAAAGATTGATATGCAAAACCAATTTCAATACCCTTTGAAAATATTTCAGGCCATAATAAAGCAACTGAATCACCTTGACAAATAGAATTTGTACTAACAAAAGCACATCTGGATTTTACATTTTTTATATATAAACTACCCTTATAAAACCAAGCTGCAATATAATCTAAATTTTTATAGTTGGTAAAATTTCCACAAACAAAAGACATATCTAATTTTTGTTTTATGTCTTGCATAGAACTTCCCAAATACGGAGGATTCCCCATAACGTAAACTTCTTCATCCGACGTGTGCGGACAAACAGTATTCCAATCAAGACGACAGGCATTACCACAGACGATATGTCCGCTTGGACGAAGAGGTAAGGCGTCAATATGAACGCCTAACGAAGAATAAAACTTATTGTTCATCTGATGCTCTGCCAGCCAAAGTGAAAGCGTCGCCGTATCACAAGCAAAGTCATCAATCTCGATGCCATAAAATTGTTGTAGAGTAATACTCGACATCGGCAGCTCTGAATCACCAAGTTGAAGCAAGGCTTCCCATATTTCAATTTCAAGTTCACGGATGCGTTTATAGCTGACAATCAAGAAATTGCCACTACCACAGGCAGGATCAAAAAACTTGATTTTACTGAGCCGCGCCAATAACTTACGCAAACGTTTCGTGTCTTTCGTATCCTTGGCAACATTGAACTCATTGCGCAGTTCGTCGAGAAACAGCGGACGGATCAGTTTCATTATATTTGGCACAGACGTATAGTGCATTCCAAGTCCGGCACGCATTTCAGGTGTGACAACAGCCTGGATCATCGAGCCGAAGATGTCGGGATTGATATCCTTCCAGTCGAAGTCTCCACATTTTATCATCAGCACGCGTACGCGGCGGCTAAGTGTAGGTATAGGCACACGTTTCTTGAACAATCCACCGTTTACGTATGGAAAAGCAGTAAACTGCTTGGGCAAAGTATTGCGTATGGCAGGATCGTTGGTAGACATAGCGAAAAAGGCCCGGTCGATAAACTCAGCCAGGTCGTGCCCGTCTTCAGCCGTATGCTGCTTGATTGCATTCGTGAAAAGATTTTGCTCTGGAAACAGATTGGTATCTTCAGCAAAATAACAGAAAAGCAGACGCGACATGAAGATATTAAGGTTGTGCATCTCCTCCTTATTCTTTATGTCGTTATGACGACGTATCTCGTCAAATATCTTCGCCATAAGTTCGGCCGACTTCACATCCGCCTCAGCTTCCTCCAAGTTGCGAATCTTCTCTATGCCGGCAAGAGGATAGAAAAAGTCAAAATCCTTCCACATCAGCGAGACTTCATTCTCGTAAATGTCTTGCTCCTTTGGGTCATAGGCAACAATGATCTTGCCATCGCTTACTACATAAAGACGTGGTGAATGCTTCACTATTTTGGGGTCGGCCTGCATCGCCTTTATCTCATCGTGAAAGTCAACAGCTCCTTTCGGCCTGTATGCAATGATGTTTGGAACTAGCACCGTCCTTCCATCCTTTGCCTTGTTGCCGACGCCATCACGTATACGGCGGATGTTACCATCACCATAGCCACAGAATATCCGTAAAAGGTCGTATACGAGTTCGTTACCGTCTGGCTGCTTTTCGTTCAGACGTTCCAACGCATCTTGTGCTTCAATATGTGAGAATGATTTCGTTTTCTTTGCCATATTGGTGTATTCTCTTTCCGCCAGAAATATGTTAAGGCGGTTTAGGTCTCTGTTTATGTTCTAAATATTAAAGGCAAAGATAATGTTTTTCTTTAAATTCTTGCGTAATGTTCCCCTTAAAAATCACATTTCAGCAAGACGTATTCTTTGAAAACGTCTCGTTGATCTTGTCAATCAAAATAAAAGGATGCACATAGCTTTTGGAGATCGTAGATTTCGATCACACGAAGCACAACGACAGGATTGTTTCCCTTATGCTACAATACTTTTTTCAGGGATATAGAAGCCGGATCCTTGCCAAAAGCTCCGACGGGGTCTCCATCGCAGAACGGAGGCGACCGGCACCAGACAGAAACCATCTTGCCAAATATAGGTAGCAAGGGAAAATATGCTGTTTTTATTATATACCGCCATCTTAGAAGGTTGGTGCCGGTGAATACCGCCCAATCCTGCCAACATAGCGACAATCATCTAGTCCGACTCGAAAAACGAGGATTTTCCTTTTCCACTACCCACACTCTCACTATCTTTGCAAAAAATGATGCTCCATGTGTCACAAACGCGATAATGCTGCGTAATACATATAAACAGAGAACAAAATTAAAACATACATATATTATGAAAATAAAAGCATTGACACTGGCCATCCTTGCCACGACATTCTACATGATGTCATGCAGTGCCACCAAAAGCACGACAGAGAGCACGACCAGTAAGATAGCGCTGACCGACGACCATGAGGTGGAAAAGACCCTGAAGATGGGAGAAATCAATGGAATCCGGTCCGAACTGGTTGTGGAGATCCACTACACGCAAGGCTCAAACTCCTCTGTGAAGGTACGCACGACGCAGAAGACTCTGGAAAGGACCGACCTCTCGATGAACGGGTCAACCCTGGTCATCAAACAGAAACATAATACGGAGGAGGATTTCCGTATGGACAAGATTACGTTCTACATCACGTCGCCCAAGCTGAACAGCCTGAACAACTCCGGACATATGGAGTTCATATCCGACCAGATGAGGACGAACAACCTGCAGATAAACAACTCCGGAATATGCTCCATAGAAATGAACGGTACCCACGACAAAGGCGACAACGGCCTGAGCATCGACAACTCGGGAAGGCTGACGGTCAAGGTCCCGACGATAGACACAAAACTCTTCTCGCTGGACAACACGGGCATCCTGACATTAGAGAATAAGGACATCACCGGCGGACTGTCATTGGACAACTCCGGACGACTCGACTTCTCGGGCAACATAAAAGGCCAGGGCGCCGAGGTGTACAACGACGGAATATGCTCCATGACCAGCACGCTCAGCCTCACCGGCAGCTACAGCTGCAACAATAAAGGACGACTGGAGATGAAAGGCAACGTGAAAGGCACGACAGCCGAACTGTACAACAGCGGAATATGCACCATGACCAGCGCGCTCGACCTTACCGACAGCTACAGCTGCGACAATAAAGGACGCCTGGAGATGACCGGCAACGTGAAAGGCACGACGGCCGAGCTGTACAACAGCGGAGTATGCAAGATGAACGGCTCGTTCACGCTACAAGGCGACTATTCATATAAAAACGCAGGACGAGCAGACAACAACGGTGACGTGACGGCCCGGACCATCACCATCTCCAACTCGGGGATGGACAACAGGACCGGTAGTCTGAAAGCGGACAAGCTGTCCATGTCCGTAAACGGACGCAGCGAATATGACATGAGCTTCAACGGTGGCAATGCGAAGCTCAACTGTAGCGGAATCGGCCAGTTCAAGCTCGCGCTCAACTGCCAGAGCCTTAACGTCTATTCCAGCGGACGCATCAACGTGGTCCTCTCCGGAACGGCCGACAAGACCTCGTTTGACGGCACGGGAGTATCGAATGTGAACACATCAAGACTGAACAAGTTCTGATCTCCCCCTCGGCAGGCGGATGACGAGAGGAACGGCAGCCGTGCCCGCGGCTGCGACAGGGACCTCCAGAAAAGGAAACAGCACAGACTAAGACATGACAACGGAAGAATTCGAACACGAAGCCGGACAACTGCGTCCCATGCTCGTGGCGACAGCCACACGCATGCTGGGAAGCACCAGCGAGGCTGAGGACGCAGCACAGGAGACACTTGCGAAGCTGTGGGCCATGCGCGACGAGCTGCACAGCCCCATGGCGGCCCTGGCGCGTGCCATTGTCAGGAATCTGTGCATAGACTATCAGCGGAGACGCCATGCGGTCATGGTGCCGCTGACCGACCAGCAACGCGACATGACGGAGACCACTGCGGACAACGATCCTTTCGTCCACGTGATGAAAGTCATCGACCGGCTCCCGGCGGCACAGCAGGTGGCTCTGCGCCTGCGGCATATCGACGGCATGAGCACGGCAGACATCGCAAGACTCACCGGAGCCAGCGAGGCCGCAGTGCGCAAGACGCTCAGCAGAGCTCGCATGGCGGTGAGAAGACATTATCTTGAAGACATCGAAAATGAACAGTAAAAAGACAAAAGAGATAGAAAGGCTCATGGAGCGGTTCTTCGACGGAGAGACGACGACGGAGGAAGAGGCACGGCTCTACAGGGTGTTCAGGCACAAGAGGCTGCCCGACAGCCTTGAGCGGATGCGGCCTGTGATGGAGGCGTTCGGCTCCATGAGCGAGGAAAAGCCGCGGCGGGCGGTCAGCGTGAGCCTCATGCGGCGGGCGATGGTTGGCATCGCGGCCATGTTCGCAGTGATCATAGGCATAGCCCTCTATTCTGACTATCACCACGAGCAGCAGCTGGCACGCCTCTATGGCGGCAGCTATGTCATCGAGAACGGCCGGCGCATAGACGACCTGACAGAGATACAGGACGACATAGAGCAGACGCTCGCCGACTCGCGCCGCATAGAGCAACACGCCAAACACAACGTCATCGACCATGCCGAGCAAGATGTGCTCAACAACATCTCCGATCCCGACATGCGTCGTGAGGTCGAAAACATGTTGAAAGAATAAACACTAACGGTATGAACATACGCAAAACTATCATAATGGCGCTGCTGCTTGTCATCTCGACGATGAGTGCCATGGCACAGCACAGGATCGACGACATGATGGACAACTACTCGTCGCGCGGCACAAGCAGATATACGTCGGCAGTGGAACGCGACCCGAGGACACGCAAGGTGCTGAAGGTGGTGAACGTGCTGGAGTTGAACCATATCGGCATAAGCGAATTCATCAACGCCTTCAGACAAGACTCAAAAAGCGGCAACTTCACGGAGAAATACACCGAAGACGAGCTCACGCTCATGCTGACGGTACGCGGCGAACGGCAGAACCGCATATACATGATGAACTGCAGTGGCGCATATAATCGGATGCAACGCAATACACGCTATAGCAAGGCGAAGATAACCGTCATCATAAAATACGAATGATCAGCAGGCAACAGACCGATGATCCATGACTGGATCCCGGCAGGCAGCAGACCGGCCTGACCTCACATACACCCCAGCCCTCTACCGGATCTTCTTCCCGAAGACCCGGCACATTGCCCCCGAAAAGCCTTACATCCCTCACAGGGAAACTAGAAACAAGAAAATCCATAAATCTAAGTTCATCAGGATAATAAGCAAAATGATTATCCCTATCCTTGCCGTCATGCTCTTTTGACTGAGCGTGACGGCACAGGATATTACTGAAGGAACGGCAAACTCACGGAGCAAGCCATACGTCCTTGATGAGCCGTGCCGATACTTTCCTCACAACCAGGCACATCCGATAAACGGACAAAACAGCCATTGGGAAACAAGGCTGAACACATCATTAATACGATCTGATACTCTGAAGCGGGCCCCTTTCATCTGTCCGATTCTTTATAAACTTTATATAGGCTTATTCTTCATTTTTAACCATCTAAAAGATGAGCCTATAAAGAAAATCACTAACTTTGCGAATAGATGAAAAAGCTTAAACTAAGACACAATACCCTCATGCGGCTCAACACGGCCGTTGCCTTGCTGCTGGCCGTCCCCGGCTTGCTCTTCCTCCTGTCGTGGATCTTCGTGGAGGCAAGATGGGCATGGATCGTGCCGGCCGTCTGGGAGGCAGCCATGCTCTACGGCATCGCCTTCGGTTGGCGGCACATCGTCGTGCGACGTGCCACCTGCTCTTCCTCACTCCTGCCTGAGAGCTTCGACGGTTATCGCGTACTGCAGTTCTCCGACCTGCACATCGGCACCTTCTACCGTAATCCCGGATTCATCCGCAAGCTCGTGAACATGATCAATGCCGAACGGCCCGACATGATCGTCTTCACCGGCGACATGGTCAACGTGAGTGCCTCAGAGGTGATTCCATTCATGAAAGATCTTGCAAAAATCAAGGCACCCGACGGTGTCTTCTCCATCATGGGCAACCACGACTACTGCGAATACGGAGAAGACAAGAGCGAGCATAACATCAAGAAAAATCAGAACGTACTCCGTCATCTTGAAGAGAAATTCGGCTGGAAACTGCTGATGAACGAGAACGCACTGATCACCCATCCCAACCACCCGCTCGACCACATCGCCATCCTTGGCGTAGAGAACATCTCCAAGCCACCCTTCCCCAACTATGGCAACCTCGACCAGGCACTTGACGGCCTGCCCCGGGGAATGTTCAAGATCCTTCTCTCCCACGACCCCAGCCACTGGCGGCGCGGCGTGCTCCATCAGACCGACATCGCCCTGACACTCTCCGGACACACCCATGCCGGACAGATCCGTATCGGCCGTTTCTCTCCCGCACGCTGGGCATACAACGAATGGGGCGGCAAATACACGGAAGGATCCTCCATGCTCCATGTCTCCCTCGGTCTGGGCGGCACCGTCCCCTTCCGCCTCGGAGCGTGGCCGGAGCTGAATGTCATAACGCTCAAGAAAGCATAGCTAGCCTGCAAGAATGTAAATATTTTAGCCCGTTTTACTTACGGTTTGTCATCTCATAAAATAAAAAAGGTGAAAGGGCATATAAGGATTTCCATTATCAAGACAAATTGATTATCTTTGCACAAACAACCAATAAAACCTTTAAACATCCAATAAGATCATGACAAAGAAATTTAGAGCTGCCGTCGTTGGTTACGGCAACATCGGTCACTACACCGTTGAGGCACTCGAGGCCGCTCCCGACTTCGAGATTGCAGGTATCATCCGCCGTCAGGGCGACAAGGACAAACCCCTTGAGCTGACTCCCTACGACGTGGTCGACGACATCCAGAAGTTGAAAGACGTTGATGTCTGCATCCTCTGCACGCCTACCCGCAGCTGCCCTGAGTATGCCGCCAAGTATGTTGCCATGGGCTACAACACCGTCGACAGCTTCGACATCCATACCTCGATCCTCGACTACCGTACGCAGCAGATGGAGAACTGCAAGAAGGCCGGCAAGGTGAGCGTCATCTCCGCCGGATGGGATCCGGGCTCGGACTCCATCGTCCGCGTGCTCATGCAGAGCCTCGCCCCCAAGGGCCTGACCTATACCAACTTCGGTCCCGGCATGTCGATGGGACACAGCGTCTGCGTCCGCAGCAAGAAAGGCGTGAAGAACGCGCTCTCTGTCACCATTCCCCTGGGCGAGGGCATCCATCGCCGCATGGTGTACGTCGAGCTGGAAGACGGAGCCACCCTCGAAGAGGTGACGGCAGAAATCAAGGCCGATCCCTACTTCGCACACGATGAGACCCACGTATTCGCCGTTCCTTCCGTTGACGATGTACGCGACATGGGACACGGCGTGAACCTCGTACGCAAGGGCGTGAGCGGCAAGACCCCCAACCAGCACCTTGAGTTCAACATGAGCATCAACAACCCGGCTCTCACGGCACAGGTGCTCGTCAACGTGGCCCGCGCCTCCTTCCGCCTGCAGCCCGGATGCTACACGATGCCGGAGATCCCCGTCATCGACATGCTGCCCGGCACACGTGAGGAGATCGTAGCTACACTTGTATAAATCTATTTTTTCATATCCTTTCAAGGGCGCGTAAAACCACCCTCTTTAGAACGAAAGATCGCTGTATGGCCCATCACCATGAAAAGTGGCCATACGGCGATCTTATTTGTTTGCACTCACTAAGTCGCAAACGCATCAGGCCACAAGCCCCTGATCTCATTGGCTCGCCCCATATCCTTCGCACCCCGGCCGGCAGTCCGTCCCCTGATCAGCGAGCCATTTTACAGCAAGGAAAATGCCGGTGAAGACCATTCACATAGCTTAACGGATACAATAATATAATAACACATGCGTTATTTTAAGGAAATTACCATCAAGCAATAAGACGACATCATGATAGAATATATAAAAGGCACGTTGGACGACCTTACACCAACATTAGCCGTAGTGGAAGCAGCCGGTGTAGGCTACGCACTCAACATCTCACTCAATACTTATTCCGCCATCCAAGGCAAGAAAGAGGTAAAACTCTATGTACATGAGGCCCTGCAGACAGGCGGCCGCGACGATTCCTACACTCTCTATGGCTTCTGCTCCAAGCGCGAGCGCGAGCTGTACCGCCTGCTCATCAGCGTCAGCGGCGTAGGTGCCAACACCGCACGCATGATGCTCTCCAGCCTATCGCCGGCAGAGCTCTGTGACGCCATTGCCAACGGTAACGAGAAGCTCATCAAGGGCGTGAAGGGCATCGGACTGAAGACCGCCCAGCGCATCATCGTAGACCTGCGCGACAAGATCATCAACTCCGGCATCGCCGATGAGCTGCATGTATCCAGCGGCACACCGGCAGCAACAGCCAACATCAACTCCGGCGTACGCGACGAAGCCGTGGCCGCCATGACCATGCTCGGCTTCTCACCCGCTCCCTCGGCCAAGATTGTCACTGCTATCCTCACGGAAAATCCCGACCTGCCCGTTGAGCAAGTCATCAAGGAAGCGCTTAAACGCATCAAATAAAGAAATATCTTGAAACTCCGCAAACACGATATCCTATTCTTACTGCTGCTGACGATCGCTGTCGTCAGCCGGGCTGTCGTGTTGCCTGCCGTCACAGCCACAGAGGATACTCCCCAAAAGGCCGACACCACAAAGACGAAGATCACGGCCCAGGCACAACCGCTTCTGAGCAATGACGACACCATTCCCGACTCGCTCCTGAATCCGCGCTGGAAAATCCAACGGACAACCCCCATCACCTACGACGACCTGGAGCAGAACGCCATGGACCTGCAACGGCCGGAGGGACTGAAATACGAGGTGGTGTACAACGACTCCATCGACCGCTACATCATCGGCACGAAGATCGGCACGACCTACGTGGCCGCGCCCATCATGATGACGCCCGAGGAATACATGGCATGGAGCGAGAAGCATTGGAGAGATTCCTATTACCGCACCAAGAACGACGAGATCTACCAACAGAAAGGCAAGGACAAGTTCGACTTTACCGACATGCACTTCGACCTCGGTCCCGCCGAGAAGATCTTCGGTCCCGGTGGAGTGCGAATCAAGACACAAGGTAGCGCCGAACTGAAATTCGGCGCCACGATAAAGAACATCGACAATCCGTCTCTCCCCATACGCCGTCGCAAGACCACGACGATGGACTTCGACGAGAAGATCAACCTGAACATGACGGGTAAGGTGGGTGACAAGGTCAACCTCGGCCTCAACTACAATACCGACGCCACCTTCGACTTCGACTCGCAGAACATGAAGTTGAAATACGACGGCAAGGAAGACGAGATCATCAAGCTCGTTGAAGCCGGAAACGTCAGCTTCCCTTCCAACTCCTCCCTCATCCAAGGCGCCACCTCCCTCTTCGGCATCCGCACCGACCTGCAGTTCGGCAAGCTGAAGCTCCAGCTCGTCGCCTCACAGAAGAAGAGCTCCTCAAAGAGCGTCTCCTCAAAAGGCGGCAAGCAGACGACGGCCTTTGAGCTGGACGCCGCCAACTATGAGGAGAACCGCCACTTCTTCCTCTCCCACTTCTTCCGCACCCACTACGATGCCTGGATGAAGACGTTACCGTCGGTCCGCTCCGGCGTCAACATCACGCGTGTGGAGATCTGGGTGACCAACAAGACCGGATCGACCAACAACACCCGCGACATCGTTGCCCTCACCGATCTGGGTGAGAACACCCAGGTGAGCAATCCCATGTGGACCCTCAACGGCTCTCCCGCTCCCGCCAATGCCGCGAACAGTGAATACCAGGCCCTCACCACCCAATATGCCGATGCCCGTAACATCGACCAGACCTCCTCTATCCTGCAGGCGGCCGGCCTGACCGGCGGCACCGACTTTGAAAAGGTGGAGAGCGCCCGTCTACTCTCCTCTTCGGAATATACCGTCAACCAAGCGCTCGGCACGATCTCCCTGCGCTCTTCCCTGCAGACCGACCAGGTGCTCGGCATCGCCTATGAATACACCTACGGCGGCGTCACCTATCAGGTGGGTGAGTTCGCCTCCGACGTGACCAACACCGGCCAGGCCCTCTTCGTAAAATCCTTGAAGAACACCAGCAACACCCCGCAACAGGGCAACTGGGACCTGATGATGAAGAATGTCTACTATCTCGCCTCTTCCGTCGAGAAAGACAACTTCCGACTCGATGTGAAATACCAGAGCGACACCACCGGCGTCTATCTGTCGTATATCCCTGAGCCACAGGTGAAGAGCACCCCGCTGCTCCGCGTCATCGGCGCCGACCGTCTGGACAACAACAATAAGGCCCACGCCAACGGATATTTCGACTATGTAGAAGGCTATACCGTCTCCAACGGACGCATCTACCTGCCACAGGCGGAGCCCTTCGGATCGGCACTCTACGACTATCTGGTCAGCCACAACGTAGCGGCCGACAAGGCGGCCCAGTATGCCTTCACCGAACTATACGACTCCACCAAGACCATTGCCAAGCAGATCGCGGAGAAAGACAAATTCCAGCTGACCGGCCAATACCGCGGAACATCGGCCAACGTCATCTCCCTGGGTGCCTACAACGTGCCGCAGGGATCGGTCACCGTGACCGCAGGAGGCGTCACCCTCACCGAAGGTACCGACTACTCCGTGGACTACTCGGCCGGCGAGGTGACCATCCTCAACCAGAGCATCCTCGACGCAGGAACCGCCGTGAACGTCAGCCTGGAAAGCGAGAGTGACTTCTCACAGGAACGCAAGACGATGTTCGGCATGAACTGGGAGTACGACTTCTCCAAGAACTTCCAGCTCTCAGGTACGCTGCAGCACCTCTACGAACAGAGCCTGACGACGAAGGTGGCCATGGGCAACGAGCCCGTGAGCAATACCCTTTGGGGCCTTAACCTCAACTGGAAGCATGAGTCGCAGGCCCTCACCAACCTCCTCGACAAGCTGCCGGGCCTTCATCTCACACAGCCCTCACAGATCACCCTTACCGGAGAGTTCGCACAACTCATCGCCGGCCAGGCCAGCGGCACGCAAAGCCACGCCTCCTATCTCGACGATTTCGAGTCGTCGACCGATAAGATCAGCATCCTCACGCCGACACAGTGGGTACTCTCGTCCGTCCCCTCGATGTTCCCCGAGTCGACCGACAAGACAACCCTGCGCAGCGGATACAACCGCTCGCTCCTCGCCTGGTACACCATCGACCCGCTGTTCACCAACCGCTATTCCTCCCTCACCCC
>ENA-OPEG01000453-OPEG01000453.1-human-gut-metagenome-genome-assembly--contig:-NODE-453-length-11558-cov-2.757542_pt1 | contig 11558 bp, 13 predicted proteins | sample MGYA00241632_ERZ501527 | MGnify/ENA primary metagenome ERZ501527 (study PRJEB25962, sample SAMEA2042301) | human gut metagenome | biome: human gut; feature: human-associated habitat; material: faeces... | reverse complement strand
TGCGGACATCATGGTCACGGCGAAGGACATGGTGAAGGCGGATGCTGCGGACACCACGGTCACGGCGAAGGACACGGTGAAGGCGGATGCTGCGGACACAATCATTAAATCCATAAAAATACAGGGCAGATGAGAAATACCTTTGGACACATCTTTACGCTCTCTACATTCGGCGAGAGCCACGGCGAGGCTGTCGGCGGTGTCGTCGATGGCATGCCTGCCGGCATAGACATCGATCTGGACTTCATCCAGCAGGAGCTGAACCGTCGCCGGCCGGGCCAGAGCCGCATCACCACCTCCCGCAAGGAGGCCGACAAGGTGCGTCTGCTCAGTGGCGTCTTCGAGGGCAAGTCCACAGGTACCCCCATCGGCTTCATCGTGGAGAACACCAACCAGCACTCCAACGACTACGACAATATGCGCTCGCTCTTCCGTCCTTCCCATGCCGACTACACCTACTATGAGAAATACGGATTGCGCGATCACCGTGGCGGAGGCCGCTCGTCGGCCCGCATCACCATCGCCCGCTGCGTCGGCGGTGCCCTGGCCAAGCTCGCCCTGCGCGGCCTCGGCGTCTCCATACAGGCCTACACCTCACAGGTAGGTCCCATCGCCCTCGACCGCGACTACCACCACTACGACCTCTCCCTCACGGAGACCAATCTCGTGCGCTGTCCCGATCAGGAGAAGGCGATCCAGATGGAGCAGCTCATCGCCGATGTCAAGGATGCCGGCGACACCATCGGCGGTGTGATCACCTGCGTCATCAAGGGCTGTCCCGTAGGCCTTGGCGAGCCCGAGTTCGACAAGCTGCACGCACAGCTCGGCGCCGCCATGCTCAGCATCAATGCCGTGAAAGGCTTCGAGTATGGAGAGGGGTTTGCCGGAGTGACGGCCCGGGGCAGCGAGCAGAACGACATCTTCGTGCCGGCAGCCGACTCCAAGGGCATCACCACGAAGACCAACCACAGCGGCGGCATCCAGGGCGGACTCAGCAACGGACAGGACATCTATTTCCGTGTAGCCTTCAAGCCGGTGGCCACCGTGCTCCGCGAGCAGCAGACCGTCGACACCGACGGCAGGCCGGTGACCCTCACCGCACGCGGACGCCACGATCCCTGCGTCCTCCCCCGTGCCGTACCCATCGTGGAGGCCATGGCAGCCATGGTCGTCCTCGACAATTATCTGCTGAACAAGACCGTAAAAATATAAAAAACGAATGATGAGCAGCTTGGGGCAAGAAGACTTGCCAACCAACTGCTCATCATTCGTTTTTCCTATTCTTTCTTCTATCTGGTTGTCACACTGCGCCGATGATCTCGTGCACGTCGTGACAGCCGTGCTTCTCCAGCCAGTCATTGATGCCGTCACGCACCTTCACCGTCACGGTAGGATCGATGAAGTTCGCCGTACCTATCTCTATGGCGGTGGCGCCGGCCATCAGGAACTCGATGGCATCCTCCGCCGTCATGATGCCGCCCAGTCCTACCACCGGGATCTTCACGGCGTGCGCCACGTCGTTGACCATGCGCACGGCGACCGGCTTCACGGCGGGACCGCTCAGTCCGCCTGTCCGTATGCTGAGCTTCGGTCTGCGGTGCTCAATGTCTATCGCCATGCCCATGAGCGTATTGATGAGCGACACTGCGTCGGCACCCTCAGCCTCACACGTACGGGCAATATCCGCGATGTTCGTCACGTTGGGCGACAGCTTCACGATCAGCGTCTTGTGATAGCGTGCGCGCACGGCGCTCACCACGCTGGCAGCCGCCGAGCACGACACGCCGAAGGTCATGCCGCCGTTCTTCACGTTCGGGCACGAGATGTTAAGCTCGATGGCCGGGATCTTGTCCAGCGCGTCAATGCGGGCCGCACACTCGGCATAGTCCTCAGGCGACGAGCCGCTCACATTGACGATCATGTGCGTGTCTATATCCTTGATCTGCGGATAGATGTGCTCGCAGAAATAGTCCACTCCCTTATTTTGCAGACCCACGCAGTTCAGCATGCCCGCGGGTGTCTCCGCCATGCGCGGGTAGTCATTTCCCTCGCGGGGATGCAGCGTGGTGCCCTTGACGATGATGCCTCCCAACTGGGAGAGGTCTATCAGATCGGCAAACTCAAGACCGTAGCCGAAGGTGCCGCTGGCTGTCATCACCGGGTTGCGCAGCTCCAAATTACCTATATTTACTTTCAGATTTGCCATAATTCTATTGTTTCGGTTGCTTACGATATGCCGTCCCTCGTGTCCGGTTCCGCGACGCGGAGGAGAGATGGCACGATGCTCCTTTCCCTTTCGGAGGTCACCAAAGGAGTTTGTTGATATTGAACACGGGACCGTCCTTGCACACACAGAGGTTGCCGTCTACCGTCTTCTCCACGCAGCAGAGGCAGGCACCCAGGCCGCAGGCCATCAGGTTCTCCAGCGACACCTCGCATGTCGTGTCGCTCTGCCGTGCATACTTGGCCACCGCCTTCATCATCGGCGTGGGACCACAGGTCTGGATGAGGTCAAACTCCTGTTCCTGCAACACGGAGTGGTTGGTCACGAAGCCGCGCTCGCCGAGCGAGCCGTCTTCCGTGGTGATCTTCACGTCACCCCATTTCTCGAAGAGTGAGAGCTCGAGTAGGTCATCCTTCGTCTTCGCACCGAGGAGGAAGGTGACGCTGTGTCCCAGGCCTGCCAGGTGCGCACCCTGCATAAGCATGGGCGCCACTCCCACTCCGCCTCCGACGAGGAGCACATGGCTGTCCACTTTCTCCGGCTCGGAGAAGGGTCGTCCCAGCGGGAACAGACAGTTCACCACATCGCCTTTTTGGAGGGAGCACAGATAGCGCGTTCCTTCTCCTACGGCAGCGATGAGGAGCCACAGCGTGTTGTCATCGTAGTCCTGGAAGTTGATGGAGATCGGACGGCGCAGCAGCGGGCGTCCTCCCTGATCGGCACGAAGATTGACAAACTGGCCGGGCAGGGTGTGTGGCAGCGCTTCGTCGCTGGTCAGCTTCAGAAGCACATGATGGGGAGAGAGTTGCTCACGGTCGGCAACTCGAAGATCCAAACAGTATTTTTCCATGTTGTCGGTATTTACACTGCAAAGGTAGTGATAATTTGCCGAAGTTGGTACTATTGCTTCCGGAATTTCAGCAACAGTTTCTTCGATTGCAGCTCCATCCGCGAGGAAGAGATTGACTTGATGTAAAACGCCTCCCGCGGCTGCTGTATGCCGTAGTGTCGCAGTAGGGTCGTGTCCGTGCAGAGCGAGTCGCCGCTCTCACGGTCATCGAAGCGGGGCTCTGATACGATCAGCGAGTCGCCGGCGTGCGAGAAACGGTAGAGGAGCGACGGCTTGTCGCCCGGTCCCCGGTCCACCGTCATCATCAGCCTGCTCTGGAAGGCCCAGAAGACCAGCTGTTGTCCAAGGTCGTTGACGTGCGGCTGCCCGTCCCCGATGTCGAGCGTGTCTGCTTCCACGAGATGCCAGAACCCGTCCAGATCACCGTTCCCCGATCTCTCCAGCGTACAGGACGCCAGGAGGGTGAACGACACCAAAAAGAGAATTATATGCTTCATCATTACTTTGCTTTGTATGTCTGCGTCCTGCGGCCGTCGTGCCTTATGTCAGCAGGCGCCCCGGACATCCCGCTTTCCCATCGCCGGTGCCCGCACGCAGAAGGGTTTACTTGTTATGACCGATGGTGTGCCGGCATCATTTCCTGCCCAGCCATCCCGTCTTGGCCACCGTTATCTGCAGTCCGTAGTTGTGTCCGAGTATCGACCCCGCATCCATGCCGAAGGCACCGGTCAGCAGCCAGCCGTGTGGCAGGCTGTAAGCCGCCTCGAGCATGCAGCTGACGTTGTGGCGCTCATGGGTGTAGGGCTTCTTATACGTGCCCAGGCCCGACTGGTAGGTAGCCATCAGCCGGTACGACAGACGCGGCGTGGGCTGTCCGCTGATTCCCAGGTGGTAGGCCACGAATCGGTTGTCCTCCACCCTCAGCGTCCCGTCCGTGTTATAGATCGGCGACCGGTACAGTGGGTTGCCGATCACCTGTCCGAAGTACTGCCATGACACATAGAGCCCGTGGTTGTAATAGTCGTCACCGCCGCCTATATGATCGCTAATGTTCTCAGTATGATCATGATAGATCGGTCCGCTTTGATATTTAGTGTAGAGATATTCCAGGACGATGGAACGCAGCCACGTGCCGTAGTGCCAGTCTATCTCCGTGCCCAGCATCCAGTCCTTCAGCTCATAGACCAGGTATCGGCTCTGTTTCTTCTGGTTCCATTCCTCGCCCTCGCCATAGCCGTTATAGTCGAGTTGGAACATTCCCGAGTGGTCCTCGAAGAACTTGTCACCGTAGAAATGCCAGCTCCATGTCTCGGCGTCGTAGTTGATCCTTCCTACCCACGACCCCACCATGTCGCCTTCCACATTCTTGTACTTGTCCTCGCCCACATCGTTGCCTCCCGGCACTAGCGCGTTCCAGAAGGCGCGGAGGCTGTTGTCCCCCTCCACCTTCGTGTAGGCGCCGTCACGCCATGTGTAGATCTGTCCTCCGAACATCGACGCCATCTCCAGTCCCACCTCCAGGGAGAGTGGGCGGAAGCTATAGGGGTTGCCGATCCGCAGATATCCCGCCTTGGAGTGATACAGGCGGTTGTGTGCCCGGCTCGTGCCGTGCGTGAAGTCATCCTGGAAGTCATTGTCCGCCATGATGCCGTAGGCCACATGACCCTTCAGTCCCAGCCAGCGCAGTCCGAACACCTGCCAGTAGTCGGGCAGCGCGAGCCTCACCTGCGGGATGGGCCGGGCGTTGATGCCCAGCGTCTGCGATCCGCTGCTGAGCCGGTTGTTCTTCAACTCCATCGGATATTCCTTGCTTCCCACCGTCAGCGCGCCGTGCAGCCACCGTGCCTCGACGAAGGCCTGCTGTGCCACCACCGTGCTCGTGTAGTGCGAGGCCACGGCGAGGTCGAGGCCATAGCCGATGCCCCAGCGGCGCAGGGAGTCCTCGCGCAGCGGGCGTATGGCGGAGGCCCGGAAGTAGCCGTTATGCTCATCCAGAGAGCTCAGGCCGTATTTGTTGGCGTTGAGCCATAGAGGCGTGTGGCCATCCGATGCCGACACCTGGGCCTCCACACGATAGGTGAGCCCGCTCGTCAGGTCGTGCCGCGCGTCTCTTTCCTCATGCCCCTGTGCCTGCACCGCAACGGGTGCCAACGACAGCAGCACATATAATAGCGTAATCTTCATCGTCCAATCATTTGTTATCATAACGCCACGACTCCCCTTTTTATTATATCCTCACGGCATCCCCCTACCCTTTGCCGTCCCCTATATTATTAATAGGTATATGCTAGCCGTCCGCCCGTCTCCCTCCCGTCCCTTTTCCTCATAATAGGGAATTTCCCCTCTCGGTTAGGGGAAATCCTTTCTCCGCCTGCCTTTTTCGTCCTATCTTTGCAGTGTAAAAAAGAAAAGATATTGTCCAACCATTTAGAGCTTACGATCGTGAAAAAGATATTTCTCAGCCTCGTCTTCCTGCTTTCCTTAGCAGTCGGGGCATCCGCAATGAGCTATTCGCAGGCTCGTGACCAGGCCCTCTTCCTTACCGACAAGATGGCCTATGAGCTGAACCTGACCGAAGAGCAATATGAAGCCGCTTATGAGATCAACCTCGATTATCTCATGAGCATCGACAGCAGCGACGATCTCTACGGTGCTTATTGGGAGCAGCGTAACCTCGATCTGAGCTACATCCTCTTCAGATGGCAGTACGATGCCTATCTGGCAGCGTCCTACTTCTACCGCCCGCTCTACTGGGAAGGAGGCTACTGGCATTTCGCCGTCTATGGCCGCTATCCCCACCGCGACTACTTCTTCTTCGGACGTCCGGTGTTCTACACCACCTACCGGGGAGGACACAGCTGGCACCATAACGGCGGACGCAGCTACTGGGCTTCCCACCGTGTGACGGCGCCTCACGGCGATCATCGTCCCAACGGCATGCGCGACCAGTTCGACAAGGGCCACTTTGGCAACGGCACGCGCATCACGGCACACAGCGGGTCACGGACGTTCGGTAACGGCAACCGTAACACCGACAGCCGTCCGGTCACCAACGGATCGCACAACAATGTCACCCTCAACGGCAACCGTTCCTTCGGCAACAGGCAGAGTGGCAACACGCGCACACAGGACACCGCCCGCCGTTCCTTCGGCACCACCCGTCCCAGCTCCACACGCACGACGGTGACACGCCCCTCCTCTACCGGCACACGCAACTTCGACAGGTCGTCCACCACGACGCCCAGCCGTACCTTCAAGCCCTCCACACAGAAGAGCACCACACGCACCCTGCCGACCCCTAACCGGTCGTTCAGTTCACCGTCCAGCTCGCGCAGTGTAGGCAACACGCTCAAGAGCCGGGGATCATCCAGCAGCAGTTTCAAATCCAGAAGTTTCGGAGGCGGCAAGTCGTCCGGCTCATCCTCATCAAGAGGACACTTCGGAGGAAAGAGATAACATAAAATACAAACTTCCGGGCTGACACACAGGTGTCGGCCTTTTCGGTTTATCAGACAGGCTTTTGAGACAGTATCATAGAGGCTTTATTATATCCGAATCTTACTTGCCCAAATCGTCAGGCTTGCCAAAGCATAAAGTTAGTAAAGATAGAATAAATAAAAAACGCCGGCCGTCCAATCGGGCAGTTAGCGTTTTTTCATATAGTAAAGTTCTTCGGGAACGGCTTTTTTTCCTGTATCCTGAAAGGATAGCAGAGTAATGTTTTGTCGAAAAAGCATATTTGCACTTTTTCTAGTTTCCTTATTACAGTCCTATTGCCGGGAAAGAACATTTCAATTTGGGGATTGATGTGGTCTATTTTAGGAGCGGGCCAAGCTCTTACGGCTTTATAGCCAAAGTCAGCATGCTGCTTCAATATTTCAAGGACATAAGGCACGCTAACTCTTTGTTTTTGTGTTTTCGTTTTTACATCCAGCGCACATTCTTCAAAGCGGTCTATATGCGACATATTACCTACCATGTCGAAAAGCAGCGGCGAATGTTGGTCATACATGGTGTGGCAGATAACATACCCTTTAAAATATGGCCAATAGACCGTTCTTCCCCACCAATGCGCGTCATTTATGCGAGTGTCCCAAAAATAATACCCTCCACCGAGCCATGGCTCTTTTGAACCTTTCTTGGGACTGCCGTCAATTTCATATACACTGCAAAAATAAGGGCCGTGCCTCTCGATTTCTTCATCGTTGTCCTTATCTTCAAGTGTTTGATATATATCAGTCATTATATATGGATTTAATCGACAACACTAGTGTTTTTACGCAGAGTTTCAGTAAGCCCCATAAGGTTTATCGTCGGCAACATCACAGGACGGACATTAGCCTGAAGCGAAAGCGTACTTACGAATGCCCTTACGTAAGGGAAGAGTATAGCCAAACTGTTCGGATAAAAGAAAACAGGTATTTCCTCTAATTTTAACGACTGGTTAAACTCGAAAGACGCCTCACAGGTAACTTTGATCACATTTGAGTTTGTTTCCTTGCACTCTACGAGGACATCAAAGCACAAGTGGTAAACACCTGTTGATTGCGAATAAGTGCCGATAGGATTGAAAGACACTGTCAAATTCGCATTATTAGGAATATTAAAATCCAAAGACGCTTTTGAAAACTTGTATGTTTTCAGGCTAAATGCTACCTCTTCCATAAAATTAAGCTGCCAAATAATATTTTTGTTCCGGGCTTATTTCTCTTTCTGCTTGATAGGTCGGAGTCTCAAAGTCAGAGCACAACAATACACCGCCGAAATATCCCTTTATGGTCTCTACATACTCTATCGCGTCTGGGCCGATATTATTGAGGTATTCCAATTCGTCCAAGTCGCGTTTCAGGGTTTCTTCCGGCGTATTATCAAAATAATTCCTCAGACTCTCACGAAGCTTGCTCATTGTTGCATAATAATAGATAATAAGACCTTCGCAAAGGATGGCAAAGCCCTCGGTATGTCTCATCCGAATTGGTGTCTACCGCCCGTCTACGAAGCGTCTCGCGATTTTGTGCCCATCTGTGGACATTGCATATTGGCTTTCATTGCAAAGATATGGCATTATTTTGATAAAAACAAGTTTTCAGGCTAAAAAGTTACTTACTTAATTAATTATACATAATTTAATTTTGACCCCCTCTCTTACATGTCATACGTCTTCGTTATACCTTAAATCATATATATGTGAAGACCCGGGGTATGTGTGGACGCACCGGGGTGCGTCCCTACAACCACTACATTCCGGCCTTGTGATGCACAGACTTACCTATTTGAACGAGTGGGAGGGTAAGGCTTCCTTCATCTGATGATGAAAAATATTTCGGGGAATAATAGGATTCTTAAAAATATTATGTATATTTGCCATCATAAACTTCACAATAGTGATGGTTAACGGGCAAAAACGGGTATAACTATCATTATAATGATATATAAATGCGGATGCCATGGTAGACTTTTATGAATATTCCACTCCTGAGCTTGTAAGGCTGCTGGGTGAGCGGTTTAAGGAATACAGAATACGTTGTAACCTTACCCAGAAGGATGTCTCGGAACAGTCGGGCATCGGACTGACGACCATTCACAAATTTGAGAATGGGACGGCCGGTAATATCTCGTTGTCTACATTTATCGTGTTGCTGAAAGTGGTGGGACAAATCAATGAGATAGACCATGTGCTGCCTGAACTGCCTGAATCTCCCTACCAGATGCGCAGGGAGGACAGAAAGGCGCAACGGGTAAGACACACAAAATAAAAGGTGAGCTATGGTACAGTTGTTGAAAGTGATGCTCTGGGGAGAGGAAATCGTAGGAATGTCGCCCCGTTGAATCAAGCAGAATGAATCTATCGGCAATTCCTGAGGTAGCTGCGTCTATGATAGATTATCTGACGTTTGTTGTTTGATTAAAATGTCTTTGTCTTTTTCCGGCTAAAAATATTGCCTACATCTCATTTTATTCTTACTTTTGTAATAGTAAGAAGAAATCTCTTGTGAATTTAAATCTATAACAGCAAAACAATGAGCAAATACATCTATAAGCTTAATGATTATCACGCAATTAAAAAAGCTGCCATATCCATTGACGGAATAACTGTGCTTTCCGGAATAAATGGATGTGGAAAAAGCACATTGTCTAAATGGCTGTATTATATCGTTAACGGAGCAAATGAGTATGACAGATTTATTTATGAGAGATTTGTCGGTCAGATCCTTGAGATCTTTACCAGGCTCGACTTTGCAAGAAGAGACATAGACAAAGACGCTGACAACAGCAACTCACAGTTTTTCAAAGAGGCATCTTCCATACTACGTGGCCTGAAAAGTGAGAATGAGCATGAGAATGTAGAAAAAATACAGCTGACGGCGGATAAGGTGATAGAACGGTTCTGCGATATTCTGCATAAATACTTAATAAATTCGCCTTCACCAACTAAAAAAGAAAGAGTTTTTGTATTCTTAGGCATTAAGAGCGAAGATGATCCGGACAAGGTGCTGAATACTTTTAAAGACGCGGAATTAAATGAAATAGAACGTATTAAGAATAATTATTATGAGAATAAGAAGAAACGTTCTATGGATGACTTCTTCATGCTTGCCCGTAGAAATTTTGATATTGACGAGACGAATCCTAACAATATAAATATTGAGGAGGATGGCGTAAAACTATTTCAGAAAGGCTGTATCGGTAGTTTGTATAACCTTACCAAGGCTATCTACGTTGATACTCCCATGGCCGTATCGGAAGAAGGTTCAGACGATAATGTGTTCTGGAAAGACCTGAAGACCCTGATGCTGGATGAGAACAAGGATTTTACCGGCATTGATACCCATAAGAAGATAGCAAGGAGAATAACACAGTTGATAAACGGGCATGTTGATGTCGAGAAAGATGACTTCGGTCAAAAGGAACTGCATTTCGTCAGTGAGGACGGCCTCAACATCAAACTAGATAAGACGGCTACAGGATTTAAGTCGTTCTCCTATATATTGAGGCTTCTTGAAAACGGATATCTGAATGACAAGACCTTGCTGCTGATCGACGAGCCGGAGGCTCATCTGCATCCGCAATGGATCGTCGAATTCGCCCATGTGCTTGTCCTGCTCAACAAAGAGACAGGAACGAAGATCATGGTGGCAAGCCATAATCCGAATATGGTTGATGCGATAAACGCCATTGCGAGGAAAGAGAAGGTGGAGGACAGGACACATTTCTATCTGGCAGAGGAATCGGAACAACGCTTTAAATATGTCTATAAGGATCTGGGACAAAATATCGAGGAGATATTCAAATCGTTCAACATGGCCTATCATAAAATAGAGCAATATGGAAGCTTTGATATATGACAACGGAATCATAACGGAGCATAAATTGTATCCTGTATGCGGAAAGAAACTGCAGGATGTTTCGGAAAAAGACTACCACGGCAAGAAATATTTTGATGAGCATATCGAATGTCTCGACATGGACGAATATGAGAAGGAAGCATGTCGTGCCGGAGATAGAAAAGAAACGGTTGATGCGGTCATAGGGATAAAAAAGCACTTAGGCAAGAACAGATTCTCGGATTCCTATCTTATGCTGCTGGAGCTCAGAATGGGATATGAAAACGTGAAAAATCTGTCCGGGACGAAATTGACCGATAAGGTTTCGCATACCCAAGAGATACTGGGCAGAGATAAGCCTTTGTGTGGTACCATTTATTTCGTATTTGAAAATAGAGTGGCACAAAGGACTCTATCTATGTTCCATAGCATGAAACGGGCAAACAGGAATCTAAAAAACTGTGAGCCGATGTCAACCGATGACTTTAACAAATACATTAAGCCTAGAAGCAGCTGTTCCTATGAAGCGGAAAATGATGTCGCAGAGATAAGAAGGCAGCTGGACATAAACAGCTATCCGGACGACATAAACAAGTTTCTTGGAATAATGCGATATTGGTGTGACAAAGCCCTGCAATATAAACGAGAATATAATATAGATGAGTACAATATAATCATCCCAGAACTGAAAGCAATATGGCATGAGTTCCGTTCAAATAAAGACATCGAACTGACGGATGATAATAAATTGGATATCGAAATCATGGAAGAGGATTATACGGAATTAAGGGATTGACAATGGCATAGGTAGTGTAACAATGTCAAGGCTCGGTTCCTTATATATGTTTTAACCTCAGATGGGGAATGATTTTAATCGCGTTTTCAAGATGAGGAGCTTTCCTGATTACAACGCCACACATAATTTCATACCTATCTCCAAACTTTTGGCAGTATCTCACTGCGTATGACCGAGATAAGTCGGCCTGAGGAGGGAGAATGCAAAGTTAATGGAGAATTTTAGGTCTGCATGCTTGCGTATGAGCTCAGAAATTTGTACTTTTGTGAAGTGCATAGTTTGTATGTTCAGCACTCTTAAACTACAAACACCGGGGCTGACACGCAGGTGCCAGGCCCTTTCGATTTATCAGACACATTCAGT
>ENA-OPEG01000427-OPEG01000427.1-human-gut-metagenome-genome-assembly--contig:-NODE-427-length-11883-cov-3.184308_pt1 | contig 11883 bp, 8 predicted proteins | sample MGYA00241632_ERZ501527 | MGnify/ENA primary metagenome ERZ501527 (study PRJEB25962, sample SAMEA2042301) | human gut metagenome | biome: human gut; feature: human-associated habitat; material: faeces... | reverse complement strand
GGTGCATGCTTCAAAAAATACGCGAGATACTGTGTCTGAACAATATCTCGCAAAAATGGGCTTTTTAAGGGACGACTATATAATAAGGTAAGAGCACAACAGAAACACCATAATAACTGATGCGGACAGAGGCTAGCAGTAGAGCGAGTCTCTGTCCGCATTGTTTTTTATAAACCGGAATAAGTTTAGGTCCGCTGATATACCACCTTCCAACCATCATGTCTAATTCGGGTTAAACGTAAAATGAAGATGACACCCAAGCAATATGTCCAAAGCCTGGCCTGACAATTATCCATCAGGGCAGATTCATATCCTGACAGGACATAGCCAGCTTCATTCATCAGTCCCATCCCAGTTTCTATAAGAAGACGGCCATCCATACATCAAGAGTATGAATGGCCGTATACTATGCCTGAATACAATGATTATGATTGATTATTGATAACACGTTTATAGTCCAACTTTTGCTATTTGTATTTCTGTACGCGCTCATCGTTGATCACACCATTCCAATCCATGCCATAGGCAAAATCGTAGGTGTGGCCATCAATGTCGGTATAGGGTATCATATCGCGGGCCACATCCTCACGCTGCAGTTCCACCGTCTCCATATTCTTCGGGAACTGACAAGGCAACAGGGCGGAGGGTTCCTGACGACCGCTGATAAGATCGAAGAACGGTTGCGAGCTCGTGCCAAAACTGACAAGGATAGCATCCGCACTCTTCTCAAACTCGCTCACGATGACGGGACGGGTGGCATTGAGCAGTACGATGACAGGCTTTGAGCCCATCTTCTGCCTTGTCTCGTTGACGAGGATCATATCGTCCTTATTGGCTGTCTTCACGGTCTTGCCCTTATAGGAGCGGTTAGTGAAGCTCTCCTTCGGGTCACCGCCGGCGATGCTCACGGGACGGGCTTGGGTAGCCGTATAATCATTGTACTGCAGCGAGATGGGTACATAACCGTTACCACCGGCCTTCACATCATCGGCCGAATAACCCGGTCCACTCATCGGTCCGTCAATACCCACAATGGCAAAGTCAGCCTCATCTGGACTGTCGACCACCTCATAATATTTCCCGACCATCTCCAAGTCGAAGGGTACGTCCCAGTAATCCTTTGTCACATTGCCAAAGAAATCGACAGTGGAAGGGAAATGACGCTTGGGAACATAGACCTTCAGACGATTGTCCTTCAACGGCAATACATGACCGTGATTCTTCAGCATGACGATCGATCTCACCTGAGCGGCATAGCCCTTGGCCATGAAATCCTTGTTACCGACAGTAGCACGCGACTTGGCCACATCGAGATAGGGATTCTCAAACAATCCTGTACGGAAGATCGGCATGAGCAACCGGCGGGCGGAAGCCATGATACGGCGGTGCCAGGCATCCTTGCCATATTCCTCATAGCCCATGCGGAAAGCCTTCAATACCGGACCCTTATCATTATTGCCGCCAAACTGGTCGACACCGGCCTTCAGAATCTCATAGTGACGCTGTGCCTCGCTGAGCGTCTCCACACCCCAGCACTTGCCGTCGAAGCTGTCGATCGCCTTGTTGTCGGCCGTCACCATCCAGTCGGTACAAGCCACGCCGTCAAACTTGAACTCATTGCGGAGCAGATCCGTGACGATATACTTCGAGAAGCTCTCACCCACATTCTTGCCCGAGGGGTCCTGCCCCCAAGACACGTTGTAGAAGGTCATCACCGCTCCCGTCTCCTTAGTGGGGCCATCGAGCTTGAACGCACCATTGAGGAACGACTGCATCGCCGTGCCAAAGAACTGTCCTCCGGGATATACTCCGTACTTGCCGTAATTGTAATGGCTGTCGCGGCCTGCCTCCACAGTGCCGCCGCCGGGCCAGTGCTTCGACATGCACGACACCGACTCGAAGCCCCATCCGTCCTTAATGGCAGCATCGCCAAGGGAGGTCTGGAAGCCATCGACATACGCACGGCTCATATCCGTGACAAGCTGTGGATCCTCTCCGAAAGTACCGGTGAACCGGGTCCAACGAGGCTCAGTAGCCACATCGACCTGAGGCGACAGGGCTGTGGTGATGCCTAAGGCACGGTATTCCTGCGCACCGATGTGTCCGAACTCCCTCACCAGACTGGGATCGAACGTGGCAGCCAGTCCTAAAGCCGTAGGCCAATGAGAGATGTCTCCGGCTGCACCATAGTTGTACTCGGCATTGGCTGCCGTCTCGTGGCGGGGATCGGTCGAGTTGTTCACGGGAATGCCGTGCTTCAGTCCCTCCACATAAGCCTGCAGATTGTTGCTCCACTCCGCAGCTGTCGCCGCATCCTTCACTTTCGTCACGAGCACGGCACGCAGATTGTCGTCCTTGAGGAACTTCTTCTGCACATCGCTTAGCGTTGCGGCGCTCACCTTAGCCTTTGTAAATGTCTTGCCATTGTAAGTGGAAGCACCATACCCTACCTCAGGAGAAGGTATCTGCTGATGAGCCGAATAGAGCATCAGACCGGCGATCTCCTCATCCGACAACTGTGACACAAGGTCATTGACACGCACATCGAGGGGCAGACGCCAGTCCTCATAATTGTCGAGCCGGCCATTGCGGTTCAGATCCTTAAACCACAAGCCGTCCTGGGAAAGCAACCTCACACCGCTCTTCGGCGAATAGCCCAGCGTGGGGCCACCTTTCTGCACCACGAGATTATACTGACCTTTCTTCACAATGGCAGGCCGGTCGGCTGCCTGCATGACCGTGGTAAGGCACAAGCCGACAGCGAAAAGAATAGAATAATTGAATTTCATAGATGATAAAATTACCCGGGTCACCCTGTCCCTAGTCAGCCGCTTAAACCGGCAAGAGAACATCACAACAAGCGTAACGGCCCAATAAATAACCGATTTATTCTTTACCTATCTTCAGCAGATCAGCGTCGAAATCACCTTTCCGACACCGGCTATCGGTATCGAATATCATTGTGGCGGGAGCCTCAATGGTGTACGCATCCCAATGGGGTACTCCCCGTCCGTTGGGGTTGCCGGTACGGGCGAAGTTGATCCAGGCTGAACTCATAACATCACCCAGTTGGATGGCGGCGGGGGTGGCGTCGGTAGAGGCGGCACAACGCGTCACATTATTAAATACGTAAGGAAGTTCAGCACAATGGCTGGCCGTGAGGATGCCATCGAGTGCGGTACTCTGATAGGTAAACACATAGTTCCATACAGGCGCCCCCTGGTCAGCAGCCTTGATCCTTACCTGACTGACGGCCTGCGGACGATACTTAAAGTCGACAAGCGGCATGAGATAAGCCGGTTTGTCAGGATAGGCCTTCTTATAAGCCTTCACATAATCGGCCGTCATGTCGCCGTACTTCGTCTGCAAGGTGGCGACAGCCTCGCTCTCGCTCTTATGAAGGAGCGAAGGATCGGTCACCACCGCGAACCCGGCAAACTCGTTCATCACGCTACCGATGATCATCGGCACGTCGGCCGTCAGCTTCTCGCTGCCGTTGGTAAAGGCATGCTCGGGCAACAGGTCGCCATCCTTCGTAGGCATAAAGCCCCAGATGCTCGCTTCAGCGGCGGCAGCACCCGCATCTTTCCTCACCAGCGCGACAGCCTTCGTAGCAGCGGCAAGCAGATCGGCATAGGGCACTGTCTTGATCTTATCGATCGTCGAGGCGTCAAGTCCCAAGATGGCCGCCGTGAGCTCGCCGATACGGGCCGACCACTTGTTCTCCATGAAATGGGCACCCGATCCGCTTTCCACAATAGCTTTCTGAAAGAGGCCCTTGGCTGAGGGCATGCAGCAGAGCGTAGACACCTTACGACCGCCACCGCTCTGACCGAATATCGTCACATTGTCGGGATCGCCACCGAAGTTGGCAGCATTGGCCTTCACCCACTGCAATGCCTTGACGATATCCATCATACCGAGGTTGGCCGAGTGCTTATATTTCTCACCGAAAGATGAGAGATTGAGAAATCCGAGCGCATTGAGGCGATGGTTCAGCGAAATGACCACCACATCGCCTTTATTGCAGAGCGAGGCACCATCGTAGGCAGGCTGTTCCTGTCCGCTTCCCGTCGAGAAGCCACCTCCATGGATCCATACCATCACCGGCCGTTTCTTGCCGTCGTTCAAACCTTTCGTCCACACATTGACACGCAGGCAGTCCTCCCCGGCGAAGCCGTCGTCCCAATGGGAAGAGAACCCCAGCACATCCATGTACCAGCCCGTGCGGAACTCCTGAGGGCAGGTGGGACCATAGGCACGTGAGGAACGCACGCCACTCCAAGGCGTAGGATCTTCCGGCTCTGCGAAGCGGGCAGCCTGAGCATAGGGAATACCCTTGAAAACATAGACGCCGTTCTCGCGGTAGCCGGCTACCTTGCCGAAAGTCGTCACCGCCGTATTGGCCTCTGTCGAGGTGTTGATCGTATAACCGGACACACGGTTCTGCGCCATCATGGGCAGGCTGGCAGCCAACAAGACCGTCAGCATGCCAAGGGATAAGAATTTATGTTTCATTCTGTTCTTGTTCTTATAAATTGTTTCACTTCCTCAAATATACGTCATTCTTCCGAGACTTCATCTGAAAAAAGAAACATTTCTCCAACTTTCAAAAACCATGGGCACTATCATTGTCACCAGCCGTAAAGGCTAATGACAACGATAGTGGCTCAAACAGTTGCCATGCGTAATATTTGAGTGATTTCTGTCTTTAGAAGTTGATCGTCGTCGACAGGTTGATCTCAAACGGGCGGATGTAAGAGCCCGACATCAGATAGTTCTTATAGTTCGACGTGTCAGTCACAAGATCAGCAGCACTGATCGAGCCCGTGGCACCGCTCTTTTGAAGAAGATTATTCCGTTACTGTCGAGTCTGCCGGCTCTGTCGGCAGGGCCATAGCGACCCCTGGCACCATTGAAGCCAATAGTGCGGCAGAGAAAAGATTCATTTTCATAAATGAAAATTTTAAAATGTTGTTAGGTAATTAGTTTATGAGAAAAAAGTAATAGTGCTATACGTTATAGTAAAATAGGTAGATATCGTTTCTACAATACGCTCACGCGTAGTTTCTCAGCATACGGCAGGGCCGGTTGTTACCCTGCCGTACGGAGAAAAAGGATGTTTATTTATCAAGCAATTTGTCAATAGTATTATAGCGCGCCTGACGCCAAGGCTCTGACTGAAGCTTGGAATCGACATCGATATGAAGCACATAGTGACTGTCGCCCTCATTGAAAGGCTTCCAGTCGACCAGTCCCAGGCCATTCGGATTGCCGTACTTCACGAAGTTCACATAATAAGAAGAGAACTGTGCGCTTACGACGTAGTCGTCGGCTGTCCAGGGGAACATGGTGTTCGTAGCAAGGTTGCCCATAGCATACTCGATATCTGCAGAGTGCACGGCAGCGGGAGCGGGAGGTGTGACGGGAGCATCCTCTGCCACATCAACAGTACCACCGGCCAGTCCGGGTGCCTTGCCCTTTACCTGCATATTGGGACGCGGATGGCAGTAGATGTAACGGTAAACCGGCATCTTGCTCGTCTGACGCAGCAGATCGCACCATTTCCAGGTGTTGTAAGAGATGAAGACATCACCGCCAAGCTCATAGCCGGGCAGCCCTGTCACATCGGCATCGGTCTTGATATTGTAGAGATCCGTTATCATCTTACCGTCCGTACCGAAGAACTTTGCGGCAAACGCCTGAGTATTGGCTACGGTAGGAACGGCACCACCGAGCATGGCGGCTATGGGCATCTCACCGGAGTTGTTACCGATAAGAACAGCCACCTGTGCCTGATCGCCTCTCTTATAGACCTCTTCAGGATCCTCCGTGAGGAAATAGCCGTCAATGTTGTAGCAAGGAACACCGCTGAATTCGGAGATCTTGTTGAGAGAGTCAGCCGAAAGCTTACGCAGCTCGCTGATCTTCTTGAAACCATGCTTCTTGGCCCAAGCCACACCCTGCTGCTCTGCCTCCTTCAGCGTAGCCGGCTTGGCAGTACCTACTACCGAACCGGAAGAGCCCATCACCTGATGAAGCATGTCCTTGCAAAGCGGTGACACCATCAATGCACTCGTCGACATCGAACCGGCTGACTCGCCAACGATCGTAATCTTCTTAGGATCACCGCCGAAAGCTGCGATATTGTCGTACACCCACTTAATGGCTGCAGCCTGATCCATCCAACCATAGTTGCCAGAACCCTTGTAGCTGGTCTCCTTGGAGAGCTGCGGGTGGGCAAAGAAACCAAAGATGCCCTCGCGATAGTTGGCTGTCACCACGATGATGCCTTTACGGGCAAGTGACACACCTTCATAACGATATTCAGAACCGTCGCCCGACATCAGGCCACCACCATTGAAATAGATAAGAATAGGCAGCTTCTCATCCATCTTCTTTGCCGGTGTCCATACATTCAGATAGAGACAGTCCTCACTGTGCTTAGGTCCTTGAAACTTCATGTCACCAAAGGCATTGTACATCATAGGATCATTGCCATAGGTCTTCGTCTCTCTGACACCTTCCCACGCTTTCACCGGCTGAGGTGCCTTCCAACGAAGATCGCCCACAGGGGGCTGTGCGAAAGGAATGCCTTCAAATACTTTTACTCCTGACGAGTCACGGCCCTCTATCATACCGCCTTCTACACGGACACGCGGACCATTCTGAGCCCAAGCTCCGGCAACAGCCAGAAAAGCCACTGCAAAAGAGATTATCTGTCTTTTCATATTATAGGTTTTTAAAAAAGTGTTTCGTTTAAAAATGTTACATCGTCCGATGAAAATTTTCCATTTCTACGGACCATCCGTCTTAAATTTCAGGTACTGCAAAGTTAGCGATTATTTACATACAAAAAAGACGTTGCAATAGCAAAGAAGATAAAAAGTAAATGGACATACATTATAAATCACTGAATATCAACAACTATCAAATTACGAATAGTAAACTCTTATTATATCTTTATTCCTGCAAATGAAAAACCGCCACCAAGATTTGCACCTTCCTTTGAAAAATATTACTTTTGCATTTGGATAAAATACGCCTAAATATAATATCGACAGATGAAACAGCCTCTTCTTTTTATCCTCCTGCTTCTAGCAGCAGTTCCTCTTCACGCCTCATCACTTGAACAAAGTCTGAAGCGGCTCGATCTCACCGTGGCCAACAGCCAAGTCTACGTAAAGAAGAAACAAGCCGAGATCGAACGCCTAAAAGGTAACTTGAACGTGGCTGTGAATACTACCGACCGTTATCTCTCCTGCAAGCAACTGGCAGAGGCTTACATGAAATTCGACAGCGACTCTGCACTCGTCTATTGGACAAAATGTCATACACTAGGTGAAAAAAACGGTAACAAAGAATGGATGCAAGAAGCAGCCATCAACAAGGCATACGTAGAAGCTGACCGTGGCGACAGCTTCATCGCCATCTCAAAAATACAGCTCATTCCCTTTGAAGAGGTAATGCCTGAGCTACGTACCATCTACGCAAAGGTCTACCTGCTCAGCTACCTGAACTATACATCGGGAAACAGCATGATATCAACCAAGGAAATCCAGCAGGCATGGCAAAAATACCAGACATATATCAGTAAGGACGACCCCGAATATTATGTCTACAAGTTATCCGCCGTACCCTCTGCCAACACGACAGCCATAGAACAAAAAATACGACAACTCTGCCGACATTACAAGAATGACGACCGAAAACTAGCACTCTGTTATATTGTACTCGCCCAGATATATAAACGCAAAGGACTAGAAGACAAATACATTGAGGCTGCCGTGCTAGCCACGGAGGCCGACATCCGTTCTGCCAACCGTTCCTCACAGGCTATCATCGCTGTCATACAATATCTTAACGAAAAATATGTCATACAACAGACCGATCGTATCATCAACTACCTGCAACTGGCCGAGGAAGACATATCGACTCATAAAGATATCGGACGCAGCTTAGAGGTGGTCAACGTGCTCAACAATGTAACGAAGATATATCAGAAACAGGATCGCCAACGGCGCACACTCTCCTTTACTATCATCGTCATACTGTTCCTGATGGTTCTCATACTTGCCTACTTATATAATAAGGTAAGGCGTCAGCTCCATTCCTACTCCGACAAAGAAATCGGCGGCAAGGAACAGATCAACAGTCTGTCAGAGAAGGTGACCCAGAAAGAACAAGAGATTGAGCGCCTACAAAACCGCATCAACGAACAAGGCAGCAGATTGTATGCCATGAACAGCGCGCTCATCAAGCCCTTTGCCCTCTTAGGCATGCTCGTTAAAGAGATTCACACTTACAAGAAGGACATGAACCGCATGCTCACTGCTAACATGCTGCACGATGCCAAACGACTGGCTATAGGCTCACTGACAAAAGACCAGGCCACCGAGAGACTCTATCAACAGTTTGACGAAGCGTTTCTCGCCCTTCACCCCGATTTTGTCGAACGTTTCAACCGTCTCTTACGTCCCGACGCACAGATCATGCCCGATGACACCAATAGTCTCACACCGGAACTTCGCATCTTTGCCCTCGTCAGCCTTGGCCTGGACGACAGTGCAAGTATTGCTGAAGTACTCCAATACTCCACACAGACCGTATACAACTACCGTCTGAAGGTACGCAAGGGTGCACTGAGTCATGAGCAACGGTTTGCCGATGCCGTACGTGCCCTATATGCCTAAATACTTGATTAAAGGCAGCAAAGAATTCATAACACAAAAAAACGATTTCCGTGCTCCATCCGACAACGAGCCAAGCCGGTCACCGACAGGAAAACTAGATCACAGCGGTCGCCCTCCCATCCCCATACGTCCAATATCAATCCATATATCTAGTCGTCCTTTAAAAATGCAATCATTCTGCTGATTCATAAATAATTTCATCAAATTCATGGTTAAATAAATCCTTGTTATCTAATGGTTGATTAATGATTAACGTTAAAAACCAATAAGGTTGTTTGTCAAAAAGCAAGAAATCTGCGTATTTTTATCTATCTTTGCTCTTAAATAGAATACGGTTCGACAAAAGCATGAGATAAGATCATCTTTTGCCCCCCTTACCCTTTTCCTTGCTAAAACTTCGCATACAAACGATATAAAAAATGAAAATCAGATTTCTTCTCGTTCTCTCCGCCTGGCTCTGCTCCACTATGGTGCAGGCCAAAGACTTCGTATGGTACAACGGGAAACCGATAGTCTATTCCCTTCAACGCAGCACCAGCGTTGTGGTGGAGACGGCCGCACGCCTCTTTGAAAATGACATGCAAGACGTAACGGGGCAACGTGCACGCCAGGGAAGCAACAGCATCATACAGCTCTATCAGCTCGACCACATCACCGATGACGAACTGAATCAGCTTACTAAGTGGCGCGTGCCCTACATGCAGATCATCACCCATCCCGATGCATTCTGGATAGGCGTACGCGGCAAACAGATCGTCATTGTAGGCAGCAACGGACGAGGAGCTGCCTATGGATTGATGGACTTGTCACGACAGGCGGGTGTGTCACCTTTTAAAGAATGGGCCGGTCTGCTCCCGCAACAGCGCAAGCGTCTGACCATCGACGATGCACAGGAACGTGTGGAGATCCCCTCCATAGCCTACCGGGGCGTCTGTTATCCAGGCGGCGACTTACAGAAATTCGCCTGTCTGTTGCTCCGACTCAAAGGCAACTTGATCAGTGGTACGGACGACAAAGAACTGACCGATGCGTTCGGTTTCCTCATCGAAGGCCAACAAGACATGGCAACAAAACAGAAGGGAAACAAAAAGAAGCGCAAGAAACAAGAAGGGCACGGTGATCTCGATTGGAATTTCCTGCCCCGTATCGACCGTCATGATGACGGTTACGGATATCTGATGCCTACGGTGCAACAGACGAAGGCAGAGAAGCCCCAAAAGAATCATGGACACACCCATAAAAAAACGCAAGAAAGCCATGGACTGCTCTATCATACCGACGGTGTGCAACCAGGACTGATGACACGAGAATTACACAGAGCCTGGGACGGACAGACTCGCGACACCTGGATGGCGCAAAGCAACGACCCCGCCCTGTCGGCCCTGCAACTAAATCTATTCATGGACATGGCCTGGAATATCAACGGCACAGCCAGCGACCAGGCTGACCGCTACCTGAACCGATGGCTACAGGAGCAATTCGGCAGACAAACCGGAGCACGACTCGTGAGCCCCATGGCGCGTTACTACCGGTTGTCTGCTCAATGGCCTCAAAAGCCATGGGAAATGACAGCACAGAAGGACACACCCTTCAATGCCGACGAGCTGGGAAATGAGCTTGACCGCTACCTCAACGAATGCCGTGACACCTGGCACAGCATCCAAGAGAGGGGACATGACATCGAACCAACACAAGCTGCAGGATTCGGCCAACTCATCGAATATCCCGCCGCCTTCCTCTATGAGATGGCAGAGATGACACTACAGGCACAAGAGGCCCGACACATCGGAAGAAAAGAAAGTTTCCACCATGACACCGACGCCCTTGAATCGGCCGCCCGCTCCGTCCTTGCCTATGAGGCCATCCTCAACTTCCCGTCGCAATGGCCGGCTGCTGATCCGGCTAGCCGGCTGGCCAAGATGGCGGCTCCGCTGCTGCCCGATACACTCAGCCGGACAGAAATCAGCCGATACGGGCAAGCCATCCCCTATAAGGCAAAACTCACTACCGACGGCAGCATCGTCTACAATGCGGCCCGCTACAACAAGGCTACGGCAGCCCAGCCCATCCCCTTGTTGGGTCACTCGATGAAAGCGGTCGACCTACAGGCCGGCGGGTCGTTGGAATACCGATTCTATGCCCGTGAAGGTGATATCCTGCTGCGCATTGCGCTCATCCCCACCCTTCCCGATAACGGGACAATGCAACGGATCACTGTCAAGGTGGACAACGGACAGCCCCTGCTCATCTCCCTTAACGAGGACACCAGTCCTCAACAACGCGCGCAGGATGTAGCGCGCGGACAGGCAGTACGCACGCTGGAGCTTCGACTCACCGGAGGCAACCACACACTGACGATAGCCGCCCTCGATCCTAATGTCATTATCGACCAATGGATGATCGACTACGACCGTGACCGCATATTCTATCTCTTTCCTACAAAAGGGGAAACCGACTGATCACAATCCCTTGCGACTTTCCACAGCTGCACAAGGGCTCTTACCGGCAGACCTTCAAAGGAATTGTAACTGGTAGGAAGACGGGAGGACACACCTCTATATATGGATGTTTCCAACAGCCCCCACACACCCGTGCGATGGTAATTCCTTACTTCTCATCACCGTACAAGGAACGTGAATCCACCTAATTATGAATTAAAGACGACGGCAGACCCTGCTGGCACGGTCCGGTCTTGCAGGATGTACCTATCAGTCAGGCACTAAGCCTTTGGGACATCTTCCGCAAGGCCGGGCACTTTTTATATTTTACTTAAAGTATTTGGTCAAAGTATTGTCCAATTCGTAAAAAAGTACTACTTTTGCCTTGAAATATTTCATAGAACGTTCTAAATTTAATTATTGTGGCAGAAACAAAGTATATATTCGTCACGGGCGGTGTTGTATCGTCCCTCGGCAAAGGTATTATCTCTTCCTCTATTGGCAAACTGCTTCAAGCCAGAGGCTACAACATCACTATCCAGAAATTTGACCCCTACATTAACATTGACCCCGGTACGCTCAATCCCTATGAGCACGGAGAATGCTATGTAACAGTAGATGGTATGGAAACCGACCTCGACCTGGGTCACTACGAGCGCTTCACCGGCATCAAGACCACGAAGGCCAACTCGCTCACCACCGGTCGTATCTATAAGTCGGTGATCGACAAAGAGCGTAGCGGCGACTATCTG
>ENA-OPEG01000418-OPEG01000418.1-human-gut-metagenome-genome-assembly--contig:-NODE-418-length-12046-cov-3.333917_pt1 | contig 12046 bp, 10 predicted proteins | sample MGYA00241632_ERZ501527 | MGnify/ENA primary metagenome ERZ501527 (study PRJEB25962, sample SAMEA2042301) | human gut metagenome | biome: human gut; feature: human-associated habitat; material: faeces... | reverse complement strand
AAAAAAACCCGAAAAAAAAAAAAAAAACAACTGCGGGATATACCCACAGCTGTTTTTCGTTATTTATTATTCTATCAATCCGCTCTCTTTTAAAAGTATTTCAACATCGGTTCCTTTTACCTTCTTCAAAACGGTTTTAAGAAGCATTTTTTCTTTTATAGTAAGCGGTATATCCGTAACCGGTTTTTTGTCTATTGCGTAATAGCATGCTCTCAGAAGTTCGCGGACATCGTATTTGCTGCCCCATACCTCAGGCACACCTCTGTCTATGTCAAGAAGTGTATACACGCTTTCCATTCCTGTTCTCATGGAATACTCTATTGTAAAAATAGTGTCCCTAGGTGTCTCTGTAAACTGTCCTAAAAATGCGAAATTGACTGCACCGTCAGGTACCACATGAGGACGGTCCTCATTTTTTCTTGGCTGAAAAAATGCGTTGATATATGGCATAAAGCAGGTTGTGGTGTTACAGCTGTCTGTTGCCAGAGTCTCTATTTCATCCTCAGGTATGCCGATATGATAAAGCCACTCTTCGCAGACTTCTTTGCCCGTACATTCACGCATAGGTTTTTTAACATAATTTCCCTCTTTATTGGTATTCAGTGCATAAAGCCATACAAGCACCATATCAGGGTTCTGGGATTTAAACTGTGGCTGACGGTTAATTGTCCATGACAAATACCAGTTGTCCATACTGTCTTTTACCGTGACAATACCGCCTGTTGTAACTTTACCCTCCCTTGGGTCCCTCTTGCAGACATCAATTATGTGTTTAATTACTTTCTCATCCGAGGTAGCAACGGTGGCACTCATCCAGTTAGTTGCTTCAATGTTGTTGCAGAAAGCATCCGGATTGCCGTATTCTCCTTGTACAGCCTGTTTTGCTATGTTTTTCCACATATCCCATGAATCACCTCTGCCGTCCTTCAGGTTAGAAAGGTCAGGTGCATGATCCTGGTCTCCGTAACAGGTTGTATCGGTACAGCAGCCGTTGGTAATAAAGACAAGGTCATCTTCTATTAAATCAATGGTCTGTTCTTTACCGTCTTTAATGTAGACAATCTGTTTCGCTATTTTTTTGCTTCCTACAGTTTCGATAATTACATTTTTAACATCCATGCCATATTCAATTTTTACACCATGGCTTTCAAGATATTTTACAAGTGGAAGAATAAGGCTTTCATACTGGTTGTACTTTGTAAATCTGAGTGCGCTGAAATCAGGAAGTCCGTCAATATGATGGACATATCTGCAAAGATAACGTTTCATTTCAAGGGCACTTGACCAACGCTGGAAAGCAAACATTGTCTGCCAGTAAAGCCAGAAATTGGTTTCCCAGAAGCTGTCCGGCAGAACCTCCGATATTTTCTTTCCCTCCAGATCTTTTTCAGGTGTTATAAAAAGTTTTGAAAGAGCAAGTGCAGACTCTTTATCAAGTCCGAATTTCTTATCTGTATGTGCGTCCTGTCCGCGTTTTACCGTTGCCCTGCAAAGGGAATAGTTAGGGTCATGCTTGTTAAGCCAGTAATATTCATCGAGAACGGATGCTCCCGGTGTTTCAAGTGACGGAACATCCCTGAACATATCCCACATTACCTCAAAGTGGTTATCCATTTCTCTTCCGCCTCTCATAAAGAAGCCTTTGGTTATATCTTTTCTTCCGTCACAGCTTCCGCCTGCAAGCTCTAATTTTTCAAGAAGATGTATATGTTCCCCTTTCATCTGCCCGTCTCTCACAAGATAAAACGCTGCCGTCAGTCCTGCAAGACCTGTTCCTATAATATATGCTGATTTTTTATCTACCCCTGCCGGTTTTTCCGGATGTGCAAATGATTCATAAGTTCCTGCTGAATAATACATAATGAGTACCTCCTGCTGTTTTTATTTTATAATTAGATTGTACCTATATTCATTTTGCACCGCCATAATCAAAAAAATACCCATGATAAATAATTTATCACAGGTAGAAAACTGTTGTTTTTTTTATCAAATCCCACTGTTTGATTAAATTTTAAATCTGTCTAACGCCATCTTAAGCGAGTCTTGTATTACAAGAGCAAATCTGTGGACTATTTTCTCCGGGGCTTCTTTCATATCATCTTTTATCCAGTCTAACATAAGGCCTATAAAACTGTAGGAATATACCCTTGCTATAAATTTTTTATCTTCTTCGCGTACCTTCATATCAACGGATTCTTCATCTATAACTCCCATCAAAAGATTGTCTGTAAGGGATTTTAGGTATTTTTCCACCTGTTCCCTGTCAACACAGTGATACACGTTCATTATAAAAGGTTTATTTTCCTGAACTGCCTTAAAAATCTGTATAAATCCCTGCTGCCATGTATCATGCGTCTTTTTTTCTTCCAGAGCTTTTCTTGCGTCTTCAAGGCAGGACCACTCCACAAGGTCATAAATATCCTGAAAATGATAGTAAAACGTCATTCTGTTAATTCCGCAGTCCTCCGCAATATCACTTATTGTTATTTTATTAAGAGGTTTCTTTAACAAAAGATTTTTTAATGACTGTTCAAGTGCCCTTTTTGTAATTTGTGACATATCAACACTCCTTGCCTTTAGTAGTATTTCGTGATTCCATTCCTGCAGGTATCCGTACTTCTCAATTATCTCCGGTATCTCATCATAAGTAAAATATATTGTATTTTTATCAAACTAGTCAATATCTATTTTGATAAAGTCTTTTTATATAAATCAAGTTTATGCACCTAATTGCAAAAACTTTTATTTTTCAAATGTTTTTGCATTTCAAAAAATATTTACAATATATTTGTATTGCAATACCAGGTATTACATTTATGAGTCGAAAAAGGAGCATGTGAATTAACGCATGCTCCTAATTTATTTTATCCTAGAAATCAACTTCTGTATCGTAATAACAGCACTTAAGCAGTTTTTCCATTTCTTCTACGCTTGGCTGTCTTGGGTTAGAACCTGTGCAGGCATCGCCTATGGCATTAACAGCAATGTCATGTAACCTCTCCAGGAATACATTTTCAGGCACAAATCCCTGTGCAGCCGGATAGCTGTCTGCACCGTAATTTTTAATGCAGTGCGGTATATTAAGTTCATCATTCATCTTACGGAGATAACCGATTAATAAAGCTACCTTTTCATCAAGGTCTGCTCCGCCAAGTCCCATAAAATCAGCAATTTCACCATAACGCTTCTTAGCCTGTTCATCCTTTGCGTTAAATGCAATTACCTTAGGGAGATACATTGCATTCGCAGCACCGTGAATGATATGTGCGCCGTAATCGGCAAATGCCGCACCTGTTTTATGCGCCATTGAATGTACAATACCAAGAAGTGCATTAGAAAATGCCATTCCTGCGAGACATTGTGCATTATGCATTGAATCTCTTTTTTCCATATCACCGTTATATGAACCGACAAGGTCTCTTTGAATCATTTTAATTGCATGGAGTGCCAATGGGTCTGTAAAATCACAATTTGCGGTGGATACATATGCCTCGATAGCATGTGTCATTGCATCCATACCTGTATGTGCCACCAATTTTTGTGGCATGGTCTCTGCCAGTTCAGGGTCTACTATTGCAACATCAGGTGTTATTTCAAAATCGGCTATCGGATATTTTATTCCTTTTTCATAATCTGTAATAATTGAAAAAGCAGTTACCTCTGTAGCGGTTCCTGATGTAGAAGATATTGCACAAAAATGTGCTTTTTTACGAAGTGAAGGTATGCCAAATACTTTACACATATCCTCAAAGGTAATATCAGGATATTCATATTTAATCCACATTGCTTTAGCCGCATCAATTGGAGAACCTCCACCTATTGCAACAATCCAGTCAGGCTCAAATTCTAACATCGCTTTGGCACCTTTCATAACGGTTTCCACCGAAGGGTCAGGTTCAATTCCTTCAAAAAGTCTGACTTCCATACCGGCTTCCTTAAGATACTGTTCTGCCCTGTCAAGGAAACCAAAACGTTTCATTGAACCTCCGCCAACACAAATCATGGCTTTTTTGCCTTGAAATGTCTTAAGTGCCTCTAATGCACCCTTTCCATGATACAAATCTCTTGGTAACGTAAATCTTGCCATAGTAATACCTCCTAAAATTATATTTTTATGTTTTATCCACTTTTACGATTGGAGTAAACTCTATATTGTTACTATTATTTTCTTTAAGGTAATTATTGAATCTTCTTTTTCCTGACAGTACACATATTCTTCATCCAGAACAACGTTCTCAAGTCCATACTGAGGAACCGTAACCGCACCATTCGGGCTGCCACACTCCTTTTTTTCATAAAATTCAAACCCTTTCTATGCTGATTAGCATATTTCTATCCGCTTACTGCACTCTGAATTTTTTCCAGAATGTTACAGTTCCCACACCCAAAAGGAGTTTCTTTTAATCCAGCCCTCAAATACCGTTTCTCCATTGAACACTTCAATTCCTTTTGTAAGTTCAGCTACATTTACTGTTGTTTCTCCGGGTTCAAAATTAAATCTGATTAATTTAGATTGTTTACTACCATCAACAAATACATCTTCACCATAATAATTACCTGTCAATACCAGTGTGTATTCTCCATTCTCCGTTACCTCCGCTGCCTGTACCGTCTTTGGTAAAAAAATAACTGCTGCGATGCATGCCACAAAAACAGCAAGCATCATAAAAATTGACTTTTTACTCATAGTCATTCCTCCTACAATATTTTTGGCTTGTTATCAAGCCTTCGATAACCAATATCCCAAATAAGCATACAATCATTTCATTGTAAACTCATATAAATTTTACTATATTCAGGGGTTTTGTACAATAAAATATACAAAAAAGTACAATTAGAGCGAATTGTTTTTAAGAACTAAGCAGACTTTTCCAATTATCTGGAAAACCCATTGTGTCTATCCTCACATACTCATACTTTTCAATGAGTATTTCTATATTGTCCACAAAAAATTTCCAATGTGTATCATTTTTTAATAACTGTTTTAAGCACAAAAGTACACCAAAAATTCTATTGTTTCCTATTCCGGATTGAGTATATTCTCTATATAATATTGGAGTTTTTGACAATTTAGCATTATATAACCGTCCATAGTGTGCACATATATTTCTTACGTACGATATACTTTCCAACCAGCTTTCCAGATATGTATAACCTACGCCAAATGACTTAGCTATTGCCTTTTTATCCCGATTAAGCATATTTTTATAAAATTTCGACAATGTACCAAAACTAAATACTTCCACTAACGCATAAATCGGCAATTCCCCACCCTCATAATTTTCTTTAAAATTCTTAACAAATGGTGCCTTTGAATTTCTATGTATTTCCTGATTAATGTCATTCAAAAATTCTTTATGATAATTCACATCTGCAAAATTATTTTCATTAAAATATCCTAAAACACCATATTTCTCAGCAAAATAATTTGACAGTCTGCATCTCACATTAATCTCAATTTTTTCAATTTCAGGAAAAATAAGTTGCCTAAGATTTGCATTAAACAAATATAATCCAACAATTGTCTCAAAGGATGTTCGCATATTATAATTACCATTCTTGGGTTTAAGATTAAGGCTAAATGCTTTTATTAATCGAAAATATGAAATATCATTTAGAATCTTTCTTGCATACTCTTCATCCTTAAAAATTAAAAGACCCAACGTGGTCCGCATCGTTGAGAGGCGTGTTGGGTTCTGTTACTGCCTATTATATGCAATTTATAAAAAAAAAATCAACAGTTTTTCCCACGCAAAAACACCTTGATATTATTAAAAAAAAGATTGTATAATTATAAAAAAATAAAGGAGTCAATAAATGTCAGATATTAAATGGGCAGTTCTCGGGACAGGTGTAATTGCCAACGAAATGGCGGTTGCCCTTAAGAAAATCGGAAGAAATATTTATGCAGTAGGGAACAGAACTTATTCAAAAGCAGTTGATTTTGCAAAGAAGTACGGAATTGAAAAGGTATACGATGATTATAATGATATGTTTACCGATTCCGATGTTGATGTAATTTATATAACCACACCTCACAATACCCATATTGAGTTTATGAAAAAGGCTATCCGGAACGGCAAACATATTCTTGTGGAAAAATCCATTACTTTAAACAGCCGCGAACTTAACGAAGCAATGGAACTTGCGGCTTTGCATAACGTTGTCATAGGTGAGGCAATGACCATATACCATATGCCGGTCTATAAAAAACTTAAAGAAATATTAGATTCCGGCAGACTTGGCAAAGTCAATCTTATAACCATTAATTTTGGCAGTTATAAGGAATACAATATGAACAACCGTTTCTTTAACAGAAACCTTGCGGGCGGTGCCATGCTGGATATCGGTGTGTATGCACTTTCTTTTATCAGATATTTTATGACGGAAAAACCTGATAAACTCTTGTCCCAGCTTAAAAAAGCTCCCACAGGTGTTGATGAACAGGCAGGACTGCTTCTAATGAATAATGACGGTCAGATGGCTACGGTTATGTTGTCTCTTCACTCCAAACAGCCAAAAAGAGGTATGGTTTCATGTGAAAAAGGTTATATTGAAATAATGGAATATCCAAGAGCTTTTGAAGCTGTTGTAACTTATACAGAATCAGGCGAAAAAGAATGGGTTAAAGAGGGAGATACCCGGGATGCCCTTATATATGAGCTTCTTGACATGGAAAAAGCCATCAACGGGGATAAGAAATGTATGCTTCTTGATTATACAAAAGATGTTATGGATATGATGACCGAATTCAGAAATTCATGGAATTTTAAATATCCGGAGGAAGAACTGTAAGGTTCCCCCCGGATTAATTTCTGTTATAATTTATTCAATATTTTTGCCTAGTTTTACAACTATGTAATCATGGTTTACAGCTTTCATAAACTTCCCGAATACATCTTCCGTTCTCATTTTCAGGCTTGAAGTATTAATGCACGGATGGCATCCGAAATATTCTTCTTTTAACACATCCTCATCAACCAGTAACTGAACATTATTGCCGGTATCGTTCATGAGTCCCAGCACACTCACGGAGCCCGGAGTAATATCAAGAAATTTTTCCATAAAATCCGGTGTAGCAAAAGACAGTCGCGGACTGTTAATCTGATGGTAAATTTCTTTTGTCATAAACTTTTTGTCCCCACGCATAGCTAACAGGTAAAATCTGGTTTTCTGTGAGTTGCACAAGAAAAGATTTTTGCAGATAACCGCAGGTGCAAGTGTTCTGTCAATTTCAATGCAGGCTTCCATTGTCTCTGCCGGTTCGTGGTCAACACGTTCATATTCTATTCCTAATTTATCAAGTAAATCATACGTGCGTATTTCTTTATCCAATCTGCCTGACATATCAGCAGGCCTTCCTTCAAACAATTCCATATCAGTTTCCTTCCGAATAAAAATCCGCCGGAGGTGGTTTACCTTTCCGGCGGATTCAATTATATCACAAATAGTATTCAAAGAAATCGGCAATTTTTATATTTTTTAAAACGCTGTAATACTTAAGCAAAGCGCCTGCTGCACCTGCTGCACCTATGTAATACCCTGTGTAACTTACCACTCTTGCAGGGTCAATTCTGTCCCATGCTCCGTAAAAACTTCTTCCTTTTTTCTCTTCATAAGAGTCAGAAATAAGCTTATCTGCCGTTCTTTTGGCATATTTCTTATATTTTTCGTCGCCTGTCAAATCATATAAATCCACAAAATATTCAAGCACACCGGGGCCTCCACAGCAAAGGCACTTGCTTCCCCAGTATCCCCATGAGAGATGCTCAGGAACACCTGACCTTACAAGACCCTCTGCAAGTTTTTTTACCTTATCAAGATATTTTTCATCACCTGTAAGCCGGTATAATTTTTTATAAGGAAAACTTGAGCCTATAGGTCCGCCGCACATTCCAAGGTAAAATCTGTCATCTGAAAATCCACGTTTTGGATGGTCCTGATAAGGATACAATACAGCTTCATCATCTCCGCTTGCTATTCCGTCAAGATATTCAAAAACTTTTTCTGCTCTTCCAAGATACTTTTTATCTCCGGTTGCCTCATAAAGCACTGCCCACAGATACGCCGTTCCCGCCGAGCCATGGGAAAAATTAACATGGATTGTATCTTCGTCGCCTTCATTCGCAGCCACAAGGTCATACAGATAATAATATGTACCACCGTTTTTGGCAGGGTTAGCAAACTGTTCAATATATTCACCGGCTTTAACAGCTGTCTCAAGATATTTTTTATTACCTGTCTGTTTATAGACCTGCAAAAGATACACTATTCCTCCGGCGTCGCCGACGATATCCCTTGCATCACTCCAATGTATTTTTTCATCCTCTTCTATTCCTGCTTCAACAAAAGTATCTGCCTGTCTGATTGCGAAATCATAGTATTTCTGTTCGTTTGTTTCAAGAAAAAGAGCATGTGCAAACTGTCCTTCACTGATTGGTCCGATTTTATAACCAAACGCCCATCCGTAAAGTTTTGAAGCGTGTTCTTTTCCTTTTTCGGCTTCTATCTGTCCCTGTATATTCCTGTAAAAAGAAATATCTTTTTCTTTGGATAAAAGATAATCTGCCGCCAGTTCTGCTTTTTCAAGCCATTTCTTATCCTGCGTTACCTGATACAATCTTAAAAAGAAAAATCCGATACCCGCAGAACCTGCATAAAAACTTGTATCTGATAAAATTGAAGAACCCGTAAGTCCCGGTTGTCCGTCAGGAAATGTTTTCCATATTATTCCTTCTGCCTCGGTTACTTCCTGTTCATTTATCCATTCTGCTGTCTCTCTGGCTGTTTTGAGGTAATCTTCTGTCTCGTATGTTTTAAAAAGATAAGGTATCTTTTTTCCCATATTACGCCTCCCGATATTCAAAAACAGGTGTTATTTTTTTACCCGTTTTATCTGCGTAGTATGATAAAAGAGCACTGGCATTACCCGCAGCTCCCACAAATAATCCAAGGTGTGCGTCCACATCCCATGGTTTTACTCTTGTCCATGCGTCATACCAACGGTTTCCTTCGCTGTCAGTATATGCATCATTTAAAAGCTTGTATGCTATTTTATCTGCATAATCTTTATATTTTTCATTTCCTGTAAGTTTTGCAGCATCAATAAAATGTAAAAGTATACCTGAGGTTCCGCAGCAAATGCAGTTATTCCAGTAGCCGGCTGAGTGTTTATATGGTACTCCGGCTTCTATCAGGGCTTCTGTAAGGCGGTTATAAAAATCAAGATATTCTTTATCGCCTGTTGCAAGATACAGCTCCCTTACTGTAATTCCGTCGCCAACAGGTCCATGGCAGAAGCCAAGATACGAAACATCATATTTGTTCTCCCCGCCTTTAAAGTAAAGGTATGGCACAATTGATGCTTTTTCGGTATTATTGGCAATTTCCTTCAGAAAATTATATCCCTGTACGGCATATTTTAAATATTCCTCATCCTTTGTTACTTCGTAATATTTTGTAAGAAGGTACACTATTCCTGCCGTTCCATGTGCAAAATTAGGTACAACACCGCCTGACGGAACACCTGTAAAATATACGCTTGGGTCAAAGAGTTCAAAATATATTGAATCACCGCTAAACTGCTTTTTTAATGAAAGTATGGCATCAAGAGCTTCTTTAGCGTATTTAAGATAATGTCCGTCTTTTGTCTTTTCCGCCAGATATATCCAATATGCAATGACACCACCATCCCCCATGTAATCATACCATCCGTTCCAATGGATACCTTTTTCGTCTCTTATGCTCTGTGTATAAGAATCCTCTGCCAGAGTTTTGGCAAACTGAAGATACCTTTCATCCCCTGTTTTGTCATACAACAGCAATGTGAATATGCCCTGTCCTGACAGCCCGTTATATATGCCGGGATTTACAACATCTTCTTTTTCATAGGTATTTATAAGATATTCTGCCGCATCCTCTGCTTCTTCAAGATATTTTTCAGCACCTGTTAATTCATATAACTGTAAGTAAAAATATCCAATTCCTGCAGCTCCTCCGTAAAGTGAGGTATCTGTCAAAAATGAACTTTCTACCGCATCAGGATCTTTACCTTCGGTTCCGCTTATCTTCCAGTGCTTACCTTTTTCATCCGCAATTTCATATTTTTTTATCCAGCCGGCTGTTTTTTCTGCCGACTCAAGATAGTCGTTAAGTTCGCTTTTTCTGAATACATTTATTAATCTGTCTGCCATGGAAATCACCTCAACATTCTATTTATACTGATTGGTTGATAAATATTTGGTTCCGTCGTCAGCCATGATAATTACAATATTTTTGCCTGCATTTTCAGGTCTTTCTGCAAGTTTTGTAGCTGCTGCAAGTGCTGCTCCTGCAGACTGTCCGAGGAAAATTCCGTCTGTTCTTACAAGCTCTTTTGCTGCATCGTATGCCTCTGCTGCCGATACATCTACGATTTCATCAATTTTTGCCTCAAACTGATTGATAAGAGGAATTATGATATTTCCGCCAATTTCAAGTGGGAAAACACCGTCGATTGTATTTCCTGTGTCATTATTAGCATCAAGTCTTGATTTGACATCAGGCTGTACACCGACTATCTGAATATTTTCATCTTTTTCCTTAAAATATTTGCTGAGTCCTGATATTGTTCCGCCGGTTCCGCCTAATAATACAACGATGTCTACTTTTCCATCCGTATCATCCCAGATTTCAGGTCCTGTTGTTTTATAATGCGCTTCTGCATTATGTCTGTTGCTGCACTGGTCTGTGTAATAGTAACCTCTTTCATCACCATAGGCTTTTACATCTTCTTCAATTTTAGAAATATCAAGAGCTCCCGTTTCAAGCATTTCCTTAACTCTTGGGCTTATATCGTCAAACCAATATTGCTCCACTCCATATGCATTAAAAATATCTACTCTTTCTTTTGATACACCATTCTCAAGGAATGTAACAAATTCATGACCCTTTGCATGTCCGAATGCTGCAAGTGCAATTCCCGTATTTCCACTGGTGTTATCTACAATTGTCTGTCCTTCTTTTAACAATCCGGCTTTTTCAGCTTCTTCAATCATATTAAGGGCAGCTCTGTCTTTGATACTTCCTGACGGATTAAAATATTCAAGTTTTCCTAACAATCTTGCCTTTAAATTGTGTTTCTTTTCATAATTGCCCAACTCTACAAGTGGTGTGTGTCCAACTAACTCTGTAATACTTTTATAAATCTTTCCCATTCTTTCGTCCTCCTTATTCCTACTATGTCTGTAGGCTTTGTTGGATTAAAAATACCACATTGCAACTTGTTTGTATAATTCCTTTATTCTATTTTCTGTTATAGGTTTTGTTTATAGCAAAAAACAGGCGGCCATATGACCGCCTGTGAGGAAAAAATATATAATGATGTAGATAGTACGCTATTCCGTTGTGCCCTGCATTGCATCATAGTCCACCTCTCCGGTACGGACTTTAATAACATTGCGGACATCATATACAAAGATTTTGCCATCTCCTATATGTCCTGTATAAAGCACATCCCTGGCAGTATTTCATTGAGGAACTGGCCCTTAAAACAGCCTTGGATTACAAGCTTAAAAAACGAATCCAATACAATGAATCAGACTTACCGCTTCAAATATATTAAATTCTTTAAAAAACTACGATACCATCCACAATTCCGACTATACAGATACTTTAAAGACATACATAAAAGCCAATTACAATATCAGTGAGGCCGCGCGGCTTTCAAATCTTCATCGTCAGTCGCTTATATACAGACTTGACAAAATAGAGGCACTTACCGGTTTATCCCTTAAAAACCATGAGGATTTGTTTACACTTGAGTTATGCCTGATGATGTGATAAAGTCTTCGTTTTTCAGTTTTTTATTTATCCTTATCCATATACCTGAATGCCTCTGCAAGCTCCAGTTCCGATATTCCGAGTGAAGAAGCTATTTCAGCTCTGCTCATACCTTTCTTTTCAAGGTTATGGCTTAATGTTACCCATGATTTATATTTGTTCTTTAATTCTTCTTTCCTGCCTTCTTCTATTAATCCTTCAAATGCTTCGCACATATCGAGTCTCT
>ENA-OPEG01000379-OPEG01000379.1-human-gut-metagenome-genome-assembly--contig:-NODE-379-length-12807-cov-1.994746_pt1 | contig 12807 bp, 9 predicted proteins | sample MGYA00241632_ERZ501527 | MGnify/ENA primary metagenome ERZ501527 (study PRJEB25962, sample SAMEA2042301) | human gut metagenome | biome: human gut; feature: human-associated habitat; material: faeces... | reverse complement strand
CTCATACCGCCGTCACAACGTCCGTTTCGTCTGGGTCAAGGGTCATGCCGATACGGTCGAAAACAACCGCTGCGACCAACTGGCCGTAGCCGCAGCCAACGACAGGGCGCACCTGCTGGAAGATACCGGGTATGTTCCGGGCAATGGAGAGTAAGCCATATAATAGCATAAAAAACCCCGAAACACGACGAAATATCCCGGGACTTTCTTAAAAACTATCCGGTCACACGGCCGTCCGAACTCGGAACGGCATTCCTCCACTCACCTCCTGCCCCTATCTCTTTAACTTACTTCCGCACATAAGCTCGCTCGATCTCCGCGATATAGACCTCGTGATAATCGTGCTGGGGATACCATTTCGTATCGCACCTGCGATCGACGAACTCTTCGGGCCGGATCTTTCCGACATAGAGCTTGCGGCATTGCAGGATCAGGCGTGCTTCGGCCGGCGCAGGCACTCCGTCGTCCGTACAGGCGACCGTCAGTCCGGCATTGCGGATCTTATCCTCCGTACGGCCGGTACGACTGCCGCAATATTCGAGAGCCGCATGGTACTCAGGTGAGAAAAACGAGAGGGTCACCCGCTCCTCGCGATCGACGAATTCCCGCGTATAACGCTGCGGACGTATCACGAACTGTGCCACAGGACGTCCCCAGATGAAGCCGATCATACCCCAACTGGCGGTCATCGCATTGCAACTTTCTCCGTTCCCGGCCGTGATGAGCATCCACTCCCGGCCGATGGCCCGGATAAAATTATCGGTAATTTCAGCGGGATCGATCTGTTTGAAATTTTCCATAATCTATTTGTTCCTTTTTGTGATTCCAACCTGTTACAAAAATAACATTCTTTTCCTAAAATCGGATCGCCGGATTGCACATCCTGATTAATTTGCTATATTTGCCCCTACTTTACCCCGAAACAATAACCGATCCGGAATCTATGTTCAAAACATACATGCGCCTGCTGGGATTCGTCAGCCCGATCTCGAAATACGCCGTTCCCTACTTCTTTTACGCGCTGCTGTACGCCCTGTTCAACACGCTCACCTACGCCATGATCCTCCCGATCATGGACACGTTGTTCGACGACAAGAACTCCTATGTCTTCCAACCCGTTTACGACTTTCCCGTGCACGGGCTCTCGTTCTCGGATATCGACGCCTCGCAGATGTTGAGCTACGTCTATACGCAACTGTTCGGGACGGATTTCACGATGTCGAAAATGCTTCTCCTGCTCGCCTGCGGTACGATCGTAATGAACCTGTTGAGCAATTTCTTCCGCTACATGAGCGCCTGGACGGTCGAAAACATGCGCGTCAGATCGCTGCAACGCATGCGCAACGATCTGTTCAACAAAATAATGGGGATGAACGCCGGATATTTCAGCGATCAGCGCAAGGGCGATCTCATGTCGCGCATCACGCAGGATGTCATGGTGGTTCAATACTGCATCACCAACACGCTGCAAGTCGCCTTCCGCGATCCGCTGCTTATTATCGGTTACGTGATCTACATGCTCCTCGTATCGTGGCAGTTGTCCCTGTTCGCCATCCTGTTCCTGCCCGTAGTGGCGCTCATTATCGGACGGATCGTCAAAAAACTGCGCCACCCGGCCCTCAAAGGGCAGGAACGCATGGGCGACATGGTAAGCGTGCTCGACGAATCGCTTTCAGGCATCAAGGTCATCAAAAGTTACAACGCCACCGACTATATCCGCCGCAAATTCTCCGAGTTCAACGCAGAATTTTCGCGCCTGATGCTCTCGATGGCCCGCCGTCAGCAACTGGCTTCGCCGATGAGCGAATTTCTCGGCCTGACGGCCGTCGCGGTACTGATCGTTTTCGGCGGTTCGCTCGTCATGAACGGATCGCTTTCGGCCGGCGGATTCGTCGGCTTCATCGCCGTATTCTCGCAAATCACCCGCCCCGTGCGCTCGTTCATCGACCAGTTCGCCAATATCAACCAGGGTATCGCTGCGGGTGAACGCATCTTCGACGTGCTCGATTCCGAACCGGAAATCCAGGACAAACCCGACGCCAAGACGTTGGACGGCCTGCACGAGAAGATCGAATTCCGCAATGTACACTTCTCCTACGACGGCAGCCGGGAGGTGATCGACGGCATCTCGTTCGACATCCGTCGGGGAGAAACCGTGGCTCTGGTCGGTCCTTCGGGCGGCGGCAAATCCACCCTCAGCGAACTGATCCCCCGCTTCTACGACACTACGGGCGGCGACATCCTGATCGACGGGGTTTCGATCCGTGACTACACGCAGGAGAGCCTGCGTGCCCACATGAGCATCGTTGCGCAAGATACCGTGCTGTTCAACGACACCATCGAAAACAACATCGCCATGGGACGCCGGGGAGCGACGCACGAAGAGATCGTCGCTGCGGCCAAAATCGCCAACGCCCACGACTTCATCATGGAGTGTCCGTCGGGCTACGACACCAACATCGGCGACCGGGGCGCCAAACTATCGGGCGGTCAGCGCCAGCGCCTGAGCATCGCCCGAGCCGTACTCAAGAACCCCGAAATCCTGATTCTGGACGAAGCGACTTCGGCCCTCGACACCGAAAGCGAAAAGCTCGTCCAGGACGCACTTAACTCCCTGTTGCAAGGCCGCACTTCGATCGTAATCGCCCACCGCCTTTCGACCATCCACAACGCCGACAAAATCATCGTCATCGAACGGGGTCGGATCGCCGAGCAAGGCACTCACCCGGAGTTGATGGCTAAAAACGGCATCTACGCCAAGCTGATCGAGATGCAGAGCTTCGATTAAAAGCCGATTCCCATGACCGAAAAGGAGAAAATGCTGGCCGGAGAGTGGTTTCATCCCAACGACGCGGAACTCGAACAGGACCGCACCAGGGCCCGCCACCTCACCCATCGGCTCAACGTCACACTCAAAGACAAGGACGCGACCTATCTGGCGACGCTCCGGGAACTCTGTCCGGGGGTCGAAGCCATGATCCGCGCCCCTTTCTACTGCGATTACGGTTACAACATCTCCATCGGCAAAGGGTCCTACGTCAATTTCAACTGCGTCTTTCTCGACCTCGGGCCGATTCGCCTGGGACAACGCTGTCTGATAGGTCCCGGCGTACAGCTTCTGACGGCCGTGCATCCGATGGACGCCACGGAACGGGCTACGGGCAAAGAAAAAGGAGCGGGCATCGAGATCGGCGACGACTGCTGGCTGGGCGGCGGCGTGATCGTCTGTCCCGGCGTCAAGATAGGCTGCCGCTGCGTCATCGGCGCCGGCAGCGTGGTCACGCACGACATTCCCGACAATTCGGTCGCTGCAGGCAATCCGGCCCGCGTTATCCGCACCGCAACCGACGAATAAATCCGCCGCTTCGGAAAATCGCTCTCGGAATCCTGCAACAGCTTCCGCCACAACCCGTTGTCTGCATACAAAAAACTGCTATCCGAGATCTATTTATTCGCATTTTTTCATAACTTTGCATGTTGGTAAAATCCGCCGCCGGCTTCCCGCACGAAACAGGCGGCACACAGCGAATTCCGGCGCTGCCGAATACGACAAAGACAGGTAACAGCTCCGCATTCGGGGCTGTCCGGCGGAATCGGGCCGGATCGGATTCTGCCAGCCCATGAAAACGACGATTGAAAACAACAGGATATGAAGTTCAAAGAATATAAAGGCCTCGATCTGCCGGGGTTGGCCGCCGACGTACTGAAAGAGTGGGACGCACAGGACACGTTCCACAAAAGCATCTCCACCCGCGAGGGTCATCCCACCTTCGTCTTTTACGAAGGACCTCCCTCAGCCAACGGCACGCCGGGCATCCATCACGTCATGGCCCGCACGATCAAGGATATCTTCTGCCGTTACAAGACGCAGCAAGGTTACCTCGTTCACCGCAAGGCCGGATGGGACACGCACGGACTGCCTGTAGAGTTAGGCGTCGAAAAGAAACTCGGCATCACCAAGGAGGACATCGGGCGCACAATCTCCATAGAGGAGTACAACCGCGCCTGCCGCGAGGCGGTGATGGAGTACACGGGCCTGTGGGAAGAACTCACGCGCAAAATGGGTTATTGGGTCAATATGGACGACCCCTACATCACTTACGACAACAAATACATCGAAACCCTCTGGTGGCTTCTGAAACAGCTCTTCGACAAGGGGCTACTCTACAAAGGTTACACCATCCAGCCCTACTCGCCGGCCGCCGGCACGGGACTTTCGACCCACGAGCTGAACCAGCCGGGCTGCTACCGCGACGTGAAGGATACCACCTGCACGGCGCAGTTCAAAATCATCCGCGACGAGCGGAGCGAAAAACTCTTCGACGGAGCCGAAGGCGATCTCTACTTCCTGGCTTGGACCACCACGCCCTGGACACTGCCGTCGAATACCGCGCTGGCCGTAGGCCCCGAAATCGAATACGTGCGCGTCAAATGCCGCAATCCCTATACGGATGCCCCCCAGACTGTCATCCTGGCCAAAGAACTGCTGGGGTCGTATTTTACCCCCAAGATGGAGGGCAAGTTCGAAATCTCTCCGGTCACCTACAAGGGTCCGGACTTCGAAGGCATCCGCTACGAACAGCTCATCCCCTGGGTGAAGCCTGCGGGCGATGCGTTCCGCGTCATCCTGGGCGACTACGTGACCACCTCCGACGGTACGGGTATCGTGCATATCGCCCCGACGTTCGGTGCGGACGACGACCGCGTGGCCCGCGCCGCAGGCATCGCCCCGCTGTTTATGGTCGATAAGGCGGGCAAGAATCAGCCGATGGTCGATCGCAAGGGACGGTTCTTCCTGCTCGAAGAGCTCGACCCGACCTTCATACGCGACAACGTCGATACAGCGGCCTATTCCCAATGGGCGGGCCGTTACGTGAAAAACGCCTACGACGATTCGCTCGCCGCCGACGCGCCGACGCTCGACGTCGATCTCTCAGTGATGCTCAAGGCCGAGAACAAGGTTTTCAAGATCGAAAAGCACACCCACTCCTACCCCCACTGCTGGCGTACGGACAAACCGGTGCTCTACTACCCGCTCGACTCCTGGTTCATCCGAACTACGGCGCTGCGCGACCGGATGATCGAACTCAACAAGACGATCCGCTGGAAGCCGGAATCGACCGGAACGGGACGCTTCGGCAAGTGGCTCGAAGGTCTGGTGGACTGGAACCTCTCGCGCTCGCGCTTCTGGGGCACGCCGCTGCCGATCTGGGCTACGGAGGATTACTCGGAAATGAAGTGCATCGGCTCGGTCGAAGAGCTCGTCGCCGAAATCGAAAAATCCGTCGCGGCAAGTCTGATGAAGGAGAATCCCTACAAGAACTTCAAGCCGGGCGACCTCTCCAAAGAGAACTACTCGACCGACCGGATCGACCTGCACCGTCCTTACGTGGACAATATCGTGCTGGTTTCGTCCAAAGGCGAACCGATGCGGCGCGAACCGGATCTGATCGACGTGTGGTTCGACTCGGGCGCCATGCCTTATGCCCAGCTACACTACCCCTTCGAGCACGGCGGCGACTACTTCAAGAGCGTCTATCCGGCCGATTTCATCGCCGAAGGCGTCGATCAGACGCGCGGATGGTTCTTCACGCTGCATGCCATCGCCACGATGCTCTTCGACTCGGTAGCTTTCAAGAACATCATTTCGAACGGCCTGGTGCTTGACAAGAACGGCAACAAGATGTCCAAACGTCTGGGTAATGCCGTGGATCCCTTCGAAATACTTTCGACCTACGGCGCCGACGCGACGCGTTGGTATATGATCTCCAACTCGCAGCCCTGGGACAACCTCAAGTTCGACCGGGACGGGGTGGACGAAGTGCGCCGCAAGTTCTTCGGCACGCTCTACAACACCTACTCGTTCTTCGCCCTCTACGCCAATGTGGACGGTTTTACGGGACAGGAGCCGGAAGTTCCGATGAGCGAACGCCCGGAGATCGACCGCTGGATCATCTCCCTGCTCAATACGCTGGTCCGGAACGTCACCGAATCGCTCGAAAATTACGATCCGACGCCGGCGGCCCGTATGATCCAGGAATTCGTATGCGAAAACCTGTCGAACTGGTACGTGCGCCTCAACCGCAAGCGGTTCTGGGGCGGCGGGCTGACACGCGACAAACTGGCCGCTTACCAGACACTCTACACCTGTCTGGAAACCGTTTCGATGCTCTCCGCACCGTTCGCGCCGTTCATCTCCGACCGTATCTTCCGCGATCTAAACGCCGTAAGCGGTCGCCACACGGACGAGTCGGTACATCTTTCGACCTTCCCCGTCTGCGACTCCTCGCTCATCGACGGTGAATTGGAGCAGATGATGTCTATGGCCCAACAGGTTTCGTCGATGGTACTGGCCCTGCGCCGCAAGGTGAACATCAAAGTCCGCCAGCCACTCACGAAGATACTCATTCCGGTCCTCGACGCCGACACCGCACGCCGCATCGAAGCCGTCAAGGGGCTCATTATGAGCGAAGTGAATGTCAAGGAAATAGAACTGATCGAAAATACGACGGGACTCATCACCAAGCGCATCAAGCCCAACTTCAAGACCCTCGGTCCCAAATACGGCAAACAGATGAAGCAGATCGCAGCTCTCGTAGCCGGGTTCTCACAGGATCAGATAGCCGCGATCGAAGCATCGGCGGAAACCCTGCTGGACGTGGACGGCGAAAAAATCACCGTCACCCCTGCCGATTTCGAAATCACCTCGGAAGATATGCCGGGCTGGCTCGTAGCTACGGAGGGCAAGCTGACCGTAGCCCTCGATATCACGATCACCGACGACCTGCGTGCCGAAGGTATCGCCCGCGAGTTGATCAACCGTATCCAGAACATCCGCAAGGATTCGGGCTTCGAGGTGACGGACAAAATCCGTGTGGAGATCGAACAGCAGGAGTTCGTCCTTCCCGCGCTCAAATCCTTCGCCGACTACATCGCCTCGCAGACGCTGGCTGTCGAAATCGAAGGAGTGCCTTCTCCCAGCGGCGAATTCGTCGTGGAGTCGGAGGTAGATGAGCAACCGGTCCGTATCGCGGTGACCAAAATTTGACCAAAAAAGGAGAACCTGCACGTTTCCGGCAAAAAATTTGGAAGTAACGGGAATATTGTTTAATTTAGTATAACATTATTACAAATAAAATATTGAAACTATGGCAGAAGCAGAAAAAACCCGATACAGTGACGCCGAATTGGAAGAGTTCAAACAGCTCATTCTCAAAAAACTGGAAACAGCACGTGCGGATTACGAACTCCTGCGCGCCACGATAACCCACACCGCATCGAACGATACGGAGGATACCTCGCCGACGTTCAAGGTGCTGGAGGAGGGAGCCACTACGCTCTCCAAAGAGGAGAGCGGCCGCTTGGCAGCCCATCAAATGAAATTCATCCGCAACCTCGAAATGGCACTCGTACGCATCGAGAACAAGACATACGGCATCTGCAAAACCACCGGCAAGCTGATCCCCAAGGAGCGGCTGATGAAAGTGCCTCACGCAACCGAGTGCATCGAGGCCAAAGAAGGACGGATTCACTAAAGGATTCACCCTCCGAACGAATGTTCTTTTCGTATGGTATGAAAAGAATCCGTTCGCCACGACCGGAGATAAAAATAGGAGCGTCCCCGTCAGGACGCTCCTATTTTTATAAAAAACATCCCGCAACTAAGTGCGGCTGCAGGATGCTTCCCTGACGGAACAATAACACTTATGAATTGGAACTTCTCTATATTCATTCGCCGGCCACGCCGCTCCGATTTTTTTTCGTCGTGATCTCGATCACCCCTTCCGCTCCCTTCTCGCCATAACGTTCGACCCCCTGCTCTCCTTTCAATACCGTCATCGCGTCGATTCGGGAGGGATCCAGTTGCGAAAGGCGATCGGCAGAAATTTCCTCGCCATCCAATACTATTAAACCGACCTGCTTCAGAGAACGACCGTTATCAACAACTGAAACCGAATCCGAATCCGCTCCGGTCGTATAGGTCAACGTAACGGTTTCCTCCAAAGGCTGCGCCGACGTGGCAATCGATTTAGACACGGAAATCGACTTTGACACAGAAGTGCGCCCCGAGGAGGCGCCGGAAGGCTCCCTGACAACTGTCATCTTATTAGGCGTTTTGCCCGACGCATTCGACGAATAAACCGCCAAAGTCGTACGTTCTCCGGATTCATTCGTCGTAAACTCGATCACACCGTCCCGCGCCCGCTCGCCATAACGGTCCAGCAATTCGAACCCGGGTTGCAGAATCCGAACCCACAGAACCTTCCCCGCATCGATCGACTTCAAATAGTCATCATCGACCTGCCGGCCGTTGATCAACACAAGCGTTTGGGCTCCATTGAGCGGACGGATCGTAAATCCGTTTCCCGTATCCTTGATCCGATAAAGACCGGGACCTTCCTGGAAAGAGTTTCCACGCTCGAAACTACACTCCAGACGGTCGAACTGCCGGGCACCTTCAGTCGTCGTCACATAAACCACGCCATCCGCCGCCGCCTCGCCGTAACGTCCGACAGCCCATTCGTCCTTCAAGACCGACATCGATTCGATTTCCGCTTCATTCAAAGCCTTTACCTCGGCAGCTGCGACCCTTCTGCCATCGAGCAGGAAGAGCATCGAACTCAAATCGTGACCGGAAACCACGAACGAATCGTTCGGTGCAGCAACTTCGGAAATCCGCACCTTGCCCTGCCCGTCCACCGGAGTATTACCGGTCTGAACCGTACCGAACGACGGTCCCTCCGGTACGGATGCGACGACAGATTCACCTGCACCGGACTTCCGGGCCTCTTTTTCGGCCTGTTTCGCAGCATCACGAGTCGTCACAAGAATCGCTCCGACACGGGCGGCATCCCCGTAACGCTCGACTAATGCCGGGTCACGGAATACATCCTCCCAGGAAAAAATCTGTATGGTTTCGATCTTGCGGGCAGGAATCTTCTCCAGATCGGTGATGGACCCCACACGCCCGTCCACAGCTACCAACGGCAACATTCCGGGACGTACTCCCTGCACGTTCCGCAATTTCAATCCGCTCACCTTATAGGTATTTTTACCATCCACCGATCGGAAACTACCCTTCAGATAACGCATCGGATTGTTGTATTTATCATAAACGGTCACCTCGAAATCATCCTCACGCGAAGCCGTTTTGGAAACGACCTCGATCACCCCGTTCCGGGCCGATACGCCGTATCTGGCGACCGTCGCTTCGTCCGGCTCGGTTACGATCCGAACGGTTTCTATCTCGTGAACGATACCGGGAGTAGTAAAAAGATAGATATTCGACACCTTGCCATTCCACAGTACCAATGGCCGGAATTCGAACGGCATCGAATGGCTAAACTCGATCCGCCGCACCCGGTAAGTATCGGGCACACCCGTCGGTTCAAAATCGCCCGTAATATAGTGATACAAATCGGAAGGCTTCTGTTTCTCTTCGATTGTCACACGTTCCGACTCCGGACGACTCGTATAGACGATCGCACCGTAACGACCCCGATCGCCGTAGCGTCTGCGTGCCTCGCCGGAGGTCATTCGGGTCGCCGTGGCGATACTCGACGGTGACATCGCGCCCAACTGTCTGTAATCGATCTCCTCACCGTCGAGCAGATACAAGCCCTCGTCCGACAGATCAATCCAGAAAGGAATGAGGGCAGCCCCGTCGCTCACCTCGACAGTCACCCACTCTTCCGCACCATCGACCGATTTATACCCGAGTCGTTCGAGTTTCCCGGCATCAGCAGTCAGCAACTTGGCAAACTCCTCTTTCATGTACGCATCGCGGCGGGCGACAAACTGTTCGGGCAACTCATCCCCTTCCCACACCAGATAAAGCTCCAAATCCTCCGGATCCCACAAGGACGGATCGGCCGGACTCCAAGACTCCGTATAAGGATAGGTCTGAACCCTAATCGACAACACTCCGTTCGCCGCCCGCGTACCGTATCCCTTCAGTGCCTCCGGCCCTTTGACCATCCAAGCACCAATCATCTTCTGTTCCGGCAACCCCAAATAGGTATCCAGCGTTTCAGCCGACAATTCCTCGCCCCCGTCCATTATCAGAGGCGGATGTTCCGGATCGAAGCGAAAATCTGCCGGATCGCCATAAACCGCATACACTACCGGTTCATCGGATACGGGCAGGTGGGTCAGAGCAAGCGACTCTTTCAAATGAAATTCCAAGGCAATGTCCGTCCCCATCGGAATTCCGAAGCGGCTACCGACTGATTTTACTTTCTGATCCGTCTCCCCTCCGACAAGGTAACAAACGATCGGCTTCTCCGTAACGATCGTAAAGCGGCCCTCCGCATCGGTCACAACCCGCCGGCCGCCGCTGCAAATAAACTCATAACCGGCCCAAGGCTTATCGTCCCGGCCAAATACGCGTCCGGTAAAGGTGTGCGCCCCCGATTCTGCCGTTTGCTTTTCGAGAGCGGTACGCTCGAGATTAGCGAGCAATTCGGCCATGGAGCCTTCGACCGGTGGCATTCCCCCTTCCGGTGTACCGACCATACGGTCGTCCGCACCAGCAGGAAGAGGCATTTCACCGTTTCCGGAATTTTTCGTAGTTTTGTCCTCCGGAAGAACATAGGAGGTCTGTGCGAAAGCGCCGAGCGCCAGGCACGCAAGCGGCAGGACATAGAGCGCCTTGGCCCTGGCCCACCTCGATGATCGTTTACGCAACATCATGGTAATTCGGTTTTTAAGGTTACTATGATTAAGGCTGTTGGCAATTGAGTACCACCTCCCGCCAACGGCCTTTTTTATCAACAGCATCTGATAATCTTTCGCATTGACCCCGCAGCGGAGCACCTGCTCGTCGGCCTCGTACTCGTGCACAGCACGCAGTTCCACACGCAACAGCCACATCGCGGGGTTGAACCACTGCAAACACCCCAGCAAATCGACCAGCAGCAGGTCCCACGAATGGCCCAACCGCTGATGCGCCTGTTCATGCACGAGGATCGTCCCTCCGCCGCAGGCATAATCCTCCTCGGACATCACCACGTATCTCATCCAACTGAACGGAGCTCGAATCCGGTCCGACAACACCAAAACGCTCCCGTTTCCAAGCGGTATACGCCGGCCGCGGCGCGTCATTCGCACAACCCGCACGATGTTGCATACGGTCCATCCCAACGTCGCAAACATCCCTGCAAAATAGATGATTCCGAGCAAAACGCCCCAGTCGAACGGTTCGGGAGCAGGCTCCGGCTCCTCTATTATCATCAGGTCCCGGGTATCGTCGGGGATTCGGTTTTCGAATACCATGTCCCGCCGGAAATAATTTTCCGGAATCACGTCGATCCCGGCGGCGGATACCCCGGGCAACTCCTTCTCGACGGTAATTACACACAAAGGCAGCAAAAACGACAGCAGCAACACTCCGCACAACAACACCCTGTTCATCCGATGCAGCGTATCGCGGCTCAACAACAACTTGTAAAACAGGTAGAAGACCGCCAGGCATCCCGCAGCCTTCAGACTGTAAAGCAGAAAGGTCGGCATAGGACTATCGTTTTTCGGTTTGACTTTCAATTTGCCGGATCAGGTCGCGCAGATCGTCCACGGAGATTTTCTCCTCCCGTACGAGCGACGAAACCACCCCGAGGTAGGAATTGTCGAAATACTTGCTCACCACGCCCTTCAGCGTCTTGCGGCTGAACTCCTCCTCGCTGACGAGCGGATAATACTGGTAGGTGCCGCCATAGGCCTTGTGTCCGACGTACCCTTTCGCCTCGAGGCCACGCACCATCGTCGATAACGTATTGAAATGAGGTTTCGGTTCGGGCCAGAGCGCAACCAGTTCGCGCACGAATAACGGGCCCCGCGTCCAGAAACAACGCATCAGCTCCTCTTCTCTAGGTGTCAGCTTTTCCATAATCAATGTCGGTTAAAGTCGAACGAAACAGGACCTGCACAAACGGCAGCACAGCTCCGCATTGCCGGCTCCTGCACAAAAATCTTCTGAAACAAAGATAACTAAAAAAATTTCACATACAACTATTTTTTATAGTTTTCAAACTAAAAAATTTAGTTTTGCAGGAGAAACAGAGAGCAACCCGCTGTAAAACAACAAAAAAATAATAGACAAGATAAAAAATTCTTGTCTATTATCAGGATTAAGATATGGAAAAATCTTCCTATTCCTCGTCGCGGTGCAGCTTCTCTACGTAAATGGCATGCTGCATGGCGATACGCTTCGCAACCGAAGGTTTGGTGAAATACTGGCGACGACGAAGCTCCTTCAGAACACCCGTACGCTCGTATTTACGTTTGAATTTCTTGAGGGCCTTCTCGATGTTCTCGCCCTCTTTTACCGGCATGATAATCATAATTCGTTGCTTTTTTTATTGTTTTTTACTCTAATTTCTAATGGATCGTGTCTTGTATCGGGGCGGGACTCCATCCGGACGACGCCGACTCCCCGTTCGGTATGTCTTTCGAGGCTTCTCGTACCGTAAACCGAAGATACGGGGCCAATCGCTCGGCCTCACGCGGGGTTAATATGTGCTCTTCAACCAACTCTTCGACGGTACTCCAACCTCCTTTCAATTGTCTTTTACTAAATAACTTCCTAAATACGGCGGGCGGCAAATAAGGATGCCCCTTGAGCGTACTCGGAGGTGCAAAGTTAATATCAATTTTTCGAATTTTGAAACTATCGCAGTAAATTTGTTTCACGATCCGCTCGAAATTGGACTCCGTGACCTGCGGAACCTCGGCCAACTGATCCACGCTGTAAAATCCGCCGAGCCGCTCCCTGTATCGAATAATGGCCATGACGCTCTTTTCACCCAACCC
>ENA-OPEG01000353-OPEG01000353.1-human-gut-metagenome-genome-assembly--contig:-NODE-353-length-13178-cov-1.866037_pt1 | contig 13178 bp, 9 predicted proteins | sample MGYA00241632_ERZ501527 | MGnify/ENA primary metagenome ERZ501527 (study PRJEB25962, sample SAMEA2042301) | human gut metagenome | biome: human gut; feature: human-associated habitat; material: faeces... | reverse complement strand
AAAAAAAAACGGGCCTCAAAAAAAAGATGAGGCCCGGCGATTTCAACTGCAAACTGCGGCTATTTCGAAGTCACGACCACGTCGGACGCCTTGTTCAGCAACAACTGATAGGCCGCCGTCGCATCGCTGCCCTGCGAAAACTTGGTATAGATCGCGGTAATGTTCACCACGGAACCGTCCGCAGGTATTTTCTCGTCACGGAAACGGCAATAACCGCTCGAACGTACGACATAATTGCCTGCGAGGGTGTTGATGTCGCCATAGGTGAACCAGGCAGAGCCATAATAGAACGTACTCTCGTGCGTAAGCTCATCGACCCGCTTCGTCGCCCAGGTAGCCCAATCGTTGATATCGGTCCAACCCGGAGAATTCACATCGTAGGAGGTACTGTTGGCGAAGTAGTTGGGGAATGTATTTTTATACCCCCAGCCGGCCTTGCCGAACTTGCTTTCCAACCCTTCGAAACGGATCAAACGCCCCAGCGACTCATCCGTCAGCGTCGAATAGGAAGCGGGAGTAACCACCAAAGTATCGGCCGCCGTCAAGCCGATCAATTCGCCGAGCTTGACATGCTCTTCCAAGGTATTGCGGTCCTCCATATTGCCGTTGGCATAATTAGAATTGGTCGATGCGACACCCACGCTGAGCATCGTGCGGTAATTTCCCAGCACCAGACCCTGCAAACGGATATAAACCAGGCGACCGGGAGCATAGGTAATGTAATATCCCGAAGTCACTTTGATTTCGATGGCCGACTGGCAGCTTTCATCGTACAGGTACATCGACTTATAGACGTTACCGGCCTGGTCGCTGGAAATGACTTTGCCCCGAATCACCAAGTCGTCGGTAATGGTCAGCGACTGGCCGATACCGCTGGTCCCGGGATAAGCCTCCTCGAAAATATCCTTCAGCTCCTTGATCGAAATGATTTTACTGTCGCTGAAGTCCGCATCCGTCCATACCTTCGCAGGAGCCGGCGTATCGAAATCGTTATAACAGCCGACGAAGAACAAACTTGCTGTCACCGCCAGAAATATGGTTGCTATTCTATTCATATTCTTCACAATATTAATTCGTTAAGCCGTTAGAAACGGAAATAGACATTCAGGTAGTAAGTGGTGCCGAACAGGTAGAAATACTTGGGAGCGAACTTCTGGTAGGAAGTAATCTCCTTGCCGGTCTTAATGCCCTGCACACGCATCTGCTCATAACCGCCGGTCTTGATATTCTGGTTGTTCAGGATGTTATTCACCTGCAAACTGAAGCCGAGCGTATAACGACGCTGAATGTAGAAATTCTTACCGATGCTCGCACTCAAGGTGTAAGCCGAATCGAACTTCTCCTGACTGCGCAGCTCCCGGATCTGTTCGTCCGTCATCGTAGGCAACAGCACCTCGTCCGTACGGTAAAGCGGGTTCATCGACAGATACATATTGTTGTAATAGTTCAGATCGATCGATGCGTAGATGTTATGAGGACCACGGTACGACAAACCGATATTCATTGCCGTCTGCGGAGTGCTCTCCACGCGCATATCCTTCCAATAGACCGTACCGGAGTTCAGCGGCTCGGCGCTGTTGTCGGCAATCTGCACGTAATTGGGATTCGACGTGTAAGTGTACTGACCCCAACTGATCGCACCGTTCAAAGACAAACCGTTGTAGATCGGAATCGAAGCGGCGACTTCCAGACCGAAATACTGCTCGTCGATACCGCTCAAGGCGAAATTGGTATAGGTCTTCAGCACGTCATCGTAGAAGGAGATCACCTTCGAACGGTCGTTCACCTTCGTATAATAACCGGAAACACGGAGTTTATAATCGCCATAACGCAGGTTGTACGAAGCGTCGATGCCGTAAACCTTCTCCGTCGTAAGCCCCGGAGTTACCGAATTACGCGTACGGGGCGAAACGAAGGCCGACTGGAACGCAGGAGCATTCTGCATCGCCACGGCGTTGAGTTCGAAAGTATGGTTGGCATTGATGACATAATCGAAATTACCTTTGGCCTTATATACGAAATATTCGAGTTTCTCCGATTTGCCCTTCGAATTATCCAGGAAGAGACCCTTGCGCCAAAGACCTTCGCGCCACATCGAAAGTCCTCCGAGCTCGGCGCCCAACTTCATACCGAAACCGCCGAAACGGGTGGCATAAGTAGCCCATACACCGCCGGAACGCAGATGCGCCTTGTAGTTGTAGCTGAACTTGTCGCCCTCTCTGACGGCTCTTGCATGACCGTACTGGTTATAATAATCCATATCGTTCTGCGCCATGATCGGATCGCCGAAGTCGCGCTGTGCGAATTTATCGACGTCCACGTAATAGTCGCCGCCGAGCAGATCCTTCACCTCATCGTAGTACCACGTGCGGTTGATGCGGACGTTGGCTCCGGCCGTCAGACGGGAGTTATCCTTATAGATTCGGCTGATCTGCGCGGCGAGGTTCCAGTCCAACTGGTCGGTATGACGCTCCTCGATGATATAGTTCGAACGGGCGCCGGGACCGTATATCGCTTCATCCTCGGCATTGCGGAAATTCATGTTGGTCTGGTACATTTCGTCCCAGTCGAAGTGGCGGATATTACCCACGTTGCGCATCCACTGATCCGCCAGACTGGCCGCAGCCATCGAAGCGGCCTCCAGGTCGGTAGCGTTCAGCAACTTGTAGCTCGGCATATAGCGGTAATAATCGGGACGGGGGTCTGCACCGTCGTACCACGTCAGAGCCGAATAACCGTTCTTACCGAAACGGAACGAAGTGGCCAGGTTGAACTGGGTATGCTCATTGGGATCGAACGTATAGTTGATCATCGCGATCGGCTCGTGGCTGTTACGCACGCGGGCATTACGCATCTTGCCGTCCTGATAGCCCCAGTTGGGGTTGTAATAGTTGTTGCCGACCAGGTCGTAAGCCTCCTGCGTGGAAGCCTGCTGCGCACCACGCTCGGTGGGAGCACCCATAATCGTGAAGCCCAACCGGTGACGCGAATTGAAAACCTTCTCGGCCGAAGCAAAATATCCGTAGGAGTTGTAATAGACGCCGTCCACGTAGGAGTTGCCGCCCTGACGGGTAGATACCGACAACGCATAGGACCAGCCGTTGTCCAGCAGACCCGAGCCATAGGTCACCATGGCACGGAAGCGATACATCGAATTGGCGTTCACCAGACTCACGCGAAGGCCCTGGCGCACCTGCGAAGCACGGGCGTTGATGTTGGTCGTACCGCCGATGCTACCCACGCCGTAATCCGACATGACCGAACCGTTGGTGATCTCCTGGTTGCGCGTAGCGTCGTTCAGACCGCTCCACAACGACCAGGGCGTATAGCCCGTCATAGCGTCGTTGAAGCGAATACCGTTCAGGTAAACGTCCGAATACTGCGAATCGTAACCGCGCACGTTGAAACGCATCTCGCTGAACCGGTAGGAAGCGATGTTGTTAAAAACGTCCTTCGAGGCCGAAAGGGACGAAGGCAGCGACTGCGCATCGTTGCCGCTCTCGGTGTCGAACTCTGCGAAGATCGAATCGTCCATTACGGTCGAAAGCACTTCGGGGACCAGAATCACCGTATTGATGTCGCGCACCATCTTGTCCACGCGCACCACGAGCGTCAAAGGCTCGAATTCGGGAGCCTCGAACTGCAACGTATATTCGCCGGGCTCGACATTCTCGATCACGAACCCACCGCGGCCGTCGGTCGTGGCAGTCATTTCGCCGGGAGTGACCGAAACCTTCACCCCGTCCACCGCGACACGTCCCTCGCGGGAAACGACCTTACCCTTGATACCGCCGCTCTGAGCGAACGCGGTCAGCGACATCAGGGTAAATACAAAAATTAGTAAACTTTTTATTTTCATATCCTTTCAAGTTAAGGTATTTATTTACCGATGTAGATATAAACGGGGAAGTGGTCGCTGTAACCGCCCTGGAAATTGTTTCCGACGTACGTGCGCAAAGGATAGCCTTTGAACTGCCCCTCCCGCTGGATCATATAGTTACGCTTGAAGACATTCCCGTAGTACTTCGATCCCGGAGCCCGTACCAGACGCAACTCGCCGGGCTTCGCATTGACCAGGTTTTCCGACACTACGATATTGTCGAAGAGATTCCAGGCGTCGCCGTAAGCCAGCGTTCCCATACCGGCACGAAGCACGGCGTGGAACGGACTGAAGAAATCACCCGGCTGAAGATCCTTGACCTTGGGTTTGGCATTCAGCCCCTCCAACATGCTCGGATCGGTCGGATCGTCGTTGAAGTCGCCCATCGCCACGATCTTGGTCGCAGGATTGACCTTCAGGACAGAGTCGGCGATTCGACGCATCTGCTCGCCGACGGCGATACGCTTGAACTCCGAAGCGTCCTTGCCGCCCAGACGCGAAGGCCAGTGAGCCACCATGAAGAAGAACGGTTCGCCGTCGATCGTACCCCACATGGTCGAAATATCGCGGGTTTTGAAATTCGGAAGCGAAGGAATCTGCGTGCGGATCGGTGCGCTGCCCTCCAGCTTGAAGACATCGGGACGGTACATAAAAGCGACGTCCACACCGCGAGCTTCGGGAGAGTCGTAGTGCGAAATCCGGTAATTGCCCGGAGCCATCTTCGGCGTAGCGATGATATCTTCGAGCACCGAGCGGTTCTCCACCTCCGATACGCCGATCACGATCGGATAATCCTTATCGATACCGGCAATGTCGAAAAGCACCTTTTCGGTATTACCCAACTTCTTCGCATACTTGACAGAATTCCATTTTTTAGGTCCTTCCGGCGTGAATTCGTCGTCATTGACCTCAGGATCGTTGATCGTATCGAAAAAGTTCTCCAAGTTGTAAAAGACCACCTTGTACGGTTTCTGCGCGAAACAGCAGGCAGCGAACAGTAAGGCCAGTAGTCCTGTAAAAATCAGTCGTTTTTTCATAAGTCAAATTAGTTTTGGATTCCCCATTGGCTCGGAGAGTTTTGTGCCTTTACGGATTCCGCAGCCGACTCGGGAATATTGGGAAAGAACGTAAAGCCGGTCTTCTTTTCAATCTCCGCCACGCTCATGCAAATGGACGCAGGCGGCTGAATATCGCCGTAGCTCTTCTGATCCACCCAAAATCCGATCGCCTTCAATTCATCGGCCGAACAATCCGCGATACGTTTACCGGTCGTACCGGTGCGCGTGCGAAGCAATACCTTGAAATAATTCGTCGGGACCGGACAAACTTTCCCGTCACGGTCGGTCGTCGTCGTATTGGTATTGGCATAATAGCAACCGGTCACCACATAAAGCGTGTCGTTGCATATCTGCGCACGCACCTTGGCTTCGAGATTGGCCCACATATCCTGGTTGAGCCGGTTGAGCTGCGGCGTCATATTGGTCGCATAAAACGTCTGGAGATTCAACTCCCGCGTAGCCGTACGGTCCGCCGAAGGGAGCTGATGCCCCCGGTCGTAACTGCCCCGATAGGAACCGGCCGCGAGGTTGGGCTGCCAGGAATAATCGACCTTCGGATCGTACTGAAAATCGTCGGTACGGTCTATCGACCCCCTATATACCGAATGCAGCGGATAAGCCACCCAATGCGCCACATGGAGCGTTTTGTCGTAGCAGAACGAATAGTTGCGCACGGTGCGGTTATTGAGCGAAGCGAAGTGGCTGACGTAAACGAAATTCTCATCGACTCGCTTTTCCGGCAATTCGGCCCAGGCCTTCGCATGACCTTCATCGTAGGGATCGTTGGTCGAAGAGGCCGAAAACTGCGTCAGCACGAGCACCTGCGGCTCACCGCCGAAAAATTCGAATTCGATGGTCGCCGAACGTTCCCCGCTCCCGGTATTCGCCGTGTAATAGACGTCCAGGATATTGCTGATGTTCGAACTCTGTACGGTGCCCTCCTTCACGAGGACCGTCGGATCGTTGAGCCTGAACGAGCACCAAGCACCTCCGTCCTTGATTTCGGCACGCCATCCGGCGCCGACAGGTCCCTCAATCTGTATGGCGGCCGAACCCTCCGCAGCTCCGACCGTCGAAGAGGTCCGCCATACGGCAGAACCCGAAAAATCGTCCGTATCGTCGCCGCAAGCTACGACAGAGAGCGCAATCATCGTCAGGAACAGCCATTTCCATCCCTTCTCACAATATCTGAACATCGACATCATCGGTAAACTATAAAAAACTACTTAAGAAACTGAACTCTTGACGGGAATAAATCCCGCCAAGAGCAGTTTTGAAATAAATCGCTCGTCCGAAGACTAATAGATCTGTAGACCAATAATCGCAGCACGACTCTCATTATTGGAATCTGCTGCCCCCTTGAATTCGGGCGAAGTAGAAATCGTAATGGTTGAAGTGGCGGTCAAACCTGTCAGGTCGAGCGTATAATAATCCGATGCAGTCAATGTCATCGTAAAATCGCTGCTTTGACCCGAATAACCGGCATTCCCCACAACGTTGATAGGAGAACCTGTCACGCTGCCGCCGCCGTTTACTCGAACATAAACAGTTGCGGGTGAAGTGCTCCAGCCCACTGCGTAGAACGACAGTTTCTTGTTGCCCGTAACATTCAGTGCAGGCGTCGTATAGGCACCGGCAAATTTACTCTTACCAAGACGCAGGAAATCGATACCTGCAGCTGATGTTCCAGTGACCGTCAATTTCGAATTATTGTACCAGTAATCAACCTTAGAATCATAACCGTCGGAAAGTAATCCTGTCATCCATGTATAAGTACCCTGCGTGTCGCCGCCGCCGTTCTCAGATGCCAGCGTAACAGGAACCGTCACACTGTTGCCACCTGCGAGAGTGATCGTCAGCGTCTGATTGACAGCGTCTCCGGTATTGGGCTGAGCCGTTACAGTCACCGTATTGTTGGCATTATCGACAGTTGCGCCGAGCAGACCGCTCAGGCCGCTGACGCTAAGCGCATTTTCACCCTTATTGACAACTGAAACGGTGATCGTTTCATTGCCGCCTGCCGCAGTGAAATCCACCTTGGTCGGGTTCACGCCCGTAATCATCGGGGTCGAGCTGTCGCTGAACGCAGCTACGTCGGCCAAGTTACGCGGCACAAGCTGAGATGCATTATTAAACACGGCAGCTAAACCGGTGATATTACCCGTAGCAGCCTTGTAAGGCACATTGAGGAACACGCTCGGATTAGTCGCATCGCTCTTCTTGCAGAATACCGTGAAATCGGCACCACCCGCAGAGAAAGTATGCGGCGAGGTTCCCGTATCGTTAGCCCAAATACCTGCCGCTGCAACTGAAGCATTGGCAATCGTCACGGCCATTCCCTGATAACTGGCAAGCTTGTCGGGAGTGATAGTAGCAACGGCTACGGTAGCGGTACCGGTCTTCTCGACTTTACACCACGTTGCTTCCTTAGCGCCCGTTACTTCGTACAGACCGTTGTAATTCACCACCTTGGCCAGACCCTTATAGAGGGTTACGCGTACCTTGTCTCCCATGTTCAGGCCGAGCGTCGAAGGCTCCACCTGACTGCCGTACAGCGTGATGCCATTGCCGGCTGCCGTCGAGCCCTCGGTTGCGAGGATCAGGTTGTTGAAAGTATAGTTGCCGCCGGCTACGTCGTTCATCACCACACCGTCCACATAACGGTCTGCGTTGGCATCCACCGGAGCCTCCGTAGTAGTCATCTGAGCAATCAAAGCAGGAATGGTGATTACCGTAGCATCGGGATCGGGAGGAACCACACCGCCTTCGAGATCGACCTCCTGACCGCCGTTGCCCTCGACGAGTTGTACGTCATCGATTGCGAATACCGACGCCAGATCAGCCGTGAAACGGATCGAAAGCTGGCTGACAGCCTCCTTGAGCGTGAAATCTACGGCGAACTGGACCCAGTAAGGATCGGTCGTATCGCTGCCGCCGATCTTCTCGTAAGTCAGATTGCCCGACCAGTCGGTTCCGTTACCTACGGCAACGTGGAACGATTCGGGTTTGAAAATGTTGTCGTAAGTACCGCCGTTACTCTGCGAATAAGCACCGCCGAAGATGATCCGGTAGTTGGTCTTGCCCGCAGGCATCGTAATAGTGTTGATGTCGAAAGTCGCAGGTGCCGAACCGAAGAAAATCTTGTTCGAACCCGAAGCACCGTCGTAACCGCCGCTGAGCTTACCGGAAGTACGCACCGATACGTTCGCAGAGGTATAGGTCACCGTCGAATTACCCGTACCGGAAGCATTCTGCCATGCATCGGTCTGATCGAGGAACGGCCATTTATTATCAACCTTCTCGGCAGGCGTCTTGTCGAAATTGTTCTCGTAAATCGCATCGCCGCTCGGATCGGGAGGCACGACACCGCCGCCCGCCAGGTCGATCTCCTCGCCGCCGTTACCGGTCATCAGCGTGATATCGTCCAGACGGAACTTCGAAGATGCTTTCGCCTCGAACTTGATGTAAAGCGTCGAAGTCGCATTCTTGAGCGTAAAGTTCTTGGTTGCAAATACCCAGTAAGGATCGACCTGATCACCGTCGTTTACCTCGTAAGACAGCGGAGTATAGTCCGTTCCGTTCGCACTGAGATAAACCACGAAGTTGTCCTTGTTGAAATTATTGTCATTGTTATCACCGTCGTAATACTGTCCGCCGAAAGTCAGCTTCAGATTGGTCTGGTCGGAGGCGAGCGTTATGTCTTTAACCGTAAAGGTTGCCGGAGCCGAGCCGAAGAAGATCACGTTCGGGCCCGAAGCACCGTCATAAGCACCCGCGCTGCTCTTACCGGAAGCGCGGATCGAAGTATTCACGCCCTCGTAGGAAACCTTCGAAGCCCCCTCGCCGGTGGTGTTCCAACCCGTGTAAGCCGAAACCAGAGGCTTATCATCAACGGCTTCGTTACCCGCCGTCTCGTTGAAAATAATCGTCGGCGGCACTACTTCGCCCTGAAGCACATTGACATCCTTCTGAATCAATGCGCCGTAGGAGTTGTAAACCTCGAAAGTCACTTTGGCAGACTGACCGATGTTCGAAGCGGGCACCGTAACGGTCACGGCAGCATCGCCCTCGCCTTCGGTAGCCGAAAGGCGCACCCAAGTCTGTTCGTCCTCGACGATAGCACGCCAGGGACGGTTCGTTTCAACGATAAAAGTACCGTTGTACTCATCTGCGGGCTGTCCCTCCGCATCGAACGTCAGGTTCTCCGGCGTGACGTTCAGATAGGGAGCGCCCATGTCGTCATTGTCGTCGGTACATCCCGCGAACACCGCCACGGCGAACACGGTCAATGCACTGAAGAGCAATTTCCAAATGCTACTCTTTTTCATAAACAATTAAATTTTAGAGTGATATAAAAATAGGTTAAAAATAACTTCATCGTCTTGCATATTTACTCAGGCCACTTATTCTTAAACTTTTTGTAAAAATACTATTTTTTCCTGTTTCGACAATAATTCGAACACTATTTTCGTATTACAATCCCGTTAAATCAAATATAACGACACACCGGATTTTTATTTCGTATCAAAAACCCCACCAAACCGTATTCTTTCCCGGCAAAATAAACACAAAAGGCGTGCAGTTTTGACCGCACGCCTTTTTTCCGAGAAATACGTCCGGTCAGCGAATCCGGTCGAGCGACCGCACCAGCTTTTCGTCCCGGAAGATCGCCCGCAAAGCCAGCAAGTCGAAAACCAGGCAGACCAACGGGAAAACGAGCGAAATTTTAAGGGTATGGGAGTAAAATTCACTGTCCGCGAAGTAACGGTTGCAAAGGTAGAAATAGATTCCCATCATCGCCCCGGCACCGATGAGGAGCACCAACTCGACGGCACATAACCGGATCTGCACCAGACGGCGCTTGAAAAGGAAAATCGTCACCAACGGCACCAGACAGGCGGCAACCAGAACAACCCCCAGATACACCGTCGGCAGCAACGTGATGCCGGCGGCATCCTTCAGGCCGAAAGCGGTCAGCGTACAAGTGTCCGCCCCAACGGTGAAATCGACCAGCGGCAGCCACAAGGCCAATCCCGTCAGTACGACGACCAGCAACAGATACAGAGTCTGAATACGTTGAATCATATAACTTCTATTTTGTTTATGCGAACCTCTTCGAATCCTGCCGAAAATCGCAGGCTCTGCAAGGTTTATTGATTATCCAATGTTTTTTCGATCAGGTATTTATTACGGTCTGCGGCATTCCGGTCGATCAACTCGCCCAGGAATCCCGCCAGGAATAACTGCACGCCGAGCACGACAGCCAGCAGTGAAAGATAGAAAAGCGGCTGGTCCGTTACGGCCCGCACAGGCAGATCGTGGCACTGTTTATACAACTTGGCACCGATCACCCACGCCGTCGTACAGCCGCCGAAAAGGAACATCAACGTTCCCAGGCTGCCGAAAAAGTACATCGGCGAACGACCGAAACGCGAGAGAAACGAAACCGTAATGAGGTCCAGATACCCTTTCACCATCCGCTCCATACCGAATTTCGAATGACCGTACTTGCGGGCGCGATGCTCGACGACCTTCTCGCCGATCCGCTTGAATCCGGCCTGTTTTGCCAGAATCGGAATATAACGATGCATCTCGCCATAGACTTCGATCGCCTTGACCACCCGGCGGCGGTAGGCCTTCAGTCCGCAGTTGAAATCATGCAGTCGGATTCCCGAAACGATGCGGGCCGTCCAGTTGAAAAACTTGCTCGGCCACCGCTTCCCCGCCGGGTCATGACGCTTCTTTTTCCAGCCCGACACCAGATCGTACCCCTCGTCGAGGACCATATGCCGCAGAGCCGGAATCTCGTCCGGCGAGTCCTGCAAGTCGGCGTCCATCGTGAAAACCACCTCGCCGCGTGCTTCGGCGAAACCGCAATACAGAGCGGCGGATTTGCCGTAGTTGCGAGCGAACTTGATCCCCCGCACCGCCGCAAACCGCTCGTGCAGACTCTCGATCACGCGCCACGAACCATCGCCGGAACCGTCGTCCACCAGGATCACCTCGTAGGACAAACCCTCGCCGCGAGCTACGCGGTCGATCCATTCGACCAGCTCCGGCAGGGACTCTTCCTCGTTGTAAAGCGGAACGACGACCGATATGTCGAGCGTAGCATCCATCGTTCTTCTACTCTTCGGATTGAGGACCGAAAGGCCGGGGTGCACGCGCCAGGATACCGGCCAAAATAAGCCCTAGGACGAGGCCGACGATCAGGTTGCCCCAGATCGAAGCCCATACGGTAGCCAGAATGGAAGGCTCCGGCGCCTCCTGTATGGTTTTCAGCATTTCGGCGAATACGCCCTCCATCGACGCAGGAAGTTTTCCGTCCTCGGCGAACCGGATCAATGCGGAAGTATATCGGTCGATATACTCCGAATATCCGATGAAAACACTGCGATAGAGGTATTCCACCACCCCCTTGATCAGGGCCGACGACAGAATCAGGGCCAGAATGAAACCCAGGCCGCGGCTCAAAGGAAATCCCTGTTCGTGACCGTACTGTTCACGGCGGCGCTTGGCGAAACGGTAAAGCAGCGCGATATAAACGACTGCGGCCAAGATCCACACCAGCCCCATCGTCGAAAACCATCCCGACAACATCAAGGACTGCTCTATAACGAAAGCCACGGACATGACCAGTCCGATGATCGCTCCGTACTTGCAGACCTCGTTCCAGAATTTGAATTTTGTCATTCTTCTTCTATTTTTAGCATATGTTTATTCCCGCAATATACCTTTACCTTCCCGCAAAATCTCCGGCTCACCGCCCGTCAGATCTACGACGGTCGTCGGCACCGCATCGCCCGCACCTCCATCGATCACCAGCTCTACGTCCCGGCCATACCGCTCGTGGATCAACTCCGGATCGGTCATATATTCGGTCTCCTCGTCATCCAGCACGGAAGAGGTCAGCAGCGGAGCTCCCAACCGCTCGACGATGGCCCGAGGAATCAAATTGTCCGGAATGCGGATCCCAATGGTACGGCGCCGTTCGAGCGCCTTGTGCGGCATACGCGACGATGCATCCAGCAGGAAGGTGAAAGGCCCCGGCAGATTTTGTTTCAGCAACCGGAACTGGGCGTTATCCACCCGGCAATAGTCGGCAATCCGCCCGAGCGAATCGAACACGACGGAAAACGTCGTGAGATCCTTCCCCTTGATCCGGCGCAGCCGCTCGACGGCCTTCGCCGAACGGATCGAGCAGCCGAAGGCATAGACGCTGTCAGTCGGATAGATCACCACGCCGTCCCTTTCGAGCAGGTTCACCACCCGGTCGATCTCCTTCTCGGAAGGATTCTCGGTATAGATTTTAACCAACATAGGGAGGGCAAATATACGGAAATTATTTAATATTCCGACGATTCAACTCCGCACTATAAGCCCGGGCATTAGCCAGATGTTCGCCGTACGTGCGGGCGAAACTGTGATAACCGTCGAAAGTCGGGCGGGCACAGAAGAAGAGATAGTCGTGATTCTCGAAGTTCAGCACCCCGTCGATCGCAGCGACCGAAGGCATCGCGATCGACGACGGCGGCAACCCCTTGTTCAGATAGGTGTTATACGGCGAAGGGGTTCTCAAGTGCTTGTGCAGAATCCGGCGAAGCGAAAAATCCTGCAGCGCATATTTGACCGTCGGATCTGCCTGCAAAGGCATCCCTTTCCGTAAGCGGTTGATATAAACTCCCGCCACGCGGGGCATTTCGTCGGCCTTGTTGGTCTCTTCCGTGACGATCGAAGCCAGCGTCAGCACCTCGTCCCGGCTCAAACCGCTGCGTCGGCGGGCAGCATCCCGCTCCGGAGTCCAGAAACGGTCGTACTCCTTGCGCATGCGGCGCACGAAATCCTCGGGCGAAACCGTCCAATAAAATTCATATGTATTGGGGATGAAGAGCGAAAAGAGCTGCAGGCTGTCGGTCCCGACCTCCCGGGCAAGCTGCGGGTCGGTCAGTGCCCGCATCAGCTCCGCAGAATCGGCATCGAGCTGGCGGGCCAGCCGCGAAGCGAGGAACGCACGGGTACGGGCATAGTTGAGCGTAACGCGCACGGGCGTCTGCATCCCCAGTTTGAGCATCCGGGCGATTTCGACGACGTTCATTCCCGGTTCCAGTACGTAGTGCCCCGGTTTGAAGGAGCGCTCCAACTCCAGGCGGCCGGCATACCGGTCGAAAGCCCAGTGATGGTCCGTACGGGGACGCAGGGAGTCGAGCAGCCCCGGGTAGTCCGTGCGGGCGCTTATATAA
>ENA-OPEG01000341-OPEG01000341.1-human-gut-metagenome-genome-assembly--contig:-NODE-341-length-13318-cov-2.384830_pt1 | contig 13318 bp, 19 predicted proteins | sample MGYA00241632_ERZ501527 | MGnify/ENA primary metagenome ERZ501527 (study PRJEB25962, sample SAMEA2042301) | human gut metagenome | biome: human gut; feature: human-associated habitat; material: faeces... | reverse complement strand
AAATATTCTTTTCATATTTGCATTGTCATTACAATAGTAATTACAAATATAATCAAATAAACGAGATTATGAGAGAGATTAAATACCGGGGCAAGCGCCTCGACAACGGGGAGTGGGAATATGGCGACCTGTTACAGTACGATGATGGGTCTGTTTGTATCGGAGTACATAGTAAAAATTACACAGATGATGGCTTTAATGTAGGCCAATATCATCACATCGCACCAGTCAATGAAGATACCGTTGGCGAGTACACGGGGCTGAAAGACAGAAAGGGCATTGCCATATACGAGGGGGATGTGATACGCTCTCCATTGTCCGAGGATAAAACTCGCCCTCATAGAATCTTTTACCATACCGGCAACGCAGCTTTTATGGGGGCCTTGGTCGATAGAAAGGAATTATGTTATTTAAGATTGGATCAGGATTGGATTTATAAGTTTGGAAAAGAAGTCATTGGCAACATCCACGACAACCCCGAACTCCTAAAAAACGAATAGCCATGACACCAGTGATTATTATCGCCATTGCTACTGCGATCGTCGGCGCGAGCATCGCCACGATTTTCTACACCACCCGCTTGGACAAAATGACCAGAGAAGAGGCCGACCATTTAGTAAAGCGCGTTGCCATTGAGACGGAAATCGACATGCTGAACGAGCGTATCACGATCATACACAGCCGCATTACCAACCTTGAAAAACGCGTCGAGCCGATCGGGTTTCAAGAGGTTATAACCAAGCATGCCGATCAGATTGCTGCAATCTGCTGCCGGGAGTACTCGAAATTATTTGAAGATGGCCACGATGAGCGCGGCGATGCTGACAATAAGGGCAATGATTGACAACCATTTATTGCGGCTTATTTCTTCGAGTTGTGCGACTGTAAGGGCGCTTTCTTGCTCCTCACGAAATTTGTCGATGAAACTTTTCATAGCACTTAAATTTTAGAGTTGAACGCCTAAAGTTAAGTGTTTTCCCGCGAACCGTCAAGCGGTTACCCGGAGCGATACCGGCGCGGGAGCGAAACATAAACAGATTTTCAATTATGGCCGAATTAGTCCGAACCGTAAACTTTACCGAAACCTTTGCCGCGTTGAGGCTTGGCGAAAGCGTCGAGTTCAGCGTTGCCGAGTTTACCGAATCGAGCGTGCGGGCCAACGCCAGCCGCTACTGCAAGGGTAAAAACATCAAATTGTCGGTCTCCGCATTGAGGGGAACCGGCGTTATCAAAGTAACCCGTAAATCGTAATACCATGAACCACGAACCCCTTGACCGACTGCATTTGCAGCAGATAGCCGCCGCCTACGCTGCCGGGTATCGTATGGCTCGGGCGGAGCTGGCCGACGATACGAAATACTACACCCTCACACAATGCTACCGGAAATTCGGCCGTGGTACGGTCGATCGGTGGGCTACCGAGGGGCTGATTGAAATAATCAAAGACGGAACCCGCAATAGTAAGTGCCGTGTGCTGGCGGAACGTATAGAGCTGGTCGCCTCGCAAAGCAACCGCGCCAGCTGGTTCGACAATCACGAATAATCCGCAGCGATGGGAAAGATGTACAGACGATGGGACAAATTCGAGGTGCAGGACGTAATCGCCCGCTATCTGTCCGGCGAGGATGTGCAGGCAATCGCCGAGGAGTACGGACGATCGGTTCGCAGCATAGAGATGATGATATATCGGCAAGGGTTGCATCGTCGTGTAAAGTCACCGGTAAATGACCGCGCAAAACTGGACTGTATGCCCGATCCGTTCGAGTGGATGGGCGGAAAGGATCACCTATAAAAACCGTATGAAATGGAACAGACTTTCGAGCAAATGAAGGACGCGGCGAAAGAGGTACATCACCGATTTTACAAGTATTGCACCTCCTCGTTTAATGATATTGTTAATACCGACAATGTGCAAGATTTGCGCCGTGTCGTGATCTGTTATCGCGATTATGTTTCAGACCCTCTGGCTGCCCACTATATCCGCGAGAATTATGCGGATGTATTGGAGGCGCTGGGGCTGCGGATCCAGTTTTACATCGATGGCCGTGTACGGCTGTATTTGGCAAACTAATATCCCCGATTATGGAATGGAACCACCACCCCTTTGAAAAAGACACGCCCGTAAGGACGTTCGGCAGCCGCAGCGAGTTGGCGGCCTGGGACGCCGAGAATTGCGATCGGTGCATCAAGCACGACGAATGCGAGCTGTGCGACGCGATCACGGCGGCGTACATCGGCGACGGGCGGGTGCCGCTGTGGGTCGCCAAGCGGATCGGATGTCTATATGACCCGCTCTATTTGTCCGCCAGGCTCGAAAGCACGTGCAGGGAGCGCCGGACGGAGGAGGAACGAGATTTTCCATTTTAACCATAAAAACACGATATAATTATGAATAAGCCTGACACATGCCCCGGGTACTCCGCCGACATCGATACGGAATACAACAGGGTGACGGAGAACGGAACAAGGTGTGCGGATCGTGCAATTGCTTCAAGTATGAAGACGCCAACGGGTATGGTGAATGCGATCACCACGATGTCCCCGAAAACTATTTCGACGTTCGCTACTGCTCCGAGTACTGCGGGAACTGGATGCCAAAAACGGTATAGAACCATGCGACGCAAATCATCACCGTGCTGGCGCCGAGGTGCCGAAAAGACCGCCCGCAGACTATCCCGTAGGGAGTTGTTCGCAGCCGTGGCCATACAGGGCATAATGGCCTCGAACGAGAACGGGATCGGACACATCCCACAGAATGCGGCGAAATGGGCTGTCAGCGTTGCGGATGCCCTTTGTAAAGAGTTAGACGCGCCGATCGAATAGGTCGGTCAATATAAGGTTGGAGTATGAAAAACAAAGAGAATGCAGGTAAGGGTACATTTATCTTGCGCTGCGATTTTTACCAGCAAGTACAATTACTATCCCGAGAGCAGCGTGGTGATTTGTTGACGGCACTATTCGCGTACACATCCGGCGAAGATACACCCGAATTGGATGGTATGACGTCCATGTGCTTTGAGTTCATCAGAGCCTCAATAGATGCCTATTCGGAGAAGTACGACGCCAAGTGTCAGCAAAACCGAGAGAATGGAAAGCGAGGCGGCAGGCCGAAAAAAGCGGACGCCGAAATGGAAAACCAATCGGAAACAGCAAAACCAATCGGAAACAACGGAAACCGAACGGAAAGCGAAAAAACCGATCGGTTTAATGAGAATCCGAACGAATCCGAAAAAGTAGGCGAAAACGGCAACCGATTGGCAACCGAAAAAACCGAACGGTTTAACGGGAAACCGAACGAAATCCAAAAAAGCAAATGGGTCAAAAAAAACCATGATTCTGATTCTGATTCTGATTCTGATGGTGATATAATAACACACACAGTAGTTACTGAATGGAAAGGGGGTTTGGGGGGAAACCAAGCCGCCGAGTTCCTCGACTGGCTCGATACGGCCTATCCCGAAATCGCAGCGATGGCCGAGCCGATCACCGAGGAGCAGGCCCGCGACATTCTGGCCAAGTTCAGTGTCGAGGATATAAACCGCATCATCGCGGCAATGGACAACAAAGGGGCGTATAAGAACAAATCCGCATACTCGACGTTTGCCTCGTTCGTGGCTCACGACATCATCATCAAGAGCCGCAAAGCCGCCACGGGCCGCAAATACACGTACAACGAGGTGATCGCCGAGGTGGATGGAGGCCGGGGGGCGTGGGACGATTTCCAGTTCCTCGCAATGCCCGACGGCACGAAGTACTGGATGCGTAAAATCGACATAGCCGCAATACAAGCATGAGACGAAAATCGACCGACAACACCGACACGATGACCGCAAGCGAATTTAGACGGCTTATTTCCGGCGATCTCCCCCGAAATAGTATAACTATCGGCAATCGAAAGGTCTTAAACGCGACGAAAACAGAGGAAAACGGGGTAATCTTCGACAGCCGACTCGAACGCTACATGCACGATCTGCTGAAATCGCACGGAATCGGCTTTCTGTTTCAAAAACGCTACACCCTGCAAGAGCCGTTCACCTACAACGGGGAGAACGTTCGGGCGATCACCTACACGCTGGACTTCTACCTGCCGGATTACGACATGGCGATCGACACCAAGGGCGTGGCCACCCAGCAGGGCAGGCTCCGCATCAAGATGCTGAAACGCCTATTTGCTGACCTTGGCCGCACCACCACGATCGAGTTGCCCCGCACGAAAGACGAGTGCGCTGCGCTGGTGGCTCGGCTGACTTCAAACCGATAAACGAAAGCTATGCAGATCAACACGACCTACAACCTGGATGCGCTCGCGGCGGCGGGCCGTCGCAAAGAGCTGGGGACGTTTGAAAACATTACGCTATGATCCGCTTTCTGTACATAGACCTCTTTTGCGGCGCCGGTGGAACATCTACAGGCGTTGAGGCGGCACGGTTGCACGGCGAGCAGGTCGCCAAGGTGATCGCGTGCGTCAATCACGATGCCAACGCGATCGCTTCGCACGCGGCCAACCATCCCGACGCGCTGCACTTTGTCGAAGACATCCGCACGTTGAACCTCGACCGGATGCTGGCCCATGTCGAAGCCATGCGGAAACAATACCCTGCCGCCCGCGTGGTGTTGTGGGCGTCGCTGGAGTGCACCAACTTCTCGATCGCTAAGGGCGGCCAAAGCCGCGACGCCGACAGCCGCACGCTTGCCGAGCATCTTTTCCGATACATCGACGCACTGCGGCCCGACTACATCCAAATCGAGAACGTCAAGGAGTTCATGACGTGGGGGCCGCTCGTGGTGAAAGTCGTCGAGGCATCGGCCGGTCATGGCGAATACTGTCCACTGGCGATAAAGACCGAGGGCACCGGCAAACACAAGCGCCGCACCATCGCCCCCGTGTGGGTGCCCGATGCCGCCCATCGCGGCGAGCATTACCGCCGGTGGGTGGATCGCATTTGCGCGGACGGAGGCTATCGGTTCGACCACCGCATCCTCGATTCGGCGGACTTCGGGGCCTACACCTCCCGCCGCCGGTTCTTCGGGATTTTCGCCGCCGGCCGGCTGCCCATCGTTTTCCCGACGCCCACCCATGCCAAGAAGCCCGCCCCCAACTTGTTCGACGCCCGCGCTAAGTGGCGCCCGGTTCGTGAAGTGCTGGACTTGCACGACGAGGGCACCAGCATCTTCGTCCGCAAAAAGCCGCTGGTCGATGCGACTTTTGAGCGTATATACGCCGGGCTTGTCAAGTTCGTTGCCGGCGGCAAAGAGGCATTCATGGTCAAATACAACTCCATGAGTCAAAGCGGCAAATACGTCGCGCCAGGCATCGACGATCCTTGCCCGACGGTTACGGTGCAGAGCAGGCTCGGCGTGGCAAAGGCGTGTTTCCTTGCCAAGCACTTCAGCGGATCGCCGGCCGACCGTACCATCAGCATCGACGGGCCGGCGCACGCCATCACGACGGTAGATCATCACGCACTGGTGTCCGGTAATTTTCTGACGGCGTATTATGGCAACGGATACAATTCGCCGGTCGAGGCACCGTCGCCGACCGTAACGACAAAAGACCGGTTCCAACTGGTGCGGCCTCGATTCCTGAATATGCAGTACGGGAATGGACGCGCCGTGTCCGTCGAGGTGCCGGCCGGCACTATAACCACCACGCCAAAACACCACCTCGTTACGTGTTGCTTGGAGACACCGGCCCGCAAAGGTCGTTATCTACTCAATCCGCAGTTTGAATCAGCGGGGGGGGGCGCCCATAGATCCCCGTGCTTCACGCTGATCGCACGGATGGACAAAAGACCGCCCAGTATCGTTACAACGGAGGCCGACGTGCAGCATCTCGCACCGTTCATCCGACGCGATGGCGATACGTTGATCTACGAGGTATATGCCACTGACAGCCCGATCGTGGTGCAGATAAAGGAGTTCATGGCGCTGTACGGGCTGGTCGATGTGAAGATGCGGATGTTGAAGATTCCCGAACTGAAGCGCATCATGGGGTTCCCCGCCAACTACAAGCTGGTGGGTACGCAGGCCGAGCAGAAGAAGTTCATCGGCAACGCTGTTGAGGTTACAATGGCCCGCGTGATCTGCGAAGCACTGGGGCGCGTGATTTTGGATTTTGAAATGCAGCATGATATGAAAAGTATAAATTTATTCGGCCAAGAGGAGCACGTGTTCACGAATCGCAGAAAGTCGCAAAAAGGGCTTTTCAACGATTACGAGGGCTTTGTGGAAAAATTCAAGCCCAAGAAAACGACCGACGACTGCTATACACCTCCAGCGGTGTACGACTATGTTTTGCAATATGTAGCCGATCATTGCAATATCGACGGAATGACCGTTGTCCGCCCGTTCTATCCGGGTGGTGATTACGAGAGCCTGGTCTATCCCGATAATTGCGTGGTGATCGACAACCCGCCCTTTTCGATCATCGCTCAAATTGTCCGGTTCTATCTGAAACGAGGGATCAAGTTTTTCCTGTTTGCCCCGCATCTGACATTGTTCAGCGCTGACCTTGACTGTAGACGGATCGTATGCGGCGCCGCTATCGTTTACGAAAACGGGGCAAAAGTAAATACATCTTTTTTGTCCAATATGTTCGGCGAAGCCGGTGTAATAGGTGATCCTGTGCTATATGAGGGGATCGACGCCATTTGCTCGGCACCGAAAGCGGAGTTGCCGAAATACAAATACCCGGACTGCGTGCTGACGGTTTCGGATGTAGCGTACATCGTGAAAAACAAGGGAGAGATAAAGATAGACAAGCGGGAAATGGTGCATCACTCTGTGCTTGACATCCAAAAGAAGCACGGGAAAAAGATTTACGGACAAGGATTTTTAATCTCACATACCGCCGCCGAAAGAGTTACCGCCGAAAGAGCAGCGGTGAAAAAAGAGGCTATAGTATGGGAGTTATCCGAACGAGAAATGCGGATCGTTGAAAAATTAAGCGGGCAATAAATGGAACCAGCCAACCCTTTGCACGCCGAGATACGGCGCCACGTCCGCGAGGTACAACGCACCCGCCGGGCTACAAACAGGATGCCCGCCGACGCTCTGGTCATACGCGACGGACTTATGCTGAAAACGCGGTTTTCCCAATCCCTCACCGCTTTTCGTGCCGTATTGGAGGAAATGGTCGCGTTGAGGTTGATAGAGATAGGTCGAACTATAAACGATACCTACGTGCGGGTTATTGAAGATTGATCGATCACCAAATGCAGCAAAAATTATTCTGAAATGGATATGAAAAAACGGATAATACGAGTATTCCCAACCAAGACGAATGCTACGCCAACCGACGAGCTGGTACGTATCCGCGAAACTCCGTCCTTTTTCGACGAAGCGGACGAGGTGCACGTTTCTGTAACGTTCACCTGGGACATACCGATCGCTGAATGGCTGGCGAAACAATGGGAGCCGGTTGCAACGGTGAAGATCGGCGGTCCCGCTTACAATGAGCCGGGCGGCGATTTTATCCCTGGTATGTACATGAGGCACGGATACGTGATTACCAGCCGAGGATGTCCGAATCGATGCTGGTTTTGCGCTGTTCCCAAGCGTGAGGGCGGAATGCTCCGAGAGTTGCCAGTTACCGACGGCTGGATTCTGACCGATGACAACCTGCTGGCCTGCTCTCCGGGCCATATCGACGAGGTATTTGCCATGCTTGCCCGCCAGCCGCACAAGCCGCAATTTACCGGAGGACTGGAGGCAGCGTTGCTGACCCCGACGATGGCGCAACGAATACATGAGTTACATCCCCAATCGCTATTTTTCGCCTACGACACCCCCAACGACCTGGACCCGCTCGTTGAGGCAGGCAAAATGCTTATCGAGGCAGGTTTCACCAAATCCAGCAACTCGATGAGGTGTTATGTGTTGTGCGGTTACAAGGGAGACACGTTCGAGAAAGCACAGACACGGATGGGCGAGGCGTGGCGAGCCGGTTTTATGCCGATGGCAATGTTGTTTCGTGATCTTGAGGGTAAATATTCAACCGATTGGCGCCGGTTTCAACGGCAATGGGCCAATCCGACAATCACGATCTGTAACTGTATAAAACACTTTGATAGATGAAAATAATCGTAACATTTTCCGGAGGAAAGGATAGCCTTGCGGCGCTGTTGTGGGTGCGCGAGCACATCACCACCAACTTTACCACCGTGTTTTGCGATACGGGATGGGAGCATCCACTGACCTACGAGTACATCAATCGCATCGCCGACCGGCTAAACCTCGACCTCGTAACGCTCAAGTCGCCCAAGTATGATGGGATGGTCGGTTTGGCCAAGCAGAAAAAGCGTTGGCCGTCCACCCGTGCCCGATTCTGTACCCAAGAGTTGAAAACCAAGCCGTGCATCGACTATGTGCTCGACAACGTACAGGATAATATGCTGATGATCCAAGGCATACGCGCGGCGGAATCTCCGAACCGTGCGGCTATGTCAAAGCAATGCACGTACTTTAAGTACTATTTCGAGCCATACGGTTATGATAAAGCGGGCAAACCAAAGATGCACACCTATCGCGGTCACGACGTGCGGGTGTTCCGAAAGCAATACGCTGACGATCTACTGCGTCCCGTATTCGATTGGTCGGCGCAGCAGGTGATTGACTACATCCTCTCGGCGGGGCTTGAACCCAATCCGCTCTACACGATGGGCTATAAACGTGTAGGGTGCTGGCCGTGCGTCATGGCGAGCCAGCGGGATATACTGAACATTTCCCGCCAATCTCCGGATCGCATCGAGCAGATTGCCACGCTGGAGCATGACCTGAAGTCATCGTTTTTTGGACCGGATAAAATCCCCGCCCACGCGATTACCAGCGGCGAGAAATATCCGACAATAAACGATGTAGTACAATATGTCAAATGGCAGAACGCGACCGGCAGCCTGTTCGACGACGACACAGCGACCAGTTGCATGAGCTTTTACGGATTATGTGAGTAAAAACCTTTCAAAAATGAAATAATCATGGGAAATTTAACACTCAAAGAATTGGGGCGACGCGCATTTGAAACCGCCAAAGCGAAAGGGTTCCACGATGAACCGATCGACATCCCCCGCGCTTTAATGCTGACCGTTTCGGAACTCGCCGAGGCGCTGGAAGCCGATCGTAAGAACAAACGGGCCGACTTATCGGCTTTTTTCGATAAGGAACCCTGTGAAATCTTTCCGTTCCGTGAAAAGTTCGAGGTACACGTTAAAGACACGTTCGAGGACGAGCTGGCCGACGCGACCATTCGCCTGCTTGATTTATCCACCGCACTCGGCATCAATCTCGAAATGCACGTTCTGCTGAAAATGCAGTACAACGAGGGCCGAGGATATAAGCACGGGAAACGCTATTGACTATGTGGAGGCTGACAGACACCAGCGCCATGCCATACGGCAAATACAAGGGGCGTCCCATGTCGGGCGCCCCCGCCGATTACCTGCTATGGCTCCATGAGAACGGCAAATGTTCGGAAAGTGTAGCGCGGTACATTGAGGAGCACAAGCCCGCCATCGAGCAACGCAGGGACACCGAGGCTGCCGATCGGAAGCAGAAGACGGCCGACCGTATGCCGTTCGGCAGCTACAAGGGCGAAGTAATAGCGAAAGTCCCTGCCGAGTATCTACTGGCCATGTATGAGAGTGGCAAGTGTCCCGCGAATGTGCAGGAGTATGTCGAGCAGAACATGGCGGAGTTGCATCTGCGGACCGAAAGAGATGGCAGGTGCAGGAATGCGTTGAAATCAATGTATTTATAATTTTTTTTTGGATTATGAAAAAAAGCGACAAAGACTTGGCGAACGACATCCGACGACGGGCGAACGCGGCTAATGTATCCATTTCGAAGTTGTGCCGCGAGGCCGGCGTATCGCGACAGTGGTATGAGGATCTAAAACGCCGGACGCCCCAGCCGGTGGATTTGTACCTCAAAATCGACGAGAAACTGAAAGAATACGAACGAGGTAAGGCGGCCCCCACACAGCGGACGCTCCCCTGCAATAATCTGACGTTATGGAGATCAAGATCACACAGGAAAAGCGCGACGAGGTAGAGCGAATACAAAACGAGTTTCGCAGCAAGCTATCCCCCAATGAAATATTACGCGGCACAGCGCAAGGCGTCAATAGTGCGCTTACGCGCTCGATACCCCGCATAAACAAGCGGATAAAAGAGCGGTACAATATATCGCAGAAATACCTATCACGCCAGGCGGTAGTGTCACCCAAGGCTAACAGCGGCAGCTTGTACGGTGGCATCAAGATAAACGAAAACCGGCTACCGGTTATCGCATTCAAGCCAAAGCAATCGGGATCCTCGATTTCGGTGGCAATCCACAAGGGCAAGACAACCATGATCCGCCACGCCTTTGTCGCGACCATGTCCAGCGGGCACAAAGGGGTGTTTTCTCGCGGCCGCTATCAAAAACGTATAGGCTTCGTGCCCGGGCGAGAAAAGACGGCCAGCGGTAAGATACGCATCACAGAACTGATGACGGCCTCGCCGTTCACAATGGGCATTTCGCCGGACGTGCGGACGGACGTTGCGGAGTTTATGGGCAACGAGGTAACAGCCCGCGTCCACGGAATACTAACCAGTCGCGTGAACAAAATCGCGGCAAAAAACGGATGACATGAAACGGATAATACAGCACGGAAACAGTAGTAAGATGGCGATATATGTACGGAAATGCCCTTGCGGATGTCAATTTGAGTATGGCGCCGCCGATGTGGATGAAACCTTTTTCGATCCAAGAGATCGCGTAACGATGTGGTATGTAGAATGTCCCGAATGCGGAGATAAAACCGGATTTGAGAAACCCGATCCGGTAAGGTACGAACAAGAATGATTTTATAGGTTCTTCCTGGTCCCTACATCGGGGGTAGTCGGCATCGCATTTTTTCGCCAGTCAGTAGGAAAAAATTGTCATAGCAGGTAGCAAGCGATTTGAATGAAGAAAAGGGCGCCCAAGGGATGGGTAAAAATATCTGATTTTGAGGAATCAACCGGAATAAGCGCCAAGACCATCACAGCGGCAATAAAGCGCGGATATATACCGGACAATTTCGCGGACATCGTTGGGACGTCCGCGACTTCTCCGTATTATCTGAACCCGCAGCAGGCCGCTGTATGCTGGTACAAGTCGCTGAACTCCGCCCACCCCAACCAGCGCAAGGTGCGTAATGCTCTGGCCGGCTACATCAAGACCTTTGACAAAACGGTAATCGAGCCGGAGCCAGCCGCCAAAGCTGCGGCCGCGCCTACAATGACCTACGAGGATGCCCAATTACAGGAAAAAATCGCCAAGGCAAGGATTGCAGAGCTGGAATTGCAGGAAAAAGAGGGGGCGCTGGTGTCGCGCGAGCGCATAAATGCCCAACTTTTCGCCGCCGGCAAGGAATTACGCGACACGCTGCTGGCGATCCCAGACCGGATTACAGATGTGGTCATGGCCGAGGATAATCGGGCCATCATTCACAACACGATCTACGATGCAATCGCCGATGCGTTGCAAAAACTCGCGGATTTTCAAACAAGGATAGACCAATGACAACTATTTTCACAGAAATAACCAAGTTTTTCCAAGGTTTGCGGCCGCTCGACAGGATTACGGTGTCGCAGTGGGCGGACAAATATCGGTTTTTGTCACCGATCAGCTCCGCAGAATCGGGACAGTACCGAACGAGCCGTACCCCTTACTTGCGCGACATCATGGATTGCTTGAGCGTTCACGATCCGCACCGTAAAATTGTCTTTGTCAAGGCCGCGCAGATCGGCGGAACCGAGGGCGCCAGCAATTTTGTCGGCTATTCCATGCACATCGCACCGGCGCCCACCATGTTCGTGCAGCCAACCGACAAAATGGTCGAACGATTGTCCAAGGGGCGCATCGACCCGCTGATCGAGAATTGCCCGGAGCTGAAGCAGCGCGTGGCGCCGGCCAAGAGTAGGGACAGCAACAACACGATCACGCAAAAGAATTTCCCCGGCGGCCTGCTGCTGATGGTAGGCGCCAACAGCGCGGCGGGATTGCGGTCGGTCCCCATCCGAAATTTGATTTTGGATGAGGTAGACGCATATCCACAGGACTTGGACGGCGAGGGTTCGCCTATCGACTTGGCGATCGCCCGTACCCGAACCTTTCCAAACCATAAAATTTTCATGTTGAGTACGCCGACCATCGAGGGCCTTTCGGCGATCGAGCGGGAATTTTTAGAAACCGATCAAAACTACTACCATGTCCCGTGCCCGCATTGCGGAGCTATGCAGCCGTTGGTGTTTGCCAACCTAAAATGGGAGGAGGGGCACCCGGAAACGGCGAAATACAAATGCGATCATTGCGGCGAGCTGATTGCCGAGCGCCATAAGATCACCATGCTGGCAAACGGAGAGTGGGTACCTGCCAAGCCGGAAAAGGTCAACTATGACGTGATCGGATTCCACATTAACAGCCTCTATTCGCCATACGGATGGCATAGCTGGGAGCAGATTGCGCGTGATTTCATCGCCGCCAAGGAGAACCCCAGCAAGTTAAAGGTTTTCGTGAACACCACCCTTGGGCAGACGTGGGCGGAAAAGGGAGAGGCGCCACCGTTCAAAAACCTATACAACCGCCGCGAGCATTACAAGACCAACCACGTGCCCGCCGATGTGTGTTTCCTCACCGCCGGTGTCGACGTGCAGCGCGACCGCCTGGAGCTGGAGGTCGTCGGCTGGTGTGCCGACAAACGCAGCTACTCGATCGACTACCGCGTAATCGAGGGTGACACGGCCGGCACCGCCGTGTGGGACGATTTGGCCGCCATCGTGAGTGAGCGGTGGCCGCGCAAGGACGGCATGGAGTTTCCCATCCGAATGATGGCGGTAGATACCGGTTACAACACAACGCACGTCTATACCTTTTGCCGGCGGTTCGTCGGCGATCGCGTCATACCGATCAAGGGGCAGGATCATCTCGGCATGGCCTTTTCACCGCCCAAGCAGGTGGACATCACCAAGGCAGGTAAAAAGGTCGGAAAGATGCGCCAATGGAATATCGGCGTGTCGTTCCTAAAGACCGAGCTATACGCCCATTTGCGTTTGGAGAAAGACGAAAACGGCGTACCGCCTCCGAACTATTGCCATTTCCCCGAGTATGACGAGCACTATTTTCGCGGACTTACCGCCGAGGAGCAGGTCGTCAAGGTGGTGCGAGGTTATCGGAAATTGCAATGGGTTAAACGCTACGAGCGCAACGAACCGCTGGACTGCCGCGTCTATGCCAGGGCAGCGGCGGCAATCCTCGGGCTGGATCGGTTGGGGCCCCCGGGATTGGGCCAAAATGG
>ENA-OPEG01000330-OPEG01000330.1-human-gut-metagenome-genome-assembly--contig:-NODE-330-length-13454-cov-2.785208_pt1 | contig 13454 bp, 7 predicted proteins | sample MGYA00241632_ERZ501527 | MGnify/ENA primary metagenome ERZ501527 (study PRJEB25962, sample SAMEA2042301) | human gut metagenome | biome: human gut; feature: human-associated habitat; material: faeces... | reverse complement strand
CCCTGCTATTTACGGCCCCGGTACGACGGTTTTATTTTTTTCTTATGCTTTATGTTGTGCTTTTAGAAGAGCTGCTTTAGTACCTGCATTGGTATTCACCTTTACAAAGGCAAATGTGCTGAAATGGTCTGTCTCAAATACAATTCCTTTAACTTCTACAGATGAAGCACTCGCTCTTTAATCTCCTGGGTTCTTCCCTGATTCCAGAACTGTGTGCCTATATAGCCGCATGTACGGCGGGCTACACTCATCTTGTTCTGGTCACGATTGCCACAGTGTGGGCACTCCCAGATAAGCTTGCCTGAGCCCTCTTCCTCTACGATTTTGATTTCTCCGTCGTAGCCGCATACCTGGCAATAGTCGCTCTTTGTATTCAGCTCTGCGTACATGATATTGTCGTAAATGTACTGCATTACTGAAAGCACTGCAGGGATATTGTCCTGCATGTTTGGTACCTCAACGTAGCTGATAGCGCCACCCGGAGACAGCTTCTGGAACTGGGACTCAAACTTTAGCTTGTCAAATGCATTAATCTGCTCTGTTACATGCACATGGTAGCTGTTTGTAATATAGTTCTTGTCGGTAACACCCTTTATGATACCAAAGCGCTTCTGTAAGCACTTCGCGAACTTATAGGTGGTAGACTCAAGCGGTGTGCCATATATACTGAAATCGATGTTTGACTCCTTTTTCCACTGCTCACATGCATCGTTTAAGCGCTGCATTACCTTAAGTGCAAACGGTGTTCCCTCTTTTGGCTCTGTGTGTGATACTCCCTTCATATAGCGTACACACTCACAAAGTCCTGCATAGCCGAGTGAGATTGTTGAGTATCCGTTAAATAATAATGGGTCTATAACCTCTCCCTTTTTCAGACGTGCAAGTGCTCCGTTCTGCCAGAGAATCGGTGCTACATCGGATTTGGTACCAAGAAGCCTCTTATGTCTGCACATAAGTGCTCTATGACACAGCTCAAGTCTCTCATCAAGTATCTTCCAGAATTTTTCCTCATCCTTTTCTGATGAGCATGCCACATCAACGAGATTTAAGGTGACAACACCCTGGTTGAAACGTCCATAGTATTTACGCTTGTTTGGATCAAAGTTCTCGGCATGTGCCACATTGCCCGCTGTCTGTGAGCATCTGTCCACTGTGAGGAATGAACGGCAGCCCATGCATGTATACACATCTCCGTCCTTAAGCTCCTTCATGACCTTCTCTGAAATATAGTCAGGCACCATTCTCTTTGCAGAGCACTGTGCCGCGAGCACTGTGAGATTCCAGTACTTTGAATCCTCTGTGATATTATCATCCTCAAGCACATATATGAGCTTAGGGAATGCCGGTGTGATATATACACCCTTTTCGTTCTTTACACCCTTTATTCTCTGGTGCAGCATCTCCTCAATGATTGCGGCAAGATCTGCCTTTGTCTGCGGATCGGATACCTCATTCAGGTACATGAATACTGTGATAAACGGTGCCTGTCCGTTTGTAGTCATGAGTGTGATGACCTGATACTGAATCATCTGCACACCACGGTTGATTTCCTCCTTGACACGGAGCTCTGCTACCTCGTTGATTTTTTCTTCATCTAAATCAAGGCCTACGCTCTCGAATTCCTTTTGCACCTGCTTTCTGAACTTCTCACGACTGACCTGTACAAATGGTGCCAGATGTGCAAGCGAGATACTCTGTCCACCATACTGTGAGCTGGCAATCTGTGCGATAGCCTGTGTAGCAATGTTGCAGGCTGTTGAAAAGCTCTTTGGTGTGTCAATCATAGTCTCACTGATTACTGTGCCGTTCTGAAGCATGTCCTCAAGGTTTACAAGACAGCAGTTGTGCATATGCTGTGCAAAATAATCTGCATCGTGGAAATGGATAAGCCCCTTCTCATGAGCCTCCACTATATCCTCAGGAAGCAGGAAACGGCGTGTGATATCCTTGCTCACCTCACCTGCCATGTAGTCACGCTGCACGCTGTTTACAGTAGGATTCTTGTTGGAGTTTTCCTGCTTTACCTCCTCGTTATTGCACTCAAGAAGGCTAAGAATCTGCTGGTCCGTAGAGTTTGACTTACGGACGATGGCTCTCTTATATCTGTAAGTAATGTAGTTTCTGGCTACGGTAAAGGCACGCTTGTTCATGAGCTGGTTCTCCACCATATCCTGTATCTCCTCAACGCTTGGAGAGCGCTTCATGTTCTCACATGCAGTCTCCACGTTGCTTGCAATTTCCTCAATCTGATCAGCAGTAAGCTTCTCATAGTCTAGCACTGAATCGTTTGCCTTTCTAATGGCAGCTACAATTTTGGCTGCATCAAATATATCCTCACTGCCGCTTCGCTTGATGATTTTCATGTAAATTTCTCCTCTCTGTATACTATATTCCATATAATGTAGTGTACTATATATAGTATTGTCATTCAATGCACATACTATATATATACATTTTATCATGTGTAATGGCACAAAATATGCAGCTATAAATGAGATGTAATCATTAATTCATGTCACTGCCCTGCAATGTAAAGCGGGCTTTTCACCAAACAATTACGATATAGCTACATATAAAATGCCATATTATTTAATACAAATCTGTGCATCTGTCTTTTGATGACACTCTAAATTATACAAGATATTGTTGCTATGTCAATACGCTCAACAATATTTTGTAGCATTTTGACTTATTGCACAAAAAAATCCACAATATTTATGCTACTTTTTCAACTCTGTAATTATTTTGTTACTTGTTAAGCTTTTCCATATTGTCAATCACTCTGTCCAAAAAGCCAAGCATCATGTTAAACTCCTCCTTAGAAAAGCCTTCGTGCATGGCTTCCTCTATTACCATTATATTTTCCCTCACCCTGTTTTCGTGGTCCAGTGCTTTTTGCGTCAGCTCAATCCTCTTAAGCCTTGCATCATTTTCCATAGGTGTGCGCACGATATAGCCGTTTTTTTCAAGACTTTTAAGCATATTTGTCACTGTGGCTCCTGACAGATGAAACTTTGCTTCGATATCCTTTTGAAATATATTTTGGCCCTGATTATCCATTATATATCCAATCATCATCCCCTGGCTTCGCGGTATACATTCTGTTTTACTGCACCTTTTTCTGTCAAAATATCTGTCTATGCTCCTGCTGATGCGGTTTATCTTGTGTCCTAAGTATTTATCCGGTGTAAACTCCTTCATATCTGAAATCCTTTCATAGATTTTTCTTGACAATAAAAAAAGTATATCTATAATATAGTTAGCACACTAACTAATTAAATGCAAGTATTTTTTTAGTTAACCACATTACCATAAATGTGGGAAGTTTGTTTTAATCAAATATAAAATATAAGAAGAAAGGACAAAACATATGTTAAAAACACTAGGTGCCCAAATAAAGGAATACAAATGGGCTTCGATTGCGACACCTGTTTTCATGCTGCTTGAGGTGGCTGTGGATACCATAATCCCTCTTCTCATGGCATCAATCATTGACAACGGTGTCAATATGGGCGACACAAGGCATATCTATATCATGGGTGTGTGGATGATTGTCGCAGCACTGTTTGGTCTTTTGACAGGATGTCTCGGTGCAAAATATGGTGCAAAGGCCGCCATGGGCTTTGGAAAGAATCTGCGTGCTGCAATGTTTCGCAACATCCAGACCTTTTCCTTTGCAAATATTGACAGATTCTCATCCGCTAGCCTTGTCACACGTATGACAACCGATGTGACCAACATCCAGAATGCTTACATGATGCTGCTTCGCATGGCTATGAGAGCCCCTGCATCCATAATATGTGCAATGGCTATGTCATTTTTCATCAGCCCTCGCCTTGCGACAATATACTTAATCGCTGTCATTGTGCTTGGAGCTTTACTGCTTTTCATCAGTAAGGCGGCCATGAAATACTTCGACAGAGCCTTCAAGCGCTATGATGACCTGAATGAAAGCGTACAGGAAAACGTATCCGCTATCCGCGTTGTAAAGGCATACGTCCGTGAGGATTATGAGAAGAAACGTTTTTCAAAGGCAGCACAGAATATCTACGACGTATTTGTGAAGGCAGAAAGCCTTGTGGTATACAACTCTCCACTCATGCAGTTTACAGTGTATGCCTGCATCCTGTTAATAAGCTGGCTCGGAGCTCATATGGTGGTAAGCAGCACTCTCACTACAGGTGATCTGATGGCTCTTCTCACCTATTGCATGAATATTCTGATGAACCTCATGATGCTCTCGATGGTGTTTGTAATGATTTCACTCTCACTCGCATCTGCAAGACGAATCAGCGAGGTATTAAATGAGCAGAGCACACTGCACAATCCAAAGGAGCCGCTTTACGATGTGCCTGACGGAAGCATAAGCTTTAAGCATGTAACCTTCAGATATTCAGACACCGCTGAAACTCCGGTTCTGTCAGATATAAATCTAGACATAAAATCCGGTGAGACCATCGGCATCATAGGAGGAACAGGAAGCTCGAAATCTTCCCTTGTAAACCTGATAAGCCGTCTCTACGACACAGACACCGGCTCTGTAATCGTCGGAGGCCACGATGTGCGTGAGTACGACATGGACACTCTCAGAAACAAGGTAGCTGTCGTGCTCCAGCAGAACGTGCTTTTCTCGGGCACCATACTCGAAAATCTGCGCTGGGGTGACAAAAATGCTACCACAGATGAGTGTATTGAGGCCTGCAAAATGGCATGCGCCGATGACTTTATCGATTCCTTCCCTGACAAGTACAACACCTACATAGAGCAGGGCGGAACCAACGTATCCGGTGGCCAGAAGCAGCGTCTGTGTATCGCAAGGGCTCTGCTTAAAAAGCCAAGGATACTCATACTCGATGACAGCACCTCGGCTGTAGATACAGCAACAGATTCAAAAATCCGTGCTGCCCTCGCAAAAACAATACCGGGAACCACTAAGCTCATCATCGCACAGCGTATCTCATCAGTCATGGATGCTGACCGTATCATCGTGATGAATGACGGAAAAGTGGACGGCTTTGACACTCACGAAAATCTGCTTAAAAATAATGAAATCTACCGCGATGTTTACGATTCCCAGACAAACGGCGGAGGAGACTTTGATGAAGGAGGTGCTGCCTGATGCCAGGACCAAGAGGACCACGAGGTCCAAAACCCAAAATTAAAAATCCCGGTAAGCTTTTTGCGCGCCTCATGGGATTTATTTTCAAGAAATATTTACCTGCCTGCATAATTGTTGTGATATGTATCTTTGTCAGTGTACTTGCAAATGTGCAGGGAACCATGTTTACCAAAAATTTGATTGATGACTATATAGTACCACTGCTTAAGACAGGAAATCCCGACTACGGACCACTCCTTGCAGCAATGGGAAGGGTCGCCGTATTCTACGGTATCGGCGTCATCAGTACGTTTGCATACAGCAAAATAATGATCTACGTATCACAGGGCACCATTAAGAACCTGCGTGTTGAGCTCTTTTCCCATATGCAGGATCTGCCAATCCGATACTTTGACTCACATGCGCACGGCGATATCATGTCAATTTATACAAACGATATCGATACACTCCGCCAGCTCATCAGCCAGAGTCTTCCGCAGATACTTAACAGTGCTATCACTGTTGTGAGCGTTTTTGTTTCAATGGTCATATTAAATATTCCGCTCACCATACTAACTATCGTGATGGTAATCGTAACAACAGTCGTGACAAAGAAATTTGCAGGCTTCTCCAGCCGCTATTTCCTTGCACAGCAGCGCGACCTCGGCAAGGTTAACGGCTTCATCGAGGAAATGCTCAACGGCCAGAAGGTAGTCAAGGTATTTACCCACGAGCAGGAAAATATTGAAGCCTTCGACAAAATAAATGATGAACTCTTTGAAAGCGCCTACAATGCCAACATGTACTCCAACATGCTCGGTCCTGTAAACGCACAGATTGGAAATCTAAGCTACGTGCTCTGCGCTCTTGCAGGCGGTGTTATGGCTCTTTCAGGCTTTGGCGGTCTGACCCTTGGTAAGCTTGCGAGCTTTCTGACCTTTAACAAGAGCTTTAACATGCCTATCTCGCAGGTCAGCCAGCAGTTCAACAGTATCATCATGGCACTTGCCGGATGCGACCGTATCTTCTCACTGCTCGATGAAGCGCCTGAGACTGACGAGGGCTATGTCACACTGGTAAATGCTAAGGAAGAAAACGGAAAACTCACTGAAACACCTGAGCACACCGGCTTATGGGCATGGAAGCATACTCATCAGGCTGACGGCTCTGTGGACTACAAAAAACTCGAGGGCGATGTGGTATTTGACGATGTGGATTTCGGATATGTGCCTGAGAAAATTGTACTGCACGATGTGGATCTTTTTGCAACACCCGGTCAGAAGATTGCCTTTGTTGGCACCACCGGAGCTGGAAAGACTACCATCACTAACCTTATCAACCGCTTCTACGATATAGCAGACGGCAAGATAAGATATGACGGCATCAATATAAACAAGATTAAAAAGGCTGATCTGCGCCACTCTCTTGGCATTGTTTTGCAGGATACCCACCTTTTCACAGCTACTGTCATGGAAAACATCCGCTACGGCAAGCTTGATGCCACAGATGATGAAGTATACGCAGCTGCCCGCCTGGCAAACGCCGATACGTTTATCCGCCAGCTTCCTGACGGCTACAATACTATACTGACAGGTGACGGTGCAAACCTAAGCCAGGGCCAGCGCCAGCTTCTAGCCATTGCGCGTGCCGCTATCGCCGACCCTCCTGTGCTCATCCTCGATGAGGCTACAAGCTCAATTGATACACGTACCGAGCGTATTGTTCAGGACGGCATGGATAAGCTCATGCATGGCCGTACTACATTTGTTATCGCACACAGGCTTTCTACTGTCAGAAACAGCGACTGCATTATGGTTTTGGAGCAGGGACGCATTATTGAAAGGGGAAGTCATGATGAGCTGATTGCAAAGAAGGGAAAGTATTATCAGCTTTATACCGGAAAGACTGCGTAATTCACTTGACTAACTACGAAAACCGGGAGACCGGGAACGCAGCCGGGGGGATGGCACACCCTCATGTGCGCTAACGCTTTGCTGTTAAGATTCTGTACGAATTATGCTTATAGTGTTTCTATGCTTGACGAAACCGGCTTTTATGCGCCGTCCATGGCGCATAACACCTTGCCCAGCCATCCATGGCTGGGCATTTCTGTGTTTCATGTGCATAATTCTACAGTATCTAAACAGCTTCGCTAGTCGCTTACATGAGGGTGTGCCATCCCCCCGGCTGCGTTCCCGGTCTCCCGGTTTTCTTACGCTGTGACTAGATGTTCATTTGTGGTTAGCTAATATTTCTTTCATCTTTTTGCACTTCGGCCTAATACAATTCCACCATATCGCTTGGCATTCTCAGATCACCTCTAGGAGATAATGAAACAGTTCCCACCTTTGGTCCGTCAGGTATGCATGAACGCTTAAACTGCTGCTGCCTGAAACGCGTAAAGAATGTTTCCAGAGTCTTTTCTATTTCACCCTTACTTACATTTGCAAAAGCAATCTCTGCAAGTTTTAATATCCGATCCCGGCTTTCTCCATTACGCAGAAAATGATAAAGGAAGAAGTCATGAAGGTCATATTTGCCGATGCTCTCCTCTGTTTTCTGTGCTATGTTACCGTCTTTATCCGGCGGCAGTAGTTCAGGAGAAATAGGCAGGTCTGCTATTTCGCAAAGCACATTTTTCATTTCATCCTTTGACGCGCACTCGCTGGCATAAGCCTGTACAATGTATTTAACAAGTGTCTTTGGTACACTGCAGTTCACAGCATAATTGCTCATATGGTCACCGTTGTAGGTGCACCAGCCAAGTGCAAGCTCTGACATATCACCTGTGCCGATTACAAGTCCACCTACCATATTTGCATAATCGAATAATACCTGCGTACGCTCTCTGGCCTGAATGTTTTCATATGTCACGTCAAAAACATCATCCGGATGTCCTATATCCTTCATGTGCTGTCTGCATGCAGCCTCAATATTAACTTCCACGGCTGTCACTCCAAATTCTTCCATAAGCCTGTCAGCAATTGTCTTTGTAGTAGATGCAGTTCCAAATCCCGGCATTGTAATACCATAGATATTTCTCTTCGGAATGCCAAGTGCTTCAAATGCATCACAGCATACCAAAAGTGCAAGTGTGCTGTCCAGACCGCCGGATATTCCAAGAACAACATTTTTTATTCCGGTGGATATGAGTCTCTGTTCCAGACCTTTTGCCTGAAGCGACAAAATCTCCATGCAGCGGTTTTTTCGGTTGTTTTTATCACTTGGTACAAACGGATACGGATTAACTTTCTTTGGCCATATTTGATAATCCTTCATCCGGTTTTCACCATTTAAAATTACTTTTATCACATCCGGCACATCAGCCCATGAATCGCTGTTGTATCTGTGGCGGTCATTCATGCAGCGATCAATATCTATCTCACTTATCACAAAACCAGAGCTCATCACATCATCTTCTGATACCTTTTTATTCATACGTTTTGAATAATCTGACGTCTCACCAGCTATTCTGCCATTATCAGCTATGATGCAGTGGCCGGAAAATACCAGATCCGTGCTGCTCTCTCCTGCACCGCTTGACGCATACACGTATCCGGCACGGCATCTTCCTGACTGCATCGCCACAAGACTGCGCCTGTATTCTCTTTTTCCGATTACGTCATTGCTTGCTGATGGATTTATAATGATATTTGCACCGGCTTTGCAAAGCTCCCCGCTCGGAGGCGCACTTACCCATAAATCTTCACAAATCTCAGTACCGACAATTGCGCCTCTCAGATCCTTGATAATAATATTCGGAGAAAAAGGTACTGTTGGCCTGTTTGCGACATAATTTAAAGTAATCTCATCTGATAATCTCTTGTCTGCGCTTGTAAACCAGCGTTTCTCATAAAATTCACCATAGTTGGGAATATATGTTTTTGGCACAATTCCAACAATTTCTCCGCTGTGTACATATGCAGCACAGTTGAAAAGTCTGCCAGCTTCATCTTCTATCGGCAGTCCCACGCATACAAGGATGCTTAAATCCTGCAATGCTGTTTTAATCCTGTCCAGTTCTTGCTGAGCCTGCGCGAGCAGTTCTTTTCTCAAAAACATGTCTGCACAGCTATATCCCGTAATACACAGCTCCGGAAAAACCACAAGCTGCACATCCTTTTTTGCAAGTGACTCTGCAATGTGTATGATATTGTCAGCATTGTTCACGCAGTCCCCGAGATAAATCTCAGGGGACGATGCGGCAACACGGTAAAATCCTGTATTCATGACATTTCCTCCTAGCGGTCATTTTTCATCCTGTAATCAATGCAGCGGTTTAAGTAATCCACATAATCCGGATTTTTGCACATCCCCTTGCCGGGTGTATCAGAAATCTTCGCTACATCCATACCATTGCATATTGTGGTTTTCATGACAATATTGAGTGCAGGAACATCTGTATCATTGCTTAAGTATGTGCCAATACCGAAAGCTACATTTGTTTCCTTGCAGAAATGTCTGTAGAGCTTGTCAGCACGCTCAAAATCAAGACTGTCGCTGAATAAAAGTGTCTTTGTTTTTGGGTCAATTCCAAGGCTCTTGTAATGAGCAATCATCTTTTCACCCCACTCATACGGGTCTCCGCTGTCATGACGCACTCCTGAGAAAAGTGTCGCATAGGTCAGCTGGAAATCACGCAGGAAACAGTCTGTTGTGATTGTGTCAGTAAGCGCAATACCGTTTAATACTCCATACTCCTTGATCCATGCATCGAGAGCATACCAGTTTGAATATGCCGGATTGTGCCTGTGATTGCCCTGTCCTGTGCACATAATCCACTCATGAGCCATGGTGCCTACAGGTGTAAGTCCGTACTTCTTTGCAAGATACACATTTGATGTGCCGACAAACTTTGATGAACTGTGCAGGGTGTCGTTTAAATGTGCGAACTTCTGCACTGCAAGCTCCTGCGCTTCAGCAGAAAGTCTTCTTCTGAGACCAAACTCTGAGAATGTACCCGCGTACCAGTGTCCGTTCTTTAAATTCTCATACTTTGCATCCAAACGCTTCTTAAAGCTGTCAAGCAGCTTATCATAGTCATATGCCATTCTGAAATACACTTCATTTACAATGGCAAGTGTCGGAATCTCATACATTGAAGTGTTAAGCCATGTTCCTTTTGCCTCGATAGACAAGCCACAAGGTGCATCTGTTCCTATCTCAAAATCCTCAAAACGCGGCTGCCAGAGACGAAGAAAATCAACATAAGAGCCTTTGATCCATTTGATATTGTCAAGATATGCAAGCTCATCCTCTGTAAACCGAAGCTTACAGAAAGCCTTAATCTGTTCTGTTATCTCCTGCACCATTTTCTGTGTAAAATGCACATCTTCATTTCTGCACTTGAATGTCCATGTGGTCTTGTAATCCGTAAACTGATGGAATATTGTCTGACCCATGCTGAATTTATACATATCAGTCTCTAAAAGACTTGTGATTATCTGGTTTAATTTCATAATATTCTCCTCCCATTTCTTACACTATTAGTATGTCAGAAACATTTTTAATAAATGGCTTTCTATATAATATTGACCTGAATCATTTTCATTGCTTCTATTGCTGTCTTATGACTTTCAGGCGTTACGCAGGCACAGGCATTTTCTATCACGGACACCTCTGCATCTTTACAGAACGTCTTTGCAATCGCTACGTTGCTGATTATGCATATTCCCGTGCAGAATCCGCAGAAATAAATCTCTGTATCGCTGTTGTCATATCCCGCAAGCAGTTCGCCAAGCTCTTTGCTGCCAAACGTCGGCTTGTCAATATAAGTCATATCATCACAGTCAACTCCACGCTCCTTCATTGCTGCTTTAAGACGAGCGTCTACTTCCCATCCGTTTGTCCCTTTAATACAGTGAGCTACCGGAAGCTTTCTTCCCTCCTGAGTATTCAGATAGTTTTCATCATGCGTATCCCTTGTGAATATCACGTCATCATATTTTCCTGACCTGATTTCATCTGCAATAACATTTGTTGCCACGTTACACTCCTTGTTTCCAAGAACTCCTGTAATAAAGTCATTCTGTGCATCCACTACTACTAAAATTTTCTTTGCCATAATCATTTCCTCCTACATCATATAATCATCATTTGTTGCATCCATAAGGATTTTTCCAAGCTGCTTTAAATCCTTCCACATCCATCGCGGAACCAGATCCCTGGCTTTGTCATAATCTTTCTTATACAGCAAATCTCTGATCATTGTACTTGAAATCTCAATATCGCTTCTGCCAAGGTTTCTGATGGTCACATTCTTTAAAATATCATCTGTAAACCAGTTTTCCGCAATCTTCGGGTCGTCGTTGTAATAGAATGTAAAGCTTTTCTCTCCAATTTCATTAGCTATGTTGTAATAGAAGAAAGAACCCCATTCCTTTACATATTGAGCTGCATCCTCCATGCTCCAGTCTGATAATGTCATAACCTTTACATCTGCACCGCTTAAATCCTCTTCCTGCAGTACGTTTTCAACAAGTCTTTTTCTGTATTCGATTGGAAACGGATTTCTCTTTGTATAGCTTTTGTTTGCACTGCCTATCACAACAAGCAGATTTTCGCACTCCGATGCGGCCTGTTTTATCATGTTCAGGTGTCCGTTATGGAATGGCTGTGCCCTTGTGAGTATCACACCGTTTTTATATTTCTTATGCACTTTAACCAGTTTACGTTCATCCATGTTAAGGTCAACATATCTGTACACAGCAGCCGGTTTTCTTCCGACAATAGGTCTCTGCGACCTGTCAAGTGAAACAAGCTGTCCTGCAATCTTCTCACGGAACACCTTTGGATGAACTTCCTTTCCTGAAAGAACCTCAAACACCTTAAGCAGGTCCGGAATGGTAAACTCACGCGGCACAAGGTTAAACATAATGCCTGTATACTCAGCCTTATTCCTTATCCTCATAAGTCCTTCCAGTATAATCTGGTCATGGTCAAAAGCAAGCTTTTCGTCTGATACGCTGACCGGAACAAAGTTTTCCACTGTGATTACACCATTTTTAAATTTCTCAGACCTGAGGGAGTATTCAATTTTAATCAAGTCGTTTGCAAACTCAAGTTTTTCATCTGCAAATTTCACATCGAACCATCTGGCATCCTTTGCGTCATCACCCGCAACGGCAGACTGCTCATATCCATATGGAAGCAGTGCAATGTATGCAATATCAATAATTCTCATACGAGGGTCCCTGTCCGGCTGGCTCATGGTATAGAGCTGCTCAAGATAAATGTCTGTAAGACCTGTTTCCTCTTTAAGCTCCCTGCACGCTGCTTCATATGCTGATTCCTTTATGTTAATAAATCCGCCTGGAAGCGCCCATTTGTCTATCTCCGGATGAGCCTTTCTCTTTATCAGAAGCACCTGCATACAGCTTAAGTCTTCCTTCATACGAAGCACCATCATGTCAACTGTAACCGATGGTCTGTCATAATCGCCCGGCTTATATTCTGCTAAAAACTCCCGTTCTGTTAATCCATTTACATCTACTTTATTCATGTGTTTAACTCCTATAATTACTTTCTGCGTTTCTTATATTTACTTTATGTGCTTATTATAGTAACTCTTAGTAACTATGTCAAGTGCTTTATAGAATTAAATATAATTTTTGCAAATTTATTATGCTTCCACAACCTGTCTGCAGGAGATGCTAATATATAAGCTCAAAAAAAGGGGATGTGAAAAAACTCGATTGAGTTTTTTCACATTCTCTTCCATTTTCTGTGTTTCATGTGCATAAATCTACAGTATCTAAACAGCTTCGCTATACATCAGGCAATTTCTTCGGAGTTACGCTTTATCTGATTCACTATCTCCATTATCTGTTTTGCGGTACTCATATCATCTTTGAAAAGAGTTGTGATACTTCCAACTGATTTAAATGGTTCACCCATCAATACTTTATTATCTTCGATATTTCCATTTGCTACTATATAGTCCACTATCAGATTTACGAATCTCATCTGATTTATGTTCAAGCGCTCTTCTGACATAAAACAACTGAAGGCTTCGTTTACTGCCGCTCTATCTACACCGACTATTTTTCGTACTAATCTGCCTATCGGTGTCTCTCCGTATTCCTTTATATAATCTTCCTTTGAACCAAGCTCAGTCCACAGAATTCGTTCCAATTCCCTTAGATCCGTTTCTGTCAGCTTTTTGTTGTTTTTCAGCTTATACACTGACAATTTGTCACTATGCTCTTTCAGGTAAAATTCGACTTTTTTACGATAATTTTTCAAGTCATTTCCGCCATATAAAGGTTCACCCGGTGTACCATCTGTTATAGAGTCCGTGAAATTTGTATAGTATATTGGCCGTACCTGTCTGTCAAGGGACTGCAACAGATCTCTT